>SXGQ01829151.1_pt1 | contig 10875 bp, 7 predicted proteins | sample 3178371 | NCBI WGS metagenome assembly SXGQ01 (sample SAMN11356859, study PRJNA531348) | freshwater metagenome | isolation source: freshwater sample F1-20 | place: China: Fuxian Lake, Yuxi | collected 2017-12-25 | reverse complement strand
GACCACCCCCGACGGCACGGCCTTGGACGCCGCTCCCGATGGCCCCGCGCCCGGGCCCGACCCGTGCCTCGACCCTGGGACGCCGGGCGCCACGGCCACCTGCCTTCGCCCGACGCGACCGCCGGCGCACTACGTCGCCGAGGCGCTGCGCTACTTCGACACCCTCGACGTGGACGCCGATCCGACCTCCATCCCCGATTACGGCGTGGACGTCGCGCGCTGGGAGTGGCCGCCGTGGCTCCTCCTGACAGGCCTCGGCCGGCAGGACATGATCGACGTCTCGGTGGCCCTGCGCGCTGGCGACCCGTCGACCGTGCCCGCGCGCGACTGCCGGTATTTTGAACACCAACCCTTTGCACGCTGCTACGTCGTCTTCGAATACGAGGGCCGCCCGTGCCCCATCTATGAAGAATTCGTCTTCGACCAGGCCGGACGCATGACCTTCATCGAGGCCTGGTCCGACCTGCCGGGCCTCCGCCCGCATACCGACGCCGCAGACCCCTTCGGCGAGCGCGGCACCTTCTGGCGCCTCTCGACCCGCGTCCCGGGCCTCGGCCACGGAGACGGCCGCCTCGACCTGGCGAGTCCGTTCATGGCCGCCGCCGTCGCCGCCGATCCGCGCGTCGCCGACTTCGCCACCCGCGCGGCCGACTGGCACGGGCACTGGGTCGACGCCTTCCTCGCGGCGCCCGAGGACTTCTTCGCCCTCGGCTGCGGCTGGTAGCCGACACGTGGCGGGCCGCTCGTGAGCGGCTGGCGGTCAACCGGGCGTCAGGTCAGCCATGATCGCCGTGACGGCGATTCACCCCATGGCCTCGCTCGCGGTGGTCACGGTGGCCGTGGCGATGCCCTCGACCACCACCTCCGGCGCGCTCCTCGTCGTTCAGCTTCGAGAAGGCATGGGCGGCGATGGCCTCCGCGTTTACTGGCACGAAGCGGCGCCACCACGCGGCGGCTTCACGCGTGAGGCGGGCGGGGTCGCGGGCCGCCTCGGGCGTGAGCTCGAAGGTGAAGTCGCGGTTGTAGAAGTAGATGACAGACTGGTTGTACGCGCGCGTCGGGAGGCGCAGCCCGGGGTGGCGGGCGACAAAGGCGGCCTCGATGACCGGGCGCGTCTCGTCGCGGAGCGCCTGTGCGATGACGGACAACGGGTTGGCGTTCGACGCCTCGCCATGGTCGCCAGCGGCGAGATATCGGACGTTGCTGTTGCCGACCGTGTGCTCGGTCCCACGGTGGCCGAGGACCACTGCGTCGGAGTGCCCGCTCGCCTCGAGCGCGTCACGCAGCCTGTCTGCGAAGCTCCCCTCCGAGGAGGAGCCTCCGCGTCGCGCGTCGGCCGTGCCGCACGCGAAGAGGGCGATGCGGACATCGGCCGAAAGCGCGCCCCCGATACCGCGCACGATGGCCTCGGGGTTCGACAGGGAGGGCTCGCCATGGGCCCCAGCGATGCCGTCGCGCCAGCCGTGCGTGAAGATGGCGACCTGCGAAATCCGGGCCCCAGCGCCAGTCCGTCCAGCCGCGGCTGAGGCGGCGGCGACGCCGTTGATCTGGCTGACGAGGTCGCCCTGATTGTGGTAGAGCATCGCCCGCCCGGGGACCAGCTGGCCCCCCTCGACGGCCACCGCGCCATGGGCCCGGGCGAAGATCTGGGCCTGTCCGACGAATTCGTGGCCCTGGCTCACCGTGTGCCGGTTGAGGCGCTCCCAGACCGCTCGGTCGGTGACGATGGCGCTCCGGATCTCCGCGCGGTGCCGGTCGACGATCTGCCGGAAGAGCGCGTCACGGCCCGCCGCAGGCGTGCCCGACCACTGGTGGGGTCCGCCGTCCCGATGGAGCTCGAGCGCCCAGGCGTCCATCTGCTCCCCGTGGGCGCTGGCCCACGAGTGTGTGACCGGCCCCCAGAGCGCGGCGTCGATCCTGGAGATGGCCTCTCGGCGCTGCGCCTGGTCGTCGTAGCGGGCCATGTTCTCCTCGGCGGCCGCCCGGTTCGCGAGCGTCGGCGCGACCGCGAGCGCGACCGTCAGCCCCCCGGCGTGGTCTGCCGCGGGACCTCGGGCAGCGCCTCCCCCGGTCCCTGGCGCAGCCTCGGAGGTTGGAGGCACCCTCGCGGCACCCGCCGTCGTGCGCCCGGCGTCCGCCGTCACCTCAGCGGGGCCCGACGAGCGCGTCCCGCCGGCACCGGTGGCCGCATCCCCCGTGGGGGTTGCGGCAGGCCGCGTCGCCGGGGCAGGCGCGCTCGAAGCGCCCTCGGCCGCGCGATCGGCGCGACCGGTCAGGGCCGGGTCGGTGATGCGCTGGACCGCCCGTCGCTGCACTGGAGCCGCAACGCCAGGCGAGCCCCCCGACGCTGCCGAGCCGTCCGGCTCCTTCTCGCCGGTCACATGCGACAGATCGTAGCGGCTGACGCTGCGCTCTGCCCGCGGGTTGGCCCCTCGTCTGTCGGCCTCACGACGCTGGACCGGAGCCAGGGCGGCAGCCTGCTGCGCATAGCCCGCACCCTCTGAGGTTCGAGCTGGCGACGCGCGGCGCGTCCCGGGTGTGCTTGCTCCGGTCTCCGTGCGAAGCTCTGGCGGACGGGCCTCCGGGGTGATGCTGCTCGCCATGATCGACCTCACTGAACCGAACCGGGTTCGCATCCGCGCCCTCGGCGCGCGTCCTCGGCACGCCGCGACGGGGCATCACGCCGCTGCGTGCCGAGGACGCCTGCGGTTCTTTCCGCAGGGGGTGATGTTCTGGAACTCGGTCATATCACGCCATGCAGGGGCTGCAAGGCTTCGCCAGACCGCGGCGGGCCACCAGGCCACGCAGCGCGACACGGACGCCCGTCGCGAAAAATCCCCCAGCTCGCGATGGCGCGTCCGCCCCGCCCCGCTTTCCGCCGACCACGGGCTTGACGCGCGCCGCGGTGCGTGGGATGCGGCCGCGCCTCCATCGCGCGCCCCCGTCAGCCTCCCGGAGCCCGAACATGCGCACGGTCGTCCTCGTCGCCCCCTACGCCATGCCGAACACGCTGACCTACGTCGAGGCGCTGCTCGCGCTGCGCGGGGTCCGTCCCGTCGTCATCTCGTCCGACCCGCTCGAGCGCTTCCCGCAGCACATCCGCCGCGCCCTCGAGTACCATGAGCAGGTGGCCGACTGTTTCAGCGCCGAGCAGGTCGGCGCGGCGTTGAAGCGCATCGGCCCGCGCTGCCTCGGCGTCGACCGCGTCTTCGGCGTCCTCGAGCAGCTGCAGCTCGCTGTGGCGGGCGCCCGCGACATCGCGCGCATCCCCGGCATGAGCCTCGCCGAGGTCACGCGCTTCCGCGACAAGTCGGTCATGAAGGAGATGCTGCGAAGTGCCGGCGTCCCGTGCGCCCGCCACGCCCGCGTCGAGCGCGCGGAGGACGCGATCCGCTTCGTCGACGGCGTCGGCTACCCGGTCATCGTCAAGCCGGTCGACGGTCTCGGGACGCGCTCGACGTGGCGTGTGACGAACCGTGAAGAACTCGACAAGGCCCTCGCCACGATGCGACCTGGCCCCGGAAACGTCTGGCAGATCGAGGAGTTCCTCGTCGGGACCGAGCACAGCTTCGAGACGGTCTCGATTGAGGGCCGCCACATCTGGTCCTCGTCGACGAACTACCTGCCGGGCCCACTCGACGCGATGGAGAACCCCTGGATCCAGTACTGCGTCATCCTGCCGCGCGAGACCGACAACCTCGACCGCTTCCGGGACGTCAACCACGCGGCGCTCACCGCCCTTGGCATGAGGACCGGACTCTCCCACATGGAGTGGTTCACGCGCCGCGACGGCTCGCCCGCGGTCAACGAGGTCGGCGCCCGCCCGCCTGGCGTCAACATCATGCCGATGATGTCGCTCGCGCACGGGGTCGACTTCATCAAGGCCTGGGTCCGCCTCATGGCGCTCGACCAGTTCGACCCGCCGACCCGCACGCGCGCAGCTGGCTCGGCCTTCCTGCGCGGTCAGGGACGCGGGCGTGTCAAGGCCGTCCACGGGCTCGCCACGGTCCGCGAAGAGGTCGGCCGCTACATCGTTGACGCGAAGATCCCGCATCCTGGTACGCCCAAGGCTGACGGCTATGAGGGCGAGGGCCACATCATCGTGGCGGCCGACACGACCGCCGAGGTCGAGCACGCCCTCGCGCGCATCATCCGCACCGTGCGGGTCGAGCTCGGCTGAGGCGCGTCAGGGACTCGCGTCAAGGACCGTGACGCGGTCTCCGACGCGGACGGGCCCCTCGCCATCGAGGACCGCATTCTGCCCGAAGTGGATGGCGGCACCAGCGCCGGCGGCCCGTCTCATGCGGGTCAGCGCGCGCAATGGCTCGCGGCCAGCCTTGCCCGTCGCCGGGTCGACGTTGACCATGACGCAACGCGCGCATGGTTTCACGCACCGGAGTGACATGCTTCCGTCGCCGAGCGCGAGCCGCCGCCAATGGTCCTCCTCGAAGGCCCGCGCGGGGTCCTCTCCGTTGTCGACGACGAGGTTCGGGCGGAACCGCGTGACGTCGATCTGCGTTCCCAGGGTTCGCGTGAGAGCGGCCAGTGAGGCCGTTGTCGTCACGAGGAGCGGAAACCCGTCGGCGAAGGCGGTGTGGTCGTCGGGGGCCGCGTAGCGGGGGTCGCACGGGCGGCGCGCGCCCGACGGGAAGGCGACGAGGCGGACTGGCGCCCTGAGCAGGTCCGAGAGCGCCGCGTCGGCCTCGGGAGCGGGCGCGATACCCGTCAGGTGCTCGCCCCACACGACGACTGGCACGCGCGGGCCATCATCGCATACCCTGACAGTCAAAAAATACGTCTGACCTGAAGCCGCGGGCACGCCGAGCGTCATCCTCACCGCGTCCGCGGGCGGGTCGTCGAGCGCCACCGAGATGGTCGCGAGCGAGGGCGACCCACGGGCCGTCACGAAGTGCCCGGCCGCGTCGACCACCATCCAGCGACGGTCCCAGCGGAGGCCGCCCGCGGAGGTCTGCGCGGCGTCGAGGGCGATGCCGCGCGCCGACTTCAGCGGATAGATGGACAGCGCCCCGATGAACATCAGTGGCTGTCGTCGCGAATGTGGGCGATGCGGGGGCCGTCCGGGCCAGCGACCCAGCTCATGACGACGTGCGAACCGCCCGCGTCGCAGCGGCAAGCGAAGGCCCCGGTCCGCGGGTCGGCCTCGCTGCAGGACGGGGTCGCCCAGACGAGGTCGCAGCCAGGGACCGCGACGCGCTCGTCGCGGAGGTCGGCGGGCGTCCAGGTGGCCAGCAACTCGCCATCCCCCTCCTCCGCGGGCCCCGGGTACGTCACGTGCAGCTCGAAGCCGCCCGGGGCGACGAGCTCGGCCAGCGCCGCCCGCGCCCCCGCATCGACCGCGCGGTTCCAGCGCAGCTGCCAGCCGTCTGGCCCGGGGCTGCAGGCCTGCCCCGGGCAGCAGTCGAGGCCGGCGTCGAAGCGCTCGGCCTCGAGCCACCCGTCTCCATCGTGCCCGAAGGTGACCCGGGTGAGCCCGCTGCGGCAGGCGGTCCCCTCGCCGACCCGCCGCTCGAAGATGACGATGAGCTGGTCGGGAAGCGCCATGAACGTCGCGACGCGGACGAGCTCGGCGAACTCGGGCGCAGAACGATGCCACGCCGCGATTTCAGCGTGCCAGCCCGGGGCGACCTGTTCGAGGCCGGGGATGACGGCGGGCTCGCAGGCCGCTTCGGACGCGGGGCTGGTGGCTGGCGCGGTGGCGCAGGCGGCGAAGGTCGCGCTGACAAGCGCCATGAGGGCGCGGCAGAACATCACGGGGCTCTCCCTGATCCTTGGTGTTGAAACGAACTGGCCCGGCGCGGGCGTGTCTCAGGCCTCGAAGCGGACGCGGCGCTCAAAGACCGGGGCCCCGTCGGGAGACGCCTCGGGCGCCGTCCCAGCCTCCGCGTCGCGCAGCAGGCGGTAGATGTGGGGCCCGATGAAGTCGATGGGCGTGGACTCGAACTGCTCGCCGCCGAAGGTCTGGATGTTGGCGGTCTGTGCGGCGAGCATCCGCGTGTCCTGCGCGAAGATGCGCATCGCGATCGGCTCGAGCAGCGGCCTGACGACGGCCGCGGGTACGCGTGTCCGGAACTGGATGCGGGCGAAGAGGCGGGTCTCGAAGTCGGCGATGGGGCTCGCGGCGGCGGTCACGAGGATGTGGTTCTCGTCGCCGATACGGTACTCGACCTGAGCAATCGAAGGCATGAAGAACCTGTCAAAGTGTGTCACGACGCCGCCAGACGGGCTGAGCAGTCGACCGACGAGGCCCGACGGGCGTGGCTCGCCGACGTACTCGACCTCGGCGCGGTCAGCGTAGCGGCGGACGATGGCCTCGATCGGGTTGCGCGTCGTCGCGGTGCGGAAGAGCCCGCCGTGCAGGAAGGCCGTGTGCGGCACGTCGAGGGCGTTCTCGAGGGTCGCGTGCAGGGTGCCCGGGGCGTCGACGACCCGGTCGACCGTCGCGTAGCCGTCGCCAAGGCGTGGCAGCGCGAAGGGGCCCGTGTCGGGCGCCGACTCGGGGTCGCCCCAGACCCAGACGAGGCCGTCGGACTCGCGGCACGGGTAGGCGGCCGCCCGGCGGCCTCGGGCGTGCGTCGCCTCGCCGATGAGCCCGGGGATGTTGCGGCAGACACCGTCGCGGGCGAACTCCCAGCCATGATACGGGCAGGCGAGGTGCTCGCCCCGGACGCAGCCGCCCGAGAGCGGAACGTTGCGGTGCGGGCAGCGGTCGAGCAGTGCTGCGACCTCGCCCGAAGCCGTCCGGAAGAGCGCGAGCGGCGTCCCGAGAAGTCGGATGGCCTGCGGGGCCTTGCCGAGGTCGCGCGCGAAGGCGACGGGGTACCAGGCGCGGGCCACACGGAAGACCGACGTGTGCGGGCGGGTCTCGGGCGGGCGCAGGCGGCTCACGGACTCCATGTCAGCTCCAGTTGCGGGGTCAGGTGACCGACGACGAGGCCGCGAGCGTTCCGGCGAGGCGGGCGCGTGAAGGGAGCGAGTGCGTGGCGGGCGGCCGGGTTCAGCGCCCCGAGCAGTTCGAGGAGCGCCATCAGCGCCACATCGCGGGCCTCGTTCGAGCCGTCCTCGACCTTGAGCGCGAAGCCAAGCGGGCCGTGGGCGCGGGAGAGCAGCGCACCACCTTCGACCCCGTCTGCACCTCGCTTGACAAGGACCCCGAGGACCGCGCGCATGACGGCTGTGTCGAGGAGGCCCGGCCCCGCGACGAGCTCTGCATGGTCACGCATCGCATGCCAGATGCGTTGACGTGCAACGATCTCGGTATCCGCCACGTCCTTCGCCTGCGCCGCGGACGCGAATTGGGCGTAGGCTTGGGCGAGCGCCGAGAGCGGCATGGCGGGTGTCGGCGCGCTGCAGCCATCCACCGCCCAGAGGACCTCGGTAGGGCTCGCGAGGCGCTCGACCTCGGCGCGGACAGCCTTTTGGACCGGGTGGGCGAGCTTCAGGTAGTGGCGGGGATCGGCGTCGAGCAAGCGCGTGAGTGCCAGCATACCGCAATGCTTGCCCGAGCAGTTGTGGTGCAGAGGGCTCGGCGCATCGCCGCGGACGGACAGAACCTCGAGGGCCGCCCTGTCCGAAGGCGGATGCGACCCGCAGCCGAGGTCATCGGACCCGAGACCGAGGCGCCCAAGCCAGGCTGCGATGGGCTCGGTCGCCCACGCGCCTCCTGCGTGCGAGGCGCAGGCGAGGGCAAGCTCGACCGAGCTGAGGTCGGCCCCGGGATGGCGGGCGAGGGCCATCGCCTGCAAGGGCTTGGCGGCCGAGCGCGCAAAGACGAGCCTGGTCGGGTCTCCGGCCGTTGCGAGGAGCCGCCCGTCCGGAGTCACGACCGCCACGTGGAGCGGGTGGACGTTTTCGACGCGGGGACCCGCCCCCGTCTCGCGCGTCGCGAGAATACAGGCATTCATGGTGTCGGCAGCCGGATGATTTCAAGGTCGCCAAGCTCGGAGAGGCCCCCAAGAAGGCGGCCGTCCGGGCTCAGCCCGAGGCGCGTCAAGACGCGAGCGTCGAGGGTCGGACGCAGCGGCCCGAGGTCGAGGCGCTCGAGCGAGTCGCGCTTCCAGTCGCCGTCCTCGGGGGCGAGGGTCACAAGCCGCCAGCTCTGGTCGGAGGTCGCGACGACAAGGCGCCCGCCGCCCGGGGCGAGGGCGAGCACCGCGCGGCCGGGTACGTCGAAGCTGCGGTCGGGCTCGACCTCGAGGGCGGCGCTGCTAGCGCCGAAGCTGCCGTTCGCACGGAGAAAAACGTGAACCCGCAGGACCGCTGGGTTCGCCTGGTGGGCGAGGACGACGACCGCGCCAGTGGACGAGGCGAGGACTTGCAGTCCACCCGAGAGGTCCGCCTCGCCCGCGCGCAGCAGCTGGTTCTCGACGCGTTGGTCGACATCACCGGCCTCCGCCTTCCGGCCCCAGGTCCGCCCCGTCACAGGGTCAACGGCAGATTTCCAGACCCACACCGCGGGCTCGACAGCGCCGCCGACGACGGTCACGCGACCACCCGCGAAGACGAGATCTGCGCCGCGGGAGGCGGTCAGCAAGCTGCCGACGTCGAGGGACCGAGCTGGTTCGGACGGTGTAAGGCGAAGCTTGGCCTCGGCGAGGTTGGCCCACGCGACGAGAGGGCGCTCGTAGAGGAAGACGGCCCCATGGGTCGTGGCCCCCGTCGCGGCCCCAGGCTGCCCGGCGAGCGCCACCTCGGCCCCGCTCGAGAGCAGGACGGCACGTCCATGACCCACCCCGAGCCGGCCGGTCTTGAGGAGGGCGTCAACCTCCGACGGCGGTTCGTCAAGGCTCGTGACGCGGGTGTGGGTGGCGTCCGTCCACGCCCCGTGGACGAGCAGCCCGTCGGCGGAGACGGAGGCTTGAGCCCCCCAGCCAGGACCCATGCCAGCTGGGCCCGGGACGACACGGCGCGCGCCCGGAACACAGCCGTCGAAGTCAAGCCATGCGACCGCGCCGGCTCCGCCACCCGCCACGGGGTCACCCGAGACGACGCGCCAGGTACGCAGGCCGGGCTGGCCCAGGCTGAGGCGGCCGAGCGCCGCCAGTCCGTCGACCGGAGCGACGAAGTCCTCCACAAGCACCGAGGAGGCGCCCGCCGTGACGGTGAGATCGGCCGTCACGAGGGTCCCGTGCGCCGAAGTGCCGACCTCGAGGCGGCTTGCGTAGTCTCCGCAGCTGACAGACTGTGCACGGACCGTCAGCGGCAGGCGGGCCCCGGGCGCCAGGACGTCGAGATCGCTCCCGAGGGTGGCCGTGAAGGCCGCGCTCGGGGGGGTGATGGTGACCCGCAGCGCGAGGACCGAGAGCGGCACGTTGCCGCTGTTGACGAGTTCGAAGGCCCGCTCGGAGGCGCCGCCAAGCGCCACCGTCCCGAACGCGACAGCGCTCACGGGATCCTGCAGGTCGTCCTCGAGCGAGAGCGTGACGACCTCCTCGCGCTCGGCGGCGGCGGCGCTGGCGAAGAGCTGGACGACTGGCGGGCGGCTGAGCGGCGGCGCGGTGTCGAGCGTCAGTTTCGCGCCGTAATCACCGGCGGCGGCGGGTGAGAAGATCACCTGCGCCTCGGCGCTTTGTCCCGGCTCGAGTCGGTCGATCGGCGGTTGGACCGTGCGGAAGGCGAGGGCTGGGTCCCCGAGCAGGCGCAGCGGGGGCCGGGACGCGAAGTCGACGGGCTGACGGCCGCGGTTCTCGAGTCGGACCGTGAGCCGCAGCGAAGGCGGGAGGCTCGCGTCGGGTGCGAGCGTCAGGTCCCCGAGATCGACGACAGTGCCGGCCGCGGGGACCTGGCCGTCCACAAGCAGCACGAGGTCGGGCGGGCCCGGCTGCGCGATGTCGACGTCACAGGCGGCCGAAGTCGCGAGCAGCGCGAGGAGAGCGAGCTGGCGGGGCCAGCGGGATGAGGCGGGTTTCGTGGTAAACACGTGTTATCCTAGCCCGCGCCGAGCGCCGGCTCAAGTCATCGCGTCTGTGGCCGGCGGTGGCGGGCGGTGGCGCTGCGGTGAAGCGTGGTGAGAGACGTTGCGGCCACGAGGCCAGCCGGGAGGCGCACGCACCTGGGAGACGCGACGGGAGGGGCCAGAGCGAGGGCCAAGAACAGATGGCGACGAGCGGGTGTTCGGATCGCGTCGGCAGCCAGCCTGAAGGGGGGCGTGTCTCCCGGGAGGACGCAGGCCGCGTGGAGGGTCTGGCGTGAGTCAGGGTGAGCGCGAGGGCTCGCTCGCTCGTCCCGGCGTGGCGAGTTGTGGGCGGTTCAGCTGAACACCGGTGCCCTGGGGTGGCATTGAGGGGGCTCGCGGATACTCGACCTGAGCCGGAATGTCCCGTCGGTCAGGCGGGGGGGCTTTGGCTGCCGTCATTCGAATGCGGGGCCACGGTTGGAGTCGTCCTTGGTGGCGATGACGTGGGCACGATGGCGGAGACGGTCCATGGCGTGGCTCTCGAGGATGGCGTCGCAGGTGATGTTCCTGACCCCCTACGCGGAGCGCTGCCGCACGATTTGACGAAAGTCTGCGGGCTCATCGCTGCGGATCGGACCTGTCCGGGGTCATCGATGATGAGGAGCGCCAGCCCGACTCGGAACTTCGAACTTTGGGAAGGAAAGCAGGGTGCGCAGACAGAAATGAAGCGAAGCGAAGCGAAACACGACCCACCACCGAGGGGGCTCGCTGAGGACAACGGCGCCGTCGCTGGAAACGGCCTCGCGGCGTGCTCACGAGGACCTTGGAAAAAAATGTTCGATTTCGGACGCGCGGAACGGGACCTCGTCGGCATTAGGGAGGTTGGAGCGTCGACGTGTGCGCTCCGGGAGGCTCTCGTGACGTTACCGCGCATTGTGATTCCAGGTGCTTGCATCCTGATT
>SXGQ01365454.1_pt1 | contig 10875 bp, 11 predicted proteins | sample 3178371 | NCBI WGS metagenome assembly SXGQ01 (sample SAMN11356859, study PRJNA531348) | freshwater metagenome | isolation source: freshwater sample F1-20 | place: China: Fuxian Lake, Yuxi | collected 2017-12-25 | reverse complement strand
TCTCGATATGTCCCAGGTGGCGCCATTCGTGGATGGCCGAAGAACCGTTTGTTCCTCTCGCGATGGGGAAACCGCTACGTGGCCTTGCTGCTCGGCCTCGCCCTCAACGACGCCACGAGTGGATTTCGGGCTTTTCGCGCCGATGCCGTGAGACGTTTTGACCTTCTCTCGACCTCATCGAATGGGTACACGTTCCAGGTCGAGACGACATATCGTCTCGTGCGTGGCGGTGCTCGCATCGTCGAGATACCGATCGTTTTCCATGAGCGCACTGTCGGCGCCTCGAAAATGGACGGGCGCATCGTGCGCGAGGCATTCCTCTTGGTGACACTCTGGGGGATTCGCGACATTGTTCGCTGGCGTCGTGCGTCTCCGACGGTCATCACCAATAAACCGTGAAACGTCACCAAAAGTGGAATCGAAGCTGTCCCTAACCGAGCGGAAGTCGTCTCCAGATCGATTCAGGCAAGAGACGAAACAGCGCAAAGATGACTCTGAAAGCGGCTGGCGTCCACAGCACTGACCCAGTGCCGCGAATGGCCTTCACTGTCGCCTTGGCGACCACATCTGGGGTCGTCGACAAAGGCGCCTTCTTCATGCCGGCGGTCATTTTCGTCGTGACGAAACCTGGCCGCACCACGAGCAGTGACGCTCCGTGCCGGCGAAGTTCGCCATCGAGGGCCAATGCGAATTGGTCGATGCCCGCTTTTGTCGAGCCGTAGACGGCGTTTGACCAACGGACACGTGCGCCGGCGACGCTTGACAACAAACAGATGCGCCCATAACCCTGTTGTCTCATTCGCTCGCCGAGCGCCAACAACAGCACCATTGTCGCTCCGTAGTTCACATTGGCAACGACAGCTGCCTCACGAGGAGACCTCAAGAAGTTGACGTCTGCGCCGAGCAAAGCATGCGCGACCACGACGACATCAAGGTCACCGATCTCGTCGACAATTTCGGCAACGACGTCAACCATCGCATCAGCATCTTGACCATCAAAACGAACATGATGGACATTGACGTCTGACGTGTCGGGCATGATGTTCGCCCATCTCGCCGATGCAGCGTCGATGTCACGACTGACGAGCACGACGTTTGCGACACCAGGCTGGATCATCTGACTCACGATCTCGCAGCCGATGTCACTCGTGCCCCCGAAGAGCACGATGTTCTGCGAGACCCCTAGCCCATTTTTCATGTGTGCTCCTCCACTAATTTCAGTCGTCGCGCAAGGTCGCTGATCCACAGACCGCGGGGGTCCATGTCGTCTCGGACTGCCTTCCACTCGGCAAGCCGTGGATAGGCACGTTCGACCGCATGTGCCGAGACGTGCGCATCTTTTGCCAAGTAATGGCGGCCACCGGCGTCGAGCACGAGATCGTCGACGTGGTCGAGCAGCCCGGGCAGGCGTGCCGAACCAGCAGCAAGATCGAGAGTCAACGTCCATCCTTCCGTCGGAAACGACATCGGCGCGGCATTTGATGGTCCCATGCGTTTCAGCACCGCAAGAAATGACGCAACGCCTGCATCAGCAAATTGACCTATGACCGTGCGCAGGACATCGACTCGATCGAGCGGGACGATGAACTGATACTGGATGAAACCGTTCGATCCGTACAGCGCATTCCACTGACGCACACCGTCGAGTGGATGGAAGAATGCCGGAATTGACTCGAGGCCGACGTGAGACTTCGCCGGTGCCTTGCGATACCACGCCTCGTTGAATGCGCGGACGGTGAACTTGTTCAAGAGCCCATTTGGCACCCACGGCGGTGCCGCGAGACGCACCTTCGGGTCGTAACGACACGGCTCATTGCCGGTGACGTCGCTCGCGCGTGCGTGATTGCCTCGCGTGAGCACTCCACGTCCCAACGTACGGCCCGATGCGAGCATGTCGACCCACGCGACCGAATAACGAAAGTGGTCATCAGATGAATCAGACATCGCGCCGATCACATCGTCGAGATGGGCCAACCGACGTGTCTCGACGATCACCTGTGACGACTCGACCTGCAACATGCGAACGGTCACCTCTGTCACGATTCCGGTGAGGCCCATCCCACCGACAGTGGCCCAGAACCACGATGCGTTCTCCGTCGGCGAAAGGACCACTTCTTGCCCCGACGACAGCAACACTTTGATGCTGACGACGTGCTGTCCGAAGCTGCCGTCGACATGATGGTTCTTTCCGTGCACGTCAGATGCAACTGCTCCACCAAGAGTGACGAACCGCGTTCCCGGAGTGACGGGAACGAACCAACCGTTCGGGACACAGACCCGCAACAGCGTGTCGAGACTGATGCCCGCCGGTGCAGTGACCACCCCGGTTGCCACATCGAGTTGAATCTGGGTGCTCCCGTCGTCTTGAGCACACGTGATGACCGTGCCACCGGCATTCTGAGCTGCCGCCCCATACGCCCGTCCGAGCCCGCGTGCAATGGCTCCGCGTCGATGCGATGCCGACACGAGGCGCGCCAGTTCGGCGGCATTCTCTGCAGTGACCACGTCTGCTGTCGTCCAGGCCGTACGACCCCAACCCGAAATGCGTTGGCGCGTCATCGTCGAATCGGTTTCTTCGCGACCGCGAACAACACGAGCGTGTCGTCGTCGATGTGTTCCACGATCGTGAAACGATCAGACGTGATCTCGGGCTTGCCACTTTCACGACGGTTGGTGAATGGATACACAAGTCGACGACCGAGTGAATGAAGACCTACATACATTCCCCGCGGCAGTCGATGGCGCAGACCGAACACATCGAGCGCCAGCAGCTTGGCGCCAGTTCGACGCCTCGCTGCAAAATCGGCTCGCACGTCCTCGTCGCCGTCGAGTCCCCACACTGTGACATCAGCAAAGTGACGACTGAGCATGTCGTGGAGCATCTGCGCCGTGAACAGATACACGTGATACGGGTTCTCAAAATCGGCCGGGGCATTCGGAGTGATGACCAATGCCGTACCGTCATCGGCGGTCACACGCGCCATTTCACTCACATGCCCGGTGGGGTCGACGAAGTGCTCGATGATGTGGCTTGAACAGACGATGTGTGCACTTCCTTCTCGCAGCGGCAGGACCGCGCCATCTGCGCACGTCGCCTTCACACCGTGGGACGTAGCTGCACGTGCGGATTCCCAGTCATAGTCGACTCCGACCACGACGCGTCCGGGGGCTGTCAAACGACCAGTTTCATCCCCGACTCCGCATCCGATGTCAACCACTACCCCGTTGCCGAGCCGATCGATCAACTCGCGATATCCGGCGTCATGAAGAGCCACCAACGCCGCTGGCGTGCTGCCCTTGATCGGACGCTCGCCTGTTTGCTTCATTGATTTCCTAGTATACAAAAACGATGTCATCGCTCGCCGACACTCCACGGCGAATGGCCGACCTCTCGAGAGATATCGCTTCTCGAGGTTTCTCGCACATCGACTCATATGCGTGGCGTGATCTTGACGACCCCGACGCCGGAGGCTCCGAAGTTCACGCAGACCATGTCTTGCGCAGAATCGCTCACGCTGGCATCTCGATCACCCACCGGACATCGAGCAAGGGTCCATCACGCCGTTTCAAGCGACACGACTATGACGTCATCCAACGCGGGTCGCGATACGGCATCTTTCCTCGGGTGATTCTGCGCAATATGTTCCGTCGTCGGGCGAACGCATCCATCGTCGTGGAAATTTGGAACGGCGTTCCGTGGTTCGCCCGACTGTGGGCGCGCGCCCCTCGCGTGACGATCATGCATCACATCCACGAGGACATGTGGCGCGATTCGCTTCCCTCGGCCCTCGCCCCACTTGGTCGTTTCCTCGAGATCCGGGTTGCACCACCGTTCTACAAAGACGCACCACTCATCACGCTCGCCCATTCGACACGTGACGAACTCATCACGCGCGGGTTCCGCCCAGATCGAGTGCACGTCGCGCATCCGGGAATCGATGATGCATTCTTAGCCGAGGTCTCACTGGGATCAGAGCGACTCGCGTCACCGCTGTTGGTGGCTGTCGGGCGTCTCGCACCTGTGAAGCGTTTCGACCTGCTGGTCAGGACCTTTGCTCAGATTCACGCCTCTCGTCCCGACGCTCATCTGGTGATCATCGGTGACGGACCAGACGCTGATCGTCTGACTGCTCTCGTCTCAGAGCTGAAACTCCAGGACAGCGTCACGCTTACGGGACGTGTCTCACGTGAAGAGTTGATCGACACCTACAGACAAGCCGCTGTCCTGGTCAGTATGTCGCACTCTGAAGGCTGGGGAATGACCATCACAGAAGCTGCAGCGAGCGGCTCTCCATGTGTGGTCACAGACAATGTCGGTCACCGCGGAGCTGTCGTCGCCGACGTCACGGGAATACTGGTCGGCAACGACGATGTCTTCGCCCAAAGTGTCGTCGATTTACTCGACGACACGACTAGGTGGTCGACATTGGCAGCACAGAGCCACTCCCACGCTCGATCATTCTCGTGGGATCGATGTGCCGAACAGATTCTCCAGGTGATCGCCGACGAAGTGCGCCGTCACAGTGACGACGCGTAGACCCCGAGCCCGTACACCACGATCCACGCTGCGGCAAAGACTTGGATGTGTCGATCCCGCACGAACACTTCTTCGGGTGCACTCCCGAGACCTCGCTCCAACACCAAGACATACCGAAGCACAGCAAGAATCATGGGAACGATCGACAGCTCGTAGTACGGAAAACCGTGGGACAGCGTGGAATTGTCAGCGCTCTCGAAGGCCCACAGGCAGTATGCGACCATCGTGGTCGTCACCGCCACACCGATGATGAGTCGAAGGTAGGGCTCGGTGTACTCGGCGAGAATGGCACGAGTGCGAGATGCGTCCACACCCATCTCGCGCAACTCTGCAAACCGCTTTCCCGCGACGATGAAGAGCGAACCGAAGGTGATGCAGATGACGAACCACCGCGACATGTCCGTCTGAGTGGCAACTGCACCGGCGACCGCCCGGAGGACGAACCCTGATGCGACTAGCCCAAGGTCGAGCAGGACGACATGTTTCAACTTGATGCTGTAGGCGAATGTAAGCAGCGCATAGAGGAAAAGAACGGCTGCACTTTCGACTCGTGGCACGGCGCCCAACAGAATGCCACCAATGACCAGGGCCGTACCGATGATGCGTGCAGGCCCGAGCCCGACTCGACCACTGGCGATCGGTCGACGTGACTTCTTCGGATGCAACCGGTCAGCCTCGACATCCAAGATGTCGTTCCAGAAATACAGTCCACTCGACACGAGGCAATAGGCGACGAACACGAGGACCGTCTTCGACAAGACTTCAGACTCATCGAGTGCACCAAGAGCACCCGGGGCTGCAAAGACAAGGACGTTCTTCAGCCACTGCTTGGGGCGAGCCTCCTGCAACAGCACTCTCAGCATGACCGCTCTATCTCCCCGCGGCTCACGTCATGTGCGGTACCGGCTCTGGCGAACATGGCGTGATCACCAGGTGAATCGCCATAGGCGTGTGCGAGCCAACTCCAATCATCTGCATATCCCTGCGCAACTGCCCATGCCTGCAACCGCGACACCTTCTCGGCTCCCCTGCAATTCGCACCGTCCAGCTCACCCGTGTACATCCCATCCTCGACCGCGAGATCAGTGCACAGCAGATGCGTCACCTCGAGCTTGTCGGCCAGGTGGGTCAAGTACGGCCGAAGCGACGCGGACACCAACACAACCTGGTGACCTGACTCGTGATGCCAACGAAGTCGCGCCAAAGTGTCCTGTCGTATCCATGATCGTGCGACTTTCCCGGCAAATGCCAATGCCACCTCGTCGACCACGGCGACATCGCGACCGGCAAAGACTGCACGACAGAAATGAGCCTTCACTTCGTCGCGGCGTCGGGCCACAAGCGGCGCAAGTGTCCTCGACGTCGTACTGACAAGTCTGTTGAGTCCGGCGACCTGTCGCATGAACGGAACAACACAGTCGCGCACCGTCAAGGTTCCGTCGACATCAAAAGCGGCAACCACCGACATTGTGAAAGGCTAACTCGCGACAGATTCCGTGGAGATGATGTCCACCATCGCACCCCAGTACGTCGGCCAACTCTTGCTCACGACGTCTGGCTCGCAGATGTCCACGTGATCTGCTGTCATTGCCCCGAGACTGAGAGCCATGGCCAAACGGTGGTCATGGTGGGTGTCGCATCGCCCAACTCCGAGAGCATCCCCGCCATGGATGACGAGTCCGTCGGCAAGCACGTCCACCCGTGCGCCGATCTCGCTCATTTCACTTGCCAGATCACCCAATCGATCGCTCTCTTTGTGACGGATGAAGCCCACTCCTGAGATGCTGCTCGTGCCCGCAGCGGCAGTGCACATCATCGCGACCGCCGGCACAAGGTCCGAGCAATCCGACATATCGACGTCGATCGCAGCCACTTCTGTGTCGCTGTCGCGCGAGACGATGATGTCGACGCCGTCAACATCTACTGTCGCTCCCATCATCTGGGCCAGCTCGAGAATTCGACTGTCCCCCTGCAGCGATGCGCTCGCCAGATTGGGGAGACGCAATCGACCGCCGACCATCACCACCGCGGCGACCGGAAACGCCGCAGACGAGAAATCAGGTTCGATCACAAAGCGACTCCCCGAGTAACCACCTGGTCCCACCACCACCTTGTCGTCGTTCACCTCAACGTGTGCACCGAATGATGCCATGACACTCGCCGTCATTCGAATGTAGGGCTCGGACACTTTCGGACCGTCGAGCCGAATTGACAGACCGTTGGGAAGCCTCGGTCCGATCATCATCAAGGCTGAGATGAATTGACTGCTCACATCGCCCGGAAGACGAACAGAATCTCCGATGTCGGCATTGTCCGGCCAGGACACTGTCACGGGCAACCCCAAGCCGTCGTCTAAACGCGTCACTCGAAACCCCAAATGTGTCAGCGCATCTAGCAACGGCGTCATCGGACGTGACCGCAGAGGTCCATCACCTGTCACAGTCAATGGTGCTGATCGCAATGAACCTGCAGCGATGAGAAACCGTGATGTCGTTCCCGCCAGGCGAGCATCCACCGTCAGTGGCCGTGATCCGAGGTCTCCACCATGCAGCAACACAGTGTCGTTGTCAACGCTCACTGGCACTCCCATGGCGATGAGTGCGTCGCGACACGCATCCACATCGTCACTCATCGGAACGCCAACCAGCGTGCTCTCGCCGTCGGCCAAGGCGGCGATGACGAGAGCTCGATTGGCCGAGCTCTTTGAACCAGGTAGTGTGACGACCGCATCAATCGAAGACCCGGCCCGTCGGACGCGTGTGATGGTCGTCATGATGACAAGCGCTGCAGGGCCGGCTTGAAATTTCGGGCCAACAGTCCACCTCTGAACAACTCGGTGTGGGCAGTCTCGATGACGAGAACGATGACGCCACGATCGCCTTCCGCGGAGTGGACCACCTCGAAGTCGTATGCGTTGACCCCGAGCTCTCCGGCCAGTGTGAGCACCTCAGCCGCAGCACCAGGTCTGTCGGGGATCGGAATTCGAACTTCGGTGAGTTCCGTGCTCGGCCCGACGCGAGAGGGCAAATTCGTACGAGCACGTCGCGCACGCGAGAGTCGTTCCAAGAGCTCGTCACGATCACCACGCTCGACCACTTCGCGCATACCAGACAGGCCGTCGATCAGCTCCGTGAGTGCTCGCACGATTGCTAGTTGATTTTGCGTGCAGATGTCGAGCCAAATCTCTGGCCGACCACTCGCGATTCTCGTCATGTCGCGGAAACCACCGGCAGCAAGTTTCAGCAATGCGACATGTTCCTCGCTACGAGTGTCGGCAAGTCCCATCAAGGTTGCGGCAGTGAGATGCGGAACATGACTGATGACCGCCACCAAATCGTCGTGTCGCTCTGCAGGCAGCACGACCACCTCTGCGCCGAGAGTGTTCACGACACCAGTGACAGTGGCAAACGTCTCGTCAGAGGCGTTTCCCGGTGTAAGCACCCAAATGGCACCTTCGAACATCGAGGAATCTGCACCATCGAGACCGTCGAGTTCTGAACCCGCCATCGGGTGTCCGCCGACGAAACGAGGTGATGCGACTGCCGAAACGAGGCGTGCCTTGACTGATCCGACATCGGTGATGACGCCCGACGTTTCAGCGAGGAGCATGCGCACTGCGGCTTCCGATTGATCCGCCGGAGTCGCGACGAAACTGATCACCGCGTCTGGGCACGTTCCGCTGACATCGATGACCCCTTTCTCAAGCGCGAGGGCTTGCCGGTCCGCATCGAGATCGCTGCCCCAGATCGTCCAACCACGCTCGCGCAGGGCAAGAGCCACTGAGCCTCCGATGAGCCCCAGTCCCACCACGTTCGCTGTGACGACTGTCGCTAGCCCGTCGTGAGAGGAGGTCGATTGTCTGCTGTCGGACACAGCCTCAAAGCGTATCTACGCCAGCCGCACTGTTCCTGAGAGTTATCACTTCGTGTGGCGTCAAGTGGCGATATTTCCCCGGCGGGGTTCGTTGGTCTCGAATCGGGCCGATGCGGACTCGCACAAGTCGAATCACCGGATGACCCACTGCTTCACACATACGCCGAATCTGGCGCTTACGTCCCTCATGGATCGTGATCCGCAGGACTCCGATGTCCGGTTGCGACACCGTCGCCGGCGATGTCAACCCGTCGTCCAGTTCGACGCCATCGCGCAACCGGCGAATCGCGGAATTCGACACCCCGTCGTGTCCACACTCCACCTCCGCCAGATATTCCTTTTCGACTCCCTTGCTTGGGTGCGTGACGAGATGAGCCAATTCTCCATCGTTTGTCACGATCAAAAGGCCTTCAGTGTCCATGTCGAGACGGCCGACCGGAAACACCCGCGGTGATGCCGGGAGCAAGTCAAGGACGGTCTGTCGACCGTGCGTGTCCTCGGCCGTTGTGACGACACCACGCGGTTTGTTGAGCAGGTAGTACACAACATCGGGTCGAACACCGACGGGTGCCCCGTCCACGCACACAGAATCACTCGACTCATCGATTCGACAGCCAAGCGTCGCAACCTCACCGTTCACCGTCACACGTCCAGCTGCGACGATCTCTTCACACACGCGCCGCGAGCCATAGCCGATACGAGCAAGCACTTTCTGAAGCCGCTCCCCCTTGGCGACTTCGTCATGAGTGCTCATGTCAGGAGTCGAATCGTGTCGTCACGACGAGATGTTCAGTCACCAGCATCATTGGAGGCGTCGCCGGCGTCGACTGCGGAGGCGAGTTCTTCCACTTCGGCAGCTGCCCTTAGGGTCTTCTCGAGCGTTTCGACGATTGACGCATCAGGCACGAACGACGCGATCGGTGGTAAATCCTCGAGTGTGGCAATTCCGAGTTTTTCAAGGAACAACTGCGTCGTGCCCCACATGACTGCTTGGCCTGGTCCACTGTCGCGACCTACAGGTGCGATGTACGCACGCCCGTGCAGGGTCCGCAACACTGCGTCTGGGTCGACACCACGGATTGATGCAATCTGCATTCGTGAAATTGGCTGCTTGTAAGCGATGATCGCAAGAGTCTCGAGAGCCGCACCGGACAAGCGTGCTCGTTGCCCGTCAAGCACGAAACGCTCGACATACGGCGCCATGTCAGGGTGAGTCTGAAACCGCCATCCGCCGGCGACTTTCGCCAGCTGAAAACCATGGCCCGACTCTTCGTATGTCCGTGCTAACTCTGAGCAAAGCGCTTCGATGTCAGCGGTCGGTAACTCGAGAAGCTGCGCCATCAGTTCCGTTCTCACCGGCTCAGTGGCGACCATCACCATGGCTTCAATCGCACGAACGACATCTGTGTCCAACATCTCAGCCCTCGTAATCGTCGATCTGCAGTGCTTCGTCGCCAAGTTCTGGTCCACGGCCAGTCCATTCGACTTGGATGTCACCGAGTTTGTCGGTCTGTTCGATGTCGATGTATCCCTGTTTGTACATCTCCAGAATCGCCAGGAAGTGCACGATCACATCGAGTCGCTCGACCATATCCTGCACCATCTGACGGAACATCACGCGACCTGCTGACGGCAGCGACACCATCAAGCCACCCACGACCTCAGCGACGGTGAAGCGAATCGGCGACACATGGAACAAATCCAAGGACGGCTCGGTCCGTGGAGTGATTGCCCGCACGAAACCGGCTTGGAGCTTTGCGATCGTGATGCCTTCGAGCGGATCGGGCGACAGCGCAACGAACATCTCTTCAGGTCCCGTCAACCGCCCGTACGTGCGGTCGGCGTCATCGACATATCGGCTGAGAATACGGGCGACATCCTTGAAGATCTTGCATTCGAGAAGTCGTGCCAGCAGCATGTCGCGCTCTTCCCACAGCGCGAGATCGTCATCAAGATCGACGTTCTCTCGGCCTGGCAAAAGCCGACGGGCCTTCAATTCGACCAATGTCGCCGCGATCAACAAAAACTCGGTGGCGACGTCGAGATCGAGCTCTTGCATCCGGGACAGTTCCTGCAGGTACGCATCGACGATGGTCGACAAGGAGATCTCGTGGATGTCCACTTCTTCACGGAGAATCAGATGCAACAGGAGGTCGAAAGGCCCCTCATACACAGGAGTTGCCACCTCGATTGTCACGCTCACAGGCGAGTTTCTGCTCCGTGACCAGGGTGCTCTCGTGCATACAACCCACAGGTGTGGTGCACCTTGGGAACCACCTCGGAGCACTCCGCAATTGGGTCACCGGTCAGCACGAGGCGGACGTCTTCCATGGCATCGTTGAAACAGGAACAAAGGCTGATTATCAATATGTTCAAGCAATTCATCTTCTTCAAGGGAAAGCCTTAGATATTTAGAAGTAATAATTCCGAAAGAACTAAACATTTTTAAGGCTTTTTAGACTCTC
>SXGQ01851680.1_pt1 | contig 10876 bp, 12 predicted proteins | sample 3178371 | NCBI WGS metagenome assembly SXGQ01 (sample SAMN11356859, study PRJNA531348) | freshwater metagenome | isolation source: freshwater sample F1-20 | place: China: Fuxian Lake, Yuxi | collected 2017-12-25 | reverse complement strand
TTTATGAATATAAAAAATTAAGAATAATGTAAAACAAGAGATAGCAAGAGAAACATATCTCAAGTTTGTCTCATTTAGACCAGTGAAAACTCCAATTTGTAAAAGGTAATAGTACAGAGGCAGGTTGGTTGTAACTGAGTTAAATAAAGGATTTTCAAAAATATTAACATGTGTTGTTTTAATTGAAATATACTCATCTTTCCAGTAGGGTCTTTGTATATCAAATAGCCTTGTCCAAATAAAAAGTACAAGAATTAGTGAATAAAACAAATAATTTGTATATTTTTTAGGATTTTGAAAGATCATTTTGAAGTTTTAAACTATATTCATCCCAATAATTTTTTCCATAATCTTCTTGTAAAGTGAAGTAAAAGTCACTGTAGTTTTCAAAATATAATTTTTGAGCTAGTGCTAAAGTTGATTTTGCGTCTTTAATGTATTTAAGCTCAAGAAGAATTTTAGATTGCATAAACAAAATCCAGGATTTTAAAAATAAAATATCAGTTGTAATTGAGTCAATCATGTGATTAAGCTCAATTAGAACATTCTTTTTTTCATATTCTTGAATAAAATCAGTAAGCATAAGGCAAACTCTTATATAATTACAAACCAATACCCAAAATAAATTCTTGTTAAAACTTTTGTCATCAATTGTAATTTCGATAGCTTCTTCTAACATATAAAAAGCATGTATCAAGAAGTTTTTTCGACGATCTTTGTCTTTGTCAAATGAAGCAAATTTTAAGTCAGATGTCTTTTTTTGATCTAGAAGGTTAAAATAACCTTCGGTGTTTTTGATTTTTAAATCAGACTCTTTCATTAAACTAACAAGACTTAGGTCAGAAGACTTTGAGTCAAATTGAGATGTAGTTCCTAGAGCTGAGTGTAGTTTACGAGATACTCCAACTATTAAATCATAATCAATCATAAATTTATTATACTTTAATTTATATATTAATTTATAATAAATTAATGCTTACTTCTCAATCTCTTTCTCACTTAAAATCTGATGAAATAATTGCTAGATTTTATTCAAATTCTGTGGAAGGTTTAAGTTCTGCAATGTATGAAAAAAACCTTAAAAAGTATGGGTTGAATACTCTTAATTCTACATCAGTTTCTTGGTTTAAAATTTTACTTAGTCAGTTCAACATATTTATCTATCTTTTAATATTTTCAATTGGACTTTCTATTTATAATAGAGAATACTTTGATGCTTTATTCATTTTTGCCTTTATATTCTTTGATATAGTTCTTGGCTTTATACAGGAGTACAAGGCAGAAAAAACAATATTAAAACTTAATCAATTAACCGAATATCACACTATTGTTTTACGAAACAAGATGAAGCAAACAGTTTTGCACCGAGAAATTGTTCCTGGAGATTTAGTTTTCCTTAAATCCGGGGATTTAGTTCCGGCTGATATTAAAATTATTGAATCAGAGGAATTATTTCTGGACGAGTCTGTATTTTCTGGTAACTCCCAACCAATCTTTAAGAAAGTAGGTGGTGACGAAATTCTACTTTCAGGCACCCAAGTTCTTAAAGGGACAGGTTTTGGGGTTGTGTACTCAACAGGCGTCAATACTCAGATTGGGGTAATTGAATCTAATACTCAAAAAAAGAAAGTAAAAAAAGCTAATTTAAGTATTAATGAAGTTGAAACTGAGAAGATTTCAAAATTTATATTTAAAATCGTAGCAGTTACACTTTTTCTTACTGTTTTGTATCAATTTTTTTATGATTTAGGTGATTTTACAGAGTTTTTAATTTTTGCAATCGCTCTTGGAATTAGCGTAACTCCAGAAGCGCTTCCTTTAATAATTACTTACTCTTTATCAAAGGGCGCTGAGAAACTTTATCAAAATAAGTTGATTGTTAAAAAGTTAAATTATATCGAGGATTTGGGCGCTATTGATGTATTGTGTTCTGATAAAACAGGTACTTTAACTGAAAATTCATTAAAAATTTCAAACCATATTTCATTTAATACTTCAGACGTTTTGAAATTGGCGTATTTTACTGTAACCAAAAGTTTAGGCACTGACTCCTTTGATAACGCGATTTTAACTGGAACGAATATTAAAGTATCATACAAAAATATCAAGGAAATTGCATTTGATCCAAAAAAGAAACTATCTGGAAAAGTTATTTTGTTTAGAGATAAATATTTGCTAATTTATAAAGGTTCTTATGATTCTATTTCAAAATTCGACCATATTTCGGATTCAGATAGAGAAAAACTTAAAACTTTCAATAAAAATGAAACTTCAAAAGGCCGTAGAGTGTTACTTTTAGCTTACAAATATTTCTCAAAATTTGATGAAAACCAAAAAATTGATGATTCTAAAATGAATATTGGTGGCGCTATCTCTTTTGAGGATCCTCTTAAGTTTTCAGTTTACGAAGCATTAAAAAAAGCTCAGAACTTAAACATTAGTTTAAAGATACTTTCTGGAGATTCTAAAGAGATTTGTTACTATACCTCGGAAAAAGTAGGGCTAATTTCATCGATAGAGGAAGTTCTATCTTATGAAGATATTTTAAAATTACCAAAAAAAGAACAAGAAGAAATAATATTTAAGACAAAAGTTTTTTGCGGGTTAACTCCTGAAAACAAAGTTTCAATAATCGAGATTTTAAAAAGAAAATATAATGTTGGATATTTGGGCGAAGGCGTCAACGACGCCGGAGCCTTAAAAGTGGCAAACCTTGGGATTGCTGTTTCTAATTCGTGTGATATAGCAAGGTCCGCTTCCGATATAATTATAACTAAAAAGAGTTTGAATGTTTTGATAGATGGAGTAACAGAAGGTAGAAAAGTTTTCTATAATATTTCAAAATATATAAAAATAACCTTTTCTGCAGATTTTGGAAATTATTTTGCAGTTCTCTCGACATCTTTTTTTTCAAGTTTCTTACCTTTAAAACCTATTCAAGTTTTACTTTTAACATTTATGTCTGATGTTCCGTTACTTACTGTCGCTTCTGATAATGTTGATCAAGAGCAACTTAGAAAACCAATTAAATCAGAATTTAGTAGTTTGGCTAAAATTTTTATTACATTAGGTCTTTTATCAAGTCTATTTGATTTTATGGTCTTTTTTTATTTTTACAACTCAGGCGAACAAATTTTACAGTCATCTTGGTTTTTAGTATCAATTATGACTGAAATCTTTGTGATCTTTTCACTTAGAACTAATAAATTCTTTTTGAAAGGCTCTATGCCTAGTAAAACAATTATTTTTACAAGTATTTTAATGATAATTGTTTCGTTTAGTTTAATTTATATTCCCTTTTTAGGAAGCAGATTTGGTTTTGTGCCTTTATCTTTAACAAATATTTTACTTGTGTTTGTTATATCAATAGTTTATTTAATTTGTTCAGAGTCACTCAAGTTATTATTAAGGAATAGATTAGATTTAGCGTATTCTTCAAGGAATTGATATAATATACCTATATTTTTGGGCAGGTGGCGGAATTGGTATACGCGCAACGTTGAGGTCGTTGTGGGGTAAAACCCGTGCAGGTTCGAGTCCTGTTCTGCCCACCAGATTTTTATTTACTTAAAATTCATGAAAATTATATTTTATTAGTTTTAAATATTACAAATGTTTCTTATAAGAAATGATTTGTAAAAGAAAAGCTCCGCAACAAGTATTGTTGCGGAGCGTAAAAAAAGGTTAGTTGCTTGGAGTAAGTTCAGAAACCTGAAACTCAATCCGAATCAACTCCTCGTAACGGCCAAACATAAAAATATCTCGGCCCGAAGAATCCCTGCCGGTAACAATAATCCGGCCAAAAGAATCGCGGGCAAAAACTGCTCGCAAAATCTTAACACCAAGCTCTCGACGAGCTTCCAAAATGCGAACCAAAGTTGGAAAAGGAGCAATTGGCTCAACGGCAACAACCTTGCCGTCAAACTCGCTCTCAACTTCGTTAATCAAGTTAAGAATTGAATTCGCTGGGTTTTCCCCGTAGCGAATATCGTAATTCAAAACCTGAATTTCCGTGCCAAAAATGGTCTTCAAAAACTCAACCCGCTCAAAATCCGGAGCGTGTCGAGAAATTAGAATAACGATTTTTGTTTGGCTCATTTTTTTCTCCCTAGTCCATATCCGATTCGTACTCGGTGTACGAACCGCCAACAAACTCAATCATCTCTCCGTCAATCCAAATCTTGTAAATCCGATCGAAGGTATAATACTCCTTCGAAAAGCTAGCATAACTGCTAGTCTGAACCGACTTTACAAAAGTGGCGATATTCATATCGACCAAACATTTTGTAAAATCTTCCCAAGACGGAAATCCTTCAAACCAACCCTTTGCTTGTGGGTGGTGTTGAAAAAATCTCGTAATCAACGAATTCCTAAATGCACTCTCTGCCTCCAAAGCTTCGGTTTTTATCCGAGCCTCGGTTTCAGCAGCCGAAATTGCTTTTGAAATCTCAAGAGAGACATCAAAGTCAAAAACTTTCTCAAGAATTTCTTTCGAAAGTTCTTTTGGAATCTTAAAATTCGCAAAAAACCCGTTTGGGGATGTAAAATAAACTTGGTAATTAGGAACATCAAAACCTATCCAAAGAATATCCGTAATCTCAAGATCATTTTTCGAAAATTTTCGGGTCTTGCTATAAATAACAGGACCTTCAAATTCAACCAAATGACCCGGATAAGTCCACTTGGAAATGTGACAGGTTTCAGAAATCAAAAGATTCTGACCTTCAACTCCAAGTACCGAATACTTAAAGGAATGTTTCCAACCAAGTTCTAAAAGTTCCTTTTCATCGTTTTTGTTCAAACGACGAACAGAAACAAACCGGGCTCCTGCCCTAATATCAGAAGGTTTTGTGTCGTGAATGCTTTTAAGCGTCACAACAACCTCACCCTCCTTAAACTCGCCACACTCTCGGGCGATAAATTCAATCTTTTCACCAAAATTACTTGGTGAAAGAAAAAATCCTCCGCGCCTTGAGGCGGTTACGGTTGCAAGTTTCACTCACACCTCCATTTTAAGACTTTCTGTTTCGTCTTTTGTACCTTTTACAAGATACCTAGACTCATCAGCCCTGAAAAATATCAGGGGACAGAAATGCAGCGATTTGCCCCCGAAGGGACAAATCGCTGCAAAAATAAAGGTTAACCTTTCATAGCCCGGGTGGACCAATAAATAATGGCCTCAGCAAATTGCTGGGCCGAAAATTCACCGGCAGTCCCGCCGGCCAAACCAAGAAAATTCCTCGCCATTGTCACAGGCGACATGGGCTCAACCCCTTCGGTGGGGCGAGCGTTAATCGAAATAATCTCAAAAGCGCAATCGGTTGAAACGGCATCTTCGCCGTCCTCCAAAAGCACTTCACGTGCATAAAGAACAACCTCAACAAACTTGGCCGGAAGCTTTTCACCTCCAACGGCCAAAATCTGAATATAAGGTGCCTCACCCTTACGGCGAGCACTAAAAATTGCGCGAAGCTCCGTTTCCGGAGTAACCTCAATAACTCCTGAGAAAAAGTTCTCAGCCGGAACCGGAACCAACAAAACTCCGTCGCGATAACCGCGAACGGCATTTGCAAAATTTTCAACAACCAAATTAACAAGCTCCTCCTCGGAGCCGGCAAAGTGCGAAAACTTAGAATCTGCCGTCTGGCGACGGACGAAAGCATTAATTCCAATTGTCGGGTTTATCATGGGTTCCCTCCCCATAGCGCTCTGACGACTTTCAGAAACGCGGAAAGTATTATAAGTTATTTTGACCAATTGTCAAGTGAATAATACATTAAACTTTAAGATAAAACTTAGATTATAATTGTAAAAACTTATACAAGGAGAAGTGTATGACAATCGAAGGAATGTTCTTCTATTTTATTGGAAAGTACTCTGGCAATTTGATATACCCTAAACAAAATATCCACAAAGAAGAAGGGTGTCACTATCATTTATTTTGGATTTCAGAATTCAATCTTAATGATAGGTTTATGTATCTTGGGCATTGGTATCAGGTTATAGAAAACTCATTAACTATTTCTAATGAACTGGGAAAAGATACTTATAGGTTTTATGCCAAAAAAATTTCTTGATTTATTAAAAAATAGTGTATAATGCTGTCGCGCCAAATTGTGAGCGCATGTGGTTAGAGGAGAGATGGATATGAGCGATAGTGTGAGTGAAATTCGCATTCCAATTTGTTTGAAGAAGGAATTCAATTTGAACTTGCTCAGTATTATTAATGGGGGAGAGCAAGATTTTAAGATTTACGATGACAATAAGTATATTTATTGGATTCCAAAAAACGAGACCGATATTATTAAATATGATTATCGTTTTTTTCATATTACTTTTTATGGTAATGGTTCGTATTTCAAGGGTGGATTGTTAAACAACGATGGTTCGTTTCCTGATTTTCTTTTGGAAAAGGAATATCTTAGTAAGTAGTAGCTTAGTTTAATTTTATTTATGCGGCGGCGATTTTATCGCTCGCCGCATTTTTTTTTGCAACAAAATTAGATATATTTCTTATTGATTTTATTGATATAATATTGTGATATTTGCGAGAATAGCTCAGTGGTAGAGCGCCTCCTTGCCAAGGAGGAGGCCGCGGGTTCGAACCCCGTTTCTCGCTCCAAATGGGGCGGTAGCCAAGGCGGTCACGGCACCGGTCTGAAAAACCGGCGATGTGGGTTCGATTCCCACCCTCCCCACCATAGAAAAAGGTATCACCAAAGGTGGTATTTTTTTCTATGCTGGGTGGAGAATTGAACCCACCGGTTCGCCCTTTTTCATTTATGAAAAAGGTATGTAATTTTCCCACCCTCCCCACCATAGAAAAAGGTATCACCAAAGGTGGTATTTTTTGTGTAGGTATGTAATTTTCCCACCCACCCACTTTTATTGACAAATACCCTTTACAATGTATAATTTTTCGGTTCATTCATAATGGAGGAGAGAAAAATGAACATGACTCCAGTTGTTGAAATTTTCGACAAGGAACTTAATTCAAGTTCATACATCGATTCTTTTTATGGAGTTGTAGTTCGGGTTTCAAACCAAGATGTTTCGAAATATTTTGTGAATCCTCAAGGAGTTCGTAATTTTTGTGTTGTTTTTTATAACACTTCCGAGAAAAAGATTTACATCAATTTTGACGGAGTTCCAGAAAATTGCCTTAGTGCCGTTGAAATTATGAGGGTTGTTTACTCTCAATTCGAAGTTCAAGGTTCTTGTATTTTTGCTGTTTCACCTTTAGTGGTGACCCATGCTAACTTTGCAGACTTTTATAAAGTCGTGCAATTAGCACGGATTGAAGTTGCAAAGTATTACGATTTCAAAGAAATTAACCGTTTTAGGGGTATTGGTTGGCAATATTTCCTTCTTGAATCTTCGTATCACGGAGTTGAGCACAATATTTCCGGAAAGCGTTATCATTACGTCTTTTCTCCAAATATTTATTTGAGCTCTTGGAAAAACATTCGATTTTACGAGACCGATAAGTTTGTAAGTGACGGTTTTTCGGATTTCATTTCTTGGACGAAAACTTTGGAAGAGGGGATTGATTTTTATCTTATCTTTTCTTCGACATACTAAAAAAGGAAAAAATATAATGCAGAAAAGTAAAATCTTTTTTGGTTTCGCTGTGGCTGATTCGATGTTTCCTAATAGTTGTGTTATTGATCGAAAGTCTTTGAATATTGAGCAAGTAAAAGATTATATTGAGGCCGGCGTTATTCCTTGTTTCAATGCTTCTCATGAAGCAACATTTTTTGCAATGAATTCTCGTTTTGGGATCAAACTGGAAATTCCAGAAGTTCCGCCTCGGGTTTCGTTGAACCCTGGAGATTCGGTAATTGTAATGGGAGTTAGAGGGCTTCCTCGTTTGACAGATCGTCGGCATTATAGTTTCGAAGAAATTTCTTCGGCTTCTTTTGTCTTTTCAATCTACACTGTTCGCTAGTTTTTCAAGCCCCGAGGCCTTTGGCCCGGGGCTTTTTCTTTTTCTAATTCTAAAATTCATATTTATTTTTTTCTACTGATATAATCAATTCGTCAAAATGTCTGAAATCATAAGGAGAGAAAGATGGTGCGACAAATTTCCAAGATTTACTATCAAGGACTAAGGTTCAACGCAGGTATTGTCTTTTCAATTGCCCTTCTCGAGGAAGTTTTTGGAGATATAGATATCTATATTAACCCTAAAAGTTACGAAAATACCCCAGAAACTGTATCTCTAAGCTATGAATTTCAAGCAACACGCTTTAGAGAATCAGGTATTCCAGTATCTAACTTTGGAAATATTTGGAGTGAGTTTGGGCTTATGTATTGCCACGACGATAAAATGCTATTTAACTTAATTGAATACGAATTTGTCAGAAGTATAGATTGCTTTGATTTAAGTGTTGATATAGGGATTCAAAATCACTTAGCAATTAATCAGCTTAATCTTGGCTTTATTATTGACTTACTTAACCCTTCCTCATTTGACGATGAAATCTCAATAGAAAACTCGTTAAATGAAGCTGTTAATTTTTCAGTTTTAATCTTAAGATCTATCAAAAAATGGGGGGTGGAGAAAGTTTTGATTTACAGTATAACAAGATAAATCTAATGGGACGGGCTTTTTATAGCCCGTCCCGGCGCATTTTTAGGTTTCTTGCTATTTATTTAATATTGAGGTATAATGTTTTAGTTGTAACGGAAGTGATTTGAATTTTATCGTCTCATTTTGCTTTCTTCATCAATATTAAAAATATGTATAATAAAACTAACACAGGTTTTAAATCAAAACCTAGACATTTTAAGTCTAAATTTTCAAGATTTAGAGGCGGTTCTTCTTTTAACAAAGATAGACCAAATCCAAGAAGATTTAACCCATATAACCAAGAGTCACTTAAACATGATTTATATATCTCAAAAGCTGAGAATTTCAATGTTACAACTGAAGATATTTACGATTTAAACTCAACATTTGAAGACTTTAGACTTCATCCAAAACTATTAAAGAATATCAAAGAGAGAAATTACAAAAATCCAACTAAGATTCAGTCTCAAGTTATGAGACCAATTTTAGAATCAAAAGATGTTCTTGGATTGGCTTCAACAGGTTCTGGTAAAACTGCAGCTTTTTTAATCCCAGTCCTGAATTTTTTAATAAATGACCCTAAGAAAAAATGTTTGATTATTGCTCCAACAAGAGAACTTGTTAACCAAATACAAGCTGAGTATCAAAAATTTGCGCAAGGAACAATGGTTAGAGACGCTTTAATTGTTGGAGGTGCAAGTTATGCCCCTCAAATTAGATTATTAAGAAGAAACCCTCAACTTGTAATTGCAACTTGCGGTAGATTAATTGATTTATTTAAAACCAAACAAATTAATCTTAATGAATTCGATATTATAGTTTTAGACGAGGTAGATCAAATGCTTGATATGGGATTTATTCACGATATTAAATTAATTGTGTCAAGCTTAAAAGAACAAAAACAATCATTGTTTTTTTCAGCAACTATGAATTCAAAAATCGAAGAAATTGCTAATTCTTTCTTGAAAAATCCTATAAAAATTGAAATTGCAAAGCAAGGAAGCGCTAAAAATGTTGATCAAAATATCGTTAAAATACATCATTCAAAATCAAAACTTGATACTCTTCACGAGATTCTTGTAAATACCGAGTTTGATAAAGTCCTAGTTTTTTCAAAAACTAAAAGAGGGGCTGAGGAACTTTCAATTCAACTTAAAAATAAAGGACATAAAGCCGAAGCGTTGCACGGAGATAAAAGTTTAGGTCAAAGAATGAGAATTATGTCTTCTTTCAGAAAAAATGAAATTTTAATTCTTATAGCAACTGATGTAGCAGCAAGAGGTATTGATGTTCCGGATATTTCCCACGTTATAAACTACGACGAACCTGCAACAAGAGAAGATTACATCCACAGAATTGGAAGAACTGGAAGAATTGGTAAAAAGGGTGTTGCGCTAACTTTTGTAAAATAAATTAAGTATAATATCTTTGTGAAATTACCTTTAATAAAAAATGTTTATGTTAAATATTTATTTGTAATTTTAATTGCGATTATTTTACATTTAATATTTTTTAGGAATGTTTTCTTAAATGACCACATAATATACTCAGGAAAGGATATGGTGCGAGGGAATTATGCTTCTAATATTATTCTTTATGAGGGGTTGCTTCAAGGATATATACCTATTACAACTGATAAAGCATTTGGCCTCTATCCAATATTCTTTTCATCTCATTACTACAACCTGATAAGTCTATCTTCTGTTTTTATCTTCGGTCCCTATTATTCCGTACATTTTCAAATTATCTTGATTTATTTGATAGGGTTCATCTCTTTATACTATTTTCTTGATAAGTATTTTTCTGTAAACATCATTTGGAAACTTGTTTTATGCTACTTATATTTTTATAACTTTATAGTTTTATCCCATTATCAGCATGTAGGAATTATTTTTAGTATCTTTTTGTTTCCAACGATTATTCTCTTAACGAAACTATTCTATGAGAAAAAAAACATTATATATCCAGTTTTAGTTTCAATGATTTACTATTTCATAGCTATTTCAAACTCTTACCAATATATTATTTTAAACTTTTTAATCCAAACATTGTTTATTTATTTACATACAAACTCTTTTAGACATACTGTTAAGAGTATTTTTGTTTTTTTTGTGCCTTTTCTTATAATCTCCTTACCTACTATTTATTATTTTTCACTAGCATATTTGAATACTGAAAGAAGTGTATCCATTTTAGATTTAAAGGGTTACTATGATTTAAAGTACTTTGGTTTGTATATTTTACCGTTCTTTTTTGGTACTGAAAATTATTTCGGAACTTCATTAAGTAGGATTTTTATTCAAC
>SXGQ01180438.1_pt1 | contig 10877 bp, 9 predicted proteins | sample 3178371 | NCBI WGS metagenome assembly SXGQ01 (sample SAMN11356859, study PRJNA531348) | freshwater metagenome | isolation source: freshwater sample F1-20 | place: China: Fuxian Lake, Yuxi | collected 2017-12-25 | reverse complement strand
TTCTGATTTTGACAAGTTTCTAAATAAAGTATCCGCATTTATAAAATTTGAGAACGAAGATAAAAAGAATGATTTTATCCAAAGATCTAAACAAGGCTTTAATCCTAATTCTAAATATTTTATTTTGAAGAAAAATCTAACCCGTGAAGAAAAAGTTGCATTAGAAGAGTTAAATTTAATTGGTGTTTCCTTCGAAAAGGAAATTAAAAGATTTTATCCAGAAGGAAATCTTGCTTCAAATGTGTTGGGTTTTGTTGCATCTTCAGAAAGTGACAAATTTAAAGGCTACTATGGAATTGAAGGTAGAAATGACAAGCTTTTGAAAGGACGAGAAGGAAGGGTTATGTATGAGAGAGGTGCTGATGGCGAGGTTATTTTATACGGAAACTATAATAAACAAGATTCAATTAATGGAGATTCTTTGGTTTTGACAATAGACAGGACTGTTCAATATATCATTGAAAAGAAGTTAGAGGAGCATGTTAAAAAAACAGGTGCAAAATCTGGTCAGATAATTGTAATGGATCCTGTAACTGGAAATATTTTAGGTATGGCTTCATATCCAAGGTTTAATCCGTATGATCCTTATACTGAATTTTTTGATGAAGAAAATAAATTTAAATCTGAAGTTAGAAACAAAGCAATCTTTGATAATGTAGAACCTGGTTCGGTTATTAAGCCATTAACTCTTGCGATAGGTTTAGATTTAGGTGTTATAAACGAAAATTATACATTTCAAGACAATGGTGTTTTGAAGTTATCGGATTATGAAGTTGATAACTGGGATAAAAAGCATCATGGAACTATGGATCTTTTGGGACTCTTAGAAAAATCTAACAATATCGGAGCTTCTTTGATTTCTTTAAGAATAGGTCCTGATAATTTTAAGAAATATTTACCAAAGTTTGGGTTCGGAAGGTCCACGGATGTTGATTTGGAAGGAGAGCAGGTAGGGTTTATTAAGTCTGGATTTTGGGCAGATATTGATACTGCGTCAGTTGGTTTTGGTCAAGGTTTTACTGCAACCCCATTACAAGTTTTAGCTTCTTATAGCGTGTTTGTAAATGAAGGTAATTTAGTTAAACCTAAAATTATCAAAGAAATTCAAAAATCAGATGGAAGTGTTGTTGTTTACCCTAATTTAATAGAAAAAAATATTATTAAAAAAGATGTAAGTAATTTTATGAATGAACTAATGACTAAAAGCATGAAATCAAATGAAAGTAAGTTTTTTAATTTGAAAAATTATCAAATTGCCGGAAAAACAGGAACTGCCCAGATTGCTGAAAAAGGAAAATATGTCGAAGATAGGACAAACGCGTTCTTTGTCGGGTATTTGCCAGTATCCAAGAAGTTTAGTATGCTAACTAGATTAGAAGAACCAACAAGTAGCTCGTACGCTGCGGAAACAGCTGTTCCGTTGTGGATGGAGACTGCTAGAGATCTAATTAATTTTTATAATATTGCCCCAGATTTTACTTATTAGAACTTAAACATTTTATTGTCAACATTTAATATTCTATTATTAGTAGAGTGTAAGAATAAATTTTTTGTTTTTTTTAGCTTAAAATCTGATTTATGAATGTACGAGTTGGAAGGTATTATGAAAAAAAAGCTTTTGAGTATTTGAAAAAGATTGGTCATGTTTTGATTTATAAAAACTTTTATACTCCTTATGGTGAAGTGGATATAATTTCAGAATATCAAGGTAAAGTGTATTTTACTGAAGTTAAGTATTTACAATCTGATAGTATTATTAATCCAATTATCAAAGTTGATAACTCTAAAATTAGAAAAATATTCTTTTCAATTTCTTATCTCAAAAAGTTTTGTAGGCTAAAAAATTATCAAGTTGATTCTGTTGTTGTATACAAAGTTGGAAAAGAAATGCAGATTAATTATTTTCAGGACTTGAGGCTTCTGTGATAGCTGATTCCTTTGTTATGAAGTTTTCGATATCTGTATGTAGGTTTTTAAAACCAGGATCTTTAGCAATAAAAACCCAAGCCCCTCCATAAGGTGAGGCGTCGGTTGGGTGGTAAATATATTTATCGTCTAAAACTAGGGATTCTACATTATATTCCTGCATGTTTTTATAAAATGAAAAGATATAGATTGCGTCTTCAATATTTATGTTAGTGTTAGTGTGAAGAATAACTTTTTCGTAAAACTCTCTTATATCAAAAGGAAAGAATTCAGAGTTTTTGTTTTCAACTGCTTTAACCATACCTTTTAATATTTGATGTTGTCTTTTAGCTCTTTTTAAATCCGAGCCTTCTCCATTGTTTCCTTTTCTACTTCTTGCAAAAGTTAGAGCTCTGTCTCCAGTCATAACTTCAGTGCCTTTTGTAAAATTAACTGTCATAACATCCGTATCCGTTATATTTGGGAATGTGTTGTCTGTAAATGAGGTTTCTACTTCAACTGGAACTCCTCCAAAAGCGTCAACAAGCCATCTTATCCCATCAAAATCAATAGTTACAAATTTTTCAATATTTTGACCTGAGATTTTTGAAATTGCATTCATCATTTCTTCATTACCTTTGATAACAGGGATAGAATTTATTTTTGATCCGTTTTGCCAAATGTCTCTAGGAAATGATACAAATAATGCTTTCTTGAGTTCTGGATTTATTGAAAGCAACATAATTGTATCAGTGTTATATCCTCTTTGACCTTTTGCTCTTCTTTCTTTACCAATGTCGTTTCCTAAAAGAAGAACATTTACAACCTTATTTTTTTGAAGCTCTGATTTGTATTCTAGTTCTTTTTTTACTTCTTCAATTATATTTGAAACTATGTTTGGCTCAGATGGTTTATTTGGTTCAGGTCTAAAAAAAAGTACATAGACTCCGACAAAACTTAACACCATACCTAAAATTATTAATGGAATAAATTTTTTCATTAATTAAATTATAACTCAAAATATCTACTTGTAAAAAAAGTTTAATTAGTTAATATTAAATTATGAAGATAATGATTATAGAAGACGACATTCATTTACTTGAAAATTATGTTACTGAACTTGAAATTAGAAAGTATAAAGTAGTTACTGTAACAGACGGTGCTAAAGCACTTTCTTCTGTTGCAAAAGAAAAGCCAGATCTTATTTTACTCGATATCATGCTTCCAAATAAAAATGGAATTGATATTTTAGAAGAAATCCGCCAAGATTCAAAAATTTCAGATACTCCTGTTGTTATGCTTACAAATTATGGAGATGAAGAAAATATTAGAAGAAGTTTAGAACTTGGTGCCTTAGATTATCTTAAAAAGTATAATGTAACTCCTTCGGACGTTGGGCAAAGATTAGAGAAATACTTAAAATCTTCCCATGAACGATAGTCGCGAGCTTGCTCAAAAAATCATAGATAAATACATAACGATTCTTGGTGTTTTGCCTGTTTATCTTTTATTACAAGATATTCCAAATATTAAACTTAACTCAAAAGGAAAAGTTTTAGGAATTAGGGATGATAAAAATACTTTACTAAAGTTAATAAATGCATTAGAGCCTTATACTGGAAAATTTATTAAAAGAAATGTAATGGCGAAGTACATGACAGACTATGAGTCAGGAAAGGAAATTACATAATGGAAAGTTTTAATTCTTTTTTAATGACGGCTTTAAGCTTTTTTTTAAATAACCTTTTTTCAATACTTATATTCATTATTGCTTTCTTGTTAGGAATTATATTTTTTCTTATTTTCTCAAAACCAAAAATAAAAAAAATTGATGTAAATTTTTTGGACGATATTGCATTTGAAAACGATGCTACCGCACTTTCAAACATGGTTATCCAAAGAGTTATAAAGGATTATAAATTTTCTTCATATAGTTATATGTTTATTAATTCAGCTGAGGTAGACTTTAGTATTTATCTTAGTGAAAAAGTTCCGGACGCCTACATTGATGACGTTAAAAGAAAGATTTTTGATAGCTTGATTGAATCTGGTATTGATCCCGCAATTGAGAATAAAAAAGTAAATCTAAGAAAAGATGGTCAAGCAACAGACAACAACTCAAGAAAAGCTTTGATTGACTCTTTCCAAGTTCCGATTTTAGTAAATGATATACTGATTGGTGTTTTTTGCTTCGGTTCTACCTCTTATTTATCAGAGTCTAAAAATTCTATTTTAGATATTTACGAAGGTGTACGGCGAAAGTTTTCTGATTTTTCAAAATATTTAGGGGAGTTACAAGAAGATAAAGATAGATTTGAGGATTTAATTAATTCAATGAGAAACCCCGTTGCAATGTTGGGTAAAAACTTTGAATTAATGTATATCAACCCTTCTTTTCAAGAATTATTAAAACTTTCTTCTGATAAAGATTTTAATATTTTAGACTTTTCTAAAAATATGCCTAAGAACTTAGATTTTGAAAAGACGCTTCAAGATGTTTTAGTTACCGCAACCCCAAAAATCTTTAAAAACATAAATTATCGAGGTTTTATTTATGATATTTCTTTCTTTCCGGTTATAAAATCTTCAAAAACATCTGCTGTTTCAATCTTGTTTCAAGAGGTAACCTCTGAATATCAAAATGAAAAGATTAAACAAGAGTTTACTGCTATGCTAATCCACGAACTTCGAGCACCTTTAACTGTTATTAAATCTTCAGCCGATTTATTACAAAAAAGATTTAAAGATTTAGAGCCTGCCAAGCTTAAAAAGTTTTTAACATCTATTTACACCTCATCCGATGGAATGTTGAACCTAGTATCTGATTTGCTTGATACTTCAAAGCTTGAAATGGATAAACTTCAAGTTACAAAAAGAGTTTCTTCTCTTAATTCTTTTTTACAAGAAAGAGCTTCCTTTTTTCAGAGTGAGCTTGAAGCCAAAAAAATTAAGCTTATCATTTCTTTAGATAATAAAATAGAAGAATACTCTTTTGATGAAAATAAATTTACTCAAGTTGTGAATAACTTAATGTCTAATGCTGTAAAATACACCGAAAAAGGTTATATAAAAGTATCGTCAAAACTTGCTAAAGATCACATTGAAATAGATTTTGAGGACACAGGTCCTGGAGTTCCTGACGAACAAAAATCAAAATTGTTTAATAAATTTACTCAACTTGAGGCAAGTATTAAGAATAAATCTCGAGGAACCGGACTTGGTCTTGTTGTTGTAAAAGGAATCATTAATGCTCATGGCGGGGATATTAAAGTACTTGATAATAAGCCAAGGGGAACAATTTTTAGAATTATTCTACCGTTGATTTCATAATATATTTGGATTATCTGACACATTTCAAAAAATTGTTTCTTGTATTAAGTGTAAAATTATTTAATAATGTAATTTAGATATGAATAAATCTGCCAAAAGCATACTCTGGTTTAAAGAAATAAATAAAAATGATTTACAGCTTGTTGGAGGTAAGGGAGCAAATTTGGGTGAGATGTATAACAATGATATCCCAGTCCCAAATGGTTTTGTTGTAACTTCTAGTGCGTATTTTGATTTTATTAATAAGACTTCTTTATCTCACAAAATAAGAACTGAATTAACAGGAATTAATGTCAATAACTCAAAAGAACTTTTTGAAGTATCTAAAAGAATTCAAACTGCTTTTTTACAATCAGATTTGCCCGCTTACTTAAAAAACGAGATAAGAGATTATTACCATACATTGTCTGGTGAGTATGATAAAAAAGTTGCTGTAAGATCTTCTGCCACCGCAGAGGATCTTCCAGACGCATCTTTTGCAGGTCAACAAGAAACATTTTTAAACATTGTAGGTTATAAAAATGTAGCTCATAATATTCTAAAATGTTGGGCTTCTTTATTTGAACCAAGAGCAATCTTTTACCGAACTGAAAAAGGCTTCTCACACTTAAAAGTTGGAATTGCGGTTCCCGTTCAACTAATGGTTGAATCTGAAGTTTCAGGAATAATGTTTACAATAAATCCTGTTACAAATAATGCAAATGAAATCTCAATTGAAGCTGCCTTTGGGTTAGGGCAACCAATAGTATCCGGTGAAATAACTCCAGATGAATATATTGTTTCAAAAAAAGAATCAAAAATCCTCTCAAAGCATATTGTTCCTCAAACTAAAATGTTAACTGAAAAAGGAAATGTTGAAGTATCAAATGTTTTCTCAAAATCCCAAAAATTAGAGGATGCTTATGTAATTAAACTCGCAGAATTAGGCAAAAAGATTGAGGATCATTATGGAACTCCTCAAGACATTGAATGGAGTTTTGAAAAAAAACATTTATATATTGTTCAATCAAGACCAGTTACAACAATTAAAAACATTTCAAATTATCAAAAATTAGGTGAAGTAAAGATATCTTCAAGGGTTTTGCTTCAAGGAACTGCTGCTTCCCCTGGAGTTGCGTTTGGTAAAGTTAGGATTTTAAAATCAGCTAAAGAGTTAGGAAAAATTGAAGAGGGCGATGTCTTGGTTACAGAAATGACAAACCCTGATTTTGTTCCTGCCATGAAAAAAGCTTCTGCAATTGTAACAGAAAAAGGAGGAAGAACTTCCCATGCTGCGATTGTTTCAAGAGAGCTTGGAGTTCCAGCAATAGTTGGATGTGGTATGGTTCTAGAAATCCTTAAAGATGGTGAAGAAATTACAGTAGATGGGACTCATGGTTTTGTATATGAGGGGAATGTTATACCAAATGTAAAAGTTGAGCAATCTAAAACCTATAAACCTAATCTAAAAACTGCAACCAAAGTTTACGTTAATTTAGGAGAGCCAGATTTAGCTCAAGAAATGTCACATAGAGATGTTGATGGTGTTGGTCTTTTGAGAGCCGAGTTTATGATTGCAGAAATTGGCAAGCATCCAAAAAAATTTATTGAAGATGGTCAAGAGAAAGAGTTTGTTGAAAAATTAGCTTTAGGTATTGAAAAGTTTGCGGAGACTTTTTCTCCAAGAATTGTTGTTTATCGGGCAACTGATTTTAAAAGTAATGAGTATAAAAATCTAATAGGTGGTGCAAAATTTGAAGAAGACGAGCCAAACCCAATGATAGGTTTTAGAGGAGCAGGCAGGTACATTGAAAATCCTGACATTTTTAAACTTGAGATTGAAGCACTAAAAATTGTTAGAAATAAAAAAGGATTTAAAAATGTTCACTTAATGATTCCTTTTATTAGAACTGTTAGTGAGTATCAAGAGATAAAAAGAATATTAGCGGAAAACGGATTATCAAGAAGTGCTCTGTTTAAAATCTGGCTTATGGTTGAGGTTCCTTCTACTGTTATATTATTAGATGAGTTTATAGACGAAGGAATAGATGGAGTTTCTATAGGATCAAATGATTTAACAATGTTAATATTAGGTGTTGATCGAGATAATTACAAAGTTTCAAATATTTATGATGAAAACAATGAAGCAGTTTTATGGGCACTAGAAAAAGTTATTAAAACTTGTGTTCGACGAGAAGTGCCGGTTTCGATTTGTGGTCAAGCTCCCTCTGAGTTTCCTGAATTAGTTTCTCAAATGGTTGATTGGGGAGTGACTTCTGTATCAGTAAACCCTGATGCAATCGAAAAAACTCGAGAAATAATCTTTGAGGCTGAAAGAAAACTCTTGATTAATTCTAAAAAATACTCCAGTATAGAAGAGAAAAGAAAAGAACTGTCCCAAAAATTAAATATTTTAGGTGACTTTGATTCTCAAAGTAAAATTTCAAAAAAAGTAATTAAAAAGAAAAGTATTAAAAAACCATTAAAAAAAGCGTAAAATAACTAAGGAGAAGAAAAAAAGAAAACATGCCTAAAATCTTAGATATCTCAGCCCACAAGATTGTCAATTCTCGGGGTAATTATACAATTCAAACAAAAGTCACTCTTGATAACGGTGTTGAAGCTGTGGCTTGTGTTCCTGAAGGTGCCTCAAAAGGAAAGAACGAAGCAATTTCATTTCCTGTTCCTCAGGCTCTTGAGGTTATAAATACAGCAATCAACGAATTATTAAAAGATGAAGATATCGAAAACCAAGAGAGAATTGATAACTTAATGCTAACAATGGACGGAACTTCCAACAAAAGAAATCTTGGAGGAAACTCAATTCTATCAGTTTCATTGGCTTGTGCTCGTTCCGCAAGTTTAACTAAAGGACTTCCGTTATATTTTTATTTAGCTCAAATATTTGATGATGCAAAAAGATTTCACGAAAAAATTATAAATGAAAAAAAGTTTCCTACTCCAATTTTTAATATAATTAACGGAGGAGTTCATAGTGCAAACAGACTTTCTTTTCAAGAGTTTATGGTTATTCCAAACAAGATGGATTTCGAAAATTCATATGATGCTGGAGTTACAATTTATCAGGAGTTAAAAGAAATTCTGAAAATGAATAATATGGGAGTCGGTCTTGGAGATGAAGGTGGTTTTGCGCCAGAAGGTTTGAATATTCTAAAAGCCTTTGAACTTTTAAAACAGGCAAGTCAGAAAAATTTTAAAGTAGGTTCTGATATTATGTTTGGTTCTGATGTGGCATCTAATTCTTTTTACCATAATAAAGAGTATTACATTAACGAATCAAATCTTAAACTAGATAATAAAAATATGGTGAACTTTTATCTTACATTGCTTAAAAAGTATCCTATTGTATATTTAGAAGATCCATTCGAAGAACAAGACTTAAAAGGTTGGCAAGCATTAAATGAAAGCGTTTCGGATATTATGATTTCTGGAGATGATTTGACAGTCACCAACATGAAACTTCTTGATTCTGCTTTGAAATTAGGATTACTTAATACAGTTATTGTTAAACCTAATCAGATTGGAAGTTTAACTGAAACTTTAGGATTTATTAAACTTGCTCAAAAATATAAAGTTAAAACTGTTATTTCTCATAGATCTGGAGATACTGCTGAAGATAGTTTCATATCAGATTTAGCGGTTGGAGTTGCTTCAGATTATATCAAAGCTGGAGCTCCTGCAAGAGGCGAGAGAGTTGCAAAATATAATAGAATCTTAGACATTTTTTACGAATTACGATCCATGTAGTTTAAAGTTAAAAAATTTTGAAATGAGGGCTGGTTTTTTTGTAAAAAACCAGCCCTATAAAATTAGTGCAGCATTCGTTTTCTCCTGTAATCTACAACGGAAGGGTTACGATTGGCACGTGTAAGATGAAAATAGTGACAATATCTGCAATGATAAACTGCCCAATAAACCCCCCTTTCTCTCTTTGAAAAAATACCTGAATAATTATGGTTCTTAGTATCCCGAAGAGCGCTGGAATAGGTTGGGTATGAAATTTTTCCACTAATTGAGCAAGTATAAAGATGCTTCAAAAAGTCCTTTGAATCCGGTCTTTGCCTACTCATTTTTGTCTCCTTTAGTCTATTGCGCAAAGATAAGCATTATGCAACCTTATAAAATATAAGTCAAGAGAAGGTATAAATCAATACTAAAAAAATGAAAGTGAAGGTTTTTCTCGGAATGAGATTTTCACTTCAGATTATATGAAAGGTAATCGCTTCCGAGTGGGGTTTCAATTTTTGAAACCTCTTCTGGGGATAAATGTTCAAAATAAGATCTAAAGCCTCTTATAGAGTTTCCATGGCAAGAAATTGCAACATTAATATTTTTTTCCTTTATCATCGGGATAAGTTCTTCAATGAATTCTCTGACTCTTTTTATAACATCCTCTAAGTTTTCTCCATTTTGGGCACGCTTAGAATAAGATCTTCGGTACTCGTTGCATAATTCTTCATTTTCTAAAAAAAGTTCTAATTTTGAAGTTCCTTGCAGGTCTCCATAAGATCTTTCTCTAATTCTTTCGTCTGTGTGAATTTCCAAATTTTTTGCATTTTCATTTAATGACATTGCGTATTTTAATGTATCTATAGCTCTTGCTTGTGTTGAAGATATTAAATAGTCTATCTTTTTATCTTTTAATTTTTCTGCAAGATTTAAAGCTTGGTCTATTCCTTTTTGTGTAAGTTTAGGGTCTCTCCAACCAGAAAATATCATTTTTTCATTATCTTCAGATTGACCGTGCCTAAAAATATAGATTATAGGAAAGTTTGGATCCTCAGACTTTGGCATTGTTGTAACTTCTTTATAGTTTAACTTAGCAATTGCTTCATCTACTTTTTCTTTAGAATACTTTTGATAAAAGGGATTTAGATCCATATAATTTTATTATACATCCTTTACCTGTATTTTCTAATTACGCCAGTAACTTTTCCTTGAATTATAAGATCACTTTCAGTTGTGTATATTGGATCCATTTTAGGATTTGCAGGTTGCAAACGTATTCTTCCTGCAGATTCTCTGTAGTATGTTTTAAGAGTTGCAAAGCCGTTATCTAATAATGCCACAACAATATCACCGTTGTCGGCAGTATCTTGCTTTTGAATGACAACATAATCTCCGTTAAAAATTCCCTCATCAATCATCGAATCACCTTTTACTTGTAAAACAAAACATTTTTTTACACTTGATACCATATCTGGAGATACGGTTACAGTTTCATAACTATTTTCAAGGGCATCAATTGGTCTTCCGGCGGCTATAAATCCGACAAGTGGTAATTCAACACCTGATAAATTAGACTCAAATTTTTCTGAGATAATTTCTAATCCTCTAACTGCCCCGTCGTATTTTTTAAGAATTCCTTTTTTGACAAGTGTGTTTATGTGTTCATGAACTGTCGCAAGAGAAGATAGCCCCATAGCTGTGGCAATTTCTTGTAAGGTTGGTGAAGTATTATTTTTTTGAATGTACTGAGAAATGTAATCAACAATTTCCTTTTGTCTTTTATACAATGTGACAGGTGACATATTATTCTTTCTTAAAAGGTCACTAAATACATTTACGCCTTTTATTTGGTTAATTTAATATACCGAATAAATACCAAAGGTGTCAAGTACTTTTTAGTGCTAAAATATACT
>SXGQ01371317.1_pt1 | contig 10878 bp, 9 predicted proteins | sample 3178371 | NCBI WGS metagenome assembly SXGQ01 (sample SAMN11356859, study PRJNA531348) | freshwater metagenome | isolation source: freshwater sample F1-20 | place: China: Fuxian Lake, Yuxi | collected 2017-12-25 | reverse complement strand
GGGCGTCCTCGTCGAGGACCTCCTCACGCTGGCGCGCCTGGACGAGGTCCGTGACCCGGTCCGCGAGCCCGTCGACCTGGCCCAGCTGGCCCGCGACGCCGCCGACGACGCCCGGGCGATGGCGCCCGAGCGCGAGATCACGGTGACCGGCCAGCGTGAGGTGCGCGCCACCGGCGACCCGCATCAGCTGCGCCAGGTGCTCGCGAACCTGGTCCGCAACGCGCTGGTGCACACGCCGTCCGATGCGGCCATCGAGATCGGGGCGCGGATGGACGCCTCCGACCACGCCGTCCTGCGCGTCCGCGACCACGGTCAGGGCCTCCCGCCGGGCACGGATCCCGCGGAGCTCTTCGAGCGCTTCTGGCGCGCCGAGGCGGGACGGGCCCGCGGTCGCGGCGGCGCTGGCCTGGGGCTCGCGATCGTCGCGGGGATCGTCGACCAGCACGCGGGGCGCGTCCGTGCCGGCAACGCGGAAGGCGGAGGGGCGGAGTTCGTGGTCGAGCTTCCCGTCTCACCACCGTTCAAGGACCCCAGATCGGGGGTAGACAGCGGTACGGTGCGTGCTGCCGTCCTGCCGACCAACGGGTGACTCCCGGTTCTGGTGACCCCGGTTTCGGGTGTGATCAGGCGACGAAAGGGCTCACCCGTCAGGTCCGGCTGCGCGAAGCGGTATGTTCTGAATACGGTTCATGTCAACGGAAGCAGAACGTTTTATGTCCTCGTCCGAATCACCAGCCCTCGATCATCGAATCGTCAAGGCACTGGCCCATCCGCTGCGCCAGAACATCCTCACCATCCTGAACGAGCGCGTCGCCAGTCCGAGCGAGATCAGCGAGGAACTGGACGAGCGCCTCGGCAACGTCAGCTACCACGTCCGCACCCTCCTTGACCTGGGTTGCATCGAGCTGGTCAGCACGACGCCGCGCCGCGGTGCCGTCGAGCATCACTACCGCGCCGTGATGAAGCCGTTCTTCAGCAAGGACGACTGGGCGCAGATGCCGGCCTCGACCCGCCGCTCGGCGCACGACACGACGCTCAAGGCGATCGTCAAGGACGTCGTCGCGACGGCCGAGGCCAACGGCTTCGACACCCCCGAGGACGTCGTCACCCGCATCGCCGGTGACCTCGACGCCAAGGGCCGGGCGGACCTCGCCAAGCTCCTCGCCACGACCCGTGAGAAGGCGGACAAGATCTTCGCCGACAGCACGAAGCGGCTCGCCGGCAAGGAGGGCACCGCCAGCGAGGTCGCCCTCATCGGCTTCGCGACCACGACGGCCGCCGCGGCGAAGAAGCCCGCCAAGAAGCCGGCCGCGAAGAAGAAGCCCGCGCGCAAGGCCGCCTAGCGTCCCGCCTGTCTGTCGCGCCGCCTGTCCGGCGGCGCGGCGAACAGAGAATCTCCGACGCTCGGGCTCGCCAGAGCAATCGCGCATCGGTAGGGTGCGTGACATGCTGTCAACGGGCCCCGGACCGCGCGCGTGAGCCACGACGTCATCGACGCCGCGGTGTTCACGGAGCGGAAATCCGACGTTGTCTCCAGCGCGTTCTTCGCGCGCCAGCCCGAGAAGCTGAAGGTGCTCGCGCACCCGATCCGGATGAAGATCCTCAAGCAGGCGCAGCTCGGGGAGATCAGCGCCAAGGAGGCGTCCCGGGACCTCGGTGAGCCGATCGGCAAGGTCAGCTATCACGTGCGCGTGCTCGCCGATGCGGGCATGCTCGAGCTCACCCGCCAGACGCCGCGCCGCGGCGCGATCGAGAGTCACTACCGCGCGACGATCGTGATGGACCTCGACGAGGAGACGTGGACCGCGGTCGGCGATGAGGGCCGGCGGCTCATGCTCGCCGCGGCGGCACGTGAGTGGTCGGCCGACCTGCTCGGCGCCGTGGAGGCGGGGGGCTTCGAGCTCGACGAGGCGCTGTTGGCGAACGCGCACTTCTGTGCTGACGAGGAGGGCCTGGCTGAGCTGCGCGAGGCGATGGATGCGCACTATGTCCGGCTCCTGGAGATCGAGGCGGGCATCGCGGCCCGGCGCGCGGCGGAGCCCGACGCCGAGGTCACCGAGATCAACGTCGGCGTGGCGTTCTACGAGGGCCGGCATTCGCCGGCGGCCAACGCTCCGTTCTTCGCCCGGCGCGGCGGGTACCAGTTCCCGCTGATTCCCGAAGACGCCCCGCGTCAGTAGCGCGACAGGCGCGTGCCCTCGCGGCGCTGGCGGGCCAGCCGGCGCCACGGCGTCGTGCCGGAGGCGGGCGGGCCGAGCTCGCGCCGCATGGGCGACCGCGGGGCCGTGGGCGCGCCGTCGCCGGCCAGCTCGCGCAGGCACGCAGCCACGTCGCGTGCGATGTCCTGGGCGTCCGGCACGATCGCGCGGTCGGCGTACACGCAGACGTGCACGCGGCCGCAGTAGGACAGGGCGCCGACCGTCAACCCGTGGCCGGCCCAGGTGGGCACGGCGGGGAACACGGCGCGGACACGCCGGCCGAGCAGGTACAGCGGGATCTCCGGCCCGGGAACGTTCGAGACCGTGAGGTCGAAGCGCGTGGCCGTGGCGACGACCTTGCTGACCATGCGCCGGCCGGCGGTCGGGACGAGGTCGGCGAGCCGCACGATGTTCGTGAGCGTCGCGGCGTAGTCGCCGTCCTTGACGCGCCGGGTCCGGTTGACCACCTCGCGCAGGGCCGTGCGGGCGTCGCGGCGGTCGGACGGCAGGTCGACGAAGACGAAGGACAGCGCGTTGCCCAGGTCCTGCGCCGAGCCGGTGCGCACGTTGACCGGCATCATCGCCTTCAGCGGGACCGGGTTCTCGTCCCGCCGCTGCAGTGCGTGGCCCAGGGCATGGCCCACGAGCGCCAGCAGGACGTCGTTGACCGTGGCGTCGTGCTCGCGCGCGACGCGGCGGACGGTCTCGAGATCGAGGATGGAGAGGCCAAGCTCTCGACCCGGGCCGGCCGTCGCGGCCAGCGGCGTCATCGCCGCGGGACGAAGGATGTCGGTCAGCGCCGACACCGTCTTCGCGGCTTCGGCCGGCGGGTCGAGCTTCGGCGGCGCCGGCCGGCGCACGAGGTCCTTCGTGCGGGTGGCGGTCTCCCGCCCGATCCGCGCGACGGCAGCGCTCTGGCCCGTGGCCGATCGCAGGCGATCGCGGGTCAGGGACAGCGCCGCTGAGGCGTTCCCCGTGCGCTGCGGGCGCCATGTCGACCGGGGTTCGGGCTGCGGGTTCGGTTCGCCGTCGAACAGGAGCGCCGCCACCTCGATCGCGGCGATGCCGTCGATCAGCGCATGGTGGGCCTGGCCCACGACCGCGAAGCCGTCCTGGAGACCGTCGACGAGATAGACGCGCCACAGCGGGCGGTCGAGCGGGAGCGCGGTGGACAGCAGACGGCCGGCGAGCTGGCGCAGGGACTCGTCGTCACCCGGCGCCGGGACGCTGACGTGCATGACGTGGCGGGCGATGTCGAACCCGCGGTCGTCCTCCCAGCGCAGTTCTCCTCCGGCCATCGCCGTGCTGACGAGGCGGCGACGGAACCGCGGGACCCGGTCCATCCGCGACAGCAGGTGGCGCCGGAGCCCGCCGAGCGACGGCGCGCGGCCGTCGATGCGGATCGTCCAGCCGACATGCAACGGGGCCTCGGGCGAGTCAAGCGCGAGAAACGCGTCGTCGAGAACCGTCAGCCGGTCGGCGGGCACGCGTGCGAGTCTCGCAGGTGCGCGGGCGGCATGCGACGCACGAGACAGCGTGCGCCGTTTCCCGGCGACCCACCCGTTTCAGGTGGCGGGCTGCGGCGGGGGCGCGTCGTCTGACCTGTGCCAGACGAGCCATGCGGCGGCGATGACGAGCAAGCCGCCGAAGCCGGCGACGGCGAAGGCGGTGCGGGCGTCCCACACGGTGGCCAGGATGCCGCCGACGACGAAACCCAACCCGGGCGCCGCCGTGATGACCGCTTCGAGCATGCCTGCGGCGCGCGCTTGCATGTCGTCGTCGATCGCTTCCTGGATGGCGGTGATGACGGCGACCCACTGCACGCCGTTGCCGAGACCGCCGACCGCGGCGGCGGCACAGGCAAGGAGCAGGTTGGGGGCGGCCGCCATGCCGAGGTACCCGGCGCACACGGCGACCGTGGAGACGATCACGAGCCCGGCGAGGGACCGCTGCGACAGACGCGCGAACAGGAGGCTGCCGGCCACCATGCCGCCGCCCCATGCGGCGAGCAGCGCGCCGAAGCCGATGTCGCCGGCGTCCAGCACCTCCTTGGCGTAGATCACCTCGATCGGCACGGCGATGTTGAAGAGGACCAGCAGGACGGCCTGGAGGGCCAGCAGGCCGCGGGCGATCCGATGCCCGCGCACGTAGGCGAAGCCCTCGCGCAGCCGGGTCGTCCACGGGGCGGTCGACCGCACGCCGCGGGGCGTCCCCCGCGCGGTGCCCATGAGGACGGCGAGGCCGAGGAAGATCCCGGCCACGATCCACAGCACGCCGGGAGCGCCGAGCTGCGCGACCGCGAGGCCCGCCGTCGCCGGAGCAGCGACGTTCACGACGGAGAAGCCAATGTTGAGCAGGGAGTTGCCCTCGCGCAGCTGGCCGGCAGGCTCGAGGATCGCGACCGTCGCCCCGCGGGTCACCGCACGGGCGGTCGCGGCGAGCGTGCCGTCGAGCATCGCGACGAGGCAGAGGACGCCGAGCGCCATGTCGGCGCCTGCCGCCGCGAGCAGGACGAAGACCAGCGCCTCGGCCACGTATCCGATGCTCAGCACGACCCGGACCGACCCCCGCTCGGCGTAGGACGCGAGGAACGGCACCGCGAGGCTGGGGAGGAATCGGGTGGAGAGAAAGAGCGCGGCGGTGGCGAGCGCCTCCCCGGTCCGATCGAAGACGAGGACCGTCAGCGCGATCGTCGCGAACCAGTCACCGACTTCGTTCAGCGTGTAGGCGAGGGCGAGTCGCCGGAACGCAGCAAGGCTCAGAGCACGACGCATCGGGCGAAAGCCTCGCATTTCCGGGCAGGAAGCGTCGACCAGACGAACGTCGCGCGCGCGGGAATCTCAGAAAGCGCTTAATCGGCAGACCGGCATCCAAGCTTTAGCACTTGCCATTTCTTTAGACGGATGTTCTAATGCCGTCCGGCGCATCGCATTACGTGCGGGTTGCGCATCGATGCACCGCCCAGCCCGCAGGCTGGGTGTCATGTTCTGACACACGAGCCTCGGAAAGGTCCACTCATGGGCTGGCGGAATCGCTAGGAAACGCCGTGCGCGCCGGCGGCAGTTGACATAACTCTGCCGCGCGCGACAGTTCCGACACATCCAAACAGCGCATCGCGCAATGTGGGCCTAAATGTTGGCGGAGTTTGCGCCGATAGAGGCCCCGTGACGTCGAGCAGAGCGCTCATGATCACCTACACGGGGGTCTTGGCAGTAGCACTCATCGCCGCGTATGCGGCGCGTGACGTGGGTGCGTGGGACCCCGCGCTGTTCGTGATGCTCCTCGTCCTGGTCGTTGGCTCGGACTTCCTTCCTGCGCGCGAAACCGAGCGGATGCAGGTCTCCGCGAACTTCCTCGGGCTGCTGCTTGCGATGGCCCTGCTGGGCCCGACGGCCGCTGCCGCGATCGGGTTGATCTCGAGCACCGTCGACTCCCTTCGGCTGCCGCGTAGCGAGCGCCGCTCGCTGTGCGTCCTGAGCAACCTCAGCACGTTCACGGCGTTCCCGGTCGCGGGCGGGATCGTGATCGCCTGGACCGCGTCGCGCTTGGGGGTAACGATCACGGACCCGGAGTTCCTCGTGCCGATGGCCGCCGGCTTTGTCGTCGCCAGCGTCACCAATTTCGGGATGTTCGCGCTGACCCATCGAGTGCTGTACGGCGACCGCATCAGCACGCAGGTACGTACGATGCTCGTCCCGCTGCTCCCGTCCGACGCCACCATGCTGCTGCTGGCGAGCATCATCGTCTACGCAGAGGCGCACATCGGCCCGATGGCACTGCTCACGGTGGCCGGTCTGCTCTTTCTCTACCTGTGGCTGTATCGGGAGCTCCTCACATCTCAGGCACGCGCTGAGGAGCTGGATACCCGCACCCACCAACTTGCAACCCTCCAGGTCGGCGTCCTCACCGCGATGCTCCGCACGCTCGCCCTGCGCGACCACATGACGGCCCGCCATTCCGCCGCCGTCGCGCGCTATGCACGAGAGCTTGCACGCGCCGCGGGCTGCACCGATGACGAGATCGAACTCGTCCACACCGCCGGCTTGCTGCACGACATCGGCAAGTTCATCTTCCCCGACCACATCCTGCTCGCGGACTCCCGGCTCTCCGACGAGGACTGGGAGATCGTCAAGTGCCATCCGTTCCAGGGCGCGAAGATCGTGCGCGAGGTCGAGGGCTACGGCCCGGTCGCGGACATCATCCTCGGCCACCACGAGCGGATCGACGGCCGGGGCTACCCGCGCGGCATGCGGGGCGACGCCATCCCGCTGCTCGCCCGGATCATCTCGGTCTGTGACACCTATGACGTGATGACCGCGCGGGACTCCTATCGCGAGCCGGTCCCCGCTGAGGCCGCGATCGAGGAGCTTCGCCGCGTGGCGGGCAAGCAGCTCGACGCCCGGCTGGTCGAGATCTTCGCCGACCTCGTGAGCCGCGGCGAGCTCGGATTCCGCCACGGTGACGACGCCGACTTCGAGGCCGAGCTGCAGTTCGAGCGGCGGGTCCGCGATTACGCCGCGCCGCAGCGCGCGCCCCTCGTTGCCGCCGCGTAGCGCGGGGCGACTAGCCTCGCCCGCAGATGGCTGACGTCCTCGACGCGTACGACATCGCCCTGGTGCGTGCGGACAACCCGTCCCCGCTGACGCTCACGGGCACGAACACGTGGATCGTGGGGCGCAATCCGTGCTGGATCGTCGATCCCGGGCCGGCGCTCGACGCCCACCTCTCGGCCGTCGCGAGCGAGGCCGAGCGCCGCGGCGGCGCCGGCGGCATTGCGGTCACCCACGACCACTTCGATCACGCCGAGGGCGTGGAGGGTCTGCGGGTGCTGCTCGGGGGCAGCGTCCCCGTCGGCGCCGCGCGGCTGGCGGCGGGTGTCCGGCTGGCCGACGGTGACGCGTTCGGCCCGTTCCGCGCGATCGCGACGCGCGGCCACGCGCCCGACCACCTCACCTTCGCGGCGGGCGACGCCCTGTTCACGGGCGATGCCGTCGTCGGCACGGGCACCGCGTTCCTGTTCCCCGACCCGGGCGCGCTGCGCGACTACCTCCAGGCGCTCGAGCACCTCAAGGCGCTCGAAGCGCGGGTCATCTGCCCGGGCCACGGACCGGTCATCACCGATCCTCGCGCGAAGCTCGACGAGTACCTCGCCCACCGGCGCGACCGCGAGGAGAAGCTGCTCGCGGGGATCGCGGCGGGACGCCGGACGATCGACGAACTGCTCGACGCGGCCTGGGACGACGTGCCGGAGGCGCTGCGGCCCGTCGCGGCGGTGACGCTTGCCACGCACCTGGACAAGCTGGCCGACGACCAGCAGTTGCCCGACGACGTCGAGCGGCCGCAGTTCGGCTAGGGCGCGACCGCGCCGCCGGCCGAGCCCTCGACCGTGGGGCCGTCGATCTCGGGTGAGGCGGCAGTGGTCTCGGACAGCGGTGCCGGCTCGGCGGCCGTCACCGGGTCAGAGGAAGGCGCCTTGACCGTCTCGACCGCGGGTTCAGTGCTGGTCACGGCCGGCGCCGTTTCGGCGGCCGGTTCCTCGTGCGGGGCGATCGCTCCGCCGCCGACCTCCGCGAGGCCGGCGGGCGCTCCGGCGTCGGCATGGGGCGAGATCGCCGTGGGCTCGGCGGCGACGGGGACGACCTTCGCCAGGCCGGTCTCGCCGCGTTCGCGCTCGCGCTTGGGGTCGTCGGACCTGAGCGCGGCGAGCTTGGTGACGACGGGCAGCGCCAGGGGTTCGACCATCCGCACCCCGGACGACGAGACCGTCAGGGCAGGAGACGCGCCGGCGGTGTTCGGCGAAGGGGTCGCCGCGGAGGCCTCGGCGGGGGCGCGCGGCGTGATGCGCTCGCGCACCGTGGTGGCGCCACCGGCGGTGACGGCCACGCAGCAGACGACGACCGCGGCCTTGGTCACGACGGCGCCTCCGCCGCCCACGACCGCCACGCCGCCGCCCGCGGCCGCAGACGTGCCGGCCCCGCCGAGACCCAGGAGCTGCCCGAGCCCCGCGAGCGAGCCGAAGACAGGCGCCGGGTTCAGCGCGGCCATGCGCGCGTTGACGGCCTTGAGCTGCGTCCGGTAGTCGCGGCAGTCGTCGCACTCGCGAAGGTGCCGCCGCGCGAGGCCGCTGGCGCGCACGCCGCGCCCGTGCGACAGCGCAAGGGACTCGCGGATCTCGACGCAGGCGGTGTCCCGGGCCTCGCCGGCCTCGACCAGGCCGATCCGGGCGCGGACGAGGAGCGACTTGACCGCCGGCACGGTGACCTCGAGCGCGTCGGCGAGTTCGGCGTAGCTCATGCCGTCCATCTCGCGCATGAGCAGGGCCGAACGCTGCTGGCTGGGAAGGTTGCGGACGTCGTGCACGAGCCGCCGGAGGTCCTCGCGGCGCTCGGACTCCTCGATCGGGTCGTGCAGCGGCCGGCGCGACATCTCGAAGACCTCAGCCGGTGCGGGGACCGGCCGGCGCAGGTGGTCGATGCAGCGGTTGTGCGCGACCCGGTACAGCCAGGCGCGCAGGGACACCGGCCGGCTGTCCGCGCGCAGGGCGCCATAGGCGCGGAGGAAGACGTCCTGCATGGCGTCTTCGGCGTCCTGCCGCGAGCCGCCGAGCATCTGGCGCGCGTAGGCGAACAGCCGCTGGCGGTACCGGTCGTGGATCGCCTGGAACGCGCTCTCGTCGCCGGCCCGGAACATCGCGACGAGTTGCTCGTCGCTGCGCAGGCGCAGGAAGCGTCCATTTGCCCGGGTGCGGGCGAGCCCTACTGGGGGTGCTGGGATCGCTGAGGCTTCCACGGTGACGCTCCGGAGAGGTTAACCGGTTGCGGGGAGGGAAGTTGCGCTTTCCCTCCACAGAACCTCCACATCTTCCGCGCGATCTCGTGACGACCCCGGTCTACGCTGCCAGGCGCCATGACACCCCGACGCACAATCCTGGTGGTGGAGGACGACGAGCTCATCGCCGACGCGGTGGCCGTCCGCCTGCGCGCGGAGGGCTTCGACGTCGCAGTGGCGCCGGACGGGCCCTCCGGGGTCCAGGCGTGCGTGCGGATCGAGCCGGCGCTGGTCGTCCTCGACGTGATGCTCCCCGGCTTCGACGGCTGGGAGGTGTGCCGTCGCATCCAGGCGGCCCGGCCGGTGCCCGTCCTGATGCTCACCGCGCGCGACTCGGAGACCGACCTGCTCGTCGGGCTCGGCCTCGGAGCCGACGACTACATGACCACGCCGTTCAGCCCGCGCGCGCTCGCCGCCCGCGTGCACGCGATCCTCCGCCGGGCCGAGCGCGCTCGCGCGGACGCCGCGGAGCCCGGACCGACGTCCTTGGGCGCGCTGGAGGTCGACGCCGGTGCGCGGCTCGTCCGGCGCGACGGGGACGAGGTCGCCCTCACGCGCACGGAGTTCGACCTGCTGGCCCACCTCCTGGGCGCCGGCGGGCGGGTGCTCTCGCGCGACCACCTGCTCGAGGAGGTCTGGGGCTACGCCGACGGGACCGGGCCGCGGACGGTCGACTCCCACGTCGCGGCGCTGCGGCGCAAGCTCGGGCCCGGTGTCGTGCGCACGGTCCACGGCGTCGGCTACGCGATCGGGGAGGGCGGGGCGTGATGCGCCCGCTCGACCGCATCGCGTCGATCAAGCTCAGACTCGGGCTGGTGATCGTCGCCGCGATCCTGGTCACGGTCGCGTCGATGGTCGTCGCCGCGGGGCTCGGCGTGCAGCTGCGCTGGGGCGTCGTCGGCGCGGTCATCCTCGCGCTGCTCGTGGTCCAGGTCATCTCGCGCGGCCTCACCGCGCCGCTGCGGGAGATGGCGCGCGCCGCCGAGGCGATGGCCCGGGGCGAGCACGGCCAGCTGGTCGAGGTCCGCGGGCGTGACGAGGTCGGCCGCCTCGCCGAGGCGTTCAACGCGATGAGCACCGAGCTGGAGACCACCGACCGGGTGCGCAGGGAGCTGGTCGCGAACGTCGCGCATGAGCTGCGCACCCCGCTCGCCGGGCTGCAGGCCGCGCTGGAGAACGACCTCGACGGGATCCAGCCGCTCGACGCCCAGGCGCTCAACGCGCAGGTCCAGCGCCTCGGGCGCCTGGTCGAGCAGCTGCTGGACCTGTCCCGGCTGGAGGCCGACGGCGTTCCGCTGCACGTCGTCGACATCGACGCGGAGGCGCTGCTGCGCCGCGTGCGCGAGGAGGCGCTGCTCGCCGCCCCCGACCACGCGCAGATCGAGATCTCCGTCCCCGCCGGCGGGCTGCGCATCCGCGGCGACGCCGATCGCATCCATCAGGTCCTGGCGAACCTCACGGAGAACGCGCTGCGCCATGCCGCGGTCCACGGCGAGGTCGTCCTCGCCGCGCGGTCACTGGGCAGCGCGGTCGAGCTGTCGGTCACCGACGACGGCCCGGGGATCCCCGTGGCCGACCGTGAACGGGTCTTCGAGCGCTTCCACCGGCTCGACGCCGCGCGGTCGACCGGCGGGGCCGGGCTGGGCCTGGCGATCGCGCGGTGGATCGTCGATCTGCACGGCGGGAAGATCCGCGCCGAGAGCGCCGGTGCGCGGGGGTGCCGGATGGTCGTGGAGCTGCCGGCGTGACGTCCGGCCCCGAAGACCCGAACTGGGCAGCGGCGCCCGCGGAGCCGGTGCGCGCGCCGCGCCCGGCGCTGCTTCACGGGCGCGCGCGCGCGGGGGCGGCGGTC
>SXGQ01140354.1_pt1 | contig 10878 bp, 7 predicted proteins | sample 3178371 | NCBI WGS metagenome assembly SXGQ01 (sample SAMN11356859, study PRJNA531348) | freshwater metagenome | isolation source: freshwater sample F1-20 | place: China: Fuxian Lake, Yuxi | collected 2017-12-25 | reverse complement strand
TTACGTTTTTTTGGCTTGTTTTAGAGGAACTTGATTCTTGATCGATTGCTCTTCTTGGAAGTTTTAGATTAAAATTACTGAATACAAACGTTGTAAAACCACTGCAATCAAACCCTTTGGTGTCAATTCCTCCTGATAAGTATGGAATACCAATTTGTGTTTTAGCAAAATCAATTAAATCATTTCTTAATTTACTGACAGTAGGATCTGGTTTAGATGAATATTCTTTCTTATTGATTTCTCCTTGTTTATCAATCGAAGGTATTTTATCAAAAATTCCACCGATGGTATTTTTAGTAGTTGAATAAAGATCAGTTTTACCACTGTTTTTCATTACATCAAGCCAAGAAACAATATCATTTTTTAAATAAATTAATTCGTGAATATGTGCCGAAATTATTTTTGAACCATCCGAAGATTTTTGAACTTGAATATATAAATCGACAGCTTCTGATATTGCTTCTGGATGTCTTTTGAACCAAAGATCATTTTGAACTAATTGAAATAAACTTAAACTTTTATAATAATTAGGAAGTTGTGAAAAATCAAATTCAGGATTATTTAACAATCTATTTGATTTACGAAAGACCATTTTATAGTGCTTTTGAGCATATAGCATCTCTAATTTATCAAATTCTTTTATTTGACTAAAAATAAAAGTTGAAAGTAAAGAGAAAGTGAAAATCAGACCTATTTTTTTCATATCAAATCTTTTAACGAAGAAATGAAAAAAAATGCTTTCATTTTAATCAAAGCTAGTTTTCATTTAACATCAATTTGTTTATCTATTATCGCCAATAGAAATTGAAATCATTTAATTCTATTTTAGAGTCAGAATAATGTATTTCAATTTGATGCTTTCCAGGAAGAAGATCTATGAAATTAGCTGAATATTTTACACCTAATTTGGTGCTTGTTATCCAAAAATCTTGAGCGAATTTTTTGTTTTCAATAGAAAGTAAAGCAGTTTTTTTTACTGAATCAACGTTCGTTAATTCCATTTTAAAGTCACATTTGTTTGCTTTTTTTAATTCTTTTGAACGATGTGTAAACCATCTTTCCTTTAATTCATTTTTATAATTAGACCATTCAAAATGAATTACATATCCTTTAGATCTCATCTCATCCGTTGTACATTCTAGAGCAACTTTTTCTATTGACTCATGATGTAAGTTAATCAAAAGTCTTTTTGAAGAAATTTGTTCTCCTTTAAAGTTGTAGATTGTATAATTCAATTTACAATTAAATGTATCTGGAGTGTCTGAGATAAGATAATATTCTTCCTTCCCCAATTCTTCAATTTTTGAAACAATTGCAACGTCTTCATAATCTTTTTTAACCGTATATTGAAGTGCTTTCCAATTTCCATAGTAGTCAACACTAGACCAAGTCGGAGCCTGCCAACAATCGTTCAATTGCCAATATAATGTTCCCATGCATTTTGGCATTCCGGCTCGATGAGCAGAAACAGCGATACTAACTGCTTTTGCTTGAGTTAATTGAGAAAAATAAACAAATTCTTCAAATGATTTTGGTTTACCATATAAAATAGTAGCTTGTTTTAATATCATTCCATTCCCAACATAACTTTTTTGATGGTGCTCCATGACTTTTGACTCTAAATCCCATTCATTTTTTTTAGAAAAACTGAGTAAGGTTGAAAACTCAGGAAAGGATTGAAAACCATATTCGGCATTAAATCGGCCTGATTTTTTTCCAAAATCTTCGATAGGATCTTTTCCGTGCCAAACGCCCCAATAGTGCATTGTCCCATGATCATAATATTCATCTTTCCCCCAATTACTTAAAGGAGAAGTGTGAACATATGGTGAGTTTGTGAATTTTTGAATCGTTTCTGGAGCTAATTTTTTAAATAAATTATCATAATCTGTTTCTACTTGTTTTGCATTATCACCATAGATTCCATATTTCAATTGAAAGCCCCAGTTTTTCCATGCAACATCCACTTCATTATTTCCATTAAATAGCGTTAATGAAGGGTGAGAAGCAATTCTAGGAATTTGATATTCGAATTCCTCTTTTACATTTTTTAAAAAGCTTGAGTCACCCGGATACATTGCGCAAGCAAACATTAGATCTTGCCAAACCATTATTCCCTTTTCGTCACAAGCATCGTAAAATACATCATCAGGATAATAACCACCACCCCAAACTCGCACCATATTAAAATTACTCTCGACCATTAAATCAACCATTTTCTTAATGTCATCATTTTTAACACGAGTAGGGAAAATGTCTTGAGGTATATAGTCACCTCCTTTACAGAATATTGGGCGATCGTTTATTTTTACAAAATAACTTGTTCCCCATTGATCAGGTTCAATTATTAATTCTGCTTTTCTTATACCAAAAGTTACATCAATTTCATCTATTATGTTCGTTGGATTCGATGCATCGATTAAAACCCAATGATCTTTATATAAAAACTGTTCACCATGACCTCTTGGCCACCACAATTTCGGTTGTTTCAATAAATCGGTTCTTTTTAAAGAATTACTTTTTGTTGGATTCATTTTAATATCGCCAAATAATTTACTTCTCCAAATTATTGTTTCTGTAACTGGTTGAGTTAAGAATACTTCAAAATCTAAGTATGCACTTGAATCGTTAAAATTACTGGTCGTAGTGTTTTTACCAATTATATGATTGTCATTATAGGAATATATTTTTACAGGTTTTAAAAAACCAATTGTATTCATTCTGATAGCCCAATCCCAGCCAAACTGATATTGTGGTTTTCGTGTATAAGGAGCAATAGCAATTTTACCCACATCGTTTGTTGCTGGATAATGAAATTTTTCGTTTTTGAATCGATTTTCGTGATATTTAACAGGGGGCGTAAAAATAACTTTTAAATGGTTTTCCGGTTTTAATAACGATTTTATTTGGAAACGATAAGGTCTAAAATTATTTTCAGCATTGAATAATAAGCTGTTATTTAGGTATACAGCGGCATATGTATCTATACCTGGAAATTCAATTTCAATGAAATTTGAGTTGGGATTTAAATCTTTTATGTTGAAAGTAGATTCAAAAACCCATTGATGATCTTCTATCCACGTAAATTTTTCTTCATTTAATCCATAAAAAGGATCTGGTAATTCTCCATTTTCTATTAGGGCTTGTTGAACTGAACCCGATTTTCCAGCATCAACGTATGAATTTGTTATTGGGTTTTTAAATTTCCAATTAATATCTATTTGACTATAAAGCGGTGTTTGAAGACAGTTAAAAAGAATAAAATAGAAACAGAATTTCATTTTAAAATTATTGAGATTTTTACTTTTTTATAATTAATTCAAAGTTAAAGATATTTACAGTGAAATTGTTAAAAATGTAAATAAAACTTCTTTTGTTGTTCAGAATAAAAAATTAACTTTACACTAATTAAAAATGTAAAATTAAACATACATATATTCATATAAATAATTAAAATGTTAGTAGAAATAAATCCTAGAAATATTGATTCTCGATTAATTACTCAAGCGGTTGAAGTATTAAAGAAAGGAGGATTAATTATTTTTCCTACTGATACAGTTTATAGTATGGGTTGTGATTTAAGAAATAAAAAAGCCCTTGAAAATTTAGCCAAATTTAAAGGGATAAAGTTAAGTAAAGCAAACTTTTCAATTATTTGCCACGATTTGAGTAATTTATCAGAATATGTAAAACACATTGATAGACCTACATTTAAATTATTAAAGCATAGTTTTCCTGGACCTTTCACTTTTATTATGAATGCTACTAGTGAAGTCACTAAAATATTTGATACAAATAAAAAGGAGATTGGAATTAGAATACCAGATAATGCAATCATATTAGAAATTGTTGAAAAATTAGGGAATCCAATAGCTACTTCTTCTTTACACAATGATGAAGATACATTTTTAGATTATTTTGCTGATCCATATGCTATTTATGAAAAGTATGAGGAATCAGTAGAGATGATTATAGATGGTGGAGCTGGTAACTTAGAGGCATCCACTATTGTTGACTGTACTGGAGATGTCGCTAAAATAATTCGCCAAGGTGCTGGAATAATTGATTTATGATTTTAATTATTAATTGCGGTAGTCAGAAAACGGTTTACATTGAGGAGTGTGTAGATGAGTTTATGGATTATGAAACTGTTTCTTTGTTTGATTTAACTAGTGAGCATTTATTAAATAAGAAAGGTGTTGTTATTTCTGGCGCACCTTTATTGATTACTGAAATTGATATTACGCCATATCTTCATAAAGTAGATTGGTTAAAATCTATTGATATACCAGTATTAGGGATTTGTTTCGGACATCAATTAATCGGATTATCGTTTGGTGCTTTTGGTTCACGAATGAAAGAAGATCGTGATTGGCAAACAATTGAAGTTTTTGAAGAGTCAGAATTATTTACTAAACTTCCCAAAGAAATTGAAATGATGGAAGATCATTGTGAATCGATTTCTATTCCTGGTGGGTTTCAACTTATAGCTTCCTCAGATGCTTGTATAAATGAAGCAATGAAACATAACGCTAAGCCGATTTTTGGAGTTCAATTCCATCCAGAAGTGTCAGGTAATCACGGAAGAGTTTTATTTGAAAATTTTATTGCTATTTGTGAAAAACAATAGTTTATTTGATATTTAAATCGAGCATTTTTCTATCACCAATAAAACCTGTCAGTTTATCTCCAATTTTTATTGGACCAACACCAGCTGGAGTTCCAGTATAAATTAAATCTCCAGTTTTAAGTGTCATAAATTTTGACACATAGGATATAATTTGATCTATGCTAAAAATCATATCTTTTGTATGCCCAATTTGAACTATTTCATCATTTTTTTTCAATGTAAATTCAAGATTCGACCAATCAATTTCTTCTTTTGAAATAAATTCTTTAGAAATTGGAGCACTATGTTCAAAGGCTTTAGCCATCTCCCAAGGTAAACCTTTAGCTTTGCATTTTTCTTGTAAATCTCTAGCTGTGAAATCAATACCTAATCCAATTTCATTGTAGTAGGTATGGGCGAATTTTTCAGAAATATTTTTCCCTACTTTACATAGTTTTACAACGATTTCACATTCATAATGAATATCATTCGTAAATGATGGGAAGAAAAAGGGGTTTCCTGGTTTTAAATAAGAAGTATCAGGTTTTAGAAAAAAAATAGGAGAGGAGGGAAGTTCTGATTTCATTTCTTTTGCATGATCAGCGTAATTTCTTCCAATACAAATTATTTTCATATTTTTTTTTTATTTAAATTTATTCTTCAAAGCTTCTAATTTATCAGAGATTGATTCGTCTGATTCAATCGTATTTTTTTTATCTGAAAAATTATTTAATTGTTTTCTCTCTTTAGGTTTTCCGTCGGATTCGATTTCTTTTTTTATTTTTTCCATTTCTTTTTTCAAACATTGTTTGGTGTAAAGTGGAAAATCTGCATTTAACATCCAACCGTAATAACCAGGTTCTGAAATGGCTATTTCTTTAACTGTTTTACCTTTGTTTTTACCAAAGTTATACATTGCTTCTCCATTTTCATTTATTGCTAAACGACCTGCAAAATCTAACAAATTATAATTTCCGGCTTTTGAAAAATCAGATAAAGAATCTATGTTTTTTTCTAAAGAGTCGTATTTTTCGATTTGAGCTTTTAAGACTTCCCAAGTTGCTGTTGTATCTGCTAATGCATTATGAGCATTTTCAATCTCTTTATTGCAATAAAATTTATAAGCAGCTGCAAGCGTCCTTTGTTCCATTTTATGGAAGATATTTTGAACATCTACAAATTTTCTATTAGAAACATCAAAAGTATTTCCAACACGTAACAATTCTTCAGATAGAACAGGTATATCAAATTTATTCGAGTTATATCCTGCTAAATCAGCATCACCTATAAATGTAACCAATTCATCTGCTATTTCAGAAAATTTCGGCTCATTTTCAATGTCTTTATCATATATACCGTGAATTAGACTTGTTTCTTCAGGTATCGGCATATCAGGATTGATGCGTTTATTGAAATATTCCTCACCACCGTTAGGATGTACTTTTATTATTGCAATTTCTACAATTCTGTCTTTCGTAATATTTAATCCAGTAGTTTCTAAATCAAAAATTGCTAACGGACGTGTAAGGGATAAATTCATTTTAAGTGAGATAAAGATTGAGATTAAGATTAAGGATTATTTAACCTCAATCTTAATCTTAACCTATAATTATTTAGTTTTAACAATAATAAATTCAGTTCTTCTATTTAACTGATGTTCTTCCTCAGAGCATGAAGGTTCAATTTCTCCTTCACAACTGCAGTTGTTTTTTAATTTTGTTTCACCGTAACCTTTTCCTGAAATACGTTTTGGATTCACAATTCTCTTTTTAATATAATTTACAGAAGATTTTGCTCTACTAGAAGATAATTTAAGGTTATAATCTTTTTTACCTCTACAATCAGTATGTGATCCTAGTTCAATTGACATTTTAGGATTATCATTTAATATTTTGATAATTTTATCTAACTCAATAGCTGCATCTTCACGAATATTGGATTTATTGAAATCAAAATAGATTGGATTTATAGCTATTAGCGCTCCTAAATCTGATCCCATATCAACTTTAACAATTTCTTTATTACTAAGCATTACTTGAATTTTTTGACTTTCAATTGTTTTGAATTCTTCATATGATAATCCTACTGTGTCTTGAAGTTGAATAAAACGCATATTATCAGAATCAAGCAAGAATTCTCTATAAATTTCATCATATTCAGCATCACAACTTGTAGTAAATGATTCTTCAAAAAACTCTTTAGTTCCATTATCTGTTAAAAAAGATGCTTTATAATTCTTACAAGTTTCGAGTGATTGGAAAAATGAACCATCTCTATCTCTAGGGTAAACAATTTTACTAACTGTATCGCCACAATCAATACATTTTAAAGAAATAAGTATATTACCTGGATATGATTTATTATAGGCTGATTTTATTACACCTTTTAAAGCAGCGATATTTTTAAATCCAAGTTCATCATTTTTGATTTCATATATGTCTTTTTCACCTTGACCACCTTCTCTGTAGGATGAAAAATAACCTCTTGTTCCATCAATTGTTGTTGTGTAAAAAATGTCGTCACTAAAGCTGTTAATAGGGTAACCTAGGTTAATAGCTTGAGACCAATTATTATCTTCATCTCTTACGGAAAGAAAAATATCAAATCCTCCCATACTTTGTTCACCATTACTTGAAAAATACAAGGTCTTATTATCAGCACCTATGAAAGGTGAATCTTCATCATAAGCTGAATTAATATTAGGACCTAAATTTTTAGGCTCGCTCCATGCGCCATCAGGCAATTTTGTAATTCTATAAATATCTCTTCCTCCAAATCCTCCAGGTCTGTCTGATACAAAATACATATTTAATCCATCAATTGTTGCAGTGATATGAGTTTCCCAATATTTTGTATTGACATCTTTGGTTTCTAATTGGTTAACTTGCTCAAACGATTTAGATTTTAAATCAGAATAAAAAATATCACCTTTACCGACATTATCCTGGTAGACAAAAATTCTTCTTTCATCTGGGCTAACAGCAATTGTAGCTTCATTTCTTTCTGCCTCACAAAAAGCTAATATTGAAGGTTTACTCCATTTAGTTTCTTTTGAATTCTCTTTGTAACTTACATAGATATCTTCAGGATAATTATGTAGTAATTGATCTCTATATTTTTCAGTTTCACGATTTGCCCAAGGTCTTCTAGAAGTAAAATAAAGAGCTTGTCCATCTAATGAAATTACAGGAGAGTATTCAGGAAATTCAGTATTTATTGTTGAACCGATATTATTGATTGTAGATTTTTTAGGGTTTTCTAATAGTTTAAGAGCTATATTACATTGTTTTATATTTAATAATGAATTTTTTACGATGTCTGTATTTTTATCATTGAAATTTGAAACAATTGTATAAAATTCTTTTGCTTTTTTTATTTGACCATCTAAATGAAAACAATTTGCTAAGTAATAATAAATATCATTCGAACAAGTTGTATCTGTAATCGAGAACAAATCATAATCTTTATCAGCTTGTGGTAGAGCTTTTTCAAAATAAATTATTGCATTTTTATAATCTAAATTTGAGTTTAAAAGCAAGAACCCTTTTCTGTAATTGTAATTTGCATTGGTAGGATTAAGCTCTAATAATTTATCAACGACAATTTCTGCTTGATAAAGTCTTTTTTCAATAATTAGACTTGAACTTTCGATAATTAATTCAGGTTCTGTTGCTGTTCTGACCATCGCTTTAATCTGTTGGTCAGTCATTTGAGCAGAACTAAAACTTGAAATAATTAAAAATAAAAATAAAATCTTTTTCATAATATAGTAAAAAAAATAAGACCCCCAAGATAATAAAATCAAGAGGGTCTTACGAAATTAGTCAATTTTTGTTACAATTCTCTGTTTACATCAAATTGTTCTAAATAGTCTGCAACTCTTTTTACAAATTTCCCTCCTAAAGCACCGTCTACAACTCTGTGGTCATATGAGTGAGATAAGAACATTTTTTGTCTTATTCCAATAAAATCACCTTCTGGTGTTTCTATAACTGCAGGAACTTTACGAATCGCACCAAGCGCTAAAATGGCAACTTGTGGTTGATTTATAATCGGTGTCCCCATAACATTTCCAAACGTACCTACATTTGTTACAGTATAAGTACCTCCTTGAATATCTTCTGGTTTTAATTTATTATTTCTAGCCTTGTTAGCCATATCATTAACACTTTTCGCTAATCCAGTCAAGTTTAATCTATCTGCATTTTTAATTACAGGAACAATTAAATTTCCAGTAGGTAAAGCAGTCGCCATTCCTAGATTAATGTCTTTTCTTACAATGATATTTGTTCCGCTAACAGAAACATTTACTCCCGGGAAATCTTTAATTGCTTTAGCAATCGCTTCCATAAAGATTGGTGTAAAAGTTAAACTTTCTCCTTCTCTTTTTTCGAATTCTTTTTTAACCTTATTTCTCCAGTTTACAATATTTGTTACGTCTGCTTCAACATAAGAAGTTACGTGAGGTGAAACGTGAACTGACATAACCATATGATCTGCAATAAGCTTTCTCATACGATCCATTTCAACGATTTCATCTCCAGGATTTAATGTTATTACTGGTTCTTTTATTCCTGCAATTGTTCCTCCGCCTAGTTGAGTAGTAACTGGAGCAACTGCATTTGCTGTAACAACTGGTTGAGTTGTTTCAACTTTAACAGGAGCAACCGCAGCATTTCCTCTATTTTTAACGTAATCTAAGATATCAGTTTTAGTAACTCGACCATCCTGTCCAGTTCCTGTCAATGCTTCTAATTCTGACATTGAAATATTTTCTTTTTCAGCAATACTTCTTACTAAAGGTGAATAAAATTTACCTGAAGCACCATTTTTTTCGATGATTTCAGCATTTCCATTTGCAATTGCTGTATCGATTGATTTTGTAATTTCTTCTACACTTACAGATGCTGAAGAAACTTCTTTCACTGGTTCAGATGCTGCTGAACCACCATCACCATCTGTAGAAATAATAGCAATAACGTCTCCAACTTGAGCAACTTGATCTTTATCAAATAATTGCTTCACTAATATACCTGCAGCTTCAGATGGAAGCTCGTTGTCTACTTTATCTGTTGCAACTTCTACCAAAGGCTCATCTAAATTTACAGTATCACCAATGTTTTTTAACCAGTTTGTAATGGTTGCTTCCGTTACACTTTCTCCCATTTTTGGAAGTCTAATCTCAATTTGTGCCATAGTTCTGAATGGTATCAATTATTTACGCTGCAAAAGTACTTTAATATTCGTTTACTACAACAATCTACACATAGTAAAAATGAATTTAGTGTCAAGTTTTTTATAATTGAGTTTAAGTATTTATTGTTATTGATCGATTTAACTTGTATTGAGTTGTAAAAAGGTGAGTTTTTAGTCAAATTGATTATTATTTGTTGAGGTTAAAGTTTAGATTGAGGTTGAGTTTTAGATTTAGAACGATAAAGGTGACGATTTAAATTTTAACTAATAGTTATCTTTTAAATCATTATACTAAAAGTTATTTTATTTGATTAATTTTAAGAATATTTAAACAATTTCAATGAAAAAAATCACTTTATTTTTTAGTTTCTTATTTTTCGGTATATCTTTTTCCTTCTCACAATATCCAGTTAATTTATTTGCTGAATATTTTGAAAATGAGGATTATACAGGTTTTATAGATATTGAAGAAGCACTTAAAACTCCTAACGAAGTCTATCTTTTAGATTTAGAAGATCAAGGTTTAACACAAATTCCTAAAGAAGTTTTTCTATTCCCTAATCTTAAAGGATTGAATTTAAAATACAATGATTTAACAAGCATTCCAGATTCTATCCATTTATTGAAAAACTTAAAGGTTCTTTCATTTGCTTTTAATTCTATCGATTTTATTCCCAATTCTATTGCTTCTTTAACTAATTTAGAATATATCAACTTTGAAAATAATGGTATTTCTAAATTACCGGAAACGTTTTCAAAATTGACTCGCCTAAAATCTATTTCGTTTGACAATTGTGATTTGATAGAAATTCCATTGTGGTTACAAAATTTTAATGAGTTAGAAGAGTTAATACTTACAGAGAATAAGATTAGTTCTTTACCGAATATTTTTACAAGTTTTACAAAATTGAAAAGGCTTGAATTATCAGGTAATCAGTTAATAAGTTTACCTCCATCATTTGTTAATCTATCAGAATTAAGTGTATTGAACCTATCGAATAATTTATTTACAGAATTTCCTAAACAAATTTGTGGACTTAAGAACTTGGTTGTATTTGATGTTTCAGTAAATC
>SXGQ01648459.1_pt1 | contig 10879 bp, 9 predicted proteins | sample 3178371 | NCBI WGS metagenome assembly SXGQ01 (sample SAMN11356859, study PRJNA531348) | freshwater metagenome | isolation source: freshwater sample F1-20 | place: China: Fuxian Lake, Yuxi | collected 2017-12-25 | reverse complement strand
CGGAGATCAGCACGTGGCCCGGCTCGGCGATGAAGGCGCCGCGAATCTGCCGGCCAATCTCGGTGCGAATCGGGATGTTCTGCAGGTTGGGATCGCTGCTGCTCAAGCGGCCCGTCGCCGCGACGGCCTGGCTGATCTGGGTATGGACCCGGCCGCTCTCGGGATTGACCAGCGTTGGCAGGGCGTCGAGGTAGGTGCCCTTCAGCTTGGCGAGGCCCCGCCAGTCGAGAATCAGGCGGCAAATGTCATGCTGCGCGGCCAGCTCTTCAAGCACGTCAACGGCCGTGGAGGGCGTGCGGGTCGCGCCCGTGCGCTTCAGCACCGGCAGCTGCAGCTTCTCGAACAGGATCTCAGCGAGCTGCTTCGGCGAGTTGATGTTGAACGCGCCGCCGGCCAGCATGAAGATCTGGCGGCCGAGGTCGTTCATCTCGCGGTCGAGCAAGGTCGACTGCGCTGCCAACGACCGCACGTCGACCTTCACGCCCGTGCGCTCAATCTCCGCGAGGATCGGCACCAGCGGCAACTCGAGCTCGAGGTACACCGGCATCAGGCCGTCCTGTTCGAGCAACGGCCGGAAATGCTCCGCCAGCTGCCACGCCAGGTCCGCCCGTTCGCCGGCGTAGTCGAGCACGCTGTCAACCGGCACCTGAGAAAACGGTATGGCCCTCGCGCCCTTGCCGAGCACGTCGTCTTCGGTCAGCGCCTTGTAGCCCAGTTGTTCGAGTGCGATCGGTTCAAGCGCCTGGCTCGAGCGGTTTGCGTCCAGCAGGTAGGCGGCCAGCATGGTGTCGAACGCCCTGGGGTTCTTCAGGTCAACGCCGTGCCGGCCGAGCACGATCAGGTCGGCCTTGATGTCGTGGCCGATCTTCTCCACGTCCGGATCGGTGAGCAGCGGCGCCAGCAGCGCCAGCGCCTCGGACTTGGCCAGCGAGAAGCCGCCGCCGAAGCCTTCGTGGCCAAGCGGGATGTAGCGGGCCATGGCCGGGGCCGTTGACACCGCAATCCCCACCAGCGTGGCCCGCACCGGCGCGGTGCCGTCGGTGATCACCTTCAGGCTGAAGCGCTTCGCCGCGCGAAGCTGCCCAACCAGCGCCGTCAGCTCGTCGCTCGAGCCGACCAGCGCGTAGTCCTTGACGACCGCTGAGGCGGTGGGCGCGAACTCGGGAACGAGGGTGCGGAAGCCAAGGCGCGAGAACAGCTCGTAGCAGCGTTCACGCGAGGGGCCGCGGTAGCGGAACGCCTCGGCGTCGAACGGCACGTCCACGTCGGTGCGAATGGTCACCAGTTCCCGGCTCTGGCGCGCCTCGTCCGCGTGCCCCAGCAGGCCCTCGCGGTATTTCTTCTGCTTGATCTCGCCGGCGTGCTCCAGCAACGCGTCGAGCGACCCGTATTGGGCGACGAGCTCACGCGCGCCCTTGTCGCCAATGCCGGGCACCCCCTTCACGTTGTCGCTGGAGTCGCCCATCAGCGCCAGCACGTCCACAACCTGTGACGGCGGCACACCAAACTTCACCACCACGCCCTCGGTGTCAAACCACGCGCCGGCGTCCTTGGGGTTGTAGACCTTGACGGCGTCGTTCACCAGTTGGAAAAAGTCCTTGTCGCCCGTGACAATCGCCGCCTGGAACCCGTGAGCCGCCGCCTTGCTCGCCAGCGTCCCAATCACATCGTCGGCCTCGAAGCCCTCGGAGGTGAAGATCGGCACGCCCAGCGCCTCGCACGCCTCGAACACCCACGGCACCTGTTCGACCAGGTCGGCCGGCATGGCGGCGCGGTTGGCCTTGTAGTCGGCCGACATCTTCGAGCGAAACGTCTGGCCCCGCACGTCGAACGACGCCGCGATGTAGTCCGGATGGTGGTCGGCAATGAGCTTGCGGAGCATGGTGATGAAGCCATACACCGCGTTGGTGGACTTGCCGTCGGGCCCGGTCAACCCGCGAATCGCGTGGTAGGCGCGATACATCTGGTTGCTGCCATCGATCAAGAACAGCGTGGGTTGAGGCACCGTCCGTATATTATTCCGTAGTGCGCCTTGCTTTTGGCCTTGTGCTTGCCGCCGTGCTGCTTTCGACGGCGTGCGGCAACGTGATTTCGCGGAAGTACGAGTACGAAGAAGAAATCTTTCTCGCCCTCGACGGATCGGCCAGTGTCTTCGTGAACGCGTCGGTACCGGCCCTGGTGGCGCTGCGCGGTGCCGCGCTGCCAGTTGATCCCTCGGCGAGGCTCGACCGGCAGGTCGTCCGCGAGCTTTACAGCTCGCCGGTGACCGACGTCGCCAACGTCACCGCGTCCCGCCGCGAGGGCCGCCGGTACGTGCACGTGCGGATCGACGTCGCCGACATCCGCAAGTTGAACGAAGCCGCGCCGTTCGCGTGGTCCGAGTACCGCTTCGAGGGCAAGGACGGACTGTTCGAGTTCCGTCAGTCCGTCCTGGCTGCGGCCGGCCAGGACGTCGGCAACGTCGGCTGGGAGGGCGACGAGCTGGTCGCCATCCGCGTGCACCTGCCCAGCAAGGTGGAGTTCCACGACTCGCCCTCGCGCACGATTGAGCGCGGCAATATCATCGTGTGGGAACAGCCGCTGGCCGAGCGCCTGAAGGGCACGCCGCTCGAGCTCAACGTGCGGATGGCAACCGAGTCAATCCTGTTCCACACGCTGGCCCTGTTCGGCATGATGATGGTCGCCGCGGCTCTCACGTTCGTGGCGGCCATCTGGTTCGTGAAATCCCGCCAGGTCACGTAGTGCCCCCCTTTCTGGGGGGCACTGCCACTAGTTCGTTTTCCTCGGCTCCATCGGCGCCCGGACCTCGGCGTCGGTCTTCAGGGCATCGGGCACCCCTTTACGGGGTCCTGCTGCGAAGGCCATGCCAGCGGGGAATGTCCACTAGTCAGGAATCATGGTGTCGCGACGTAACCCTTGCGCGCGCGCACCCGGAGCGACGGGTCGCGCACTTCGACCCGAATGGTGTGCCACCGGCCGTCCTTGAGCCCCGGACTCGGGTAACCCAGGTAGTACTGCTGGCTCAGTTCGTCGGCGATGCTCGCGACCGCCGGATCCAGGTCGCGCGCATCGCGCACGATCTCGGTGCGGCCGCCGCTGTCGTCGGTCAGCTCGCGCAGCGCGAGCACGTTCAGGCGATCGTCGGCGCCACCGATGGAATAGGTGCCGCCGCGTCCGCCGCCGCCGATGGGAGGCGGTACCGGCATCGGCCGGCCGCCGGTCCCACGCCCACCGGGGAACGGGAACGGAATTGGCAAGCGCGGTGGCGGTGGCTGAACGGGCGGCGCCGGGCGCTGGAACGTGGCCTGCCCCTGGCCGTCGATGCCCACCGCGTAGACCAGCACTTCGGTTTCGCGGATGATGCGCCGCACGTCGGCGATGCCGGTGCGGCTGCTGGTGTCGTTGCCGTCGGAGATGATCACCACCGCCTTCTTGCGGTTCTGGCCGCTCTGGGCCATCGGCACCGCTTCGGCGACCGCGTCGTACATCGCCGTGCCGCCGTTGGGATGGATGCGCCGGACCCGGTCGGCCAGCCGGTCGCGGTCGTTGGTCCAGTCGAGCACGATGTCGGCGTCGGCGCTGAAGCGATAGAGAAAGAATTCGTCCAGCTCGTCGTTCATCATGCGGAAGAAGCGATCGATCGAACTGACCGCCGCCGCCCACTTCTCGCCAACCATGCTGCCGCTGGTGTCGACGACAATGCCCAGGCTCACCGGCGTGCGGTCGGCGCTGAAGTGCGTGACCTCGACCAGCTGGTTGTCTTCGTAAACGACGAAGTCATCCTTCGTCAGCCGGCCGGCAAAGTGGCCGGCCCGATCGGTGACGGTGGCCGTCACGTTGATCAGCTCGACGCCGCTCTTGAACCGGAAGCCGTCCTGCCCCTGCGCGAGTGGGCCGACGCTCGCCAGCGCGAGTAACGCCGCCGCCATCGCCAAGACGCGCGGGCCGCGCGTATTCTTCGACTCCCGACTCCCGACTCCCGACTCCCGGCGCAGGCCTGGCATAATCCCTCTCACTTCAACGTCACGCTGACGGGCTGTTGGCCCTCGGTCGCAATGGGGGCGGCGCCACGGCGGTCGAGGTGCGGCACCACGCCCTCATCCGTCCGGAAGCTGACGCGGTAGCGCGCCACGGTCGCCGGCGCGTCGAGCGAGACCACGAACGGCGACTCGTCGCCGCTGCCCAGCTTGACGAAGTCCACCTCAGCCTTGGCGCTGGTCACGAGGGTGCCCTGACGATCGAACAGGAACACCACCGCTGCCAGGCGCTCCACCGGCTTGCCGGCGGCCGGGTTGCGGACCAGGCCCGAGACGGCGATCTTCTCGTTCTTCCGATCGTGGCGCAGCGACACCAGTTCGAGCGGGCTGTTGGGGCCCACCGCGGCCGCGCTCGTGCCGCGCGGCGCCGACATCGTCCACGCCAGCGAGCCAGCCAGGACGACCAACAGCACGACCGCGGCCACCGCGAGCGACCGTTGCCCGCCACTGGCCTGACGCGCCGGTTCGGTGTCGGCGCCCAGGAAGCCCGATGCGTGCGAGAGGTTGCGCGATGGAGCGGTGTGGAGCGGCAGTTCGGGCACCGGCGGAGGCGTCACGAAGGCCGACCGCCGCGGGGCCTCGGCCGCGACCGGCGCGGGCGCCCACGGCGCGCGAGGGCGCGGTTTCTCGACGACCGCGGGTTGTGCCTGAAAGCCAATGGCATCCGGCGACAGGCCCTGGCTGCCGGAGTTCGCTGCCTCATTAGGGGCGGCGGCAGCAATCGAGAGCGCCGCGACGCGGGCCGCCGACCGCCGCTTCTCGTCGCGCGCCAACCGCCACGCCGTCACGCTCATCACGAGCGCGACCACTAGTGAGATCACCGTGATGCCGAGCAGTAGCATTTCCATCTCAAGTCCCAAGCCGTTCTATCGAAGTCTGAACTCGACGCCGACCTGTACGACCACATCGACCGGCGTGCCCTTCATGCGGCCCGGCGAGAAGCGCCATTGGCGGACCGCCTGGATCGCACGGTCGCTCAACCCGCCGCGCAGCCCGCGCCGCACCTTCACGTCACCGACGGTGCCGTCGCGCCGCACCACGATTTCCAGTTCCACTTCCCCTTCGATGTTTGCGCGCCGGGCCTCGTCCGTGTAGTCGGCCTTGACCTCGCGCAGCAGGCGCGGCGGTTCGACACCACTGCCGGGACGGAACGGTCCGCCGCCGGTGCCGCCACCGGATCCATCGCCAATGCCGCTGCCGTCACCTTCGCCCAGCCCGGTGCCGCGTCCGGTGCCGGCGCCACCGCCGATGCCAGGACCCTGGCTGGGCGGCGTCTCAGGGGCCTTCGCGAGTACGCCTTCGCGGTTCTCGGCTTCCGCGGGCTTGCTGGCGATGGGCGCCATCACCGGCGGCAACATCTTGGCCTCGAGGGGCGGAGGTGGCGGTTCAGGGGGCCTGGGCGCAGGTCGCATGGGCGGCGGCAGCTTGCGCGCCGGCAGCGGGCTACTGATCTTCTTCATGCCCTTGCGCGCGGCCTGTGGTGGTGGCGCTTTCTGCATCAACCCGCCACCTCCGCCGCCACCGCCAGGTCCCGGCGAGACCAGGAACACCATGCGCATGGGTTCGTCCTTGATCGGTTCGGTTCGCTCGTCGGCGACCGCCAGCCCGAGGCTGGCAATGAACAGGATCGAGGCGATGGCGACACCGTGCAGGCTCGTCGAGACGACCAGGGGCACGGTGGTTGAGTGCTTCGGGCGAAAACCTTGTGCGAAGAGCTCGCGGCCCAGGCCGAGCTCGCCGGCGATGCCGACCGGGCTTCCGGCCCGGAGCGCCCGCACCGCGCGAACCGCCTCGGCCTGCGCGACGAAGCCGTCCAGCTCCGCCGGGCCGCCGATGGGCGATTGAGCCGCCACCGATCGGATCTCGCCGCGGGCCAGCAGGTCCAGGGCCCGGGCATCAGACACCCCGGCCGCCGCCGCGATGTCGCGAGCCGTATAGACGTCCGGAGGGAGGTTTCCAAGCATGGCTACGGTTCGTGTAAAGGCAAAAGCCTTGCCGTTATGGCCGCCGGGGACGCAGGCTCCATGATTAGCCTTTTCGGCCTGTTCTCGCGAAATCTTTCCAATTTGGCCCCGGCCTGTTGTCGCGCTTTGGGGACGATGTCACCTGCCGTTCGTCCTGAGCTACGATCCGGCAATGGTGATGAGCCTAAGCATCGGCCATCGACGGTATGTGCTGGCCTACGGCATCAACACGATTGGCCGCGATCCGGAGTCCACGGTGTGCCTCAACGACTCCAGCGTCTCGCGCGCCCACGCGCGCATCACGATCAAGGACGGCGAGGCGCACGTCGAAGACCTCAAGAGCAAGAACGGCACCGCGGTGCAGAACGAGCCGCTGACCGGCCGGCGGGTGCTCGCCGATGGCGACGAGATCGAGTTCGGCCACGTCAAAGGCTGGTTCATCGTCGAGACGGCCGACGACCCGCCCACCACGACGCACCTATGAGTTGGGGCGCAGACCTTCGAGAAAGCGGAAACCGTCTTTCTCGGCGAGCAGCCGCGACGGCTTGAAGCCGGCGGCCGCCAGGTCGCGCAGCATGTCGTAATGTTCTGGGCGCGAGACCGCGCCGCGGAACAACCCGCCACCGCCGAGACCTTCCACCACTTCAACACGCCCGCCCGCGCGCACCACGCGCCGCGCGTCCCGCAAGTAGTCGAGGCGCGCAGCCGCCTCGATGACGGCGAAGCTGCCGTCGGTATCGTCGATGACGACCATGTCGAACTGGTCGCTGTCGAAGGGCAGGCGGCGGCCCTCGATCGGCCGCACGTCGATCAGCGCGCCGACCTTGGCGCCGACCGCGGCGGCGCGTTTCGCCGACGCCGCGTCGCTGGCCGCGACCGCGGCGGTGCCGCTCAAGCCTGCCTTGGCGGCCAGGCCCGACAGCAGCGCGCGATCGTGGCAGCCCACCTGTAGGAACCGCTCGCCCATGCGGACGCCGGTCATCGACACCTGGAGCGGGTCCATCGCGCGGGTCTGGCTGGATTTGAGCAGCCGGAGGAGGATTCCGATCATTGTTCCCAATGATACCGGGGAGACTCGGCCGTATTCGCCTGGTTGGCGAAAGTCGGACGAAAGTGAGCGTGATATATTTCCACGGTGAAACTTCCCCTGGAAATTGCTCCTGCCCACGGCAAGCTGGGCGTCCTGCTCGTCGGCCTCGGCGCGGTCAGCACCACCACCATTGCCGGCGTCATCGCCATCCGCAAAGGCCTCGCGAAGCCGATTGGATCGCTCACGCAGATGGGCACCATCCGCCTCGGCAAGCGCGCCGACGGCCGCTCGCCGAAGATCAACGAATTCGTGCCGCTGGCCAGCCTTGACGACATCGTCTTTGGCGGCTGGGACATCTTCGAGGAAGACTGCTACGCCGCCGCCTGCACGGCCGGTGTGCTCGATCGGCAGCTGCTCGATGCGATCCGTCCCGAGCTCGAGGCCATCAAGCCCATGTCGGCGGTGTTCGACCAGCGCTACGTGAAGCGGCTGTCGGGCCCCAACGTCAAGAAGGGCAAGAACAAGAAGGACCTCGCCGATCAGCTGATTGCCGACATTCGCGCCTTCAAGGCCAAGAACAAGTGCGAGCGCCTGGTCATGGTGTGGGCGGGCAGCACCGAAGTGTTCATGAAGGAAGGCCCGGTGCACCAGTCGCTGGCGTCGTTCGAGAAGGGCCTCGAACTGAGCGACGACTCGATTCCGTCGAGCATGGTCTATGCCTATGCGGCGCTCAAGGAAGGCATTCCGTTCGCCAACGCCGCGCCGAACCTGACTGCCGACATTCCCGCCATGCTGGAACTGGCGGCGCAGACCAAGGCGCCGATTTGCGGCAACGACATGAAGACCGGCCAGACGCTGATCAAGACGATCATCGCGCCGGGCCTGAAGGCGCGCCTGATTGGCGTCAAGGGTTGGTACTCGACCAACATCCTCGGCAACCGCGATGGCGAGGTGCTGGACGATCCGGAGTCGTTCAAGACCAAGGAAGAAAGCAAGAAGTCGGCGCTCGACTATATCTTCCAGCCGCACCTGTATCCCGATCTCTACAAGGACATCGCGCACGTCGTCCGCATCAACTACTACCCGCCGCGCGGCGACAACAAAGAGGGCTGGGACAACATCGACATCGTCGGCTGGCTCGGCTACCCGATGCAGCTGAAGATCAACTTCCTGTGCCGTGATTCGATCCTGGCGGCGCCGATCGTGCTCGACTCGGCGTTGTTCCTCGACCTGGCGAAGCGCGCCGGCCGCGGCGGCATCCAGGAGTGGCTGTCGTTCTACTACAAGGCGCCGATGCACGCGAAGGACCTGTATCCGGAGCACGACCTGTTCATCCAGCTGATGAAGCTGAAGAACACGCTTCGCTACATCATGGGCGAAGAGATGGTCACGCACCTCGTCGAGGACTACGACTAGAACCCTCATGACCCCGTCCAAGACCCAGCCGGCGCTGTTAGGCGGCGTGGCGATCGGCGTGCTGTCGGCACTGCCAGTCATCAACGTCGCCAACTGTTGCTGTGCCTGGATCCTGTTTGGCGGGGCGCTGGCCTCGTACCTGCACCAGCAGAACGACCCTGAGCCGATCCGGGCGGGCGACGGCGCGGTGGTTGGCGCGCTGGCCGGGGTCGTTGGCGCGTTTGTGTGGCTCGTGCTCACCATCCCGATCAGCTCGGCGCTGGCGCCGTTCCAGGGCCAGATGCTGCAGCGGGCGCTCCAGAACGCGCCCGACATGGCGCCCGAGGCTCGGGCGTTTCTCGAGAGCATGTCGTCTAGCCCCGCCATCGGCGTGGGCTTGATCTTTTCGTTCTTCGTGATGCTGTGCCTCAGCAGCCTGTTCGGCATGCTCGGCGGCCTGTTTGGCGCGCTGATGTTCCGCAACGCGGCACCGCCCCCGCTCCCGCCCCCGAGTCCTCCCTCGACCGAGTAAGGTTTGGCGGCGCCGGGCCGATAGACCGAACTGTGGAATCCCCGAAGCAGCCCTATGAGGCCTTTTATGGCTTTGTCGAGCGGCCGTTCAGCCTGACCCCAGACCCGAAGTACTACTTCAGGAGCCGGTCGCACGGCCGCGCCTTCGACCGGTTGTCGGCGGGCATCGGCCGGCGCGAAAGCCTGCTGCTCGTGACCGGGGACCTCGGGGTGGGCAAGACCACGCTCTGCCGGACGGTGATGGCGTTGCTCGAGCGCAAGACGCGCGCCGCGCTGGTCGGCAACTCGCTGCTGTCGCCCGAAGACCTGCTGCGCCTGCTGTTGCAGGACCTGGGAGTGATTGCGAAAGACGAGGTCCTGCACGGGCGGCTCGTCGGCGCCACCGGTCCGGAACTGCGGCAGATGCTCGACGAGTTCCTGGTCCGGCTGCGCTCGACCAAGGACGGCGCGGTGTTGATCATCGACGAGGCCCACAGCCTGCCGTCGGCCACGGTCGAGCAGATTGTGCAACTGGCGGCGCTCGAGTCGAATCGCGAGAAGGTGTTGCAGATCCTGCTGGCGGGGCAGCCCTCGGTCACCGGTGGATCGACGCTGCCGCTCGCGCTTGACGAGCGCCTGTCGACCCGCGCGAAGCTATTGCCACTCGAGCGCGACGAGTGCGAACGCTACGTCAGTCATCGCCTCACCATTGCCGGCGGCGCCGGCGTTACCTTCAGCCAACGCGCCATCGACGTCATCTACGGCCTGTCGGGCGGGGTGCCGCGGCTGGTGAACCTGCTGGCCGAACGCGCCTTGCAGGAAGGCGCCACTCAGAACGCCCGCCGCATCGAGCCGACGATGATCGAGTCGGCGGCCTCGGCGCTGCAACTGCTGCGCCTGCGGCCGAAACGCTTCCGCTGGTTCGGCACCCAGGCACGCTAAGCGAGTGCCGGAGGGCGGAGGCTTCTTCAGCATCCGCCAGGCGACGGCTGAAGCCATCGCCCTCCAGCTATACTGCCGGGATGCCGGATCCGGTTTCCCCAGAGATCGAAGCGCTCCTCAGCGAACATCGCAGCTTCCCGCCACCCGAGGCTTTTGCCGTCTCGGCGGTGATCAATGACGCGGAGGTCTACGCCCGCGCGGCGCGGGATCCGGAGGCGTTCTGGGCCGGGTTTGCGAAGGAGCTCGACTGGATCCAGCCCTGGTCGAAAGTGCTCGACTGGAATCCGCCCGACGCCAAATGGTTCGTCGACGGCAAGATCAACGTCAGCGCAAACTGTCTCGATCGCCACGCCAAGTCGTGGCGCCGCAACAAGGCCGCGTTCATCTGGGAGGGGGAGCCCGGCGATCGCCGCACCCTGACTTACTTCGATCTCTACCGCCAGGTCTGCCAGTTCGCGAACGTGCTGAAGAAGCTCGGCGTGCAGAAGGGCGACCGCGTGGCCCTCTACATGCCGCTCGTCCCCGAACTGGCGATCGCCATGCTGTCATGCGCGCGCATTGGCGCCGTCCACTCCGTGGTCTTCGGCGGCTTCAGCGCCGAGTCGCTTCGCGATCGCATCAACGACTCGGCGTGCAAGGTGCTGGTCACTGCCGACGGCGGCTGGCGCCGCGGGCAGGTGGTGCCGCTCAAGCAGATGGCCGACGAAGCGCTCGAGGGCACGCCCTCGATCCAGCATGTCGTGATCGTGCAGCGGCTGCAGGGGTCGCCACTGCCGATCCATGTGAAGGAAGGCCGCGACCACTGGTATCACCGGCTGATGCAGGACGCCTCGTACGACTGCCCCGCCGAGCCGATGGACGCCGAGGACATGCTTTACATCCTCTACACCTCAGGCACGACCGGGAAGCCCAAGGGCATTGTCCACACCACCGGCGGATACCTGGTCGGCGCTTATGCCACCACCCAGTGGGTGTTCGACCTGAAGGAAGACGATGTCTAT
>SXGQ01256439.1_pt1 | contig 10879 bp, 6 predicted proteins | sample 3178371 | NCBI WGS metagenome assembly SXGQ01 (sample SAMN11356859, study PRJNA531348) | freshwater metagenome | isolation source: freshwater sample F1-20 | place: China: Fuxian Lake, Yuxi | collected 2017-12-25 | reverse complement strand
CGTTGTAGGGATTTCAACCCCTACCCAGGGGTCGAATCCCTGCCTCACCGCCAATTCAAAGTCCCGGGGAAATTCATCCGGCAGCCAAGTTTTGGCTGACTGGATTCTTACGCGAGACGACCGGCTGTCACCGTGGTTGTCACCGTAGACGAGCTGTCCAGTTGCTGTGCGGCGAGCTGCAAATCCCCTTCGCTGACGATGTTGTAGCGGTCAAATACTGACCGAGTCTTATGGCCGGACAACTTCATAGCGACCCGCTCTGGAACGCGAGCCCTCAAGAAATTCCGGACTGCACTTCGGCGCAGGTCATGAAATAGCCGACCCGGGCATCCCGCTTTTCGGCAAGCCACCGCCCAGGAATGCCGGATAGACCTAATTGGCTCCCCGGTCTTATGGAAGAACACCGAAGGGACGATGCGCCCAACCTCCCGCTCGATCTGGCTGGCATTCTGCCTCTGCTGCTGAAGCAGTTCCCGCAGTTCTGAGGTCATTGGGAACGTTCGACCCTCGCCATTCTTCGTAGTGCCCGGATCTAGTCGGACTTGACCTCCTATAAAGTCAACATTTCTCCACTGTAGGCCGTACACCTCAGCGGAGCGCCAGCCGGTCAAGTAGGCGAACGTGACCAGCGGCCGAGCAGCCGCGGGAAGGTGGTTTAGGACTGCGCGGATCTGTTCTGGCTCGAAGAAACCCTGCCGCGTGTTGTTCTCCTGCAACATAGGAATGTGAGGCGAGTGCAGGATCTTTCCTGCTTGGCGTGCGAGGTTAAAGAGGCGCTTAACGTGGGTGAGCTCGCGGTTTATCGTTCCGGAACTGGCGTTCTCGCTTTGGCGTTGCGCGATGTACTTTCTCGCGTCTGCCGTTGTGATTGCTGCAAGCCTCTTACCTTTGAAGTACGGATCGAGGTGAAGCCGCAAACGTGTCAAGACATCTGGTGTCGATCGTTTTTTGTTGGTGGTGTAATCGGCGATCAAGTCGTCCCGTGCCTCCTCCCAACGCACCCGACCGACTCTGGGTGTGATCGGGAGACCTCGCTCGATATCTCCTTCGCGGAGCTTCAGCATTCGGCGCGCATCGCCTTCGCGGACGCTGCCGCTGCTCTCTTCGTGAGGTCGCCCATCTCGGTAGTATTTGATCCACCAAATACGTCCTCGCTTTCTAAGCATTCCCATTCTCGTACCTCCTTGTGATCTACCCGCGATTGAATCGACGCTGACACCGAGAATTTTTCTGGCCCGGCCAAGGTGGACAGTAGGGCCGACTTCGGCTGCTAAGGAACGGTTGTTTACACTCCTTGCACATGCCCAAATACCCTCCTCCGAGGTCCACGGCCACTGACCAATAAACTGCACTCTTCAAAGAATCGGCGCGCAGCTCGAACCCGTCATCCTGTGTTAGGGCCACAGTGAGACCGATGTGAAGATTCCAATTGAGGATCTCGTATGCAATTGCCTTTGCAGCCGCAACCTGTTCGGGGCCAGACATCGCAGACACGGGCTTTAGACCGAACTCCAACCCGAACGGCTCGTCGCCCATCACGTAGACGTAATCGTCTTCTCGGTCTTTGCGGGCGATCTCCACGAGAAGCTGCTCCAGTTCTTTGCCGCGTGCTTTTCGGAGGCGCAAGATCAACTCGATGTTTTTGCCGTGTTCATGCGCGTACCAGTCAGATTCCGAATGTCTATCGCCAGGCGTTCTCTCACCGAGAAAACCAAACGCCTGATAGAAGGCGACGACTCGCGACTCCAAATTTGACTCGTCGGGATCGGCAAGCTCGCGAAGTCTGGTCGCTATCGCGTCGGCCTTGTTGAAGACATACGGATCGACCTGCTTGCCTACCGAAACATATTGATCTCCCTTGATCGCGTAGTCGGCGAAGCGAGGATTGCTGAGGCTGAGAATCATGGTTGCTGTGGTGAATGCGTGGTGACTAAACGCCATTGTAAGTCACCACGCTCCACCTCACAATACCCATCGTGAGCAACGAACGACCACACCAGCCGTGTCTGATGGACCTGCGGGAGGCATCCGCCTACATCGGTATTCCAATCTGGACACTCAGAGAACAAATCTGGCGAGGAGTATTGCCAGCTATACGTTTACCCGGCGCGAACGGTGAGCCCCAGCGACGAATCAGGATCGCGAAGAGTGACCTTGATTGCCTGATTGAACGATTTCGAGAAGTGGCCGGTCCCCAGTAGGCCAGAGGCACAACCTAGGCCACAGCAGGGAACCCAGGGCAGGTGAGCGAACTCCGGGGTAGGCCAGGGTAGGCCAGAGAACTCCGCCAAGGCAGCTCAGGCCCCAGGGAAGAAATTCAGCACCAGCTCCGGTCAGAAAAGAACAGCAGTAAGGGAAGGTAAGAGAAGAGCGAGGCTCAGGAAGAGGTGAGCACGGCTTGGAGTAGAAATGGACGCCCGGAGCTTCATTCAAAGTGAGTGGATTACCAATACTGACGTCAGGGAAGAGCCCTACATCGGTACCATCGCCCTCGTAGTGTCAGAAAAGGTGCGAAACCCTAGAAAAGGAGCTTTTGAGGAATCTTTGGTTGTCACGTTTATGGACGGAAGGAAGCTCGTGTTGAGTCGTACACGTGTACGTTCGATGGTGAGCGATCTTGGACCTGAGACAGACCACTGGATCGGCGCGGAGGTGCGAGTGAGGCTAGTGCGCGCTCGTGGCGGCGATCAGCGCGCCATCGAAGTCGTTACGCCAACCCAAGACTTCCCTGTGTCTGTGGAGCCTTCGGTTGCGGCTGAGGACATTCCGTTCTCCGTAAGCGGGCTATCGGGGACCTCCACTCAAGAGTAGAGGGATTTTAGAGGATGTCACTAGACGGACGCTTTCAGCTAGGCCGCGCAAAAACTGGAGGCCGCAGGGCAGGGATGCCGAACAACGCCACTCGGGACGTTCGCGAGTTCGCTCGCGGACTCGTGGGTGACACGAGCTATCAGAGGTCGCTGCTACGTCGCCTTCGTAGCGGGTCCCTTCCGGGCACTGTCGAGTCGCTGTTATGGCACTACGCCTTCGGGAAGCCTAAAGAAACGCTGGGGCTTCAGCCCCCTAATTCGACCCAGACGGCGGATCCCGACCTGTCTCGGCTCAGTAACGAGGAATTGGCTGCCTTGGAGGAAATCTTAGGAAAGCTCGCACCCGATCCGAGCTCTCAAGGATCCAGCTAGCTTCCTCATGCGGCGGTTCTCACAACCGCTGCCGGGTGGGTTTTGTTCGAGAAATCTAGTGATTGTCACTGAGCTGTCACCGCCATCGGACTGGCGATGTTCGGCACCCCTGTAGCTGAGAGCGCGTGACCATCCACTCGACTAGATGAAGTGGCTGGCCTCGAAGCGCGACAAGCTTGACAGGGTACTTTGGACAGCCTCCTGACCTAGTCCGAGTTCGGCTTCAGGGCATCGTCGGAAAAACCGAGCTCCCTCAGGGCGACTTTGGTCTCGTCAATTTTCGACTGCGCGATTCCGCCGCCGGGCCTAATTTCAACCCGCAGAGACAGGGTCATCCCGTCTCCGGTAGCAAACCGCGATAGGACCTTCGTGTAGAAATTCATCCACTTTTGGGCCGGCAGCACGCCGTTCCATGTGAAACCCGTCACGTTGCCGGCAGACGAGACACCAGGCGTGCTGCCTGGTCGCCCTCCGCCGGGGACGTCAGTTCCAGGCACGGAACCTACGTCAGGCCCCGATCGGCCGACCGGGTTCGCTGCGGGGGCTTGCTCTCCGGCCTGCCTGACCCTCAGATACTCCTCAGCCCGGTCTTTCGAAACCAAGAACACATCTTCGGAAATCTCAATCTCGGTCCCGGCCAGCGACTTCCTGAAGACGAACGGCTCATAATTGCCGCCGGCGGCCTTGCCAACATAAGCAAACAACCCCGCATCGAGCCCCCGCGAGATCGTTTCCCGAACTGCCTCCGCCTTCACCAGACGCGGGAACTTCGGCGAAGCATAGAAGGCATCCCGGACTGACTTCGTGCTCCACTCGACTAGGGCAGGAGGCCAGTAGCGAGTGAGGAAATTCGGACTGACGCCTTCAACTACGAGGTCCTCTTGCTTGAGCCTGGCGACGATCAGCTCTACCAGGGACGAGGCAGCACTGGAGTGGATTAGACCCAGATCGATCCGGCGGAAGGAATTGTCCTCTGCCAAGAGGAACACGTTCTTGTAAGAGCGCCAGACCGCCTCGCGCAGGTCCCGTTCCGCCCGCTTGACGTTCTCAACAAGCAGGCGGTGCTGTGCCTCGTCCAGTTTCAGGGTGTCACTGTCAGCCTCGATGTCCTTCCATGCCAGGAGCTTTCGGGCTTCCTCTGTGAGTGCCGCACCATCTTCTGCAACTGCCCAGAGAAGAGCACTCTTGAACGTCCGAGCCGATGTTCCGTTCTCCGTCGTCATCTGCGTAATCAGTGTGCGAGTCGCGGCGCTACCGGCAGAGTGGTCGGGATGCAGTACGCAAAGTGTGAGGGCCGCACGGTCAGGAATCTGACCGCTTTTCTCAGGAAAATAGACGCGCTCGACCCCACCTCCAGCACTGAGGACCTTCTGAACGTCCGCCCGCACACGCTCTTGGATTGAGACTCCGGGTACGCTGGCTCGGCGGTCGGCCAGCAGCTTATTGAGGTTCGGCTGAAAACTGAATCGGTAGCGGTTCTTTTCGGCGGCCAGGAAATAGCACACCTCCGTCAGTGACTCTAGGCACTGCTCGACATGGCCAATGTCGATTGCAGGCTCCCCTACGGCAAGGCGCACTTCTGGCAGGGTGGCCTCGCCACGATGCTGCCCCCCGTTCGATTCAAAAAAGACAACCGTAGCCACTTTCCGATGCAGCCGGGCCTTCTTTACGTCAGGGATCGCCTCGGCGTCGAGGCGCACGGCATGTGCGTGTTCAGATCCAGAGACATCGGTTGTCACTGCCGCCTCAAGGCGCTGCTCACCAAGTTGCTCGAAGACGGCCGCACGAAACAAGCTATCGTCAAGCGGCGCAGTACCGAGGGAGATCAGTGGGTCCTTGTGAGCACCCTTGTAGCCGTCCGCATACGCACGAGAAACCCATAAGGCGAGCAGTCGAAGAACGCCTCGTGTTTGCTGAAATCGCGGGAGCCCCTGCCATTTACGCTCAAAAACCGATAAGAGGGTCGGATGGAACGGATACGATGCCTCAATTTCTTCACGAGAACTCTCAACTGGGAACCAACTCGGCAATTGTTGCTTGTTGGCCTGCAGCCACTCCGCGTACTCAGCTGCCGTGGTCCTGGCTTCCTTTGGAAGTCCCCCCCACTCGAAAAGCCGACGGCGGATGATTTCGGAGGCTTCTGTCTCGGCCGACATGATGATGGCCTTGCCAACGCGGTCGAGGAGTTTCTTGTAGCGCTCGAAGTCTGATTGATCTTCGGCTGTCATCTCTAACTCAGAGGCCGGAATGGAGACAGCAAGGACAACATTGGGCCGTCCGCGAGCGACCTCGGATAAGTTTTGAAGAAAATCGTAGAGCTGGGTTGACAGCCCGCTTCGCCGCGAGCGGCTGATGTAGTTCATCAACTCATCTAGCAGGATGAGCGTAGGCTGATCCTGGCCTAGCATCTTCTCGATGACATCGCCACCGGGAGCGGTCAGCTGCTTATCGTGTTCCTCAACAACCTTGAAGCGCTCCGGCCCACCGAGCTGGAACGCGATCTCGCCCCAAGGGGTCCGTCGCTGAGGCGTGCCGTCATTACCACCTCGACCGGCAATCGAGTCAAACTCGGTGCCGACGAACACAGCCGTTGCCGCTTCGGGAACTGCCGTCACTCCCGCGTCTTCAAGGATCAGTGGAACGCCCTTCCAAGACTTGGCACCGGCCCCGTGCTTAGCCAAGTGATAAAGCAGCGTCAGCGCATGCGTTTTGCCCCCGCCGAATTGCGTGGACAAGTTGAAAACAGCCGACGTTTCGAGCTGAATACTCGACAGACGGCGGACGACCTGCGCCGAGAGCGCCCGGAGGTTCTTCGTGAGGTACGTCCTCTCGAAAAAATCGCCGGGGTTCCGGTAGACATCAGCCCCTCGTCCGTCGCGCACGTGATCAAGGTGGACCGCGAACTCGGAAGCGTCCAGTGGCTTACCCTCACGCAGGTCCTCGCGCGGCTTGATTACTTCGTACCAAGGCTTCATGCAATCTCCATGGCGACCAACCTAGAATCCAAAGGCCTTCTTCCGCGCAAGCACCCCATCAACCCAGCGTTTCTCGTCTGTGCTGTAGGGATAAAGCGCCGACAAGGCCTGAGCAAGCTTCCAGAACTGGCTGCTTCTCCCAACGCCTTCCTCTACTAAGAATCGCTTCAGCGCTTCTCCTCTACCGGCCCCAAACAGGATCATCGACTGATGCACGCGGTCCAAGACCGTGCTTCCTGCTCTCGGAATGCCGACCTCGCCCCAGCCTTGTTGCTCAGCCACCTCATCGAGCTCTTCAAACAAAGCCCGCTGCACCTTCTTCTTTGTCTTCTGCTTTGAGGCCGGGGCACCATCGGATCCGCCAAAGAGGTACTTGGTTCTTTCTGCTACGGAGATAAGGGTGGCCGTATCGCCCTTTATCTGGACCACATGTCCCAGCGATTCCAGGCTGGCGCCGAGTCCTTGAGCGATCTTGCGAGCAGCGTCATACTCCAACGCAAAGCCGGAACTCGATGGAGTCTTGGTCGTGGACTCGTCGACGTCGTCATCCACCTGAGTTTCTCCTTCCGAGGTTGGCCCGGTTGGTCCCGCAATAGTCCAGAGCCACATCGAGGTCACACGCGCATCTTCGTCTAAGCCTGCAGTGTCGGGATCTTCAAAGATCATTGAGAGTGCCTCGCGTGACACGGCAGCCCACACATGCTCGAGATACTCAAGAAGAGACACGGTTTCACCGTTTGCGCGTTCCACCCTCGCGTACCGAGAAAAGATCTCCAGTGCCGGGCCTAAGCAAGCGAATATGGCATCAGCACCCACTACACCTTCTGCGGCAAGACGAGGCATCCAGTGATGTATTCGGCTCGGGAGCTCCGCAAGAACATCCCGCCAGTTTCCGACTGTGTCGGTTTGAAGAGAGCCATCGAGATGCTCCCTCGGTCGGCATACAAGGTGAATGGACGAACCCAGAACCGCGGAGTTCTGTGCACGCAGACGAGATCCCATCTCGGTATCTATGGGCCATGACCCTACGACGGTCCAACCTGCGCTCACAAGTGCCGACAGCTGCGACTCCCATGTGGCAGTTTCCTTATGAGCAAACACTACAATCGCCAGACCACCAGGCTTGAGAGCGCCTCTCGCAGACTCGAAGGCTCTTCGCATCCCGTCTTCGTAGTAAGCACGCGTCTTGAACGCATAGTCGACGTTGCGCTCAGCTAATTGAACGATCTCGCCGCGCTTGGGGGTGACCTCCTCGGCGAACAACTCGGGATGCTGCGGCCCTATGCTCCGTTTCAGCCATACATAGAAGAAATCCGACAGATCGGCGTATGGCACCATGTCGTAGTACGGAGGGTCAGTAAAGAACAGATCAACGCTGTCCTGAGGCATTACAGACTCAGTGGCTGACGCCCTAAGCACAGTGGCTGGCTCCGTGATGCGCGCAGCGAGTTCCTCCAGGACCTTCTGGACATGGCCGGTGGCTCGTGACCAGTCCACGTAACGCCCAGACATCGGGTTCGATTCAACGAAATCCCAAACAATTCCAAGCGCCTGTCGGCCAAACACGTGGCCAACATCGAGGCTTCCAGCCCGCCACATACACAGCGATGCGTTGAAGTCCGCAACCTTATCGAGAGCCAAAGCCAAGCAAGAGCACACAGCGCGAGCCTTCTCAGGCTCGGAACCATTGGCTATTTCAAACGCGTATTGAGAACGAATCGACTCGCAATACGCACTGATCACAACCGCTTGGCGCGCTGTAAAGAGATCGACCCACTGCTCGACTCCGAGCAGCTTGATGTTGAAAATGCTTCTCAAATATGGGAACGATTCGTCCGGTAAACTCGCGACCCCTTCCGGCAATCGCTGCTTCGCAAGTTCATGGAACCGCTTGGTGGCAGACTCGATCGCATTGTGATCAGCCTCGGTGGGGAGCCGCATGGCCAATTGTCCTGACGCCCCTTCGTATGCAACTGCGAGGAGTTGCGCGTCAGCAGTGCCACCTCTCCTTTCCTTGAATTGCGATCTCACATTCGCGGCCGGCGTGGTGTAGCCGCACGCCGGACAAGTTGCCGAACTGCGTTTCACCGTGCCTTGGCCGATCTCGGATGCAAGTGGATTCTGGAGCAGTTGAACTGCGAACCCGTCCCCCTCTGGCCGCAGGGACAGTGCACATTTGAGGGCTGGCGCATTCGCCAACCAAAGAGACCTCATTAAGGGAATCCGCTTACCGCAGCCTGGCCCCTCGCACAGCGCCGTCCGCGCCCACAGGTAAGCCACTGAAGCCTGCTGTTGGTGGACGGGAAAGTACTCCTTGAGTCGTTCAGAGACATCTGAAGAGACGCGCTCGGCCGCCTTCGCGACGGCGCTTGGTAAGCTCAGGCCATATTTCGGCGCATACTCCAGGGCCACCTTGTTTAGGAGAACCGCAACCGGGTTGATGTCCGAAGCCACCACGTCAGCGCCGGCTCGGAGTGCTTCCAGGGGTATGGCGCCACCTCCCGCAAAGGGATCGGCAACGACGGGACGCGTTCCCTTGGTACCACCCAGCGCTTCGTGCGCAGCCTCGGTCAATCTGCGTGCGAGCGCCACAAACTCTGTGTTCTTTGAGGCGTTCCAAGCCGCATAGTCGCCGAGAAACCGCAGTAGAAAGGCGCGCAACTCGAGTAACGAAGGATCAGCCATCTTACGGGGCTCCTTCGTTAGCGCAACAGCTTCACGCCACGCCTCACTCGAACAAAGGGCGGCTACCTCTCGGTCAGCTGTAAGCCGGTTGTGCCAAAAGATCCACTCCTCCGTCGCCTTCCGTACAAAAGACTGTGGACAGTGAGGGTCAGCGGGATCTGGCCACAACGCGGCCAAGAGCACGGCGCGACATACGCCAAGTGGCCGACGTGCCCACCAAGTGTGGAGCGTCGCTATATGCCCTCTGGGAGTCGGAAACCTCTTCTCAGTCCGTGCGACGAGTTCACCGATACGCCTAATTGGCAGGTCAACTTCAATCAAGCGTCTCGGAAACGGCAAGACTTCATTCACGCGCTGCCTCCAGGATTTCTCTTGGTCCAACGTGGTAGTGCTCCACTCGCACGATTGGCTCCCAACCCAGCTTTGCTGGGTTCTGAATGGCGTTCAACTTAGGCGCGCTGGCACAATCGAAGACGACATACAGCCAATAATCATCAACCAGACGTTGCGCTGTGCGGTACTCGTTCGCCGACAATGCCACTTCGCCGACACCGGCGCGGCCCTTAACTTCGATAAACCTAGCCGCGGTAAAGACCCCGGGTTCGGTCGGATGCGGCTTCTTTGAGAGTAAGTCGTATCCTCGGTCCTCGGTTTCAACACTTTGGACCACCCAGCCAAGCCGTTCCTCATGTGCGATGGCTTCGCGAATCGCGATGCGTTCGATCTCCTCGTCACGAACCATCGGGGCGTTACCCGGCGTTGCGCGCTCCGGATGTGGCAGCACCCAAGCACGGCCCAAGTGGTGCAAGTCTCCTATCGTGCAGTGGCGCTCCATGTCCAGCTCGGCGCGACGACGCTCAAGTCGGGCGTTCAGCTCTTCAAGGTGCGCGTCGGCCTGCGTGATGTTCCCTTCCAGTCCTGGGATGTTCTCGCCGGCCACTCGACGGTTTACAAGCTCGGCCAGCGCCAATTGCTGACGATCGATCAATTCACGCAGTGAAATCTCGACGTGGACGCGAACGGTCTCGTTCTGCCGCGCTCGTTCGTCAGCCACGTCTTTCAGAAATGGCGCCAAGGCGCTCGCGACCAGAAAAGCCTCTATGGCGTTTCGGTCCGGCAGGTCTGGCACCTGCGGCACAGCCGCAGTGCCAGTTACGGGCGACACGTCAAGGAAGAGCGTGGGCTGCCGCAACGACAACCCGCCACCGACGTCAGCTCGGACGACGAACAGCTTTCGATGAAGGGTATCCCCCCGACCATCCTTGATTGAGGCTGAGAACACGTCCAGCAGGTACGGGACCGCCGTTTTGAAATCCCAGAAGATGGCACCTCGTCGGACGTCAGGCGCGACACGTTCATGGACGTCGGTCCGAACGGCTTCGAACAGCGGATGACCTGGCGTCACCCATTCCAGTGTGGCATCGTCACCGAGCTGCTGCTTGTCGAACACTACCTTTTGATAGTCACGACCGAGACGCCCGAACTTTGGTTCCTGGCGCTCCCCGATAGCCGCCAGCATGCTTGGGACCCGGCCTACCCGAAACACGTGAGGGTTATTCCTGACGGGACTGGAATGAATGCCGGCAATGGGACCGGCGGCTAGAAAGAAGTCCTCCACAACTTCCGGCACCAGACGTCGTTCCTTTGCTTCGACGGACTTCCCGACGAGTGCGGAGAGATTTAGCTCCTTCTTCGCCAAACCCTCAAGAGTGGATCCTGCGATTCGTTTGAACTTCTCTGGATCCACGTCGCGAACGATTCGCGCCTCAATTGAGTCAGGCGTGAGACGACGCGCGTACATTTCGCGGAACATCTTCTCAAGCAGATTCGAAGGCAGCATCTCTCCTACAACGTCGAAGACCTTGTCCGTGCCGAGGGCGTCCTTAATTTCGGCGAGCCGAAACAACAGCTTGTCGAGCACGCGGCCTTCCCGAGTGTTCACCGCGACAAAATTGAAGATGAGGCAATCCTTCAGCTGGCCATAGCGATGAATGCGCCCCATTCGCTGCTCAAGTCGCACGGGGTTCCAGGGAATGT
>SXGQ01208003.1_pt1 | contig 10879 bp, 11 predicted proteins | sample 3178371 | NCBI WGS metagenome assembly SXGQ01 (sample SAMN11356859, study PRJNA531348) | freshwater metagenome | isolation source: freshwater sample F1-20 | place: China: Fuxian Lake, Yuxi | collected 2017-12-25 | reverse complement strand
GAGGGCCTCCACCACCCGTTCGCGCGCGGCCCTGGCATTGGTCAGCGTCTCCTGGGTGCCAAACGTCTTGGACGCGACGATGAAGAGGGTCTCGGCGGGATCGAGGCCCCGCAGGGCCTCGGTGATGTCGGTGGGGTCGATGTTGGAGACGAAGCGGAAGGTCATGTCACGATCGGAGTAGTAGCGCAGGGCCAGGTAGGCCATCGCGGGCCCGAGATCGGAACCCCCGATGCCGATGTTGACGACATTGCGCATGGGCTTGCCCGACGCGCCCCTCCAGCGCCCGTCCCTCACCCGGTCGGAGAAGTCCGCCATACGCCGGAGCACCCCGTGCACTTCGGCGGCAATGTCGACACCCTCGACCTCGAGGCGAGCATCCGCGGGCAGGCGTAGGGCGGTGTGGAGGACGGAGCGGTCCTCGGTGGTGTTGAAGCGGGCTCCGTCGAACATCGCGTCACGACGCTCGAGGACTCGCTGCTCCCGAGCCAGATCCAACAGTCCTTCGATCACCTCCTGCGTGATGCGCTGCTTGCTGAAGTCCACGCGGAGGCCCGCGGCATTCAGAGTCCAGGCAGGGCCACGATCGGGCTCATCGGCGAAGAGCTCCCGGAGCTTCCGGTCTCGAAGCGGCCCGGAGAGGGTCTCGAGCCGTGTCCAGGCATCGGTCCGCGAAGGGTCGGGTGATTCCGCTACGTTCATGTGCGAAGCCTTGCACTACGGTGGCGGCGTCGTACACCGTATGTCCTCACGGACACTCTCCGCTCATCGTGATGACACCTGGAAGGGAAGGGCGCCATGCCGACATCGCAGCCGATGCAACTAGGGATGATCGGCCTGGGCAGGATGGGCGCCAACATCGTCCGGCGCATCATGCGCGACGGGCACTCCGCGGTCGTCTTCGACCGCGATCCTGCCGCGGTCGCGGCCCTGGTCGCCGAAGGTGCCACGGGCGCGTCCTCGCTCGAGGACTTGGTCGCGAAGATGTCAACTCCGAGCAATGTCTGGATCATGGTGCCGGCGGGGGCCATCACACAGGCGGTCGTGGACGAACTGAGCGCACTCCTGGAGTCAGGTGACACCATTATCGACGGAGGCAACTCCTACTACCGCGATGACATCCGCCGCGCGGCGGCCGTCAAGCCTCAGGGCATTCACTACGTCGACTGCGGCACGTCGGGCGGGGTGTGGGGCCTCGACCGCGGATATTCGCTGATGATCGGCGGCGACGACGAAGCCGTCGACCGCCTCGACCCCATCTGGGAGTCCGTCGCACCCGGCGTGGATTCTGCGCCTCGCACTGGCGAGCGCGACGGCGCCCTCCGTCCGGGCGAGGCCGGCTGGCTCCACTGCGGTCCGAGCGGTGCCGGCCACTTCGTGAAGATGGTCCACAACGGCCTCGAATACGGCCTCATGGCGGCCTACGCCGAGGGGCTCAACATCCTCAAGCACGCCGACACGGGCCTGCGCCAGCGCGACGCCGATGCCGAGACTGCACCGCTCGAGCACCCGGAGTACTACCAGTACTCCTTCGACCTCCCCGCGATCGCAGAGGTCTGGCGCCGCGGCAGTGTGGTGGGTTCGTGGCTCCTGGATCTCACGGCACTTGCCCTGTCTCGGTCTTCGGATCTCGCGGAGTTCAACGGACGCGTCTCGGACTCGGGCGAGGGACGTTGGACCTCGATCGCTGCCATCGAGGAGGGCGTGCCCGCGCCGGTGCTCACCGAGGCCCTCTACTCGCGCTTCGACAGCCAGGGCATGGCCGACTTCGCCTTCCGAGTCATGTCAGCGCAGCGCAAGGAATTCGGCGGCCACGACGAGAAGTCGTCGTAGCGAAGTCCGCTCTACTCGTCGCCGAGTCGCACGCCGAGGAGGGCGTCGACCGCACGCCGGATGCGCTCAGGCGCATCGGCATCTGTGCCGGAGATCGTGAGTGCCTCGTCCACCCAGCGGTCGACGGCGCGCAGGACTGCTGGGGTGTCGAGGTCATCCGCCACGGCGGCGCGCATGGCGGCGACGGTGGCCTCGGATCCCGGACCGGTCGGCACTGCTGCCGCCTGGGACCAGCGCTCCAGCCGGCGCACGGCCTCGTCGAGCCCGGCATCGGTCCAATCCCAGTCCTCGCGATAGTGGTGTGCCAGCACGGCGAGCCGGATGGCGCCCGAGGCGACTCCCGCCTCGCGCAGCCGATGCACGAACATCAAATTGCCCAGGGACTTGCTCATCTTGACGCCGTCGAGCCCGACCATTCCCGCATGCACGTAGTCACGCGCGTAGGGGCGCTCGGCAAGGAGCACCTCCGCGTGGCTCGCGCCCATCTCATGGTGCGGGAAGACGAGATCTCGCCCCCCGCCTTGCACATCGAAGGTCATGCCGAGGTGATCCAGGGCGATCGCGACGCATTCGATGTGCCATCCGGGCCGACCATGGCCGAGCGGGGTGTCCCAGGCAGGCTCTTCCGGCCGTGCGGCGCGCCAGAGAAGGGGGTCGAGGGGATCCCGCTTCCCGGGCCGGAGGGGATCACCGCCTCTCTCCGCGAACACCTCGAGCATGGTCTCCCGTGACAGCCCGGAGACGCCTCCGAAGAGCGGATCGGTCGAGATATCGAAGTAGAGGTCTCCCTCCAATTCATAGACGGCATCGCGCTCGCGCAGGCCTTCGATGCAGGTGACCACGCTGGGAATCGACTCCACGGCTCCGATGTACTCCGTGGGAGGCACTACGCGCAGGAACTCCATGTCCTCCCGGAAGAGCTGCGTCTCGCGCAGGGCGATCTCGCGCCAGTCCTCCCCCGTCGCCACTGCCCGCTCGAGGAGCGGGTCGTCGATATCGGTGACGTTCTGCACGTATCGCACCTGATGACCCGCGTCGCGCCACGCACGCACCAGGGTGTCGAAGGCGAGGTAGGTAGCCGCGTGACCCATGTGCGTGGCGTCGTAGGGCGTGATCCCGCAGACGTAGAGCCGTGCCTCCTCGCCCGGGGCCGTCGGCCTGAGCTCCCCGCTCGCGGTATCCCGCACGCGCACGCGCTTCCCTCCCGGCCCCAGCTCAGGGAGCTCAGGGTGGGACCAGGACTCCATGGCGTGAGCCTAGAAGGTGATGGGCGCGGCCGATCACATGGCGGGCGAGGGCAGAGCCGGCCATGCCCCGTCGGGGGCGGGGAACTCCGCGCGCGCGATGAGGTCGTCGATCCGGTCGCGTGCGGCGACGATCTCGGCGGCCGACAGCAGGGACTCCAGCGAATCGGTGAGGGCCACCCATCGGTCTCGCAGCGCCTGGAGTTGCGCCAGCGTGGCGGCGTCGAGGGGGGTGCCCGCCCAGCCCCACAGGACGGTGCGCAACTTCGGCTCGACATGGAAGGTCAGACCGTGATCGATCCCGGCGAGAGGACCCGACGCGGACCTGAGCACGTGTCCACCCTTGCGGTCGGCGTTATTGGTGATCGCATCGAGCAGGCAGAGGCGCCGCAAGTCCGCTGAGTCCTCATGGACCAGCGCCACGTGGTCGCCCCGGGCACCCTCCCCTTCGGCCACGATGTGCCATCCCTCGGGAAGGGCCCCGACGTCGACCACGTCGACTGGTGGCCGATCGGGATCGATCTCAATCCAGGCCTGCAGGCTGCCAGGACCGAGGGGGGCGTCGTCGCGCCAGACGGTGGCGGGCACCAAACCCCAGCCGAGCGCACGGTCGACGATATATGTCGCGACCTCTCGGCGGCCCAGGGTGCCCGTGGAAAAGTCCCAGAGCGGCCGCTCCCCCCGGCGTGGCTTGTACACCGCGCGCACCGATCCGTCACCGACCGAGCACGTCACCCGCATGGCCGCATTAGAGGAATCCCACAGTCGCCCCTCGACATCGATGTCACCGGTGCCGAGGATGCGGTCGAGATCGTCGGTCGCGCCGCTCACACCCGACGCCGATAGCCATTGGCCCGGGGACACACGTGACCGCCGGGGTCAAGGGGTTGCAGGCAGAAGGGACACGGCGGCCGGCCGGCAGCGACGAGGGACCGCGCCCGTCGCACGAAGCTCGCCGCGGCGTCCGGCCGCAGCAGCACCCGCAGGGTGTCGGCAGCATCGTCATCGTCGTCACCGGGCTCTGCCGCCTCCTCATCGCCCAGTGCATGCGCCTCGACGAGGACACGCTCCCCATCCTCCGCGTCGGGGAGCCACGCGATCCCGAGGGTGCCGACGCGGAACTCCTCCTCGAGCGGCAGCGCCAGCGCTTCGTGATCGTCGGAGCCGGCGGCTTCGGCGATGCCGGCCTGAGCAAGAAGACCGCCGATGCGATCGGCGAGCATCGCGACCTGTGCTTTCTCCAGCGCAACCGAGGTCATCGAGCGGTCATCGCTGGCCTGGAGATAGAAGGTGCGCTCGCCGGGAAGTCCCACCGTGCCTGCGACGAACCTCCGGGGGTCGACATAGGCATGGATTCGGCGCGGCACCCCGTCACCGTATCCGGGCACCGGGACTATCGCTCCCCCGAGCCGCCCCCCACGGTGCCCTCCACGCGACGACGCGAGCGAGTGCGCGCCAGTGGCGACAAGTCTGATCCCCGGTCGTTGACGTGCAGCACCTGCACGCCGCGCACGCCGTATCTGACCACCGAGACCGACGCGGGATCCACGACGATGCGCTGGAACTCATCGAGGTGCGCTCCCAGGGCATCGGCCAGAATCGCCTTAATCACATCGCCGTGCGAGACGAAGGCGTAGGTCGCGCGATCACCGACGGTGTCATTCCACGCGTGCACTGCTGCAAGGGCACGGGCCTGCATGTGCGGCAACGACTCACCCTCGGGAAAGGTAGCCGCACTCGGCCGCTCCTGCACGGTGCGCCACAGGGGTGTCTTCGCGAGTTCAGCCAGGGGCCGATTGGACCACTCGCCGTAGTGGCATTCGCCTAGTCGCTCGTCGATCTCGATCCCGGGTGGTCGCCGCTGCGCGAGGTTGATGGCCTCCGCCGTCTGCAGGGTGCGCTCCAGGGGGCTGCTCACGATGGCCGTGAGGCGAAGCGGGCGCAGACGCCCGGCGACAGCCTCCGCCTGGGAGACCCCCAAGTCATCGAGATGGACTCCCGGTGTCCATCCGGCGAGGATCCCGCTCGCATTAGCCTGCGTGCGACCATGTCGTACCAGAATCACCAGCGGCATGCGGTGACGCTATCGGACCACCTGGGGTCGCGCGCCGCCACGGGAGGAGTCACATGATCCGGATCATGGGGATCTATCGGGAGGGTCGTCTCTCCCCCGCGCCCGCCCCAGCGAACTCGGGGGTCGCCCCGTCACCGTCTGACATTGAGACTGCGCGCGATGCCGTCGGCTCTCCGTCGGACTTTGCCTGGATCGCTCTCTCTGATCCCATCCGGCAGGAGGTGGACTTGGTCGCCCGCACCTTCGCACTCGAGCCCCTGCTCCTCGAGGATGCGACTTCACACCAGCAGCGGGCGAAGTTCGAGATCGGGGACCGCAGTCTCTTCGTGCTCCTCAAGGTGCTCGAATGGGTCAATGACACCTCGAATGTGGAGACGGGCCAGGTCGCGTGTTTCATCGGGCCCGGCTACGCCATCACCATGCGCATGGGTCGCGCCGAGGACACCGACGTCGTCGCGGATCGACTCGCCTCCCATCCCGAGCTTGCAGCCACCGGTCCCCTCTCCGTCTTCTGGGCGATCGCCGATGTGGTCGCGCGGCAATACCTCGAAGTGGGTGATGCGATCCAGTCCGAAATAGAGGAAATTGACCAGCAGGTCTTCTCCGACCACCCCTCCCAAGCTGCAAGCCGCATCTACCTGCTCAATCGGGAAAACATCGAGATGCGCAGGGCGGTCCAGCCGCTTATCCCCGAGGCCCTGCGCCTCTCGCGGGAGACGTCTCCTCTCGTGCCTCCCCCGCTGCACCCCTATCTGCGCGACGTCGGCGACAACATCCTGCGCTCCGGCGACATGGTCGACGGGTTCGACTCGACGCTCATGACGATGCTCATGGCGAGCACCGCGCGCCAGGACCTACTCCAGAACATGGACATGCGCAAGATCTCCGCGTGGGCGGCCATCATCGCCGTACCCACGGCGATCGCTGGGATTTACGGCATGAACTTCGATGACATGGCCGAACTCCACTGGAGCTTCGGCTATCCGTCGGTGCTTGGCTTGATGCTCATCATCTGCCTGCTCCTCTACCGCGGCTTCAAGAAGTCGGGCTGGCTGTGACGCTCAGGTGGCCGTGATCGTGCCCGTGACGAGCAGGGCCACGATGAGCGCTGCCAGTGCGAGTCGGTACGCCACGAAGGGCAGATAGGAGCCGGTCCGCAGGTAGCGCAGCAGCCACGCGATGACCGCATACCCCACGCCAAACGCGATGACGGTCGCGACAATCGTCTGCCCCCACGCGACCTGGGGGTCGTCGCCGATGCGCGTGGCCTCGTAGAAGCCGGAACCCAGCACGGCCGGGATCGCCAGGAGGAAGGCATAGCGCGTGGCCGCTTCGCGGGTGTAGCCCAGGGCGAGACCCATCGTGATCGTCGCACCCGACCGCGAGACACCGGGGATGAGCGCGAGAGTCTGAGCCAGGCCCAGGCCGATGGCATCGCGCGTGCGCATCCCGCTGATCTCGCGCTCCTTGCGTCCGAAGCGGTCAGCGATGCCCAGCAGCACGCCGAAGACGGCCAGCATGATCGCCGTGATCCACAGATTGCGCGCTACCGTCTCGATCTGCTCAGTAAAGGTAAGCCCCAAGACCACGATCGGGATGGTCCCGAGGATGACGTACCAGCCCAGACGGGCATCGACGTTGCCGCGCGACTCGGGGTGGAAGAGGCTGCGCCACCAGGCCGTCAGGATGCGAGCGATGTCATGGCGGAAGTAGATGAGGACAGCCGCCTCCGTGCCGATCTGCGTGACGGCGGTGAAGGCTGCCCCGGGATCCCCCCAGCCGAAGATTCGCGAGAGCACCAGGATGTGGGCGCTCGAGGAGATGGGGAGGAACTCCGTGAGCCCCTGAATCACCCCGAGGACGATCGCCTCGAACCACGTCATGACGCACGCCGAGACGACGCCGCAGCTCGCATCGCTGCTAGGCCTCCGCGAGTCCGGCCTGGGCGAGGAGCTGAGGCATCGTGCGCACGGTCTCGAGGCGCTCGTCGACTGTCCCGGTGTAGCTGGCGATCGTGAGGGTCGTCACTCCCGCGGCGTCGTAGGACTTGAGACGCTCGACGATGGTGTCGGGCGGGCCGACGAGGGACGTCCGCTGGATGAACTCCAAGGGCACCGCCGCTGCCGCGCCCGCATAGTCCCGGGCCAGGTAGAGGTCTTGGATCTGGGCCGCGGCATCGCCGAATCCCATGCGCACCGCGAGAGCGTTGTAGAAGTTCTTCTCCCGCGAGCCCATGCCCCCGATGTAGAGCGCACAGTAGGCGCGCACGGGCTCAGCACAGGCCTCGATGTCCTCGCCGATCACGACCGGGACCGTCGGGACGATGTCGAAGCCGTCCATGGTGAGCCCCACCTTCTCCCGACCCGCGCGGATGTGGCCGAGGTTCTCGCCGGCATTGTCGGGGTCGAAGAAGATCGCCAGCCAGCCATCGGCGATCTCGCCAGCGAGCTCGAGGTTGCGCGGCCCCACCGCCGCAAGGTAGATCGGGATGCGGTCGCGGACCGGGTGGACGGTGAGCGTGAGCGCCTTGCCGGGGCCGTCGGGCAGGGGCAGGGTGAAGAACTCGCCGTCGAAGGTGAGACGCTCACGTGCAAGCGCCTTGCGGACGATGGCGACGTACTCACGAGTTCGAGCGAGGGGCTTGTCGAAGCGGACCCCGTGCCAGCCCTCGGAGACCTGCGGCCCCGAGACACCCAGACCCAGGCGGAATCGTCCGCCCGACAGCGTGTCCAAGGTCGCGGCTGTCATCGCGGTGTTGGCCGGCGTGCGACCGGGGATCTGGAAGATGGCCGATCCGACGTCGATGCGCTCAGTCTGCGCGGCGACCCAGGCAAGCACCGTGGCGGCGTCCGACCCGTAGGCCTCGGCCGCCCAGGTCACGGCATAGCCGCAGCGGTCCGCTTCGCGTGCGAGTGCGAGGTTGTCAGCGTCGTTGCCCGCGCCCCAGTAGCCGAGATTGAGTCCGAGCCGCATGTGCCCTCCCGATTCCCGTGCGCACCCTCCGCGAACCGGTGGCGCTGCGCGTGTCGGGCGAGCCTATCTGCCCCCTGACGTGGCTAGGTTGCCCACGTGGAGCGTCGCAGGCTGGGAGCGACCGGCGGAAGCGTCGGGGTCGTCGGTCTGGGCACCGCCACCTGGGGCCGCGGCACCGATCTCGCCGAGGCTCGCGAGCAGGTGCAGATGCTCCTCGAGGCCGGCGGCAACCTCATCGATATCTCCACCGAGGCCACCCATGACGCATTCGCCCGGCAGGTGCTGTCGGACTCAGGGATGCGCCGGGAGGCCTTCGTCACCGTCCGAATCCCCATGGCAGGCGGCCAGCGCGATCTCCTCGCCGACCTGGACGACGTCATTGCCGCACTCGGCATCGAGCACGCGGACCTGTGGACCGTCGACGCCTGGGATCCCACGCTGCCCTGGGCCGAACTCGTCTCAGCACTTGCCTGTGCCGTGACGACCGGTCGCACGCGCTACGTCGGCATGTGCCCGACATCCTCGTGGCAGTCTGCCCTGATCGGAGCAGGCCTCGCCATGCACCCTGACCGCCCGAGTCTCGCGGCGATCACCACGCCCTACTCACTCCTCGACGCGATCCACGGCGAGGAGACGGCAGAGGTCGCTGACACGCTCGGGGCCGGCGTGCTCGCCGCGTGGCCACTGGCGGGCGGTGTGCTCACGGGCAAGTACCGCCATGCCACTCCCGCGGATTCACGCGGTGCCGGTGAGCGTCACGCGGCACGCCTGCACCACTACCGCGGTGCCTGGGCGCGTCCGGTCGTCGACGGACTCTGCGCCGCTGCCGAGGGTCTCGGCACCTCCCCGGGAGCCCTTGCCCTCGCCTGGGTCCGGGATCGTCCGGGCGTCTCCGCGAGCCTGGTGGGCGTGCGCACGGTGCACCAGTGGCGCGCGGCCCTGGCCGGTGCCGATGTCGGGATGCCCGACGAGATCCGTCATGCGCTGGATGAAGTCGCTGTCCAGGCAGCCCAGGTCAGCCATGATGGTCTGCACGGTTCGGACTCCCCCTGAGGAGGAGGTCATTCATGTCGGCCGAGCGCACGGGCACTCATGTCCGCGGCACCTACGAGTACCGCGAGCTCGCCATGCCTCGGGACACCTCGCGCGACAAGGCCCGGAGCGTGCTCACGGAGTACGCCGAGTACGGCCACTGGGAACTCGCACGACTCCGCGTCTATCCGGACGGACGGCGTCGCGTGTGGCTACGCCGCCGCGTGATGCGCGTCCAGCGCACTGCCTGAGCCTAGGCGAGCCGCAGGAATCGATCGAGGGCACGCACACCGAAGTTCACGGAGTCCACGGGGACGCGCTCGTCGACGCCGTGGAAGAGGGCCGTGAAGTCGAGATCGGGTGGTAGGCGCAGTGGAGAGAAGCCGTACCCCTCCACACCCAGCCGGGAGAAGGCCTTCGCGTCGGTCCCGGCAGAGAGCAGATAGGGCGCGACCGCGGAGCCGGGATCTTCTGCCTCGATTGCCGCCCTCATCGCATCCACGAGCGGGACGTCGTAGTCGGCTTCGAGGGCGACATCGTGGTTGATGAACTCCCGACGTACGCTCGGACCGAGGAGGCGATCCACTTCGGCGAAGAAGTACTCCTCATCGCCGGGCACGTAGCGACCGTCGACGACGGCCGAAGCTTCCCCGGGGATGACGTTGGCCTTGTAGCCCGCCTCGAGCATCGTCGGGTTGGTGGTGTTGCGGGTGCCCGCGCCGATGAAGCGGGCCACAGGCCCGAGCTGGCGCGCAAGCTCCACGGGGTCGTGCAGGTCCAGGTCAAGCCCGTAGGCCTCGCTGATGGCGTCCACCATGTGCTGCGCCGTCGGCGAGAGGTGCACCGGCCAGCGGTGCTGCCCGATACGCGCGACCGCAGCCGCTACCTCTGTCACTGCGTTGTCATCCGTGAGGGCAGAGCCATGCCCAGCCCTGCCCTCCGCGACCAGGCGCATCCAGGCGATGCCCTTCTCGGCGGTCTGGATGAGGTAGAGCCGGTGGTCATCGTGCAGGGTGAGGGAGAACCCGCCGACCTCGCTCACACCTTCGCTGACTCCCTCGAGGAGGTCGGGCCGGTGGTCGACGATCCAGTGCGAACCGTGCTGTCCGCCGGCCTCTTCGTCCGGGATGAAGAGGAAGACCAGGTCGCGGGGAGCGCGCATCCCCGAGCGGCTCCAGGCGCGAGCCAGCGCGATGAGCATGGCGTCCATGTCCTTCATGTCGACGGCGCCGCGGCCCCAGACCATGCCGTCGTGCACCTCGGCGGCGAAGGGAGGCACCGACCAGTCCGAAGCCCGTGCAGGCACGACATCGAGGTGCCCATGCAGCAGCAGGCGGGGCCGCGACGGATCCGTGCCGGGCAGACGCGCCACGACACCCTGCCGGTACGACGACGTCGTGCTGAAGCGCTCCACCTCAAGGCCTGCTTCACGAAGGGAGGACTCGACGTACTCAGCGGCGGCAGCCTCACCGGGACCCGCACCCGTGCCATCGTTGGTGGTGTCGATCCGGATCAGGTCCTGGAGGATGCCGATGACCTCCGCCTGGGCGGCGACCGCTTCGGCGCTGGCACCGGCCGGCCCTGTGTCCACGTCCCCATCCTGCACCGTGGAGGCAGGTGAAGGCCGGACTTGGCCTGTTGTTATCCTCGCCGTCGGCGATCCGGTCGTGTCCCCACATGATCTGATCACCCACCACGTCCGGGTGGCGGAATTGGCAGACGCGCT
>SXGQ01399964.1_pt1 | contig 10880 bp, 9 predicted proteins | sample 3178371 | NCBI WGS metagenome assembly SXGQ01 (sample SAMN11356859, study PRJNA531348) | freshwater metagenome | isolation source: freshwater sample F1-20 | place: China: Fuxian Lake, Yuxi | collected 2017-12-25 | reverse complement strand
ATACCATGCCATTTATAACTATCTTCCATAAATGAAACTCCTCGTCCCATATATGTTTTTGCGATGATTGCTGTTGGTTTTCCGGTTTTGTTTTTTTGATTATTCAAAAAGACATCAAATCCTCTTTGAAGATCTTCAAAATTATGTCCATCAACAACAACTGTATCAAATCCAAAAGCTTTGCATTTTTCATCTATAGGATATACATCCATCACTTCGGGTAAACGCCCATCGATTTGACAATCATTATTGTCTATAATCCAACAAAAGTTGTCGAGTTTAAAATGGTATGCAGACATTGCCGCTTCCCAAACAGAACCTTCTTGTAATTCACCATCTCCGGTCAAACAGTAAACACGTTTGTCATTGTGGTCAAGTAATGCATCGCTCATCGCCATGCCTACAGCAATTGAAATACCTTGGCCAAGAGAACCAGAAGATGTTTCAACACCGGGTAACCCCATATCTCTTCCGGGGTGACCCTGTAATCTGGTATTGTATTTTCTGAGTGTTGCCATTTCAGACTTTGGATACATACCTGCATTTGCGAGTGCTGCATACATAACAGGTGCCATGTGACCCGCACTCAACACAAAGCGATCTCGCCCTTCCCAATGAGGGTTATTGCGATCATATCGCATATTTCCATTGAAATATAGTGTTGTAAAAATGTCCGATGAACCTAATGGCCCACCACTATGTCCTGAACCTGCCAACACCAACATTTTGATGATATCTCTTCTGATTTCTTTCGCAACGCTTGCTAATTCATCAGGGCTTTGGCGTTTATTTTCAAATGTTTGAGTTCCAAACTCTACTTCAAACGACATATTGTTTCCTCAAAGGGTTTTCATGAAAACTGTGGTGTATGCTCTGTGATCCACTCTCTAGCTACTTGAATGATATCTTGAATTGTATTGGAAGCAAATGGAGATTGTAGGTTTCCGGATTTCACGATATCTAAAAATGTTTTACTACCACCTATTTCGCAGATATGTAAATAATCCTTCATCGCCTCTTCTTTATTCTCTCGAGATTTTACCCAAAACTGCAATGCGCAGATTTGTGCCAAAGCATAATCTATGTAATAAAATGGGGTTCTGTAGATATGGGATTGGAATTGCCATACACGCCCTTCACTTCCTTCGGGCATATCTTCATAAGTTCTCCAAGGAAGATATTTTTTCTCCATGGTTTTCCAAAACTCCAACCTTTCTTTTGGTTGCGCATTAGGATTATCATAAACCCAATGTTGAAATTCATCCACCGCGCAAGCATAAGGCAAAAATTGTATTGATTTAACCAAATGCGCGTATTTAAATTTATTTGTTTGATCGCCGAAGAAATTTTTCATCCATGGCCAAGTGATATACTCCATACTCATAGAGTGAATTTCAGCTGCCTCATAGGATGGCCATCTATATTCCAATGGTTTGTGTTTACTGCTCAAATAGTTTTGTAAAGCATGTCCTGCTTCATGAGTCAATACCTCAACATCGTGAGTTGTTCCGTTGAAGTTTGAAAAAATAAACGGGATTCCATATTTCGGGAAACTCGAACAATATCCACCTACGGATTTATTTGGTCTAGTAACTAGATCTAATATTTCATTTTCCCGCATCATGGAAAAAAAAGTGTCTGTTATTGGGGAAAGTTCTTTGTACATCACCGAAGCTTGATCAACTATCCAGTCTGGTTCTCCTTGTGGGTTTGGGTTTCCATCAGCAAACAATAACCCTTCATCAAAAAACATTAATGTATCTAATCCCAATCTAGAAGATTGATCTTTTTTAAATTCATGAACCAGTGGTACCACAACGCGAGAAATTTGATCTCTGAATCCCGCTATCATTTCCGGGTTGTACTCTGTTCTTCCTAGCTCTTTATAAGCCAATTCTGTATAAGTGTTGAATCCTAATTTTTTTGCTGCCGATGTGCGTGTTTTGACTAAATCCTGATAGAGAGAATCCAATTCTTCTGCATGAGAACCAATAAAACCCAACCGGGTTTGCTGAGCCCTTTTCCTTGTGGAACGGTCTGTTGACAAGACTTTTGGTTCTAAAGAAGAGAGGTTATATGTCTCACCATCAAATTCTATTTTTGCTGATGCAAAGATTTCTGCATATCGCTGTGTAAGTTTAGATTCTTCTATGAGTTCTTCTTTTATTTCTGGGATAAATGTCTGTAAACTCATTTCGAGTTTTTCAACAAATAATTCACCCCATTGTTTTTTTATATCATCTATAAAAGGAGATTTTACAATTTCTTTGATTAGTTGAATATTCCACTCGTGAATTGTGGGTCCATTTTGATCAAAAAAGTCTTTCTCTGTTTTTGCCCATTCATCTGTAATGTTTTGTGAGAATCGGATATACACAAGATTGGAGAGCGTGGCTAGGTCTATTCTAAGATCGTTCCATTCTTCTAATACCGATATTTGGTCTGTAGAGTGTTTTGCTTCTGTGAAACGGATTTGAAGGCTTTTATACTGGGTTTGTAATTGTTCTAAATCCGGTCTCTCATAAGGTATTTCTGATAATTTCATTGAAATGCTCTTTTGGGGCTTTGTTGTAAGAAATAGATTAAGGCAAATTTACTATAAGTTTTGCTTTTTTTGCCCTTGCTCGCTTGATTTCATCTAATTTTGCTCACAAAGAGTAGGAAGTTTATGAAAGTATTGTCTTTTAAGGCTTATATCCCCGATTGTATTTTAGTACTTCAAGGTTCTAAGCCGGTTTTGGAGTTTTTTTCTTTCTTTCCCAATTGCCCGGTCATTGCAACTGATGGTGCTGCTAATGATTTGTTGAAATTGGGTATTTCGCCAAATGTTGTGATTGGTGATATGGATTCGTTTAATCCTTCAGAGGTGGATCAGGGTTCTTGCACAGTAATAAAGGATGGAAATCAAGAAAACACTGATTTTGAGAAAGCTCTGAATTATGCATTGAAACAAGGATATTCTCGCATTTTGATTTGGGGTATGCATGGTGGCGATTTTGAACATTCCTTGAACAATACCAGTGTTTTGTGGAAATTCACCGATTCTTTCTCTAACATTACCATTGTGGATTCGATGGAACGCATTGCCATACCTGTGTTTTTTGATATGGTCTGTGAGGAATGTGTAGAAGATGAAATTATTTCTTTGATCCCTTTCCCTCATGCGACATTAACAACACAAGGCCTTCAATGGAATTTACATGAAGAGGTTTTAGAATTAAGTGTTCGAGAAGGAGCTAGGAATAGAGCATTAGAATCTAATGTTTCACTTTTTTTGAAAGAGGGTCGATTATTGTATTTCTGTGAGTCTCGTTTCCCAGGTATACCCTTATTCACAGAAAACCCATCTTATACTCTTAAAGGTTAAATATTTATTTATTATAAGATATATTATATCCTGTTGAAAAGTGGAAAATCACGTGGATAGTCAAAATTACCTCTCGAAACACACGAAATACCACAAAGGAATAAATTGTAGATTTGTGGAAATCGATGTGTAAGAAAAAACATTGATACACATCGATGTGAACAACACAAAATGCAAAAGAACAACACTGTTGACAACAACAATACGATAACTCCCTTATCCACAAAAAAAATGGTTATGTAGACAACCTTGTGGAAACCATTCTATACCCTTTACTTCCATACCATTATGCAAATAGCAATAGGATCTGATCACGCCGGTTTCGAAAGAAAAAATGAAATCATTGAGCATTTACAATCTTTGGGACACACTGTGTTGGATCTTGGAACATTTTCAAAAGACTCCATAGATTATCCGGACATTGCTGTTGAAGTAGCTGAAAAAGTGGCTCAAAACCTTGTGGAGAGAGGGATTTTGATATGTGGTAGTGGTATAGGTGTTTCAATAGTGGCAAATAAAACGGTAGGTGTTAGAGCAGCAAATTGTGTGAATGAAGAAATGGCGCGTTTGTCCAGACAACACAACGATGCAAATGTATTGGCTTTGGGAGAGCGTTTAGTAGATAAAACCACAGCTTTAAATTTGGTAGACATTTTTCTATCCACACCATTTGAAGGTGGAAGACATGAACAAAGGGTATCAAAAATTCATGGGTTAACAGGCCGTTAACAACTTACACTTCCCAAAACCACAGATGTTGACGCTCCGGTGACACTTGTTAAATTACCAGGTAAACCACCCAAAGACCGCCAACCTAAATAAGCAAAACACAAAGCTTCTTTACTATCTTCATCAAAACCAATATCATGACATGTTAGGAAAACCGCCTCTGGTAATTCCTTTTTTAACCTATTCATCAATGTGGTGTTTTTTGCACCACCCCCGGTTACAATGATTCGAGATTGGTGATTTGCAAACAATCGGATGTTTTCAGCTATAGACCAGGCAGTGAAGTCTGTCAATGTTCGAACAATATCTTCACCCGGAAATGTGTTTACAAATGAAACCTCCAATAGAGTATCCAGTAATTCTTTGTTGAACAACTCCCTTCCTGTTGACTTTGGTGGTGTACTGGTAATAAAATCAATAACACATAAATTCTTCCATAAACGCTCAAGAATTTTCCCTTCTTTTGCAAACACCCCTCCCTCATCATACTGTTTTCCAAAAAACCTTCTCATAGCAAGATCGATCAATATATTGCCCGGACCCGTATCAAAAGCCAGCAGACCCAAATCACGGTTTTTGGGAATACATGTAATATTCGCCATACCCCCGATATTTATCGCTATGGTATCCATTGTGTAGGAATACAAAAATTCACCATCAAACACAGGAACAAGAGGTGCTCCTTGTCCTCCCAAAGCTATGTCGGCCGTACGGAAATCCCCTATTGTTCTTATGCCAATCATAGAAGCAAGTGCAGGTATCGATAATAATTGCAAGGTGTGTCCTGTTTCAGATTTTGACTTTGGTGGTGAGTGCCAAACAGTCTGCCCATGAACACTAACAAGATCACAAGAAGTCGGATCTATATTCTTCTCTTGTAAAAACCTCAAAACAGAATCAGCGTGAATATTGGTAATCCTTTGTTGAGCATGAGACACTTCTTCCAGGGAAATTGTATCTTGCATTAAATGAATTAGATATTCTTTTAGATCTTGATCCATGGGATAGATGGCTTTATCCAAAACCACAAAACAATGATTCCCATTAGCATCAATACTAAACTCAGCTAAACAAATATCTATGCCATCCAAAGAAGTGCCACTCATCATGCCGATTACACGGCGTGGAGATGACAACCATGATTGTTGAAATTCATGAAGGTTCATGATCTATGAAGATAGGATTGATTGGTTATGGAAAAATGGGAAAAGAGATAGAGCAACAAGCTTCTTTCTCTGGACATGAAATTACGGCAATTTATTCTTTGGAAAGACTCTTTCTTTCAGATAAATCTCCGGATTGCGATGTATTGATAGAATTTTCCATCCCTTCTGCTGTTGAATCTCATGTTGAACACGCAATAGCTGTTGGCAAACCCCTTGTGATTGGTACAACAGGTTGGTATGACACATTACCTATTATCAAAAAGAAAATAGGTGAATCAATAGGGTGTGTGTATAGTGGAAATTTTTCTCCCGGTATTCATATCACAAAAAAGCTAATAGCTGAATTATCTAAAAACCTCTCCACTATTGGTGGTTATGATATTTCTTTGATGGAGAAACACCATAGACATAAATTGGATAGCCCAAGTGGAACAGCTCATTTATTGAGTTCATCTATAATTGAGAATTTCCCCTCAAAAAAACACATCACAATCAATCCCGAAGAAGCAACCAAGGATATACACGCTTTACATGTTTCAAGTATGCGTTGTGGCGATATTATAGGCGAACACACAGTAATAGCCGATTCAATCATAGACACCATAACAATTTCACATAGTGCAAAAAACAGAACCGGTTTTGCACAAGGCGCTATTCTGGCTGCAGAATGGATAATGAACAAAAAAGGACTTCATGAATTTTCGGAAGTATTTCAATGAAAACAATTCTCTATTTGTTTTGTTTTTTGTTTGGTTCAATCCAAGCAATAAATCAACCTGCTGATATTATCATCAGGCCGGGAGAACCAATAGCATATTTCTCACCCGATGAAGAAGGTGTGGTTATGGATGTTATGGTATTGAACAAAGGAGGGGAAACTCTCGCGATACGAGAAGTGAAAAGTTCGTGTTTTTGCGCATCTGCAATTGTTAATAATCCAACCATAAGACCAATGGGCAAAGGGAAATTAACTCTTCAGGTAAGCACTGCGAGGATGAAAGAAGATTCTTTGACCAGAGTGGATTTCACAATCTTGAGCAATGCAAAAGACTCTGCATTTTCAATCCCTTTGTATTTGGTCAACAAAAAATTCCTCAAAGACACCAAAGAATATTGATTAAAACCCTACATCAAGTCCTAAGGTGACAATATTGAATTTGCTGATATTATAATCAAGACAAATCCCTAAGCTGCCGAAAGTTTTACTGATACCCAAAGTGAACTTCACAGCATTATCTTTAAACACCGCATTTGTGTATTGAGGTCTTTGATCTCCGGGATACATAGGGGGTCTTGGTTCATCTGAATCCAATGGTAATAATCCCAATTGTCTTTGTAGTTCCTTTGGAAGATAAAACGTGAAATCAGTATTTATCTTAATTTCTTCATAAGCAAATGCCGAATAAAACGTGAAACCCTTCCATTCTGTAGAAGCTTGAATATTTGCACCCATAATTGTTGTATTCGCAGACAATTGTGAATTGGTTGCTCCCACCGAGTTTTCAATAGAACTTCCTTGATACACAAATTGTGCTGCCAAATTTACAGGAGCATTTTTCCAGTATTGATCTACACTGTGTTTGATTCCGATTCCCCAAAAAGAGAATTTGCCAACAACGGTATCATACTTTATAGGTGGAATATACCTCAACAATAATTCCGTACCCATAAATGAGCCAATTTCTACTTGGGGTACACCCGCCACAACTGTATTGACATTTGCTCCTCGTGCCAAGGTCAGATAACTTGGTAAACCATTGATTGTTGACATGATGCTTTGTTTTAATTCAGGTGTCAATGCATTATAAACCGTACCCAAAAGTTGATCACCCCCGGAAACTTGGTCAACCAAATACTGTTTTCCTATCACAAATTTCTCATCTCTATTTCCATACACCGTAGCTGCAGAGTCCGGAAATGAAAAACCACTTGCGGGATCATTCAACCCTTTTCCAAATAGATATTTCATTATAACGACAACCAATCCGGTTGTATCAACGATTTGTGTTTGTGTTGGATTCAACAAGTTGATCTTCACCAAATCCTTATCATTGACAATTCTTTGAAAAAATTGATCTTGTGAAATGACGGGTGCAAATGGCGTATATGTTTTTTGATCATCACGTACAAATCCAATCATTGATCCCACACCAACTCTGAAGTAAAATCCCGTATCGGGAATTTCTGCCGTGCGGAAGAATCGAGAATTAGCGGTTGCATTCAATGTTTGAGTGAGAGGTTGCATAAATGGATCGGCATTTGGACCGAGTAATTCAACAGACACCCTTCTTGTCACTTCAATATTGATGTCATTTTGTTGAGGTTGAGCAAAGACTGCAATGCTCATCACAAAGAATAGGATGATGTATTTGTTCATATGTCTTCTGATCCCGAAGCTAATTCATAACTTAACTCAATTGCTCCATCGAGTGCTGTCCCCTTTGGATCTATAACGGTGAAGTTACCACCTTTTTTTATTCTATTCATCAATTCTTTGGATACCATTGTATTGTTTTCAAGCAATCCACCGAGGAATGAAACCGTCTTGGGATCACCAGGAATTACATTGGCAACAGCAACAATATTTTCGTATAATCTATCGGCTGCATCTTTTACTATTGTCAAACATACCTTATCACCTTTCTCCGCCTCATCCAATACCATAGGCGTGAGATGGTGGTATTCAAATACTTTATCCATGAATGCTGAAACAATAGATCTTGGATATTTCAAATTTATTTGAGGATAGCGATCTGCCAGTGAGTCAAGCAAAGAAGTTTTGACCCCTCTTCCATCAATGGCTTTTACACAAGCAGACAAACCTTTTTTTCCTATCCATGCACCACTTCCTTCATCATCGATTTCAATACCCCAACCACCGGAACGAACCAATTCTCCTTTGGCATTCTTTCCAAGTGTGATTGTACCTGTTCCTGCAATAATCATAATGCCGGGTTCTATACCAAATGCTCCACGCAATGCAATTTCTGCATCGCTTGTGGCAATCATGTCTTGGAGATTAAATCCTGAGTCCTTGGCTATCACCTTCAACAGATGCGCAAATCGTTGTCTTTCTTCTTCGAGCCAAATCCCTGCGACCCCAACAACTACAGCATCGATTTCAGATCGCTCAATACCGGCATCTTGAGTAAGATCGGCAATTAATTGTACGACTCTCTCGCAGGCTTCCGTGAAACCCACGACCCCCACACGAGTAGAACCGATCACTCTTTGTACTTGTTGATCACCATAAACCAGGCGTCCTCTTGTTTTGGACCCGCCACCATCAATGCCAATGACTGTGTATTGAGATTTCACTGTAAAGCCGGAAAGCATGAAAAAAATAGTTTCCGACACAAAACATCATCGTTTGAGATCGATTACCAGCAAAGAAATATCGGTTGGTGAAACACCCGGTATCCGGGATGCTTGTCCTATGGAATGAGGTCGAATTTTCTTAAGCTTCTCTTTGCTTTCTTTGGATAATGATTGTAATGAATCATAATCATAAGAGCTTGGAATGATTTTATGCTCAAGATCTTTGAACTTCTCAATATCCGCAAGATGTCTCGCGATATATCCTTCATATTTGATGTCTATGTCGGCTTGCCATAATATACTATCAAATGCCGTGCCTTTCCATGCATCAAGATGAGAAGTTTTTTCACGAATCAAAGAAAGTGTCATTGCAGGACGTTTACACATGGTGGTCAGAAGCTCAGATTCTTTGACCGGTGACTCTTGTACATCTGTATATAAGCTATTTGCTTCATCCTTTGAGATTTTTATTCCTTTTAGGGATTCCTCTAATTTTTTTCTCAATGAAATTGCATTCATTACCCTTTTCTCACTCCCGTCATGCAAACCATATATACGTGTTTTTTCATAGAGTCGTTCAAAAGCATTATCCTGCCTTAGTAATAGTCTGTATTCTGCCAATGATGTGAAAATTCTATATGGTTCATCCGAACTCTTATTTACTAAGTCATCTATCATCACTCCGATATACCCATCCGAGCGTTCAATGACTAATTCCGGAAGCCCTTTTATTCTTGCAGCTGCATTGATTCCCGCTATCAATCCTTGGGAAGCTGCCTCCTCATACCCCGAAGTTCCATTGATTTGTCCGGCAGTGTAAAGTCCCTTAAGTCTTTTACTTTCAAGGGTATACATCATTTGATAAGGATAAAAAAAGTCATATTCAACAGCATAACCATATTTTTCTATCCGCATATGTTCCAAGCCCGGAATGGTACGCAGAGCTTGTTCTTGAATATCCTTGGGTAGTGATGTTGAGAACCCATTCACATAGATCGTATTCCCTTTGAGTGATTCAGGTTCCAACATAATTTGATGTGAATCTCTCTCATTGAATCGATAGATTTTGTCCTCAATAGACGGACAATATCTTGGCCCTTGTCCTGTAATAAGTCCGGTAAACATCGGAGAATCAGCAAACCCCTGTTCCAAAATTGCATGGGTTTCTTTTCTTGTAGCAGTTGCATAACATGCTATGGTATTTCTTACCTGGGACGTTTTATGGGAAAAGGGTTGAGGTTGTTCATCTCCGGATTCTATTCGAACCTTTGAATAATCGACACTATCAGCAAAAATTCTTGGTGGCGTTCCTGTTTTTAATCTACCTATATCAAAACCATGTTCAAGCAAAGAGTCTGAAAGACCATTTGCCGCTTGTTCATTCACTCTTCCACCAAGAGTTTTATCTCTTCCAGTATACATTGCTGCATTGAGGAATGTCCCACCACATAATACCAATGCTTTACATGAAAGTTCTTGCCCATTGAATAGTACCCCTCTTACTTCTTTCTCTGAGACCAATAATTTCTCAATTGTACCCTCGAGGATTGTCAAATAAGCAGTTTTCTTTAACATTTGTTGGGCATAGCCAGGATAGAGATATTTGTCATTCTGAGATCTGGGCGACCATATAGCAGGACCTTTGGATGTATTCAACATCTTGAATTGAAGTCCACTCCTATCTGCTATTAGCGGCATAATTCCGCCAATTGCATCAATTTCTTTCACTAAATGACCTTTTGCGGATCCTCCAATTGATGGATTACACGACAAAACGCCAATAGTTGATGTTTTCATCGTAATGAGAGCAGTATTACACCCCATCAGAGCAGCAGCTCTCGCTGCTTCAATTCCGGCATGACCTCCTCCGATAACAATTATGTCATAATTAGGCATGATGTTTCACGTGAAACAATGAATAATAATCAACCAATATCAGTAACAGCGCTCTCGAACATGTTTCACGTGAAACAATATAGTAAAATTTATATAAATCCTTGTAAATCAACAACTTATAACATATTCATTTAATTTTTCAAAATATGCACAAGAAAGCCCATTATAAAGCGAAAGTACTTGTAACTATACAATGACTTAAGTATGAGTGTTTTGTTGTCTCTTGGACCTTATAGCGTGCTATAATGCAATGTGTATAAATTTCTCTGCAAACTCATGCTGGAAATCACGTGCCATTCTTAAATTGCAGTGGGTAAACAATTTTATAGTATACATGGGTGTAATATGAACAGGGATAAAGGGATATCTTTAACAAAAATAGTTTTTCTTCTTGCATTGACATT
>SXGQ01340757.1_pt1 | contig 10880 bp, 10 predicted proteins | sample 3178371 | NCBI WGS metagenome assembly SXGQ01 (sample SAMN11356859, study PRJNA531348) | freshwater metagenome | isolation source: freshwater sample F1-20 | place: China: Fuxian Lake, Yuxi | collected 2017-12-25 | reverse complement strand
TCCTGGAAGATCATCGCCATCTCCCGACCCCAGACACTGCGCATCTCCTTGGGGGTACGGTTGCCGATCTCCTCACCTCGGTAACGGACCGAACCCTCACGGATCACGCCGTTGCGAGGGAGGAGTCCCATGATCGAGCGCGACAGGACGGTCTTGCCCGAGCCCGACTCGCCCACGACGCCGAGCGACTGACCCCGACGAATCTGGATCGTCACGCCATCGACGGCCCGGGCGATTCCGCGTGGTGTCCGAAAGTGGGTCTTGAGTCCCACGGTCTCGATGAAGGGTTCCGTTTCCGGCACGGTGGTGGTGTTCACAGCGTCATCTCCTTCACGTCGAAGAAGGTGCGGAGACGGTCGCCGGCGAAGTTGAGGGACAACACGGTGAGGAACAGCATCAGGATCGGGAAGAAGGAGATCCAGGGTGCCTTCTCGAGGGTCTTGGATGCGTCGGAACCGAGTTGAATCAGACCACCCCACGTGATGCCCTTTTCGACGGACAGTCCGAGGAAAGCGAGACCGCCTTCGGCCACGACGGCTACGGCCATGCCGAGCAGCGCGAGCGACGACATCGGGATCGCCACGTTGGGCAGGATCTCCTTCACGATGATGTGACGGTCCTTGGCGCCGATCTGTCGGGCGGCGAGAACGAATTCGCGTTCGGAGTACTGCAGCGTGGCGGCACGGGCGAGGCGTCCGACCGGCGCGATGCTCAGGAGGCCGAGGACGAGGGAGACCGTGAGAAGGCTGCGTTCGATCAACGACGTGAGGAGGATGGCGAGAACCAGCGAAGGGAACGACAGCAGAACCACGAACACGAAGGAACTGACGCGATCGATCCAGCTTCGGAAGTAGCCCGACATGACACCGATCGTTCCGCCGACGAGGAATCCGGCTGTGATGGCCGAGAAGCCGACGGTCAGCGAGATGCGGGCGCCGTGCATGGTTCGGGCAAAGACGTCACGGGCGTCCTTGTCGGTGCCGAACCAATGCTTCCAGGATGGCGAATACGGCGGGCGACCCTGGGACGGGTCGAGGAAGTTCGCGGTCGGACTCTTCAGCGGGAGCAGCGGGGTGAAGAGGGCGATGAAGACCATCGCCCCGAGCCAACCGACGCACAGCCAGAAGCCGAAGCCGAGCTTCTTGCGCGCGACTTCCGTCTCGGCCCCGGAGTTGGTGTTCGGGGTGTTCATCGGCGTACCCGCGGATCGATCAAGGTGTAGGCGAAGTCGACGAGCAAGTTGATGATGACGAAGGCGGAGGCGACGATCATCACAATGGCGAGCACGACCGGGAAGTCGTTGCGCAGCACCGACTCCACCAGAGTGGAGCCGATACCGGGGATGCGGAAGACCGTCTCGGAGACGATCGAACCTCCGATGAGCGCGCCGGTGTTCAGGCCGACGACCGTGATGAACGAGAACAACGAAGGCCGGAGGGCATGGACGAGAAGGATGCGGGTGCGGGAGAGCCCCTTGGTCCGAGCCAGGAGGATGAAGTCCTGCTGCAAGGTCGTGATGATGTCGGTGCGCAGCAGGCGTTGATACACCGCGGCGACGGGAAGTCCGATCGTCAGGGCCGGGAGGATCATCTGGAACAGGCGACTCGAAAGAGGATCGTCGGCCACGAAGGTTAAAGGCATCCAGCCCAACTTGATGCTGAAGACGAACTTCAAGATGACGGCCAAGGCGAAGTTGGGCATGGCCACCAGAAAGAACGCGTTGAGAGTCGAGATCCGATCGGAGAACTTGCCCGCCCGTGACGCCGTGATGAGAGCCCACGGAATCGAGACGAGGATCGCGAAGAACTGGGCCATGGCCACGAGGGTCACCGTCCGCGGCAAACGCTCACTGATGACTCCCGACACCGGGGGTTGGCCGGTCGAGCTGAACGTGACTCCGAAATCGCCGCGAACGAAATCGGAGAGCCAGATGGCGTAGCGAACCGGTAGCGGGCGATCGAGGCTGAACTCCCTCTTGGCCAACTCGATCATCTTGACGCTGTCGGGGTTGTTCACATCGCCCGCGACCGGTCCGAGGATGTTGAACAAAGGGTCGCCCAGGACATTCAACGCCCCGAAGGTGAGCATGCTCACTGCAAGGAGGAGGAGAATGGCCAGAGCGACCCTTTGGACGTAGTACCTCATCTAAGTGTTTTCGGATTCCGTTTTCCGAAGACCTTGGTTCAGCTCAGCCACGTCGAGTGGAAGTACATCCGACCGTTGGTCGAGCACACGATCGGGGTGCCTTCCGGTGAAACTCGATCGCACATTCCGTGGACCTTGTCGGTGTGCACGATCGCCCACGAGGAGTGGGTCATGAAGATGTATGCGTACGAATCGTGGATGTTCTGAACCAACTGCTGCAGCAGCCCGACGCGCTCGTCGGGGCTCGCCGGATTGGCGATCTCCTTGATGAGGGCGTCGCGCTCTTCCGAGCAGTAACGCGGCCAGTTGAGCGAGATGCCGCCGATGTTGCGGCATTCCAGCCACACGCGGTCGTCACCGGGGTTCTCGGCGCCGAACTGGCGCCACCCGACCACGTTGTAGAGACCGAGTGCCGTCTCCTGGATGTGATCAGCCTGCGACTTCTCGTCGAAGGTCACGTTGAAAAGGCTGCTCCAATTCTCGTTGTAGAAGTCGGCGATCCGCGTGGCCAGAACCGACGGACCGGACCACTGGTACTCCATGTTGACCTTGCCATCGGTGCAGAGGGCCGAACCGTCTTCGGCGACGGGGTTCTCGCCGCAGTATTCGGCGACCAGAGCGGCGGCACCCTCGGGGTCGTTGCCCTCCTGCTTGACATCGGGGTTGTAGTACGGGCTGTCCGGAGTGAACATCTGGTCGGCCAAGTTGCCTTCACCGGCGTTGAACAGGTCGTAATAACCCTGGCGATCGGTGGCCAGCGCGAGCGCCTGACGTACGCGAACGTCGTCGAACGGAGCCTTGGCCGTGTTGATCATCAAGAAGTATTCCTCGCCGTTCTCGGAGATATCGAGGGTCAGGGAGGAGTCTTCGCGGTAGGTCTCGAACTGGTTCGTGTCGGTCGTGTGGATGATGTCGAGGTCACCGTTCAGCAGAAGTTCGGTGCGGGTGTCGGCATCCGGCACCGGGTAGAACTCGATGGCGTCGAGGTACACGGGTCCGACGAGTTCGGTGCCCCACCAAGCGTCGTTACGGACGAACTTCGTCACCGAGTCTTCGGTGCGGCTGTCGAACTTGAAAGGTCCGGTGCCCACCGGCTGCTGTTCGAGGGTCGGATCGGCGGCCAGGGCATCGAGCCAGGTCGGCGAGGCGATGTAACCCAACTGCGCTGTGAGGGCCGAAGGGAAGTACTGGCTCGGCTCGAGCGGCTTGAAGACCATGGTCAGATCGTCGACCTTGGCCACGGCATCGGTCTCGGGGTAGTACGGCCGAACGGCCAGACCCACCAACGGGTCGTTGCGGGTGATCTCGAACTGCTTGATCACGGCGTCGACGGTGAACGGCGTGCCGTCAGGGCCGGTGACGCCGGCGCGGAGCTTCAAGGTCCATTCGGTGAAGTCGGCCGAAGGAGTCATGGACTCGGCCAGATAGGGGACCACCGTGCCGTCGGCGGCGAAGGTGAACAACGGATCGAAGACCGCCTGGGCCATCGTCAGACCGGAGACGGCCAGAGCAGAAGCGGTCGGATTGAGGCCGTCGACGTCGGCTTCGAGACCGACGCGGAGGGTTCCGCCGACAACCGGATCGCCTTCTGAAGGAGCAGCCGAGCCATCGGTGGTCTCGGTCCCGTCGGATGTCGCGGGCTCGGTCGAGCCATCGTCGTCTCCGCCGCCTCCACAGGCGACTGCGAAGACCATGAGGCCAGCGAGCGTTGCGCTCAGGAATCGTCCCGAACGACGTCTATTCGATTTCACGTTTTCCCCCTTGTCGAACGGATCCGACGGATCCGTTGTGTGTTCCCCACGTGACGGCCGGTACCGGGTGCCCCCGAGCCCCACCGACGTTCACTTCGCAACTTAGTCGGTGGATCCGCTGGGTCAAGGAAGAGGTCGGATTTCGATCCGACGTCCCGGGGTCTCGTGGAGGACAATGGTTCATGGCTGAGCCTCATCGGATTCGACCGGGAGGGATCGAACGGCCATTGTCCGAAAGGCTGTCGCCTTCGGGAGAGTCGTTCGCAGAGGTGATGAGGCGACACGACGAAGCGGTCGCCGCTGGACGGGTGCTCTACCGGGATCCGGCCACCGGCCTCTCGGTCTTCACGTCGGTGTTCCTCGCTGATCGGGGTTATTGCTGTGGCAGTGGTTGTCGACACTGCCCGTACGAGCCCGCCATCGGTTGAAGCTTGCTCCATCGCGAGCCCTCGGGGGTGTGCGGAGAGTCGGTCAACTAGGTTGGCGGCGTGGGCGAGACGTTGAAGCGCAAACTCGTGGTGTCGTCGACTCGACCGCCCGACCTCGAGAACCGACCGACCAACGACACCCTCGGCTGGGACAAGGATTCGGCCAAGGGTGAACTCGCCAAGGTGATCGGGGAGATGGCCTTCATCCAGCACCGCTTGCTGGCCGAGGCGAAACAAAGTCTGTTGATCGTCCTCCAGGGTCGAGACGCGTCCGGCAAGGACGGCCTGGTGCGCCACGTGATGACCGGTATGAATCCGGCCGGAGTGCGCGTGGTCAACTTCAAGGTCCCGGCCGGCGTCGAACGAATGCACGACTATCTCTGGCGGGTGCACGCGGCGTGTCCGGCCCGAGGCGAAGTCGGCGTCTGGAACCGCAGTCACTACGAGGACATCCTCGTGCCGAGAGTGAAGAACCTCGTTTCCGAAGATGTCTGGACTCGTCGTTACCGCCACGTGCGCGACTTCGAACAGATGCTGGTCGACGAGGGCACCACGATCCTCAAGTTCTACTTGCACGTTTCCCACGAGGTTCAGCGACAGCGATTGCAGAAGCGCGTCGACAATCCCGAGAGCGCGTGGAAGCACGACCCGAGCGATCTGAGCGACCGAGAACTCTGGCCCAAGTACTCCGAGGCCTACACCGACGTACTGGCCCAGACCTCCCGGCCCGCGGTGCCCTGGTTCGTGGTCCCCGCCGATTTCAAGTGGGTGCGCGACCTGGCGGTGGCCAAGATCGTGCTCGAAACCTTGCGGACCATGAATCCTCAGCTGCCCAAGCCGGACAAGTCGATGAAGGGCATCGTCGTCGTCTGACAATTCGTTCAATCGTCGGTTCATGGCCGAGTGCATTCGGACGAGATGGTCCGGGCGGTCTAAGTTCACGGTCAGCGGCGACGAAGGAGAGCGGTCAGGTGACGGATCAGCGCGAGATCATGACGTGGGAGATCTTCGGGGAGGCCTCGCGGGCTCTCGCCCAAATGGTCGCCGATGATGGCTACGAGCCCGACATGATCCTGTCGATCGCCCGGGGTGGACTACTCATCGGTGGCGCGCTGGGTTATTCGCTGGCCGTGAAGAACGTGTACACGATGAATGTCGAGTTCTACACGGGAGTCGACGAACGGCTGGAGGTTCCGCGCATCCTGCCACCGGCACCGGATTTCGTCGATCTCGCCGACGCGCGCATCTTGATCGCCGATGACGTGGCCGATACCGGACACACACTTCGAAGCGTCCAGAAGTTCTGCGAAGGCAAAGTCGGAGAAGTGCGCACAGCGGTGTTGTACGAGAAGCCCCATTCGGTCGTTCGTTCCGACTACGCCTGGAAGCACACCACCCTGTGGATCAATTTCCCGTGGAGCGACAAGGACCCCGTGGTGTCTCGCGCGGGAGCGGTCCGCGACTTCTGAGCGATCCGGTTCGTCAGAGCCCGATGCTCGGGTCGATGAACTCATTCGTGTAGAGGTCTTCGGCCGTGAGGTCGGCGGACACTTCGAGCCCGGCCGCTCGAAGTTGATCGAGAACCCGGTCGACCCGGTCGAGATCGAAGTTGTCGACGGTGTCGTCGTCGCCGTTGCCCACGAGTCCGAGTTCGCGCTGAACTCCGGTGGAGTAGTCGGCCACCCCTTGCTCGTACACCCAGAAGGTGTCGTACTTCTCGACCGCCTCGACGATGATCCCATTCGCACGGGAGCCGTCCTTCAAGTACGCGACCGACGCTCGCTGCACGATCGGAACGAGCTTCTTCAGACAGTCAGAGAGGGCATCCTTGTCGGCGGCGCGGATCGCGAGTGGTTGCGCGTAGATCTGGAAGCCGGCGTCGTGAAGGAGTTGGAACTTCACCGGACGGCCCCAGTCGGTGAATGTCTTCTCGTAGAGATAGGGCTCGGCGGACGCGAATCCCTGTTGAGCGATACGTCCACCCTCGGCGATGAAGCGAGCGGGGGAGCCGTCGTACGAGGGGTCGAGTTGATCTCGCTGCAGGACTCCGGTTGCCACGAAGACATCGAGGAACGAGCCGGCCGAGAAGACGTTGATCGTGATGCCTTGGCTTCCGAGATCGGCGATCGATGTGACATCGGGATAGGTATCCGGATCCCACATGATCATCTGCGGATTCTTCTCGAGGGTGCCGACCACGGCGAGAGTTGCGATGGTCTCGTGATTGAAGGCCGCCGAGTCGGTGTTGACGAAGCCCAGGGTGATGTCGGAGTCGGTGGCCATGGCCTCGACGACACGAGTGCCGCCGATGGCCGGTCCGCCGGCACGAATCTCGACGTCGACCCCGGTATCGGTGCCGTCGGAGTCGACCAGGCTGCCGGCAACACGCTTCGTGTCGGCATCGATTCGATAGTCGTCGCCCAAGAGTTGGTACACGGTCCCGTGTTCGGCCTCCGGGAACCAGTCGGTCTGGATCACGATCTGCGCCGGACACACGCCACTCAGGCTTCCCGACGCGCTGGTAGCCGACGACGAGCCTGCATCGTCACCACCACAGGCGACGAGGGCGACCGAGCCGACCACTATCAAGGCGGCTGAGAAAGAGAAACGGCGAGAAAACTGCATGACCTCATCCTGCTCGGTCTCCAGCGATGATCACCAATCCAGTCCGCCGATCGGATCGGTAGGATTACGCGAGATCGAGAGATCTCTGAAGGAGCTCCATGTCCGATCTCTCGTTGCGCGGCATCTCGCTGACCTTCCCGGACGGCACCGAGGCCATCGCGAATGCCGACCTCGACGTCTCGCGGGGTGAGTTCGTGTCGCTCGTCGGGCCATCGGGCTGCGGCAAGTCGACGTTGCTCCGTGTCGCGTCGGGTCTTCTGGATCCGACGAACGGATCGGTGTCAGTCGATGCATCATCCGTGGGTTACGTGTTCCAGGATCCGACTCTCTTGCCGTGGCGGACGACTCGCCGAAACGTGGAGCTCCTGGCCGAGTTGCGGAACGTCGTGCCCGCGATCCGACGCGAACGGGCCGAGCGGATCCTGGCCACGGTCGGCCTCACGGAGTTCGCCGACCACTTCCCCCGAACCTTGTCGGGGGGCATGAAGATGCGGGCCTCCCTGGCCCGAACCCTGATGCTCGAGCCCACCGTCTGTCTCTTCGACGAACCGTTCGGAGCGCTCGACGAAATGTCGCGTGAACGCCTGAACGGAGAATTGATCGAGATCTTCCTCGCGCGGAACTTCGCCGGTGTCTTCGTGACTCACTCGATCGGCGAGGCCGTCTTCATGTCGTCGCGCGTGCACGTGATGACCAGTCGGCCCGGTCGGCTTCTCGAACCGATCGAAGTTCCCTTCGCCTACCCCCGATCGCCCGAGATCCGATTCACCCCCGAGTTCGCGGCGATCTGTGGTCGGGTCGCCCGGGCCCTGCGGGAGGCGACATCGTGACGGTGGAGCGTTCGCGATCGCGTTTCTCCCGGCTGGTGTCAGTCGTCGTGCCTCCGATCGCCGTCGGTGGAGTCATCATCGGTGTCTGGTACTTCTTCTCGTACGTCGTGTTGGATTCGGATCGCCGCTTCCTGCTGCGCGCGCCACACGAGGTCGTACGGAAGGGATTCCTCGATCGCGAGAATCTGGGTGAGATCCTGGCGGGTCTGGCATCCAGTTGTCGGGTGGCTCTCGTGGGGCTCGTCATCGCCACCATCCTCGGTCTTGCGCTCGGAACGTTGATGAGTTTGTCCAAGGTTCTCGAACGAGCGCTGTTCCCTTACGCGGTGGTCGTCCAGGCCATGCCGGTGCTGGCCATCGTCCCACTGGTCGGGTTCTGGTTCGGGTACGGCTTCTCGTCACGTGTCTTCGTGTGCGTTCTGGTGGCGATCTTCCCGATCGTCGTCAACACGCTTTTCGGACTTCTGTCGGCCGACTCGGGGCTCCACGATCTGTTCACCTTGCACGAAGCATCGCGGGCCACTCGCTTGCGCAAATTGATGTTCCCCGCGGCTTTGCCCGCCGTGTTCGCGGGGTTGCGGATCTCGGCCGGTCTCTCGGTGATCGGAGCGATCGTCGGCGACTTCTTCTTCGGCCAAGGTGAGGCCGGGATCGGACAACTTCTGAAGAAGTACGCGTCGCGACTGCAGGGTGAGCAGTTGTTCGCGGCGGTCATCGTGTCGAGCGCGTTGGGTGTCGCGGTCTTCCTCGTGTTCGGATGGCTGGCCCGAGCCGTGGTCGGGAAGTGGTCCGAGGAATCGCGCGGCCGGTGAGGGTCAGTCCCGGTCCCAGATTCCGTTGATCTGGGCCACGCGGTGGAGTGCGAGAACGTCATCGGTCATGATTCCGTCGACGCCGAGGTCGATCAGTCGCTGCATCTCCACGGGGTCGTCGATGGTCCAGACGTGCACGGACCGCCCGGCTCGTTGGGCGCGGGCCACGGAACGCTCGGTGACGACCGGAATCGCCGCTTGACGAACCGGGACCTGGAAGCAGTGGGGTTCGGCGGGGACCGATCCGCTCAGCCATCGCGTCACCTCGATCGGGCTGGCGCTCGTACAGACGGCATCACCGAGCCCGGCGCGCACTCGCGTGAGGCGCTTGTGGCTGAACGAGCCGATGCAGACCCGACCGAGTGAATCGGTTCGCTTCAGCGTGGCCATGAGCGGTTCGACGCTCGCCTCGCTCTTGGCGTCGATGTTGAGCCGGGCATCGGGAAACTCCTCGAGGAGGTCGACGAGAAGCGGGATCGGTTCGACGCCGCCCACACGCGCGGTGGCGACGTCGGACCACTTCATGGAGTCGATACGACCGGGACGGCCGCAGGTGCGGTCCAGATCCTCATCGTGGAAAGCAACGAGGACTCCATCGGTCGTGGCGTGCACATCGGTTTCGAGGTACCGAAACCCGACCTCGTACGCATGACGGAAGGCGGCCATGGTGTTCTCCGGCGCATGACCGGTGCCGCCTCGATGGGCGAAGGCGATGAAGCCACCCCGATGGTTCGGTTCGAGGTATGGGTGGGGACGACGACCACTTTTCACGAAATCAGTATCGTCGCTGGGATGACGTCTCCCGCGATCTCCACCACTCCGATTCCTCTCGCCGGTGAATCCTGGACGGGATCGGGTGAGACGTTCGAAGTCCGGAACCCGTTCGACGGGTCCTTGATCGGTCTCGTGCCCAAGTGCACCGAGAGCGACGTCGATCGTGCCGTGGCGATGGCTCGCCGGGCGCTGACCGATCCGCTCCCGCTCTGGAGACGGGCGGCCATCCTCGACGCCGCCGCGGTCGGCTTGGCCAGGCGTCGAGAAGAATTCGCACGAACGATTGCGAGCGAGGCGGCCAAACCGATTCGCACGGCGCGAGTCGAGGTCGACCGGGCCGTGGGAACGTTCCAATTCGCAGCCGCCGAAGCGCGCAAGTTGAGTGGCGAGGTCATTCCACTCGATGCCCTCGCGGCCGGCGAGGGAAAGATCGGCTTCACGATGAGGGTTCCGATCGGGGTGGTCGGCGCCATCGCACCGTTCAACTTCCCGCTCAATCTGGTGGTGCACAAAGTTGGTCCGGCCATTGCCGCCGGGTGTCCGGTGGTGCTGAAGCCGGCCAGCCAGACTCCGTTCTCGTCGATCCTTCTGGCCAACATGCTCATCGAGGAATGCGGATTACCGGCGGAGTGGTTGCACGTCGTCACCGGTGGCGGTTCGAGTGTCGGAAATGCCCTCGTCGACCACCCCGACGTCGCGCTCATCACTTTCACCGGATCGCCGGATGTCGGCTGGGGTATTCGGGCTCGTGCGCCCAAGAAACGAGTCGGACTCGAACTCGGCAACAACGCTCCGGTGATCATCGAACCTTCGGGTGACTGGCGGGGAGCCGCGGCCAAGATCCGTGTCGCTGGCTTCAGTCACGCCGGACAGTCGTGCATCTCCACTCAGCGGATCTTCGTTCATCGCACGATCGCCGACGACTTCATCGAAGAGCTGGCGAATCAAGTCTCGACTCTCGTGGTGGGCGACCCGCTCGACGACGCCACCGAGGTGTCGGCCCTGATTTCGACCGCCGAGCGAGATCGGGTGCACGCGTGGATCGGCGAGGCAACGCAAGGTGGTGCACGGATTCTCGTCGGAGGCGCGTTGAACGCCGACGGTGTGCTCACGCCAACCGTGCTCGCCGATGCGACCCCCGACATGAAGGTCTGTGCCAAGGAAGTGTTCGGCCCGGTCGTCACCCTCACGATCTACGACGACGTGGACGATGCTTTGCGAATGGCGAACGACAGCGATTTCGGTCTGCAAGCGGCGATCTTCACCGCCGATATCGCAACTGCCCTACGCGCCGTGCGAACGCTCGACTACGGGGGAGTGCTGGTGAACGAAGTGCCGACCTGGCGGGCCGATCAACAGCCATATGGAGGTCTGCGGGACAGTGGCAACACCCGGGAAGGTCCGGCGTATTCGGTTCGCGAGATGACCGAGATCCGGATGGTCGTCCTCGGCGCCTAGATGGTGCGTCCGGCGCCCTTCCAGTATTCGTCCTTCAACAGGCGCTTGTAGAGCTTG
>SXGQ01718847.1_pt1 | contig 10881 bp, 7 predicted proteins | sample 3178371 | NCBI WGS metagenome assembly SXGQ01 (sample SAMN11356859, study PRJNA531348) | freshwater metagenome | isolation source: freshwater sample F1-20 | place: China: Fuxian Lake, Yuxi | collected 2017-12-25 | reverse complement strand
CTCGCGCACCGAGCCCTGGCCGACGCCCAGCAGGACGTGCATGCCCAGCGCCTCCATCTCCTTCTCGCCGAGGACTTCGACCTTGAGGCCCAGCGGCTCCAGCGCCTTGACTCGACGGGCGAACTCTTCGGGGTAGAGGACGTTGGCGGGCTCGGCGACCAGATCGCGTGAGAAGTAGATGGCGTCGGCGACCGCGTTCATCGGCTCGAACGCCGACCGCGCGGCGGCGGCGTCCTTCGTCACGATGTGGACCGTCTTGATCGACGGCACCTTCTCCGGCTTTTCCTTGGTCCGGTACTTGTCGAAGCGATAGGCAGCCAGGCGCACGGCGAAGGCGGCGCGCGCCGCCTGCTCGGCCGACAGGTGCGTCAGGTCTATCGTCAGGGCCTCCAGCCCCGACAGCTTGACCGCGTGATAGGCCGCGCCGACGGCCGTCTCGAGCGCCAGGTCGTCGAACTTGGCCACGTCGCCCGCGCCGCTCAGCACCACCAGATCGGCGTCCAGGCCGGACGGTGCGGCGACCAGGGTCGTGGAGTTGGCACCGCCGGTGAAGCGGCTCGCGCCCATCGCCTTGGTCAGGACGCCCGACGCAGCGGCGTCGTGGTCGATGCCCGCGCCCGCCAGGGCGCGGCCGTCATGGACGAGAATGGCGAGAGCGCCCGCGCGGCGGGCGTCGGCGACGAAGTCGATCGTAAGGGACAAGACACACTCCAGCCGGGTTCAAGCCCGGTCGTTGATACTGTGAAGCTTGACTATAGCCGCCATTGTCGGCGGCTCGCCAGCGCGTGTATTAGATGCGCCGCAACGAACGCGCCCGCAACCGGGTGATCCACATCGCCCGCATGACCCTGATTCAGCGCTACCTTTTCCGACAGATCGCCCTGCCCGTCATCGGCGCCTGTGCGTCCCTGGCTGGAATCGGCATCTTGTCGCAGAGCCTGGACCAGCTCGAGATCATCGTCGAACGGGGCCAGAGCGTGTGGATCATGCTGAAGCTGACCCTGCTCGCGGTACCCCAGTTGTTCGCGGTGATCCTGCCCATCGGACTTTTCGTCGGTGCCCTGATCGCCCTGACACGGCTGCAACGGGAGCAGGAACTGACGGCGGCCTACGCCAGCGGCATGACGCGCTGGCGGATGATTGAGCCCGGAGCTCGCCTCGCCGCCATCGTGGCCGTGGCGATGCTGGCGACCAACATCTTCGTTCAGCCCTGGGCCCAGCGCGAGTCACGCGATCAGGCTTTCGCCATCCGCACGGACCTCGCCGCTCTGCTGGTCGAGGAGGGCCGCTTCGTCCAGGGCCCCAACGGCCTGACGGTCTACGTCCAGGAGATCGAACAGAACGGACTGCTCAAGAATCTTTTCATCTACATCGAGGACGGAGACGAGGTCACGACCTGGGACGCCTCGGAGGCCCGCTTCGGCCGCGTCGAGGGCCAGCCCGTCCTCACCATGCGAGCCGGATCCTGGCAGCGGTACAGCTCCGCAGGGGTGCTGCAGCAGCTGTCATTTGACGGCTATGTCTTTCCTCTGGGCCAGTACGTCACGGAAGCCCAGGCCGTGCGCTACAAGCCCTCGGACCTTTACCTGGACCAGCTCTTCGACCCGTCGGCCCGGACGATCGAGACTGCAGGGTCGCGCGGCGAGTTGCTGGCCGAGGCTCACTCGCGTCTGTCCTCACCTCTCTATGCCTTCACGGCGATGGCCATGGCGCTGACCGCCATCCTCGGAGGGGCTTTCAGCAGGACCGGCTACTCTGGCCGGATTGCAAAGGCCTCCGCCGCCTTTCTGCTGGTCCGGATCGTCGGCTACGCCGTCGTCGCCGCCAGCGCGTGGAACAGCTGGTTGAACCTGCTTCAATACCTTCTGCCTGTGGCGGCGACGGCGGTGTCCTTGCAACTGCTGTTCAGGGCCCTGAAGCCGAGGCGCGCCAGCGCCTGGTCTCTGTCGGCGCTGAGGGCCAGATTCGCATGACCATGCCGGGCTCCCTATCGGCGGCGCTGAACCCCATGCTGAGCGCGTTCCGGCTCGGCCGCATCGAACGCTATGTGCTGGTGCAGCTGACCCGGTCTCTGGCGGTGGCGCTCGGGGTCATCGCGGCGCTGGTGATGCTGATCGACTTCGTCGAGATCTCGCGCGGCCTGGGATCGGACACCGACCTGTCCGCCTTGCGTATCTTCGGTCTGATGCTGATCAAGAGCCCGGCGGTCATCGTCCAGCTGCTCCCGTTCGTCTTCCTTTTCGGGACCCTCTCCGCATTCGTTAGCCTGAACCGGCGGTCCGAACTGGTGGCCATGCGGGCGGCGGGCGTTTCGGCCTGGCGCTTCGTCCTGCCGGCTGCGGGCGCGGCCCTCGCCCTTGGCATTCTGACGGTCACCATGATCGGCCCGCTGGCGGCATCCGGCGACGGCCTGTTCCAGCGGGAGCGCCAGCGCATATCCGGATCGATCGTAAGCGGAGAGGAGCAACCGACGATCTGGCTGCGCGAAGGCGAGGCTCAGCGCCAAATGATCATCCGCGCCGGCCGTCAGGACCGCGCCAACGCCCGGCTGCTGGACGTGACATTCTTCATCTATACCACTGACCCCAACGGCCGACGCGCCTTCACCGAACGGATCGACTCGGAGGCGGCCAGCCTGTCCGCAGGGCGCTGGCGTCTGTTCGACGCCGTAGGAGCCCAGACCGGCCAGCGCGCCATGCGGTACGCCACCCTGGACCTGCCTTCCGCTCTCGCCGACGAGGAGGCTTTCGAGCGCTTTGCCCGGCCTCAGTCGACGCCTTTCTGGTCCCTCCCGGGACAGATCCGCCGAATCGAAGACGCGGGCTTCTCATCCACAGCCTACCGGCTGCGGTTCCAGCAGCTGCTATCCACACCGCTGACGTTCGCCGCCATGACCATTCTGGCGGCCGCCTTCTCGCTGCGGCTCATGCGGCTCGGGGACTTGGCGCGCATGGCCGTGTCTGCCGTGGTGCTGGGATTCGCATTCTTTTTTCTGAACCAGTTTTCGGCCGCGATGGGTTCGGCGGAGGTCGTCCCGCCGATTGTCGCGGCCTGGCTTCCGGCTATCCTCACGGCGCTCGCCGCCTTCACCTTGCTGTTCTATACCGAAGACGGCTAAGCCGACGCCCGGCGGGGGCCATCAGGAGCGGTTCTTCATCTTCATGCGGCCCGGCGGTCTTGTCCTGAGCACCAGCGCCCTGCGCGTTCGCTTACTGGCGGGCGCGGCGGCGATAGCCTGCCTGCCGGGCATGGCCGACGCGCAGACCCCTTCGCCGCGGCCGCCGGACATCCGCCCCACGGCCGGAGGGCTGGCACCTGACGCCATCTACATCGAAGCCGATAGCGCCGGCCGGGTCGGCGACGTGATCTCGGCGACGGGCGACACCGAACGCGTGTTCGCCCGCTATCAGGACCACTCTCTGATCGGCCGATCGATCACCTTCGACATCGCTCAAGGCATCGGCACGGCCGACGGTGACGTCGAGCTGATCGACCCGAACGGCAACCGCGTCTTCGCCAGCTATCTGGAACTCGACGACGACCTGCGCGCAGGCGTTGCCGTCGATTTCGCCACACGCCTGACGGACGGCGCCAGCCTGATGGCGGCGACCGCCGTTCGACGCAGCGAGAACGTGAACGAGCTGAACTACGCGGTGTTCACCCCCTGCCCCATCTGCGACGCCGAGGGAAATCCGAAGGAGCCAAGCCTCTCTATCCAGGCCGAGAAGGTCGTCCAGGATGAGGCGCTGCGGGCCATCCTGTATCGAAACGCCGTGTTCAAGCTGGGCGGCGTTCCGGTGTTCTGGCTTCCGGCCTTCGCCCATCCCGACCCGACGGTGGAGCGCGCCTCGGGCTTTCTGGTGCCGACCGTCAACTACGATGACGGTCGCGGACTGTCGGTCGAGACGCCCTATCTGCACGTCGTATCGCCGTCCGAGGACTGGCTCATCAGTCCCCAGTTCAACACTCGCGTGCTGCCATTCGTGAACCTGCAATGGCGGCGCAGGTTCGCGGACGGAACCGTGGTTTTGCGCGGGGGGGCGACCTATGCCCGCAACTTCGGCGACTTCGATCTGGACGGCGACGGTCGCGCCGAGTCCAACGTCGATTTCGGCGACCGGACCAGCCGTAGCTACTTCCTCGGCCACGGGCGGTTCGATCCGGCGGGGCCCTGGCGATGGGGATTCACGGCCGAGCGCACCTCGGACAAGACGCTGTTCGACCGCTACGACATTCAGGATCCCTACGCTGACAACGGCCTCTATTTCGGCGATCAACGCCGCCTGATCAGCCAGATCTACGCGGAGCGCCAGACCGATCGGTCCTATCTTTCGGTGGCGGCCTTCACCATCCAGTCTCTGCGCGTTGCGCGCTTCGATCCCGTCACACCGGCCCTCAACGTCTTCGAGGACGACGATACCCTGCCGGTCGTCGCGCCACTGATCGACGCGCGCTGGGAGCCGGAGAACGCCGTGCTGGGCGGTCGGCTGAGGCTGCGAGGCTCGGCCGTATCCCTCTATCGCGAGCGCTACTTCGGCAGCCCGGTGCTGCGTCCGGAAGTGATCCCGACCGGATCGACCACCGGGCTCCCGGGCGTCGACAGCCGTCGGGTTACGGGTCAGGTCGACTGGCGCCGGGCCTTCATCGCGCCAGCCGGTGTCCGATACGAAGCCTTCTTCGACGGCCGGGTCGACGTCTACTCGGTCGATGACCTGCCCCCAGTGCTGGGGCTGGAGAACGAGACTATTGCGCGGGAACGGGCGACGCTCGGAATGGACGTTAGTTATCCGCTGATCCGCAGGCTCGCGAGCGGGGCCGACCTGATCCTGGAGCCGATGGGACAGGTGTCCGTCTCCACCGACCCCGATCTCGATCCGCGCATCCCCAACGAGGACGCCGAAACACTGGAACTGGACGAGTCCTCGCTGTTCCGCGTCGATCGGTTCCCGGGCTACGACCTGATGGAGGGCGGCCTGCGTCTGACCGCCGGAGTGCGTGCAACGCTTCGCTGGGACCAGAGCCGAAGCATCAGCTTCTTCGTGGGTCGCAGCATGAGGGACGCCGAAGAGGATGGCTTCCGCGTTCCCATCCCTGACGACCCGGCGCGCTTGTATGACCCGACGGGTCTCGCCTCCCAGACGTCGGACTGGGTGGTCCAGGCCGAGTTCGAGCCCTCTGACCGCATCCGCGGGTGGGGTCACGCCACCGTCGACGGTTCGGGCGATGTGCGTCGGGCGGAGGCCGCAGTCGACGGGCGCTGGGGCCGCCGGAACCTGGCGACGGTGAGCTACATCCTGGATCGCTCCAACCCGCTCAACGGGCCGCTGAACCGAAACTATGAGTTCTTCCAGCTGGCCGCCCAGCAGTTCATCTATGGCAATTGGGGCGTGACGGTCGCGGGCATCGCCGATCTGGAGCGTGACCTGATCACGCGCTCGGAGGTCGGCCTGCTGTTCGACGACGACTGCTTCCGCATCGAGGTCGGCTACCGGCGCGACAACACGCGGGTCAGGCCGAGCGGACCGTCCGAGGGCGTCTTTTTCCGTCTCAACCTCGCCACTTTTGGAGGGTCAGGGTATGGATCGAACGGCCAGCGTTAGGCATGAGGCGTGAAGGCATGCGCCCACCCGGTGAAGAACCGGCCCGCAAGGCTTCGAGGGAACCAGGACTGACCATGGGTTTGATGCGTATTTCGACCGCCGCCACCGTTGCCGCGCTCGTCGCCGGCTCCGCGATCGCGCAGGCGGCCCAGACGACGGGCGCTGCGCCGTCGAGTCAGGCCGCCGGCTCTCTGGACCCGGCTGCGGAACAAGCTCCCGCCCAGGCCCAACCCGCCGCGGAGTTCCGCCTGGCCGACGGCATCGTGGCCACGGTCAACGACCAGATCATCACAGGCTTCGACCTGCGCCAGCGAATGCTGACGGTCATCGCCATGAGCCAGGTCGAACCGACGCAGGAGAACATCCCCGCGATCCAGCAACAGGCGCTCCAGAACCTTATCGAGGAGCGCCTGCAGGCTCAGGAGATCGCCAAGTTCGAAACCCTGATCGTCACCGACGATGAGATCGATCAGGAAATCGGAGCCATGGCGCAGGACGCCGGCGTGACACCCGATCAGTACGTCGGCTTCCTGGCCCAGGGAGGCATCCGTCCCGACCAGTTCCGTCAACAGTTGCGCACCGAGATTGGCTGGCGCCAGTTGGTGGGCGGTCGCTTCAACACCCGCGCCCGCGTCAGCCGCGCCCAGGTCGAGCAGGCCCTTCGCCAGCTCTCCGAGGCGGCCGCGCGTCCGCAGTATCTGATCGGTGAGATCTACATCGAAGCGGCCCGCGTCGGGGGGCAACAGGCGGCGATCAACGGCGCCGAGCAACTGGTCGCCCAGATGGTCCAGGGCGCGCCGTTCCAGGCCGTCGCCCGCCAGTTCTCCGCGGCGCCGTCCGCCGTGCGCGGCGGTGATGCAGGATGGATCGTTCAGGGCACTGTGCAGCCCTCGCTTCAGACGGCGCTCTACAGCCTGGAGGTCGGCCAGCTGTCGCGACCCATCCCCGTCGAGGGCGGCGTCTACATCATCTACATGCGCGACAAGCGTTCGGGCGCCGCGACCAGCCTGGTCAGCCTGAAGCAGGCCATGATCGAGCTGCCCGAGACGGCGAGCGATGCTGACGTCGCCGCAGCCAACGCCCGCCTGGCGTCGCTCCGTCCCAGCCTGACCTGCGACAACATCCTTCAGCGGACCACGTCCGAGGCCGGTCTGCTCGGTTCGGATCTGGGTGAGAGCGACGTGGCCAACCTGGCTCCGCAGTTCCAGCAAGTCGCTCGCTCGGCGGAGGTCGGCACGGTTTCCAATCCTGTGCGGACGCCGCTGGGCCTGCATCTGGTGGCGGTGTGCGGCCGTCGGGTCGGCGGCGCGGACGTTCCGTCCTATCGCGAGGTCGAGGCTCGTCTGCAAAACCAGAACCTGGCCATGCTGGCGAGGCGCTACATTCGGGATCTGCGCGCTGACGCCCTCATTGAGCTGAAGTAGGCCCTTGTCATCCCCGCCGCTGGTTCTGTCGCTCGGCGAACCCGCCGGGATCGGACCGGAAGTCACGGCCAAGGCCTGGTCCGCGATTCGAGGCGATGCGCCGTTCTTCGTCCTGGGCGACGCAGGGCTGCTGGCCGCGCAGGGCGTGCCGGTGGTCGAGATCCTCGACCCGGCGGAGGCCGTCTCGGCCTGCGCGACCGCTTTGCCGGTCCTGCACCGCCCCACGGCCGCGCCTGTGACCCCCGGATCGCCCGACGTGCGCAACGCCGGTGTCGTCGCCGACTGGATCGAACAGGCGGTCAACCTGTGTCTCGCGGAAGAGGCCTCCGGTCTGGTCACGGCACCTATCGCCAAGGCGCCGCTCTATGCCGCCGGCTTTCGCTTTCCGGGCCACACCGAGTTTATCGCCGAGCTGACCGCCGACGCGCCCTTCAAGGGCACGCGCGGACCGGTCATGATGCTGACGGCCAGGAACCTTCGTGCCTGCCTCGTCACCATTCACCTGCCACTGGACCAGGTGCCCGAGATGGTCACGGCCGAGCGGGTCAAGCGTACGGCACGCGTGGTCCACGAGTCCCTGCGGAATGACTTCGGAATCGCGCGTCCGCGCCTGGCGCTCGCCGCCCTGAATCCTCACGCGGGCGAGAGCGGCACCCTGGGCCTGCAGGAGGTCGAGGTGCTGAAGCCCGCGGTCGACATCCTCCGGGGCGAAGGTATCCACATCACCGATCCCCTTCCGGCCGACACCATGTTCCACGACGAGGCGCGCGCCACCTATGACGCCGCCCTGTGCCTCTATCACGACCAGGCCCTGATCCCGGTCAAGACGCTGGACTTCTGGGGCGGTGTGAACGCGACGCTGGGTCTGCCCATCGTCCGCACCTCACCGGACCACGGAACCGGCTTCGACATCGCCGGCAAGGGCGTGGCTCGGCCGGACAGCCTGATCGCCGCCATCCGCCTGGCCGCGGAGATGGCGGCCGCGCGCGCCAGAGGCTAACAGCGGCGGGTGACCGACTTGCCTCCCTTGCGCGAATCTCTCGAGGCCCACGGCCTTCTGGCCAGAAAGAGCTTCGGCCAGCATTTCCTGTTGGACCTGAACGTCACGCGAAAGATCGTCCGCCTGGCCGGCCCGTTCGAAGGCCGCGCCGTCATCGAGGTGGGACCCGGGCCTGGCGGGCTGACGCGGGCGCTGCTGGAAAGCGACCTCTCACGGTTGGTGCTGGTGGAGAAGGACCCCCGGTTCCTGCCGCTGCTGTCCGAACTCGACGACGGCTCCGGCCGCCTGGCCATCGTCGAGGGTGATGCGCTGAAGGTCCGTGAAGCCGACCTTGTCGAAGGCCCGACGCACCTCGTGTCCAATCTGCCATACAACGTCGGCACGCCGCTCTTGATCAAGTGGCTGACCGGGCCGTGGACGCCCCACGCCCTGACCCTGATGTTCCAGAAGGAGGTCGCCGAGCGCATCGTCGCCCAGCCCGGCGACGACGACTACGGCCGCCTCGCGGTCGTCGCCCAAGCGACGGCGACGGCGAAGATCGTGATGCACCTGCCGGCCGCCGCCTTCACCCCGCCACCCAAGGTCGCCTCGGCCGTGGTCCATCTCGTTCCGCGCCCCGACCGACCCGCGCCCGACCTGCTGAAACGGCTGGAACGGGTCACAGGCGCCGCCTTCGGTCAGCGGCGCAAGATGCTGCGCTCCAGCCTCAAGCCGCTCGGCGGAGGCGTGCTCTGCGAGGCCGCCGGCGTCGATCCGGACGCCCGCGCCGAGACGATCGACATCGCAGGCTTCCTGCGGCTGGCCGAGGCCTGCGACGCCTGAGCCTGTGGCTTCGTCACGGTCGGTGATCCAAAGTGTCGCGGTCTCCAGACGGGAGGCTCAAGGATCAAGGGAGGCCGCCGTGGGCGACAACAAGAAGATTCCGGCCGAAGCGGTCGACCTCTACACCCGCTTCATCCACGGCGAGATCGACCGGCGGGCCTTCACGACGGGCGTCAGCCGCTATGCCGTCGCCGGTCTGACCGCGACGGTGATCATCGAGGCCCTGATGCCGAATTATGCGCTGGGCCAGCAGGTTGCCAAGGACGACGAGCGCATCCGCGCCGACTCCGTCACCGTCCCCTCGGCCGACGGTCACGGCGAGATCCGCGGCTATTTCGTCCGCCCCTTCAGCGCCGATTCCCGCAGCGCCACCCCCGCCAAGTTGCCGGGCGTGATCGTCATCCACGAAAACCGGGGCCTCAATCCGCATACGGAGGACGTGGCCCGCCGCTTCGCCCTGGCCAACTTCAACGCCTTCGCCCCCGACACGCTGACCAGCGTCGGCGGCTATCCCGGCGACGATTATCGCGGCGGCCAGCTGTTCGCCTCGCTGGACCGCAACAAGATGACCCAGGATCTGCTGGCCGCCGCCCGCTGGCTCAGGGCCCGCGAGGACGGCAATGGCAAGCTCGCCGCGACCGGCTTCTGCTACGGCGGGGCCGCGTCCAACCTGCTGGCGGGCATGTTGGGCGACGAACTGGCCGCCGCCGCGCCCTTCTACGGCGGGGCCACGCCGTCCGAGCTGGTGCCCGCAATCAAGGCGGCGATCCTGATCCACCACGGCGCGCTCGATGGCCGTCTGGCCGAAGGCTTCCCCGCCCAGATTGCCGAGCTGGAACGGCACGGCATCACCCACGAAGGCCATCTCTGGCCGGACTCGGTCCACGGCTTCTTCAACGACGCGACGCCGGAACGCTACAACCCGACCACGGCCGCCCAGGCCTGGACCCGGACGCTGGCGTGGTTCAACCAGTACACCCGAACGCCGGCCGCGGCCTGATCCTCGTCGCACGGGCTTGTCGCCGGTCGGCCTCAGCGCCTAGACCGGCGACATGACCGCCGCCATCGAGCCGTTCCGCGCCATCGTCATCAGCCGCCTCGCCCACGCTCTCAAGGCCGAGGGGCGCAGCGTCATCCACATGGAGTTCGGCCAGCCCTCGACCGGCGCCCCACCCCGCGCGATCGAAGAGGCGCACCGCGTGCTGGACGCCGACGGCATGGGCTATTGGGAGAGCGCGCCGCTGAAGGGCCGCATCGCCCGGCTCTATCAGGACCGCTACGGCGTCGAGGTCACGCCCGATCGGCTGCTGTTGACCTGCGGGGCCTCCCCCGCGCTCGTCTTGGCGCTCTCGTCACGCTTCCAGCCCGGCGACCGCATCGCCATGGCGCGGCCCGGCTATGTCGCCTACCGCAACGTCGTGAAGGGGCTGAACATGCAGGCGGTCGAGATCGCCTGCGGCCCCGCCGACCACTATCAGCTGACCGCCGAGGCGCTCGAGGCGCTGGACCCCGCCCCCGCCGGCGTCATCGTCGCCAGCCCCGCCAACCCCACCGGCTCGGTTATCGCCGAGGCCGAGCTGGCCCGCATCGCTGAGGTCTGCCGCCGGCGCGGCATCCAGATCATCTCCGACGAAATCTACCACGGCCTCAGCTACGTCGGCCCCCAGCCGACCATGCTGAGCTTCGAGCCCGAGGCCATGGTGATCAACAGCTTCAGCAAATACTGGAGCATGGCCGGGTGGCGCCTAGGCTGGCTGCTGGTTCCGTCCGACCACATCGAGGCGGCTAAGGCTTATATCGGCAACCTGTTCCTGACCCCGCCCTCCCTCAGCCAGCACGCCGGCCTGGTCGCCATGGACGAGCACGACGTTCTGGAAGGCCATCTGGAGGTCTATCGCAGGAACCGCAGCCTGATGCTCGACGCCTTGCCCCGCCTGGGTCTGAAGACCATCGCCCCGCCCGACGGTGCCTTCTACATCTGGGCCGACATCGGCCACCTCACCGATGACAGCGTGGCTTTCTGCGAACGCCTGTT
>SXGQ01035357.1_pt1 | contig 10881 bp, 7 predicted proteins | sample 3178371 | NCBI WGS metagenome assembly SXGQ01 (sample SAMN11356859, study PRJNA531348) | freshwater metagenome | isolation source: freshwater sample F1-20 | place: China: Fuxian Lake, Yuxi | collected 2017-12-25 | reverse complement strand
CAGCGAGTCGGCCGCGGCCAGCTTTTCGGTGAAGAGGTAGGAGAAGCCGTAGACCGCCGAATAGGGAGGCGCGAAGCCCACCATGTTGGGGCCGACCTCGTCGAAGGAGCCGAGCTGCATGAGCGCGAGTGAAAGCCCGCCACCCGCGAAGTTCACATGCGAGTACTCCACGACACCGCCGTAGGGCGTGGGGGAAGGCCCGATTTGTTCCGGATCGTAGCCGACGCCCACCACCTTGACGGGGACGTCCTTGTAGCCAGGGGCGCAGGCGAGGAGCGCGAGAAGGAAAGTCATGATCACCACCCCGTTCCCAGGCCGACATAGAACCGGAAGCCCGGTTCCTCGACCTCGTTGCTGAGCTCGTCGCCCACCGCAGACTCGGTGGTGTCCGAGATGTCGTCGCCGTCGACGTCGCCATACCCGCGGACACGGTTGAAGCCGTAGGTCACGCGGAAGAAGCTGTTCCAGCCAAAGCTGTCGAGCAGCGTGCTGGTGACGCGGATCTCGGCGCCGGCGTCGTACAGCAGGTAGTTCCCGTTCTTGTGGGCGACGTCCACGAAGGGAATCTCGCGGCGCACATCGGCAGGGTCGTTCGCGACGCGCTCGCCGTACTCGTTGCGGTAGAAGCTGCCGGCCTCATCGGGCGGGGTGAACGACCAGATGTTTCCGGCCGTGCCCATCACCTGCGCGGTGATGTCATAGATGTAGAGCGGACCGATGTGGGCGTTGAGCTCCCGGCGGATCGGGAAGCGATACGCGAGGTTGATCATCGCCATGGTCTCACCGCTCACGCTGTAGGCAGGGTACCCGGCAAACAGGGTGTTCGGCCGAAGGGAGTTGCTGCCCCAGTAGAAGGGGTGCTGCCCGCCGCCAATGAACTCGTCGTTCCGATCGACGTTGCGGTCGATCACACCGGCGTTGAAATCGATCTGGATCGTGTGACGGTACTTGTTGGCCTCGGTGAGGATGCCACCCCAGGCCGGAACCGGGATCTGCTCGACCCAGCGGATTTCGCCCTTGCTGTAGACGTAGCTGTCGAGCAGCTCGCCGTCGTCGACCGACTTGCCACCGTAGGCCTGGTAGACGATGTCGTTGTAACCGAGACCGTAGGTCACATCGATGACCCGACCGCCGCGGATGTTCGCACCGGTGGCGTAGGTGGTGCCGAAGCTGGAGTAGCTCTGGGTGAGGCTGACATCGACGCCCGCCGAGTAGGGAGCGTACTCGGCGTCGCCCGTCTGGCGGAAGCCGAAGGTCCGGCCGACACCGAACAGGCTCGTCGTCCAGCTCGGGTTCCACGGGTAGTCGATGCCGGCGAAGAGGTAGCCGATGTACTGCTGGTTCTTGCCCTGGTAGATGCCCTGGTCGCCCGTGGTGGACAGGTCGTCGTCCTCGTCCAGCAGGTAGCCGAACGGAATCTTGTACTCGCCCGCGAGCGCTCCCAACGAGAAGTTGGGGTACCAGCCCGAGTAGGCGTACTGGATCCGCGCGCTCCAGTCCGCGCCGATGAGGGCCTCCGAATAGACGAAATGGTCCTCGATGTAGTCGTTGAAGAAGAAGACGCCGCCGGCCTGCAGGGAGATGTCGTCGCGCGTGTCGTTGGTGATGCGCAGCATCGGCGCACCGCCGGGGGACATGATCTGCCCCTTGTACGGCTTCGACTCGTACATGCTGAGGTCCTCGCGGAACTCCCAGGCCGACTTGACCTCGGCCGGGTCGGCGTCGAGGACGAAGTCCTGGGAGACGTCGCGTTCGAGGAAGTCGGCAGGTTGCAGGCCCTCAACCTTGTACCCGTTGGCATGGTAGGCCAGATAGACGATGCTTCCGCTGGGGGTCTCGGCCGGCGCTTCGGCACCGCCGATGGTGTTGGTCACCTGCATCACCCGACCGGTGGCGGCTTCCCACAGGTAAACCTGCATGATGCCGCTGCGGTCGGAGGCGAAGAGCAGGTCACCGTTGCGGGTCCACTCGGGGTCGTTGTCCTCCCAGCGATCGAAGGTGAGCGCGCGCACGTTCGAACCGTCGGCGTCGAGCAGGTAGATGTCCTGCTGAAACTGGCGGAACATCGCGAGAGCGAGGGTCTTCCCGTCGGGCGACCAGTCGACCCGCTGCATCCAGGTACCGTCGTTGAAGCTGGTCAGGAGCTTCTTGTCGGTCCCGTCGATGTTGATGGTGACGAGGTTGTGGTTGCCGTCGGTGTACTCGAAGTAGGCGACCCTCTTCCCGTCGGGGGAGACGGAGGGGTCCACGCCGCGGGCCGTGTTCGGGATGCGGTAGCCGCCCTTCGGGAAGGGCGGGTGCTTCACGCCGAACTGGTCGACCATCTTCACGCCGCGGTACGTGAGGTTGCCTTCCGTGTGCTGAGGCATCTCGAGCGGCAGGTACCAGAGATTCTTCCAATCGTAGCCGTCGATCTCGGGCCGGAGTCGGAAGAGGGTGTCCTTGGCATCCTGAGCCAGGTGCTCGGAGCCGACGGCGACGATCGCTTCCTGCCCGGGGACGAAGTCCCAGTCGTGCCCGTGCGCACCCGGCAGGTAGAAGGTGGCGGAGCGACGGGCCAGCTCAGCGGCCACACCCTTGTCCTGGTGGACGACACCCGTGAGGGCAGAGATCGACTGCTCCCCCAGCGGGTTGACTTCGAACTGCCCGCCGTTGTTCACGCCGAACCACTGCCCGTCGTCGCTGAACTTCGGATTCATCTGCCACCGGCCGGTGGACTCCTTCGCCACCTCGCGCGCGCGGCGAGCGAGCGCCTCTCCGGTGACGCCGGTCTTCCGGGCCCAGCGCGGATCGTGGAACAGATCACGCCCGGCTGGGTCGGTGTACTCCCAGTCGTAGGCTTCGAGGGCGAACTCACGATGCGCCGTTTCCCCCTCGGCCTTCAGCGCTGCGTACCGGCTGCCGTACTTCTCGGTGACGAAGGCCTTCCAGTCCGCGTAGAGCTGCTCGCCCGGCACGCCGGTGACCGTCTCGAGGTGGTCGTTCCAGTCGAACGTGAAGCCCTTCTGGTTCTCCAGCGCGAACTTCTCGTAGGTGTCGTTTCCGAAACGTTCGCGGAGGTAGAGACCGAAGCTGTAGCCTTGCTGGTAGCCGCGCTCGCCGTCCCACCAGCCGTGCTGCTGCTGCACGGTCTTCCACTCGTCCCAGCTCAGCAGGCGCTCCTCGAGGACGCTCATCCGGATCGTGCGGTCGCGCGCCGGGGTCCACCAGTTGTAGCCGGACTCGTCCGACCAGTACTCGGCGCCGCCCTCGGTCCAGTACCAGGGCTCGTTGTTGCCGATCATCACCTCGGCGCCGGTCATGGAGTTGCCGACGCCCTCGTTGTACAGACCGCCCGCCATGAGGCCGAAGGCCCCTTCCGCGAAGGGGCTGTTGGCCTTCAGCGAGACCACATGCGCGTACTCGTGCACGAGCACGTCGGGCAGCCAGTCCATCCGCGAGCGCCAGCGGTAGAAGTCGGCACCCGGGTTCGCGCTGATCTCGATCCAGTCGAAGGAGGGCACGGTGAAGCCCTCGAGGTCGTCGCCCTGGTTCAGGATGACGATGTGGACGCGCTCCTTGAGGTAGTAGTTGAACTCCGCGCACATGCGCGGGTACATCTCCTCGGCGATCTTGGCCGAGCGCTGCGCCGTCCACTTGGCGGTGAGGTAGTGCTCGTTGCCCTCCTGCTTTCGGCTCTGCGGGTAGTGAACGACGAAGTGCTCCGTCTCGATGGAGTACCAGTCGAGATCGGGGTGGTTCTGCGCGAAGACGTTCTTCGCGAGGGCGGGAGCCGGGGCGAGGAGGACAGCGGAGAGAAGGAGGGAGCGCCACATTTCAGTATCGCAGCTCCAGACTGGTGCTCACGGTCGGACCGCGGGTGGGGGAGATGCCCTCGAGGGGGAAGAACAGGAGGTCCTCTCCGCGGACCGGCACGCTCGCGGAGGCGAGCACGTCGACCCCACGGGTGATGTTGACCACCACGCCGCCGCCGGCATCCACCGCGAAGCCGTCGGAACCGGCGATGGGGTCGAGGTTCTCGTCGACGAAGAAGCCTTCCGAGGTGGTGCCCACGGCCGCTTCGAACCACTGGCGGTAGACCACGTTGCCATGTACGGCCACCGGGCCAAGCTGCAGCATCGGCGAGAGCTCGGCGCGAACCTCGCTACCTGGCTTGAATCGGCCGGAGAACTGGTACTGGTCGACCTCGACCACGAACTGGGAGACGCCGGAGAAGCGGTTGACCCAGCCCACCGACGCAGTGACCGCGATTGGCCCGAACTGCTGCTTACCCCGTAGGAATGCGGCGAGATCGGCCTGACCGGTGCTCATGGGGATGGTGTTGAAGGTGTTGGGGCCACCCACGTAGGTGCCAGCGGTCTCCTGACCGGTGGGCATCTTGTACTGCAGATCGAGGACCAGCGAGGTGGTGGGCACGCTCCGGTTGAAGAGCTCCCACTTCCAGCCGAACTTCGGCTCGCCGATGCCGAATCCGTCGGTGTCGGTGCCCAGTTCGTCGTTTACCAGGCGCGCGTAGTGGAACGGAATGTCCCAGTAGAATTCCGTGCTCTGGGTGAACCCGTAGCGGATGCCGAGGCGCTGGGTGGTGAAGAGCCAGCGCGCGGACTCCCACTGCACCGCCTCTCCCTCGGGCGACCACGCCCCGTCGGCGAACTTGTGATCGTAGCTAAATGACGCTTCAAGCCACCCTTTACCGAGAACGAGCGGGCGCTCGACTTCAACGGCCGACATGGGTGCACGCATCGTCTTGGCTTGAAAGCCAGCCGCGACCGCATCGGGGGTCGTAGCGAGCAAGGTGAGCAGCCACATGGGCGACCGGGCCTCGGGAAAACGTGCCCATAGAACACGGTGGGAGCCGTGGTGTCAACCACTTCCGCGCGGCTCTCTTGCTCCCACGTGCGCCGAGAACGCGCCTTGCTCCCCGAGCAGCGATGGAGTAGGCCCGCGGGCGCATTCCGCAAGGCGGCCATCGTGCTCAGCTTCACCCTGTTCGCTTCGTTCTCGGCCTGTGTCCCGGTGGCCCGGGATGGGGATGCCGCCGATATCACCGGTCAGCCGGTGGCGCTCACGTTGCTGCACACGTCGGACACGCACGCGCGGCTGTACGAATACCAGTTCACCCCTTCCTTCACCGACAACGCCCTGGGCTTGCAGGACGATCTGGGGCCCTACGGCGGTCTCGCGGAGATGGCCTACATCCTGAAACGGGAGCGCGCGCGCGCGGGCCGGGTGCTCCACCTCGATTCGGGTGACTCCTTCCAGGGTGCGGTGGTCTTCAACGCCTACCTCGGGGAAGCGGAGTTCCGGGCGATGAGCGAGGCCGGGCTCGACGCCGCGGTCGTCGCCAACCACGAGTTCGACTACGGCGCCGGGAACCTCGCTACGCAGGGCGCGGCCTGGGCGAAGTTCGATCTGCTCGCCGCCAACTACGACTTCGCCGACAGTGATCTGCCCTACGCCACCGAGCTGGAGGACCTCGTCATCCCCAGCAAGATGTACGAGTTGGACGGTCTCCGGGTTGGCGTGATCGGCCTCGCCAACATCAGCTCGTTGAACTCGATCTACGACCAGAGCAACAGCCTCGGCATCCGGGTCATCGAGCCGGGACCGGCCATCGAGGATGAGGCGGCCAAGCTCCGGGGCGAAGGGGCGCACATCATCGTGGTGCTCTCGCACATGGGGCTCGACGAGGACATCGAGCACGCCCTTCGGTACGCGGACATCGACATCATCCTGGGCGGCCACAACCACGTGGCGCTGGATCCCCCGCTGGTGGTGGTCAACGAGGCCACGGACAAGCGCATCCCCGTGGTCCACAGCGGCGCGTTCGCCAAGTTCGTGGGGCGTTTCGACGCCGTGATCCAGGACGGCGAGGTGTTGAGCACCGACTACACCCTGTTCCCGGTCGACGGCACGGTTCCACAGGACGCGGCCACGGCCGAGCTGCTCATGGAGTACGCCGAGCAGCTCGAGTACGACGTCAACCTCGACCAGATCATCGGCTACGCCGAGACCGAGCTGACCCGATACGGCACCTCCGGCGGGGACTCGATGCTGGGCAACCTCAGCGCCGAGGCCATGCGCAGCACGCCGGGCGTTGAGACCGAGATCGCGCTCACGAACACCCTGGGCATCCGGGCCGACATCCCGGCGGGCGACATCACCCTCGACACGCTGTTCAACGCGATGCCCTTCGACAACACCGTCACCACGATGTTCCTCTCCGGACGAGAGGTGCAGGAGCTGCTCGACTTCGCCACGTCGCGCAGTACCGACCGCGGCTGCCAGAGCCAGATCCAGGTCGCGGGGATCCGCTTCACCATGAACTGTGAGCTCGGGGTGGCGCAGGACATCGTCATCAACGGCGTCCCGTTGCAGTTGGACGGCACCTACGAGCTGGCCACCAACAACTACATCGCCCACGGCGGCTCGGGTTTTGACGTGCTGGAACGCAACACCACCCAGGTGGACACCGGCATTTCCATCCGCGACATCGTGAAGCAGGCCATCAGCGCCGCGGGAACCCTCCCGCAGGCGGGGCTCGCCCAGGAAGATGGTCGCATCCAGGCGGTGTACTGATGCTGCTCCTGCTCCTCGCCTGCGTGGCCGCGCCCACCCGCGACCGCATCGACCCCTCCTTCATCCACGTCGATCTCGTGGAGCCGACCACCGCGGGCAGCGTCGACGCGCCGCTCCCCTTCTCCGCCACCGGACGCCCCTTCGGCATCAGGGTGACCACCTACGACGTGACGGGCGAGGCCTACCCGTTCAACGGTGAGCTCACCCTCGACGTCCGCCCCGGACGACTCGCGGAAGGCACCCGCGCCACCCTGGTCGACGGCGCATGGTCCGGCACCGCCACGCTCGAAGCGGCGTTCGGACCGGCACGCATCTGGGCCCGCGACGAGGATGTCACCGACGGCCGCGTCCCGGGCTGGGCGGCCGGCGTGAGCCCCGCCCTGCAGTTCGAGGTCCCGACGATCCCCGAGATGCAGGCGACCGACAACCACGAGACCAACCAGCTCGAGGGCGAATTCGCGGAGCTCCGCATCGCCGATCGCCAGGTGGTGGTCGCCGCCACCGACGCCGCCGGCTTCTGGGTGAGCGACCTCGGCGCAGCGCCGGGCAACTACGCCGGCCTCTACGTGTACACCTTCTCCAAGCCGCCCGACGAAGTGGTGGTGGGCGCGAAGCTGGCCTCACTGAACGGGCAGAACAGCGAGTACCTCGCATCGACCCAGCTGAACTTCCCCACGCTCGAGGTCGTGGCCGGCGCCTCGCTCACCCCGCCCGGCGCGGTGACCCTCGACGGCACCACGGCGTGCGACGACGACGCGATGGAGAAGCTCGAGGGCAGCCGCGTGCGCGCCGAGCTCCCCACGGTGCCCGCCACGTTCACGGCGGACAGCGAGGCCTTCGTCGAGTACGTCGAGTACGGCCAGTGGCCAATCACGGTGGGAACCTGCGAGCTCTACGTGGAGTCCGGGGGCACCGTCCCCGACTATTACCCCCCCGACCACGCGGGGGAAACGCTCAGTCACATCGAGGGAATGCTGAAGGAGGTCTACGGCAAGTGGATCTTCCTCGTCCTCGACCCCGAAGACATCGGCGCCGCGGTCGCGGCTCGGAAGGCCTCCCCATGATCCTCGCCCTCCTGCTCTCCGATCCCGCCTTCGCGGGCGACTTCCTCGACACCTGGGTGACGACGGCGCTGGAGGACACCAACGTGCTCGCCGGGCCGGAGGCCTACTCGCCCGCGGCGAACTTCGTGCAGCGTGGGAACTCGACGTTCTTCGAGAACTACGAGTCCCGTTTCACCGACGACATCAGCCAGACCCACCTCGTGCTCTACAAGCGCGACGAGGGCTTCATCAAGGGCATCACCACCGAGGCGGCCTTCGTCATCCGCCTGCAGCCCTACCTCGACGTGGCCAGCAGCCGCCCCGGCGTGACCGTGGCCGACGACGGAAGCTACATCCGGATCATCAAGAAGCTTGGCGAGGACAAGGACTTCTCGGTGACCGGCTATGCGGTGGACGCCAACCGGTTCCGACTCGGCTACAGCTACGACATCACCTGGGGCGGGCGCGACATCTACGCCTTCGACCCCTACGCTGCGCCCGGCATCCGTGCCCAGTACCAGAACGGCGGGCATTACGCGTTCGTCGGGGCCAAGACCGCGGTGGGCGACTACACCGACACCGAAGGCAACAAGACCAACGAGGCCTACTGGGGCGGTCTGGCGGGTGGCGGCGTGGAGTTCGGACGACTCGTGCGTTGGGAGGCGGGCGCCGGCACGTTCCAGCAGGGCCAGCTCACCAACGTGGGCGACGTGGAGTCCCCCCTCTACAATGCACCGATCAGCGCGATGGGCGTGTCCACTCAGGTGAGCGTGCGCTCCACGGAGAAGCTCGCGTGGATGAACTCGAGCGAGCTGCGGCTCTACCGCAACGCTCCGGAGTTCATGAAGGACACCTACATCTCGCACCGTCAGCTCGATGGTTTCGGCGTGCTGGTGCAGGGTGAGGCCACCATGCTGTTCCACGACCTCATCGATCCCGAGGAGATCGAGAAGACCACGGTGGAGCGCGCGATCGCCGCCGACGTCCAGGCCACCGCCGTCGCGGGCACGACCGAGATGAGTCTCGACTTCGTGTACAAGGATCTGCCCTTCATCGTCTTCAACATCCCCGGCATCACCTCCGGCTACGCGCTCGACCCCGACCTCAACGCCACCCCGCAACTCTACGTCCGCGGCCGCGTGTCCCACTGGTTCCCGAAGGCCCACCTGACCCCCAGCGTCGGCGCGGGTTGGAAGCTGCCTGCCACGTACACGACCGGCGAGACCAGCTTCGTGCAGTACGACGAACGCAACAAGGCGCATGTCCCCGACGGACAGGAGCCCACCGCCATTCTCTCCGCGGTGGCCGGCCTGCAGTGGGACGTGTCGCCGTCCACCGTGGTCGTGGGCGAGGTGCTCTACACGCTGGACAACAACCTCTCCGACTTCCAGACGGACGAGGATGGCGCCAACTCGTTCGTTCCCGAGGCCGAAAACGTCCGAAACGCCCTGGGCTTCAACCTCATGATGCGCGCGCGATTCTGAGCGCGCTCAGTCCACGGCGCGGCAGGTACCGGTGAAGCTGGAGAGCGCCCCCGGTGCCAGGCCCTGCGCCGTCTCCACCATCCCGGTGACGTCGAGGTAACGGGTCGGGTTCGAGCGAACGAGGACCACCCGTGAGGCGCCGATCTCCGCGCCACGACCCGACGCCTTGCCTTCCTTGGCGCAGTAGAGGGTGGTGACGATGTCGTCGCTACCGGCGCAGTACTGGGCGTATTTGTAGGACACCACCTGGCAACCTGCGGCGGCGCTGAGCTGCGACGCCACCGGGAGCTTCGCCGCTTCGGGCGTGAGCGGCTCGAACGCGCGGCCCGCGAGCGCCCACTTTCCGGCCGAGTCACGCTGGTACGCGTAGAGCAGCTTGGTCGCCATCCCGCCGACGGTCTCGCTGGGGCGGTGAACCATGCAGATGATGCGGTCGCCCGCGGCGTTCCAGGCCGGGTGGTGGCAACCCTGGATGGCCTTTCCTTCGGCGTTCTTGCCCGCCTCCACGAGGGTGGGCGTCGACGTGGGCCTGCCCGTCGCATCCACGCTGGCCAGACCGAGTTGGTAGGCCTCACTGCTGCCACCCGGCACCGGTCCGAAGGCCACCATCTGGAACTGCCCGCCGACACGCACCACCGCCGGATCCTGCACCCCGGTCCAGCCGGCCACGCCGGCCCCCGCTCGGCGGACCGGCTCGCCGGCCTTCGCGAGGTCCGCCAGCTCGACCGAGAAGATCGTCTTCTGCTCCTTGCCGTCGGTGGTGCCGGTCCTGCTGCTGAACAAGAGGGTGTCGTCGTCCAGCCATTCCGGCCATTCCGGGCGCATGGCCGTTCCGCCATCGCCGCCCTTGCTGCTCTTCACCACGAGGTAGCCCCTGTCCTCGGTGAAGGCCTTGGCCCAGAGCTGGACGCCCTTCCCGCCCCGCTCCAACCACGCCACCCGCTTTCCGTTGGGCGAGACGGCCGGCTCGGCGACGCCCGAACCCGGAGCCCCCATTGCGGCGTGGCCCACGATGGTGCTTACGTCGGTCGCCGCGTCGGTGCGGAGGTCGAGCCGGACCTTCACGAGGTCGCAGGTGCCTTCCGAGTCGGGTTGGCAGGTGGCGCCGGATTCCGGCTTGCCCACAGAGAGCAGCACGTCGACCACGGCGCCTCCCTCGGCGCGGGCGGGCGACACCAAGCCGAGGACCCCGATGAACGCGGCAGTGGAGACCAGACCAAGAGCGATGACGTTCGGCTTCATGCCCGAATCATACGCCGCCAGAACGGCGATCTTCACGCCAGCCAGAAACTCCCCGGCTTCACGCGCCCTGCTTCTCTTCGCAGGTCTCGGCGAGAATACTCACGCGGTCGGGGCCCGCTTCGGCAAAGCCCACGCCAACCTGAAACGTCAGCTTGCCCTGCGCCGTGTCCACCGTGACGGGACCCGGGCGGAGCGTGGTGAGGTACGGGATGTGCTTCGGGAGCACGCCGAACTCGCCCAGCTCGCCAGGAGCCTGCACCGCGTTCGCGGTTCCTTCCCACACCACCTTGCGGGGCGTGACGATGCGGACTTCGAGGGCCATGGCCTAAGACTCCAGGAGCTTGCGGCCCTTCTCGATGGCCTCGTCGATGCCGCCGACCATGTAGAAGGCGCCTTCGGGAAGGCCGTCGTGCTTGCCTTCGAGGACTTCCTTGAAGCCGCGCACGGACTCTTCCTTGGTGACGTACTTGCCGGCGATGCCGGTGAACTTCTCGGCCACGAAGAAGGGCTGGCTGAGGAAACGCTGCATCTTG
>SXGQ01053049.1_pt1 | contig 10882 bp, 8 predicted proteins | sample 3178371 | NCBI WGS metagenome assembly SXGQ01 (sample SAMN11356859, study PRJNA531348) | freshwater metagenome | isolation source: freshwater sample F1-20 | place: China: Fuxian Lake, Yuxi | collected 2017-12-25 | reverse complement strand
TCCTGGTCTTGCCCCGTCCTCCCCATCCGCAGCACCCACGCCATTGCTCAGCAATTTCCCGAAGTCGCTCTTTTGGGAATTTTTTCCGATGCCCGCCGAGGCGATGTCTTTGCCACCTTTTATGATCACGGTAAACTCTCTCGTCCCACCAACGTCCACCCCAGCAGCCACCTGCCCGAACTCCTCTCGCGCTGCACTCTGGCCGTGACCTCGGACGCTTTGCCCGGGATTCCTAAAATCGCTCACCCCACCGCTCTCCACCTCCTCCACTCCCTCCTGCACCAACCTCTGGAGGCCGAACTCCCTTTGGCCGCCCTCCATCTTCGTCCTGCCCTCGCCCCTGCCCGTAGCCCCCTTTTTTAACTCTCGCCCTGCCCTCACCCTCCCTACGATTTTCTCCATGAAGGTTGATCGCCAAGCCCGAACCTGGTGCGAAATATCCCTCCCTGCACTTCGCCACAATCTTCGTACCCTGCGACGCTCCCTTCCCCAAAAAAATAAAATTCTCGCAGTCGTCAAAGATAACGCCTACGGCCATGGTCTCACTTTGGTCGCGCGTACTTTAGCCCAGGCGGGTTGCGATGAGTTCGGCGTGGCCTGTGTTTCGGAAGGAGTCCAACTGCGTCAGGCGGGCCTCCGTCAACCCATCCTTCTCCTAGGTTCCACGCTGCCCTTTGAATTCAAGGCGGCCCTGCAACATCAACTCACTTTAACTCTCTCCTCCTTGACCGAGGCCCAGGAGCTTCTGCGGGCCGCTCGCCGCGCCCGGAAAACGGCACGAGTTCAGGTCAAACTCGACACAGGGATGAATCGCCTCGGGGCGACACCCGCTGAATTCACTCAACTCCTTTTTTTCATCGCCCAACACTCCTCCCTCGACCTCGTCGGAACCTTTACCCATCTCGCTTGTGCTGATTCCAACCCCGCCTTCACCCACCGCCAACTTCTTCGCAGCCATCTTTTACCCAAAACCCTGCCCCATCACTGGTCCAACACCGCCGCCATTCTTCGATCCCTCTCTCTTTCCTCCACCCACGCCCGTCCCGGGCTCGGCCTTTACGGGTACTCTCCGCTCGGCCGCTCCTCTCCTACCCTCCAACCTGTTCTCTCTTGGAAATCTCGCATCCTCCTTCTTCGCTCAGTTGCCCGCGGACAATCCATAAGTTACGGAGCCACCTTCAAAGCCTCCAAAAATATGCGGGTCGCGACCGTTGCCACCGGTTATGCCCACGGTCTCCCTCGCTCTCTCTCCTCCCGTGGCCATGCTCTCGTGCAAGGTCACCTCTGCCCCATCCTCGGACGCGTCACCATGGATATGACTCTCTTGGATGTCTCTCGCCTCCCTCACCCCCGTCGCAACCAGGAAGTGGTTTGGATCGGCCGCTCAGGATCACTCACGCGAACTGCGGCCGACCTTGCCCGTGAGGCGGGCACAATTCCTTGGGAGATTCTCACCCGCATCCATCCCAGCTTACCGCGACTTCTGCCCTGAAATCCTCACCCCTCGCCCCTCTTTGTCTTGGACTTGCTGCTGGGGCTTTCGCCGCCCTCTTTCCTATTCGCTTTCAGGCCATCGACGAACGCCTGCTTCTCGCAGCCGGAAAAAATACCCAGACCCTGCCCGCTCTGGCCGACTCCCTCCTCGGCTCAGAACACCTCGGCGCGGGCCTTCGCCTCTCTCTTCTCGCGCAATCCCTGCACCTTCCCGACAGCGATTCTCTCGTGGCGAACGCCCGCTCTCTCCTCTCCTCCCGTCAAGATCTAGCCTGGCTGGGAACACGAGATCCCCGGCTCGAACTTATTCTCGCCACCTCAGGTCTAGCCTTCGAAAAAAGCACTCCCCAACCCCCGCCCACCCTGTCCCTCCTTCTTCGCGAGCCCGTTCGACTCCGTTTGCGCGATCATCTCCGATCAAATCCATCCCCCAGCGTCCAATCTCTTTTGGAGGCAATCTCCCTCCCCCCTTTACCGCCGCTTCTCCCCGCCCAAAGCCCCGGAGGCCAACCCCTCGAGGCCGTCCTTCTTCTCACCGCTCATCTCCTCGATACCAGCGCCTTCACTCCCAGCGTTGCGGGTGACCTCAAAGTTCTTCTTCAACAATCCCTCTCCGATCGCGCTCTCCGCCCTCTCCAACCCTGCCTCCTTTCCCTTTTGTCCCTCGCCCGCCGATACGAATACGATTCTCTCCGCAAAGTTCTTGCCACGATCGACTCTCTCCCCGCTCTCCACTGGTTGGCCGACCAAATCCGCACCCCCTCCGAACCAGGGGATCTTCTCCTCACTGCCGCCCTCTGGGCGGGTCCCGCCAGTCGCCTCGCCCTGCTTCCGCTCAAGTCCACCCAACCTTGGCAACCCCTCTCCACCGCCATCACTCAAGGACAAGGATCCGTCGAACTGCTCCTCCAACGCCACGTCCCCGTCCTCAACCACCAGTTTCCATTTCCAGCTGACTTTTTCCCTTTTATTTTGCGTTGGGAAAAACCCCTTCTTCTGCTCCGAGCCCTCCTTCTCCTCGCCAGTTCTTGGTTTCTCATCCGAGGTCTTTGGAGCTGGCTGCCGAACCCGTCCCAACAAAGCCCGGGCCCCTGGCGCCTCGTTCCCCGTTTCGTCCAAACCATCTTTCTGGCTTTTCTTCTCGGCGCCACCCTCGAACCCGCATGGCTTCGTCCCAATCCCCTTCCCCGCTATCGTTTGAGTCTCGCCCAACCCTCCTCTCTCGCTAAAATCAACTCACCGAAAGGAAACGCTATGGACCCAACTAACCTCATCACCTTGGCCATTTTTCTTGGCCTGCAAATTGCCGTTTACCGAATCTGCCTGCGACGCATTCACCAAATCGAAAAAGGCCCAGGCGATCCCAACCTCAAACTCCGCCTTTTGGAAAACGAGGACAACCTCTTTGATGCTGGCCTCTACGTCGGCATTGCTGGCACGGCCATCGCTCTCGTCCTTCAAGTCATCGGACTGATCCAACCCAGCCTCCTCGCCGCTTACGCCTCCAATCTCTTTGGCATTGCCGGCGTCGCCATCGTGAAAATCTTTCACGTCCGTGCCCTCAAACAGCGTCTTCTTGTTCCCCCTGAAAAAAATTAATTCCTGCCCTTGGCGGCCTCGCTCTTTGCCCTTGTTCCATGAATAAAACCCTTCTTCTCATCCTTTGCGATTTTCTCCTGCTCAATCTTCTCGCCCTCACCCGATGGGATAAAAATGAGCTGCCCGCCTCTCCCCCCGCTGCCCAGCCACTCGCTTCCGCCCGCGAGGATGTCCTCGCGGCCCTCAAGCTCTCCCTTGAGGAGGAAAAAGCCAATCGGGAAAAACTCGCCCTCGACCTTGCCACCACCCGCGACGAATCCAAAACTCGTGCCACCGTTCTCGATCAAGCCCGCGCCCGCACCACCGAACTGTCCGAGCGCCTCACCAAAGCGGAGCAGGAATCTCTTCGCCTCGCTCAACAAGCGGGCATTGAAACGGAGCGAAATCGGGCCGCCCTCGAGGCCGCCAAAGCCGAGGCCCTGTCCCTGCGTCAAGTGGAGGAGAAGTTAAAAAAAGAGGGGGAAACTCTCCGTTCGCAACTGACCGCCGCTCAAGTTACCGCCCGCGCAACGGAGGAGCGTGCCCGTCAAATCGAAACCACTCTTCGGACCGCCGAGGAGGAGAAAAAGAAACTTCTCGAACAAAATCAATCTCTCTCCCAGGGAGTCACCCGCCTCGCCGAAAAATCGGGCGAAATCACGCAGGAAATCCGTGAGTATCGTCCCGTCGCACCCAACTCTCTTTACGCCGATTATCTTGCCCGGCGCGCCACTCTCTCCCTCGTGACCGATCGGACCTCGGCTCAAGGTTCCGGCCCCCGACGCCGCGAGATAAAATCCATTCTTCTGACCGATGGCACGAGGACTGGCGCGCTTGTCTCCATCGAACAAACCCCTTTCACCCTTGGCGATGCCGGGGCGTCTTGGAAATCCCTTGCTGGTTCCCTCACCCCCCCCGCCCCAGCCAACTTTCCCCAACCCATCCCCTCTCTTCACTCTCTGCGAAAAAGTGATCCTCGCCTCCTCGTCGCCCTCGTTTCTAGCTCCGAGACCAACTCTTTTTCCACCGCTCCCTACCGTCTGGCCACCGACCCGTTCCGCTTTCCTAAAAGCCTCCTCATCTCCCCCCGCGGGAACGGATACGGCGAATGCACCTTTCGGCTCTCCCCCGACCTGCCCGGCTACTTGGAAATAGACTCCCGCTTCCTCAACCGCCTCCAAGGGGAATATGCCCCCGCCGCCGGCGACCTCGTGCTCACCCTCGGCGGGGAATTCCTCGGTCTTATGATTAACGACCAGTACTGCGCCCTCGTTGCATCCCTCGAGACCGGCACCACTCTTCCCCTCGACGCGAAGGGAGCCCAGCAAACCACCGGAGCAGGCCTCTCCACCCTGCAACGGGCCACCACCCAACTCGATTCCCGGCTTCGCTAAACTCCCAAATATCTTTCTTCCCCCTTTTCTCTTCCTCCCTACAACTCAACTGAGCCCATGAGCGATCAGACCCTCACTTTCGAGAACGCCCACACTCTTTCCGAACTCTACGCCGCAGATGACTCTCTTTTGCGGGAGGCCGAATCCACGCTCGGGGTCAAAATTACCATTCGAGACACCCTTCTCAAAATTGATGGGGTGGAAAAAAACGTTGCCTCCGCCCAAGAACTCTTTCGCCAACTCCACCTCGCTCGCCAACACGGCCTCCGGGTCCGCCGCTATGAGTTTCTCCACGCTCTCCGCGCCGTCGCCCGCGGCGAGGGCAAAAGCTTAGAAGGAATGTGGTCCTGCCGCATCCAAGTCTCCGCCAAAAAACCCGCCATCCTCCCCAAAACTTTTCTGCAAAAAGCCTACGTGGAAACCATTCGCCATCACGATCTCGTCTTTGGAATCGGACCCGCTGGCACGGGCAAAACCTACCTCGCCATGGCCATGGCCATCTCCTACCTCAAATCCGACAAAATTAATCGCATCATCCTTACCCGCCCCGCCGTGGAAGCGGGCGAGGCTCTCGGCTTTCTCCCGGGCGATCTTCAGGAAAAAATATTTCCTTACCTTCGGCCCCTTTACGATGCCCTCTACGACATGCTCGATGTGGAAGAAATCCAAAAACTGATGGACAAGGGCATCCTCGAAATCGCTCCCCTCGCTTATATGCGCGGTCGCACCCTCAACGGTGCCTTTGTCATCCTCGACGAAGGCCAAAATGCCACCACCGAGCAGATGTTTATGTTTCTTACTCGGCTTGGCGCGGAATCCAAATGCATCGTCACGGGAGACCCGACCCAAGTCGATCTCCCCCACAGCCGTAAATCCGGCCTCGTCGAAGCGGTGCAAGCCCTCACCCCGGTCGAGGGCATCGGCTTTGTCCGCTTCGAGGATACCGACGTCATTCGCCACGAACTGGTCTGAAAAATCGTCCGCGCCTATAAAGAGCACCGTGGCCTTCGACAGACTAGCCTCACCTTGTGAGTTCAATCGCCAGTCGCTCTCGCCGCACTACCTCCGAAAATAGCTTAGAAAACGACCGGGCTGTCCGCTTCTTTCTCTTTCTCGCCACTGCCGTCGCCTCCTACGCACTTTCTCGGTGGACTCCCGCCGGCACCGGCCCCTCCGCTTGGATTGCAGCGGTTTTTGTCGCGGTGGTTCTTCCACTCATTCTCTCCGTGGTTCTTCCCGAAACTCTGCAAAGAAATCGTCTCCTCGCCCTCTTTTTGCTCACTCTCATCGGAAATTTCGCTTTTATTTTAATTCTTTTGGCCATCGCCCCCCGCTTCTCCTTTGGAGCCTGCTCTTACCTGATTCCCCCCGCCCTCGCGGCTCTGGTCCTGACCACCCTGGTCGGCCCTCGGGCTGGACTCCTTCTCATCGTTCTTCTCGGAATGGGTGAATTTTTCCTGTTGCGGCCCGACGGTCGTTACCTTGTCTCCTCTCTCCTCACGGGACTCGCCGCAATTTTTCTCTCTCGAAAAATCACTCGCCGCTCCGATCTCCTCCGTGCTGGAGCGGGTCTGGGCTTCGTCGCTCTCTTCACCACGGTGTTGGCTTCGGATCTGAACATGAATTTAGCGCGAGAACTTCTCATCACTGAGGCCCTCTCCTCCGCCGCCGTGGGTCTGCTCGGCGCAATCCTCGTCGGGGCGCTCCTCCCTGTCCTTGAATCGGTCTTTGATCGCACAACCGACCTCTCTTGGCTCGAACTCACCAGCCTCGATCACCCCCTGCTACGCAAACTCTCCATCGAGGCTCCTGGAACCTACCTCCACAGCATCCTTGTTGGGCACCTCGCCGAAGCCGCCGCTGCCGCCACCCACTCTGCCAACCCTCGTGCCTGCCGCGCCATGGCCCTCTACCACGACATTGGCAAGGTTGAGCAAGCCGAGTATTTCACCGAAAACTTCAATCCCAGCGATCCCGACCCTCACGCCAACCTCACCCCCTCCATGAGCGTTCTCATCATTCTGGCTCACGTCAAGGAGGGCCTCGCTTTGGCTCGCCTCCACCGTCTTCCCCGAAGAATTCGCGAGGCCATCCGTGAACACCACGGTAACTCCCTTGTCTGGTTTTTTTACCAGCGCGCTCTTCAACACGAAAAAGATGCCCGCACGGGCGGAAAGATCCTTCGGCTCCGAGATGAGGATATTCCTCCTGTGTCCGAATCCACTTTTCGCTACGCTGGACCTATCCCTCAATCCTCCGAGACTGCCCTGCTCTCCCTCGCCGATATGGTCGAATCCGCCTCCCGCTCCATGGAAAAACCCGCCCCAGGAGACGCCGCCAAACTTGTTGAAAAACTTTTTGCCGCCCGCGATCAGGAGGGCCACTGGGAAAAATCACAACTCACGCAAACCGAATGGCACTCCGCCCGCCGTGCCCTCGCCCACGCTTTGCAGAGTATCCTCCGCCCCCGAATTCGCTATCCTCAGGATCGCCGTGGCCAGAAAAACCATCCGCCTCTACTGGATCAATCGCCAACGCCGGCATCGGCTGAACCTCGCGTACTTCCGTCGTAAGGTTGAGGCGGCTCTGCCCCGCCTTCCTGCGATGCGTCGCGCACGTCTGCCCCGCGATCTCGGTATCGTTTTTGTTTCTGCACAGGAAAGTGGCCGACTTCACCAAGCACACCTCCACGATCCTTCTCCCGCTGATGTGCTTGCCTTTCCCCACGGCGAAGTCGTCGTTTGCCCGGCCGTCGCTGCCTCTTTCTGCCGTGGCCACGGGCTCACCCTCCAAGAGGAGCTACTCACCTACATTTTGCATGGCATCCTTCATCTCGCTGGATTTCGCGATTCGACCGCGGCCTCAGCTTTGACCATGCGCCGCCTTCAAGCAAAACTTCGTCGGGCCCCGTAGCGCTTTTCCCTCTTACCTTCGTAGCCACAAATTCGCCGAATCCACCTCCCGCGGGTTCACCGCTCGCACCGTCCTCGTGATTTCAAAAGTCCTCTCCACCCTCGCAAAGATTTCCGAGATCGCATCACCATCCTCGTCGATCAGCTCAATCACCACTCGGTGCCTCCCCTCGGCCAACCCCGCCCAAGGGTGCGGATCCCGCGTGCTCACAATCGTCTCCACCCCATTCATCATCGCCTTCACTCGGTACTTCCCTTTACCCATCGGGGCCTGGTGCGTCATGAAATCCAGCCACACTTTGCCCTCCGCGTCCGGAAGTACCACCCCATCCATCGGTAAATTGACCGTCAAATAAGGCCTCTCCAGAGGTTGGAAATTAGAAAAGTCCTGCCGGCGCACACAAAAGTCCGCCCGCGACCAAGCCTCAGGATTGGTCAACATCTTACCGTCTGGTTTAACCACAAAGACTCGCAAGCTGTGCGCACCTGGGGCTAACCCGCGTAAAATAATCGGCCTTAAGACATTCGTGTGCTCAATCGGAGAGCCATTGTCCACGATGACATGCAACCGATGCCCCTCCTCACTGACGGCAAGGTTCTCCACTTGCACGAAAACATCTACCGTCTCCCATGGCATGACCTGCCCGTCCTGAGGCGACTGGATCGTTACCTTCGGTGCGGTCGAAAAGATTTTCTCGAGTGAGAAACCATCTTTCTTTTCCACGGCTCCCGCCTTGCGCACCTCCTCTGCCACTGGCTCCGCTGGGCGAACTTCCTCCCGCACCGGCTCGGCCTTGCGGACCGGCTCCTCCCCGATTTGCGCATACCCCTCGGCCAGAGCCATCCCAGCTAAAACAAAAACTGCCAACCTTATTTGCACAATTCCCATCATCCCACTTCTCCTTCCCTCCGAAACCATTAATCTTTTCCCCTCGTGCCCTCTCTGCAACTTTTTCACCCTTTAGATCTATCCTCCACCCTCCTCGGAGGGCAAAGCTTCTCTTGGAACCCGCTCCCCAATTCCACCTTCTCTGGCTGGATCGCCGCTCAACCCGTCGAACTTCGCCTTTCGGGTCAATCCCTTCACTGGAACAATTCCACCCTCTCCCCTGCCCAAATCCAAAACTACTTCAGCCTGGAGCTCGACCTCCCCTCTCTCTTGCAACCGCAACTGACCTCAGATCCACACCTTCGCTCCGCCCTTCAGCAGTACCCCGGCCTCCGCCCTCTGCGCGAAGACCCGTGGGAATGCCTCGCCAACTTCATCTGCTCCTCCCTCAAACAAATCGTCCAAATCCGCCAGATTCACGCCCGCTTGCGCCACACCTTCGGCGGTCCTCAGCACCTCTTTCCCTCCCCCAAAACTCTTGCCCAAGCGGGCCTATCCGCCCTTCGCTCCTGCGCCCTCGGCTACCGTGCCCGCCACCTTCTGGCCACCGCTCATCAAATCGCCGCGCAACCTTCCCTGCTCGATCTTCCGGCTTCACTTTCCACCACTCAAGCCGCCTCCCGACTCGAGACCCTGCCTGGTGTCGGCCCCAAAATCTCTCGCTGCGTTCTTCTTTACGCCTATGGCCGCTGGGACTCTTTTCCCGTCGACGTTTGGGTTGATCGCCTCCTTCGCCAACTTTACTTTCCCAAAAAAAGAAAAGCCTTTCGCCTCGCCGACCTCGAAATCTGGTCTGAGCAACAATTCGGGCCCCATCGTGGCATCGCGCAACTGCTCCTCTTTCACTGGTTTCGGCACCAGCCCAAACCTCCCTCTTTATCCCCCAGGACTAAACCTCCTCCACGCCGCCATTCCTAAAAAATTCACTGGCTAATTCCAACTGCCCTTTCTCCCCAAAAACAAAAAGATCGTCCCCAGCCCATAACTTTTCGTCTGGACCCGGCGAAACCGTGCTTCCCCCCGCCCTCTCAATTGCCACCACCACCACGCCGCTCACTTGCCTCAGGCCTATCTCCTTCAAAGATTTTCCGATTAAGCCTGATTCCCGACCTACCCGATACGATCGAACCTGCGAATCTCCCGGCAAACGCACCTCCCCCGGATCCGGCACTGCCGCCAATGTATCACGAATCGCACTTTGACCCTTGGCATAAAGTTCCACCAGTTTTTTGCGGCTGAACAATCCCACCACGACCACCAGCCCCATTAATGCGGGGAACATTTTCCCCGATGGTAGCAGCGGAGAGCTGATCACCACCAAATACACCCCACCCAAGACTGCTCCCAACCCACAAAATAAATAGGTGGCCCACTTGCGGGCCGATCCCACCTCCTCCCGACTCCCCCGAGGAAATACCAGCTCCGAAACCAGCATGGCCAAAGCATGATACTTTCGTAAAAAAGCCCAAGCCACCGGCAAAGCCAAAAGAGCCCCCCCCAGCCAAAACAGTGCGCCCCCCCACCAGGCCAGTCGCACCGTCTCGGGTAATCTCTCCCGATAAGCCTCCCAAAACGCCGCCGCAGCCAAAATGGGTGCGGTCAACAAGGCCAGCTGCAGTCCTAACTGGCCTAGAAGTTTCCGAATGAACTCTCGCGCGAGGTGGTGGCGATCTCCTGGCACCGATCGCATACTCCGTAACCAACTTGGATAAAATTTCCAAAAATCAACCCACCCGCGTGGCCCTTTCCTTTCCACCCAACTTGCGGCCCCCTCCGATACCCGAATCAGGTAGGGCGTCGTCAAAGTTGTCACCGCCGAAACCATCACCGCCAAAGAGTACAACCTTTGGCTCGTCACACCCAAAGTCATACCCAATCCCGCCAAAATAAAAGAAAACTCTCCAATCTGCGCCAAGCTCATCCCCGCCCGAATCGCTGTTCGTAAATCTGCTCCCCCCAAGAGTGCCCCGAATGTGCTGAAAATAATTTTTCCCAAGATCACCATCAGGGCAATCAATCCCACCTCTGCCGCCCCCCGCGCCGTCATGGCCAAGGTGATCAACATACCCGAGCTCGTAAAGAAGATGGCGCTGAAAAGATCCCTCACCGGCGCCACTAATCTTTCAATCCGATTGACCTCCTTCACCTCCGCCAAAACTGCGCCGATCAAAAAAGCTCCCAAGGCCACGCTGAAACCCAACCGCTCCGCCAGAATGGCTCCCGCAAAGATCAAGCCCAGGACCGTGATTAAAAGTACCTCCTCCATTCGGGTCCGACTCGCCAGCCGCACCAACCCCGGCACCAGCAAAAACCCCCCCACCGCCACCGCCACAAAGAAGGCGATTAATTTCAGTAAATTTTGCCCCGCCCCCACCCAACTGAGCTCTCCCGTCGTTCCAAAACTTGTCAGCATGCCCATCATCGCAATCGCTAAAATATCCTCCACAATCAGGATTCCGAAAATCAGTCGGGCAAAACCAGGTCGCAACAGACCCATACTCTCCAAAACCTTGGCAATGATTGTCGTTGAGGAAATCGAAAGAATCGCTCCCAGAAAAATTGCCTCCATCGTGCCCCAGCCCAAAAGCCGCCCCACCCTCTCCCCCCCAAAAAAC
>SXGQ01521753.1_pt1 | contig 10883 bp, 20 predicted proteins | sample 3178371 | NCBI WGS metagenome assembly SXGQ01 (sample SAMN11356859, study PRJNA531348) | freshwater metagenome | isolation source: freshwater sample F1-20 | place: China: Fuxian Lake, Yuxi | collected 2017-12-25 | reverse complement strand
TCCTGCGGGCCATCGCCGCCGGGCTCCCCGCCGACACCGTGACAGCTTCGTCCTCGCGCAGCGGCACCTTGATGCCGTATGTTGCGAACGTCGTCGCCGCCGTGAACAAGCTCACTGCCTGAGCCCCGCTGGCGTGCGACGTCGGGGATGAACCATGCCGAAGCCGACCGTCGTCCAGACCCTCTCGTTCCGAACGCCCTCGGAAGCCTCCAACCGATTGGCCGCCCTCGCCGCTCGCTACGTCAAGCAGGACGACGAGACCGGACTGCGCCTGTACAAGACGGCTGCCGGGGTGGTCTTACGCGAGAAATCTGCTGTACAGTACGAAGTCATGGCGAACTGCGCCTGTTAGCTTGGGGGCTGGGAGACGATCATGGCGTACTCGAAGAGGTCATCTATGCGTCGTGCCGCGAAGAGCAGCGCGAGCCGCCGTAAGCTGAAGAAGTGCCCGGTGGGCAAGATCCGCAAGCGGCTCAAGACGGGCAAGATCATCTGCGCGAAGCGGTCGATGACGCGGGGGCTCCGCGCCACCCGGGCGGTCCTCGCTGAGTCCCGCCGTCACCGTTTCCCGACCTACGACTAGCGGAGACCCCCCCATGCCGTCGAAGAAGAAGGCTGTCACCCTGAAGCCCCGCAAGAGCGGCGGCTCCGCTGCGAAGTGCGTGTTCGCTGTGTACGAGGAGTTCACCGGCCCCAGCGAGCTGGTGGCACTCTACGAGACGTCGGACAAGGCGAGGCGAGCGGCTCACGCTATGAGCAAACAGAACCCCCGTTTCGACTACCGCGTCTCGCGCCTTTGCGTGAAGTAGGAGACCCCCCATGCCTGAGATGATTGCCATGCTGAACGGACTGCCGCGCCCCGCGAGCCAGATGCTCCCGCCGGGCGTCAACCCCTACTTCGACGCCTACCGCTACCGCCTGAACGGCTTCGGCGCCATCGCTCCCGCGGGCGGCCTCAACGAGGCCGACCTCAAGGCGATGATCGAGGCGGCGACGGAGGCTGACGTCGTCGCCGTCGAGGAGTCGATCAAGGCGGGCGCCGTGAGCGAGGACGTGAAGGCGTCCCTGCTCAAGAGCCTGAAGAAGAAGTTCCGCAAGTTCTACCAGAACCCGTTGTACTGGCTCGGCGTCGCCGCCGTCGCCTACGTCGGCTACAGGCTCTACAAGGGCCTCCCGATCCTGCCCCAGCGGTACAGCGGGCTCGGCGCCATGATCACCGACCCCGCGGACATCCGGCATTTCCGAAGCCTCATGCTCCTGAAGGCGCTGGAAACCGAGGTCAAGTTCCCCGGCATGCAGATGGTCCGCGGCCCGTCGGCCTACTCGCGCATCAAGCGCGAGTTCGGCCTCAAGGGCAGCAAGAAGAAGGTGCTGGCGCAGTTCCGGGCGATGGTCAAGGGATAGGCTGATGCCCACCAAGGACGCCCTCGCCTCGATCCTCTCGCACGCCGTGACGCGGGAGATCGCGCACCGCGTGATCGACGGTCAGCATCCGCGCGAGGTCGCGGCGGACATCCTCCGCCGCGAGGTGCTGACCGCGCTCGGCGGCATCGAGCCCAAGAAGCCGAAGGCGTGGACCCACGACGGAATGGTGGACTCCGCCGGGGCTCCGCTCGACACCGAGTACGTCGTGATCGACGTGACCCCCGGCGTGAAGCGCCGGACGAACAAGCTGTAGCTGATCGGGGACGACCATGACGCTCACGTTCATCTACATGGACGGCTGCCCAGCCTGTGACGCCGCGAAGCCGCTCCTGAAGAAGTGGGCGAAGGCGAACCGCAACGTGCGGGTGAAGTGGCACAACGCGCTCACCGACAAGTGGGACGCGCAGTGGCAGATCGCGGCGACGCCCACCTACGTCCTCGCGATCCCCGGGCAGCGCGAGACGATGTACGAAGGGGCGCTGTCGGAGGCTGACATCACCCGGTTCATCGAGACGTCCAAGCAGACCCTCGGAGTGCGCTGATGGCCGCGATCCTTCCGTTCCTTGAGACGGAGCAGTTCCATTTCCCGAAGGAACTCGACACCGGGATCTTGGAGGCTCAGGGGCTCTCCGGTCTGGGCGCGGGCGTCTTCCCCGAAGGGCTCCGCGCCGAGATCGAGCGTCAGGCGAAGATCGCCCAGTCGAACGGCGAGATGACCCGTCTCCTGTGGACGCGCACGCTGATCCAGCGGGCGCTCTCGACGCGCACGTTCCAACTGGTCCGCGTGGGCCGCGAGTTCAAGATCCGCCTGTCGGAGGCGTTCGTCCCCGACACGATCCCGTGGGCCCGCACGGCGTCGGCGGCGCGGACCTTCAGCTTCTTCTCGACCAACTCCAAGATGCGCTGCCCGACGTTCGACCTCCCGGCGGGCGCGGGCTCCGTCGGCGGCGCGTGCCCGGCGGCGGGCCCCGCGCAGACGACGAGCCTCGGGCGCAACGACAAGGGCGGCGGGCTCCTCGCGGAGCGCGACGGGCGCAAGGTGCTCCGGCTGTACCCGGACATCGGCTACAACCTCGCGAGCAGCGTCTGCTCCTCGTGCTACGCGACCGGCGGCAAGTACGGCGAGCCCAGCGTGCAGATCCGCGAGATCGTCGCCTACGCGGTCGTCCAAGCCGCCCTGCGCGACCCCGCCATCCGCCGTACGCTGATCGAGGCGATGGTTTGGCAGATCCCCAACCTCCCCTTCGACAAGTGGGAGGCGGGCAAGGGGACCAAGCGTGACGCGACCGGCGTCGACGAGGACGGCGACGAGGCCGTGAAGCCCGCGGGCGCGATCGAGACGCCGCAGGAAGTGCTGGAGCGGATGAAGGACTACCCGGACGTCATCCGGGTCCACTCGTCGGGAGATTTCTTCGACCTCGACTACGCCCGCATGTGGCTGGAAGTCGCCAATCGGTTGTACGAGACCCACGGCACCTCGATCATGCTGTGGGCCCCGACGCGCACCCAAGTCGTGCCGACGTGGGCGGAGTTCTGGAAGAAGAACCCGCCGCCGCCCAACTTCGTGATCCGGCCCTCGGGCTACCACGTCGGTGACCCGGCCCCGGACGCCGTGAACCTCGCGCAGGGCACCAGCGTGCTCGTGCCCGCGGACGCCGCCGGGACCAAGGGCATCAAGTTCGATCATCAGTGCGGCGTCTACGATCTGGAGAAGGGCAACAAGACGTGCGTCGACGCGATGTCGCCCCCCGGGCGCAACGGCGAGAAGCCCCGGAAGGGCTGCCGGGCGTGCTGGGTCCGCGGTGACGATCTCCGCATCAACTACGTCGCCCACTGAGGTCAGCATGGCCGCGAAGAAGAAGCCCGCGAAGAAGAAGGGCGCGAAGAAGAAGACCATGAAGGTCGGCGGGGCCGTGAAGATCAAGCGCGTGCCGCTGGTCCCCGTGCGGTCCCGCCGCGGCGGGCGCCCGCAGGAAGAGGCCCCCGACGTCGCCATCGTGCGCGGCCCCGTGATCCCGGCGACCGCTCAGGAGCGGGCCGAGCGCGATCTCGACGAGACGATCTCCCGGCTGTCCCGCGACGTGGCTGCGGGCAAGGGAGACCCCGGCAAGCTGGAAGCGGCGAAGGACTCGCTCCGGCTGCTCGTGCAGAAGCGCACCGGCGAGAAGTTCGTCTTCCCCGAGTACGGCTTCCTGCGGAAGGCTGACAAGCCGCCCTGCGAGTGGAAGATCCAGTACAAGAAGGGCGGCGGGAAGACCGGCGGGAAGCCCATGCACAAGGGGCGCGTCGAGCTTGCGATGATCACCAACGAGGATTCCGAGAAGATGGGGCTCCCTCCCGGTCCCGCGGTGCGCCTCTGCGTGACGGCGAACAAGCCAGCGCCGATCGTCAGCGTGGCGGACCCCGGCGATGCCCTGAAGATCGCGGCTGGGTTCCGCGACTGCGCGAAGAAGGCGAAGACGTCGAAGGGCGTCAAGCAGTGCGGCCTTGAGGCAATCGCCCAAGCCCGTGGTATACCGGAAGCCTCTGTGAAGATCGCCGGTCTCGGCAGGAGCCACAAGTGATCATCGTGAACCCGCCGCGAGCCGCGGCCCAGTCCTACGCCGTGATGTCGAAGGGTCGCCCCGTCGCGATGACGCTGGAGACGCTCAACGGTCTCGGCCAGACGGAGACGATCATCGAGAAAGAGGTCGTGGACTGGAAGACGATCGGCATCGCGGCGGCGATCACCGTGCTGCTCGTGCTCGTGCTGACGGGCGGGAAGAAGGAGTGAGCCTCCTCGCGCTCGCCGTCACCGTCGGCCTCGCGGCCAGCGGCACGACGGCCATTATCCGCGCCGTCGCCCCGCAGATGTGGCTACTGCACAAGCCGCTCTCGTGCGATCTCTGCATGTCGTGGTGGTCGTCTCTCGCGATCACGGGTACGCTGTCTCTCGCAGAGCCGGTCGGCGTTGCCCAATCGGTTGCGGTCGTCACCGCGGGTGTCGGAGTGGCGCTCGTGGCTACCAAGACGGCGAACAGGCTGTCGGTCTGACATCAACGGGGGCTCGGAGGTTCGTCATGGCAGAGTGCATCACGTTCAAGCGCAAGAAGAAGGGCGGCCCGCGCAAGGCCCCGAAGCGGGTCTGCTTCTCGAAGAAGGCCGTGTCCGCCGCGACCCGCGCGTCCCGCCGGGATCGGCTCGCCCGCCGGGGCCGCCTCTACGGGCCCGACAATCTCCGCGAGTTCGCGTGCAAGTCCCCCAAGACCCGCCGGTACCCCGGCCTGAAGAAGGCTTGCAAGGCTCTGGGCGCGTAGTACCCCCCCAGCTACCGCGTCCAGCGACGGGCTCTCCGGCATGGTGTCGGGGAGCCCGTCGTCTTTCTCCTACGCCGTCACCGGCGCGTGCTCGACGTGCCAGTAGCGGTACTGCCGCGCATAGCCTGATGGATTACCAGTGGGCCGGAAGTACTCGTAACGGCGCACGAGGACGCCTTTCTCGACGAGCCGCGTGGCGGCGTGAGACAGGGCTCGGGTCGTCATCCGGCGCATGTGTGGGATGTCGACCTCGGCGTCGTTCAGCGTGGCGCCCGCGGGGCCCGCCGCGAGCAGGTAGTCGATCAGGGCAGGTTCCATCTCGTTGGGGCGGGGCATGGTTACCTCGCCGCCAGCGCGTGCTTCGCCCAGAAAGCCTTCGCCGCCTTCACCAGTTCGGGGTCGTTCGCGATCGACGGGTCGCCGGGCTCGCGCTCGGCTGACGGGCCGCCGTAGATCGTGTAGACCACCACCCCGTCGGGCTCGGCCATGCCGATCACGGTCACCTTCCGCGTCGGACGCTTGGGAAGGTCGATCATGCGAGAGGGCGGGCGGTCCTCGGACCGCTGGGCGTAGAACACGCGGTCCTCGGCCACTGCCTCGTCGCCGGACCGCGGCCCGTAGAGAGCGTTCATCGCGTCCGGCGCCCCATCGGGCAGATCGACGGTGCGGAGGAAGAATCCCTCGGGCGGGTTCAGAGCCTGAATCACTTGGAGGACGGTGAAGTGAGGGATGCCGTGGTCGGCGTGGAAGATGCGCTTGATGGTGGGGCTCATGGTCACCTCTTGGGCCGGAGGACGTCCCCGGCGCTCGTCTTCTGGAACACGTTCTCTCGGCGGTCGTCCATATCGAGCGTTTCGACGCGGGTGTGCCCCGTCGTCGCCATCGTCGCGCTGTCCGCCACGCCCCGGGCTCGGGCCTCGGTGACGTGCCCGGCGCGGAGCGAGTGGCCGCTGTAGAGCTTGGGGTCGAGCCCGGCGGCCCTCGCGCACCCCTTCACGAGGAGGGCAACCGATTGGGGCGCCATGTGCCGCGCCTTCGGCACGCCGGTCCGGTCGAGGGGCCGGAACACGGGGCCGCGGTCGATCCGGGCCGCCGTCATCCAAGCCTTCAGGGCCGTCGCCGCGCAGACCGGGCTCCCGGGGACGTAGGGGATCGCCTTCGTCTTCCCCTCGCCCCGCTGGTCCGTCTTGCTCCGGCGCACGGTGATCGCCACGCCCTCGTCGGTCCACTTGAGGTCGTCGGCGGTGAGCCCGACAAGCTCGGACCGGCGGAACGCGCCCGCGAACCCGACGAGGAGCAGGGCCCGGTTCCGCAGCCCGTCGAAGGTGTCGGTCCGCAGGGTCGCGACCATCTTCTCGACGGCGGCGAGGACGGCAGGAGCCTTCGCCCGCACCGCCACCCCGTGGGTCCGCTCGATGCCCTTCATCGTGCTCGGGACGGGCTCGACGGTCGTCGGGCTCGGGTGCCCGCTCACCTTGTGCATCTTCGCGATCGACGCGAGGCGGCGCCGGATCGACGCGGGCCGGACCCGCTGGCTCTCGTCCGCGACGAACGCCGCCACGACGCGGGGATCGGCGGGCAGGGCGGCCACGCGCTTGATCCGGCACCACTCGGAGAAGGCCGCCCAGTCGGCGGCGTAGGCGCGGCGCGTGTTCTCGGGCACGCTTTCGCGGACAAAGTTGGCCGCCTTTTCAATGGCCGGGGCGAGGGTCGGCGGCAGGGCCGTGACTGTCTTGATCAGGGTGCTCATGTGGGCACGTTACCAGCGTGAGGAAAAAACTACAGCTTTTCGAGGACGTCGTCGTAGTCGCCCTTCAGGGCCGGGTAGTCGTTGTACCAGTCGTCGATCAGCGTGGCGTACTCGCCCGTCCGGCGAATCCTGTCCACGACGATGCCGGTGGGGAACACGACGCCGAAATAGGACTGGTTCGGGGACAGGACGCCGATGGTCGAGGAGGCGATCCCGCCGGGGCGGCTGACCCCGGCGGCACATGCACGAGGCTTCCCGTCGACCTTGAACGTGGGATCGACGAGGATCTTGCCGTCGAGGACGAGCCACCCGTGGAGGACTGGCAGGAACCCCGTGCTGGCCCACCCCTCGACGTACCGGAGCCGGTCGCCGCCCATGATGTTCTCGGTGACGAGCAGTTGTTGAGCGTTCGCGAAGCACTGCTTCATCACGAATCGCATGGACCGGGCCACATCGCGCAGGTAGGCCCGCTGCTCGGCGGTCGGCTTGGCGGACTCGAACAGGCGCCCGTGCCGAAGGACGAACCCCTCCATGCTCGCGTACTTGAACCCGGCGGGCGGGCTCATCTGGTCCCGCATCCACGCCATCGACTTGAGGTACTGCTCCACCGGACCCATGCGCGTCTCCAATCGGTTGTCGGGGCCGATCCCCGCGCTCGGAGTATCGGCCCCGACAGGTTTCCCGCCCACTCCCCGGTCGGGCCTACTGGAACGGGACGAGCCCGTCCTTGGCCCTGCGGTACTCGCGGACCGCCCGCATCTCGATCCACGCGGCGGCGCTGAAGTGCCAGAACTCGGCCACAGAGGGCTCGACGGACGCCTCGCACGCGGGGGAGCAGAACCCCTTGCCGGGCTTGCTCGGGGACCGCTTGCAAGCGGGGCAGAGCATGGGGATCTGGGTCGTGATGGTCACGGTACGATCTCCTTCCCGTCGACGTCTTCGACGTACCAGTCGGCGGGCTCGTCGTCGTCGTGCGTGACGAACACGCCGTCCAGTCGCTCGATCGTGCGCGACGGATCGTCCTTCGAGACCAGCGTGTAGACCCACGACACGGTCTCGTGGTCCCACTCATCGCGCTTGACCGTCCACCGCTCACCCGTCTCGCGATCGACGACCGTATCCCCGACGTGGGGCAGGACCGTCTCGCACCCCCAGACGTTCGTTTTCTCCGCCATTTCTCAGTCTTTCCGGCCCCTCGGGCGCTCGGCCCGGGGTCCATCGCCGCCGGGGGAATCCCGGCGTGCGCCACCAGTTTGTTAGCGATAATCGCCTTTATCGACCGTCGGCTTCGGCCCCCAGAGGGAATGGCCCCTACCGGCCCCGTTCGAGCAGCATGGTGTACCGGGTGCCGCTGGAGTTGTACGCGAGCACGGGCCAGTCCTTGGCGGCGGGGATCTGCACGGTCACCTCGTCCAACCGATTGATGCCCGCCCAGAGGTCGCCCGCGTGGATGCGGACGGACGCCTCCCCTCGCACGCCCTTCGCGGGGATCTCGCCGGAGCCCGCCGGTCCCCTGACGGTGACGCGCCCGTCCCTGACGGCGAGCAGGACGTCGCCGTGCAAGCTGCGGAGCTTCCTCGCGTCGATCTTGAACCGGGCGCCGTCCTCGCACGCGATCGTCTCGGAGACGGCGCCGACGCGGGCGTCCGCGGGCTTGCGGCGCATCAGGAGCACGACGGAGAAGCCGCGCGTCTCGATCCGCACGCCCACGGCGAGGTCGTCGTGCCACGCCTTGACGGTGAGGTGGGACAGGACGTTTGGCGGCAGCATTCGCGGCATCGCGTTCAGCACGAGCGACTGCCAGATGTCCGCGACGTGGACCGCCATCGTCCCGCCGACGCCGTGGTCGAACACGGCGGGGCTGTCGGGGACGACGATCCCGGCGTAGGGCGTGAACGCCGCGAGGTTGCCGCCGCGCACCGTGATGCAGTTGACCCGCTGGTGGTGCATCAGCATCGCGCCTTCGAGCAGGACGTTGACGTTCTCGGCGTGCTCGCGAACGTCGTCCCAGTCGATCTCCCGGGCGTGCGGCGGCGCCGCCACCAGCTTGGTGGGGTCGGTGGGCCCGTAGGCCGCGACGGTCTCGACCGTCTTCGGCCCGCGCGACCGCTTGGGCGCGAGCCGCATGGCCTTGTCCTCGTCGGCGGCCTTGGCGTAGGGCTCGGACCGGACGGCGAACTGCGGCTCGAACGACGACGGCGTCCTCGTGGCCTCGATCGACAGCCACGCGCCGCCGCCGTGGAAGACGAGCCGGTAGCCGCCGGTCGCGCTGCGCCCGTAGTGGCGCCCGCCGATGGTGCGGCCCTCGACGTGCCGGAGCCCGTCGCAGATATGGGTCAGGAGCATGTGCGGGATCACGGGTCAGACCTCCTTCGAGAAGGGGATGTTCTTCAGGACGCGCATCGACGGGCGGGCGTCCAATCGGTTGCTCTTCCGGGCGTCGGTGGCGATCACGAGCCGCTTGGTGAACGCCACGCTGGTCCGCAGGACGTAGACGGCGCCGGGCTCGCCGGGCCAGTCGGCCCAGCCGACGATGAGCGTGCCGTCCCCGTAGCGGTGGACGTTGATCTCCCGCTGCATCGAGAGGTACGCGGGCGAGACCCAGAGGATCTGCGTGTCGCCCTGCCCGTTGTCGCCGGTGAGCGTGAGTTCGGAGGCGCCGCCCCGCTTCGTGCCGCGGACGGCGAGAGAGCCGCGAGACGTGTGGCGAGGGAACGGGAAGCGGGAGTGGTAGTAGTCCCGATGGCACGCCTCCGCGGCCCGCCGGATGAGCCGCTCGCCCACGTCCCAGAGGTCGATCCGCCCCAGCTTTTGGTCCCGCTTCTTGCGCTCCTGCAAGTCGTCGATGCCGTCCTCGAACGCGCTCGACAGGGACGCCTCGATCTCGGAGAGGTCGATCGGGAGGGCGGCGCAGAGCTTCTCGATCGCCTCGATCCCGGCCTCGATCCCGCGCACGTCGCCCGTCGAGTCGCGCGAGAACGCCACGCGGATCGCCTCCGCCCGCAGGGCCTCCTCGTTGAGCGTAGCGCCGCCGATCGCGATCGACGTCTTGCCGATCTGGTAGTCCTCCCTGTCCCGGGCCATCTGCGCGGCCCGCTCCTTGCGCGTCAGCTTACGGGTCGTCTCCGGGTCGCCCCACTTGGTGTCCGCCCACGTCGTGTGCTTGCCCATGCGTGCCTCCTACGCGACGAGCGAGGCGGCCTGAGCGGCCCGCACGCGCACGTCGTCCAATCGGTTGGTGATCGCCTCAAGCGAGGTGCCAAGGATGCCGGAGAACTTGTCGCCCAACTCGCCGCAGCCGGTGAGCCGGTCCGCGAGGTCGCGCAGCTTGTCGCTGTTGAGGTCGCCGTCGAGGATCGCCTTCTCCGCCGACGCGATCTCGGACTCCATCTCGCGGACGAAGGCGTCGGCCACGGCGCGGACGGACTCCACGTCGCCCACGGTCGTGATCGACCAGCACTTCGCGTACCCGGAGATCCGGGCTGCCTCGATCCCGGCGGCCAGCTTGCGCCACTTCTCCGCCGTGTCGACGGGGAGCCAGTAGATGCCGCCGACGGCGCGGAGCGGGACCGCTTGCATGCCGGGGCTCGTGACGGCGTCCACGATCGCCTTCGAGACCGTGCTCCCGTCGATCCGGCGGGCGGCGTCGGTCATCGCGGCGTCGATGCGCGGCCACTCGGTGACGTCGTCGCAGCGCATCACCGGGAGGTTGTCGGGGCCGCCGCGCTCGATCCACGCGGCCAGCCTGTGCGCCGTGTCGAGCCGGTGGTTCGCCGGGTCGGGGCGCTTCTCGATGACGACGTAGCCGTCGCCGCACCGCTCGACGCCCGCCGCGATCCCGTCGCCGGTGTTCCTGACCGTGTACAGGGCGCCCAGAGCGGTCTTGAGGTTGGCGAGCGCCGTGTTGGGGTTGGGCGCGTACCGGCCCAGCCCCTCGGCCTCGAAGGCGGCCTCCACGAGCTTGTGGTCGAAGGCGACCTCCTTGAAGTCGGTGATCGCGAGCACGCCGGTGGCCTTGATGATCTTGTCGCTGGTCATGGGTTCCTCGGGTCCAATCGGTTGGAGGGCTCTAGTCCACTGCGGTGATGGTGGTCGCCCACGCGGGGGCGGGGTCGGACTTGCGGGTGAGGACGCCGAGCACGCGGCTCAGGCCGCGAGGCTTCTGCTCCGGCCAGTCGGTGAGCCCGTCGGTGACGACGATCGTCAGGTGAGGGCGCGGCTTGCACTTGGCGGCGACGGTGTTCAACCCCTCGCCCATGTTGGTCCCGCCGCCGCCGATGAGGTTGTTCCGGGCGTGCGAGATGTTCGTCGCCTTGATGACCTTGTCGGCCTTGGCATCGGTCGGCACCCACCAGACCCGCTCGACGAGCGGGGACTGGATCAGGGCGCGGACCTCGGAGAGGACGCGGTTG
>SXGQ01774632.1_pt1 | contig 10884 bp, 8 predicted proteins | sample 3178371 | NCBI WGS metagenome assembly SXGQ01 (sample SAMN11356859, study PRJNA531348) | freshwater metagenome | isolation source: freshwater sample F1-20 | place: China: Fuxian Lake, Yuxi | collected 2017-12-25 | reverse complement strand
CCGCCGAAGGGATTGCCCGGCTTCATGTAGTAGCTGGAGATGTTCAGCCGCGTGTCCTGGCAGAGCAGCGCCACGACGGCGCGGGCGCCCACCTCCACGGCCTTGCCGACACGGCCGATCTCGTTGGCGAAGGTGATCTTCGCGGCGTGGAAGGCGTTGCAGGCGTATTTGACCATCTCGGCGGTCGGCCAGTTGACCACGGCGGCCTTCTCGCCAAAGAGGTTCTTCATCAAATCCGCCGGCGGCGCGGAGCCATCGTGTGAGCCGACCACTGCGAGCGACGGCGTCTCGAAGTCCGCCACCGCCGTGCTCTCGCGGAGGAACTCGGGGTAGTAGAACACGCGCAGCGCGCCGGACTTCTCCAGGTTGCCGAGCAGTTCGTCCACGAGCTTTGCCGTGCTGCCGGGCAGCATCGTGCTACGGAAGACGAGCGTGTGCGGCTTGGGGGACTGGCGGAGCGCGTCGCCGATCTCGCGCGCGTCGCCGCGCACATAGTTCAGGTCCAGCCCGCCCGCCGCGTTCGACGGCGTGCCGACGCAGACGATGGAGAGTTCGGTGTCCGCGATGGCATCGGCGCAGTCACGCGTTGCGCGGAGGAGACCCTTGGCCTTCGCGTCCTTCAGCAGTTCATCCAGGCCCGGCTCGATGATCGGAGGAATGCCCTTGTTGAAATCGTCAACCTTCGCCGGATGCACGTCCACGCCGACGATGCAGTGGCCGTGACTCGACAAGCATCCCGCCGTGACCGCGCCCACGTAGCCCAAGCCGAAGATGCTGATTCTCATGCGTCGCGCGAGGCTAGGAAACAGGAGGCGAAAAGCAAGGCTGGGGCGCGGAATCCCCCGCTTGACGGCAACTTTCACCGCTTCTACGGTGCGACGTCTCCTATGAAAGTCCGGCCCGCACAACTGGCGTTCACGCTCATCGAACTGCTCGTCGTCATCGCGATCATCGCGATCCTCGCCGGGATGCTGCTGCCGGCGCTGGGCAAGGCGAAGGAGAAGGCGAAGATGACCAAATGCTTGAGCAACCGGAAGCAGGTCGCCCTTGGCCTCACGATTTACGCAGGCGACAACGAGGACAAGTTGCCGCCTTATGCCTACCAGCCTCAGCCGGGAACGCAGGCACCAGAATGGCGTCAGTCAATGGCCACCTACATCGGCATGACCGCCGGAAACGTCGTTGCTGAGTTCGAAGGGCGCCTGGGTTGCCCATCGCTCTTGGTGAAACCCGCCGTTGTCACCATCACCACGGCACCGAACTTCAACCGGGTCATCGCCTACTGGAATCTCACGACAAGCTCCGGGGGATCGGCGCGGTTGGGCCAGCTTGCGGCGAGCACGTTCCTCGTCGGCGAGTCCACCAACCAGGTCATCTACTCGCCGACGGTGTTTCCGTTCGACACCGACACGGACGGCGACGGCGTGCTGGACAGCAACGCCTCGCTCTCTGCCGGCGTCACGCGGGCGAACAACTTCATCTTCCACCACAACCGTCAGAGTGCAGTCGCGATACCAAACGCCAACAACAAGATGAGCGATCAGGGAAATGTCTGTTTTGCCGACGGCTCGGCTCGCGTCATCACACGCGAGAAGTGGCTGAAGAACGACAGCGCCATGTGGGGACCATGAGCCTTGGTCGCAGCCGCTCGCAGCGAATCCTTTTGAACGTCCGTCTCTCGGCAGGAATCTCACGCTGTCACAAACCATGAAAACCAAACTGCTTCTCGCCCTCGCCCTCTTCACCGCCGCCGCACTCCACGCGCAGGAGCCGCAGGCCATTCCCCCCGAGGAGCTGGCCAAGGCCACCGCGCTGCTCATGGACGCCAACTCCCGCCTCGGCGACATGGCGCTCAAGCTCGAACTCGCACCCGACCAGGCCACGGGCTTCAAGGCCGGTGAAGCGGGCGCGCTGCTCATCCCGGACAAGCGCTTGAAAATGGAGAAGCCCGCCAAGGGCGACAAGGCCGCGAGGAAGAAGACCAAGGGCGAGACGATCCCCGTCGGCCAGTTGTGGACGCGTGGTCTGGCCCCCAAGGACAAGGACGCCGTGCTGCCCAACGACAAGCTGCGCCTGACCAAGATCACCGCCGGAGAGAAGGAGATGGAACTCGCCGTGTTCGCGCTGGCCATCGAGCCGGCTGGCAAGCGCGAGTTCCAGCTCGCCCTCTACGGCAAGGGCAGCTCGCCCGTGCTGCGCGTGCCGGTGACGGCTGAGAAGGCCAAGGCGGAGAAGGTCAAGGGCAAGGGCGGCGCGCCCGTCACGTTCTCCGGCCGCAAGACCGGCGAGGAGTCCGGCGTGCTGGCACTGACGCTGCTCGGCCGGTTCAAGGCGGAGATCCCTGTCGGCAAGCAGGCGGAGTAATCACGCGTTCGTTCCCGGCAGCCTCGCCGTCCTTCCGCTTGCCTTCACGCGGCTATGCTGGTGTCCTAGCGGGGCGAACAACCCCTGCCACGTGAAAACCGCCCTCGTCATTGACGACGATCCCATTGTCCTGACCGTCATCGCGCGCACGCTCGAAGACGCCGGCTGGCGCGTCCTGACGGCGGACGACGGCGACAAGGGCGTCGAACTCGCCGTCGCGGAGCGGCCCGATGTCATCGTTTCCGACCTGTTGATGCCGCGCTTCAACGGCTATCAAGTCTGCCGCGCCATCCGCTCGAACCAGACCCTCCTCCCGCAGCCGCGCATCGTCGTCATCTCCAGCAGCAACTACGCGGCGGACCGCACCAACTCGATTGAGGCTGGCGCGGACGATTTCTTCCTCAAGCCCATCAAGCCCGCCGAGCTGCTGCACATCCTCGAACTCGAAGGCGGCACCACCTTCATCCGCAAGACCCCGGCGTTCAGCAAAGGCCCGACCCCGCCGGACACCACATATTTCCGCCGCGCCATCGGCACGCCGCCGAGCGTCCGCTTCTGGGGCGTGCGCGGCTCCATCGCCACGCCCGGCGACTCGACGTTGAAATACGGCGGCAACACCACCTGCATCGAGGTCCGCGCCGACGGTGAACTCATCGTGCTCGATGCCGGCACCGGCATCCGCAACCTCGGCCGCAAGCTGGCCGGCGAGTTCAAGGACAAACCCATCGAGGTCAGCATCCTCATCTCGCACACGCACTGGGACCACATCCAGGGCTTCCCGTTCTTCATCCCCGCCTACAGCCCGCACAACCAGATCCGCATCAAGGGCTACGAAGGCGCGCGCGTCGACCTCCAGAGCGTCCTGACCAGCCAGATGGAAAGCCCCTACTTCCCCGTCTCCATGCAGCAGATGCCCGGCTATCTCAAGGTGGAGGAACTCAAGGAAATGCAGTTCAACATCGGCAAGGTGAAGGTCACCGCAGCCTTCATGAACCACCCCGGCATCTGCGTCGGATATCGGCTCGAGACCAGCGGCGGCTCCATCGCCTTCCTGCCTGACAACGAGCCGCACTCGCGCCTGCGCATGGCCCCAGTCACTGACAGCGCGCAGTCCTACGAGGTCCTCGCCTACGCGCAGAAGCAGGACGAGAAGCTCATTGATTTCATCCGCGACTGCGACGTGGTCATCATGGACTCGCAATACGACGGCGTGGAATACAAGTCCCACATCGGCTGGGGCCACACCTGCGTGGACGACGCGGTCGCCCTCTCCTCCATCGCCAGGGTGAAGAAACTTTTCCTCTTCCATCACGACCCCGACCACGACGACGCGAAGATTGACAGCATGCAGGAATGGGCGCGCGAACTCGCCGCCATCCACGGCAGCAGCCTCGAGGTGGACGCCGCCCGCGAAGGGGTGGAAGTGGTGCTGGATCGGGCAAGGGCCTAGGCAGGGCGCGCGTCCTCAGCGCGCCGCGAACGACGGTGGCCAACGGATGGCGGATCACCACTCCAAACCCGAACTCCGGAGTTGGCGCTCCGAAGGAGCATCACAAACCAGCCCGGGGCAACGCCCCGGGTTACCCGGCAAGGAGGTTCCAAGCCCTGAAAGGGCGACACAAAAAGTTCCCCCCTTCAGGGCTATGATCCTTCTATTCCGCTACCCGGGGCGTTGCCCTGGGCTGTCATGTCTGAGGCTTTCAGCCTGGGTAGGGCGCGGCGTCCTCACCGCGCCGCCGAGAACCCGGAGCGTGCGGGTGGTCGGCGGCGGGGTGAGGACACCCCTCCCTACCTGCGCGCTGATGAACCCGCAGGCTTGAGACGCTTCGCAGCCGTTCTCCGTCGCCCTTGACCCAAGGGCGCTGTAGCGGCGCTCTGTGAGCGCCGGGTTGCGGAAGCAGCAGACTTGAGGACAGATCACGGAAAGCAGGGCGTGCAACTCGGCGGTCGCAGACCGCCGCTACAGTGATCGCCCTATCCACCTCACAGACAGGTCGCCGCAGCTAGCCATCAGTTCCCCACCCGGTTCAGCGTGTAGTAAGCCGTCGTGTGCAGCGGGGCGGTGCCGTCTGCGGCGCGAAGGTTGGCGTGGTGGAGTTCGTAGATTTTTCCCGACCGCAGCTCCGGCAGCTTCAGCCGCACGGTGCGCCCGTCGGCGGAGACGGTGGCGGCGGAGACTTTCACCGGCGTGATGTCCTGCTGTGGGGAGCCGTAGGCCGCGCGGTAGAGGTAGTGGTAGTGCGAGAGGGACCAGTTCGCGGGAGTGGCGGCAGCGGAGCGGTCCACGAGGCGGGTGAAGCGCACGTCGAAGCCGTCGGCAGTGAGCTTCATGGTCTCGATCTCGAAGGGCACTTCGCCGGTCCACGCGAGGCGTTGGAGGCCGAAGGATTTCCCGCCGGTGCTGCCCCAGCCGCGGTCGGTTTGGCCGAGGTAAAGGCTGCCGTCGGGCGCGAAGGCGGCGCGGTTGTTGCCGCCTTGGAAACCGACGCGGAACGGCAGGCACGCGCCCTGCCATTCGCCGTGCACCTTCTCCAGCGCCACGCGCACGACGAGGCACTTGCTCTCATCGGCGACGAACATCTGCCCGGCGAACGGCCCGAACTTCCCGCCGGTCGTGTCCACCACCGGTTCGGCGAGCGACTGCCCCATCGTGCCGTAGGGGAACTGGATGGCGGGGAGCTTGCGCAGCTTCGCGAGGTCGTCCGCGCTGCTGGCGTTGCCCTTGAAGTTCGCGTCCCACTTGAGCGACGCCGGGTGTCCGTGGAACGCGCCGGGGCTGACGTGATGCAACGGCGAGGTGCCGACCCATTCGCCCTGATTGTCGGTGATGAAGAGGTCGCCGTCGGGCGTCATGCACAGGCCGTTGGGCGAGCGCAGTCCGCTGCTGACGGGAATGAACTCGCCCTTGGGCGTGACCTTGAAACTCCAGCCGAAATACTTGCCCGCCCCGCTGATGCCGATGCCGGAAATCGCACCCCACAAATTGCCCGCCTTGTCGCGCACGGGACCGAAGATGTAGGCGTGCTGGCTGCCGGAGACGCCGCAGTTCTGGTCGAGCGTCTCGAAGAAGTCCGCCTGGCCATCGCCGTCGGTGTCCGTGATGCGCGTCAGCTCGGAGCGCTGCACGACGAAGACTTCGCCGGGCGTGCCCACGAGCAGGCCCAGCGGCTCGTGCAGGCCGGTGGCAAAGAGTTCCCAGCGGTCGCCGAAGCCTAGTGGGGCAGGCATCTTTCCTGCCCCACTACGCAACATCGCCGCGCGGTTGAGGCCCGGCTTCGCGCACTCGGCTTGCAACGCCGCATTCACATAGCGCCAGATTTCCCCGCGTCGCGTGCAAACCATCAGCGAGCCATCCGTCTGAAACGCCATGCCGCCCACCTCCAGCGCGATGCCGCTGGGGACCGCGACGGTTTCGATCTTGTAATAGCGCGCCTCGCCCGTCGGCGGGAAGTCAGCGGTGAGCCGCGCGTTGAGCTGCTCGCGCAAGTCGCGGCCGAGCGGGTCCAGCTCGAAGTAGAACGGCGCGGCCTCGGTGAAGGTGAGCGAGAGAAAGTTGTCGCCCGCGCGCAGCTTGAGGTGGAACGGCACCGGGTCCGCGATGTTGCCGACTTGCCCAGCGAGCCAGCCGGGCGGGCCAATCTCCGAGGGCAGCGGGCCGTTGTTGAACTTGGTTTGCACCGGTCGCTTGCAGCCGATGCGCAGTGTCACGTCGCGCTCGGCATCGGCGTGGAGAGTGAAGAGCAGAGACTTCGCCGTGGCGTCGAGCGAGGTCCACTGGGCGTTCGGCAGCGTGAGGGGCTTGGCGCTCGCGAGGTCCGCCGAGCCGTCGGGCTTGAGCGTGGGCGCGGCAGCGAGCGCGTGGATGGAGGCGAGGCGCGCGGCGGGAAGTTGCTTCAAGGTCGCGCCGGTCGTGGCCGCCTCGGTCGCTTCGCGGGTGGCCTGCTTGGCGTAGAGGAACTGGGGCTTCGCAGTGGGCGCACTCGGATTTACGGATCCGCTACTTGCAGCCTGCGCCCTTACCCCCTCACCCGCCCTCCGGGCACCCTCTCCCCCACTGGGGGAGAGGGACGGGGTGAGGGGGCCGCTCGAAGTCTTTTGGTCATCGAAGTTCCACAGGCCGATGGTCTGCGCGTCCGCCTTCAGTGGCTCTTTGCCCACGCCGCCGATTTCCCGCACGCCCTTCGAGAGGCGCACGTCATCCACCAAGCCATCACAGCCGATGCTCCCGTCCACGAGCCTTCCGAACGCCAGTCCGCCCGGCTGCGCGGTGCCGGCAAGAGGCTTCGCGGGCGCATCAAGCACTTGCTTTCCATCCACGTATAGTCGCACGCGCGTGGGCTCAAGGATGGCTGCGAGCGCGTGCCACTGGCCGTCGCAGATGTTCGCGGCGGACTTGAACTCACCGCCGCGACCCGGCAGGTAGGCGCTGAAGACGCCGCTGCCGGAGTAACTGTAAAGCTCCCAGTGCTGCGCGGAGGCCTTCGGGTCGCTGGCAACGAGGATGTTGAAGCCGCCTTTGGAGTTCAGCTTCGCGCGGAGTTCGACCGTCAGCGGCAACTCGCGGTAAGCGGCCTTGCCCTCGACAAGCAGGCCACCGGAGAGAGCTTTACCGAACTCAGCAGCGAGGGACGGCGCGCTCGTGCCGGCGGCTTCCAGCCGCCGCTCCCCTGTCTTGCTGGCCGCCACAGACGGCGACTGGAAGCCGCCGGCACCAGCGAGCGTGCGATACTTGGGCTTCGGGCCGGGCGGCTGGCCATCGAGCTGCGGCAGAAGCCAATCGAGGCCGTCGAGGTTGTCGCGGAGGCGCTGCTCCACATCGTCCTGCGTGTGGCCGATGATGCCGATGGGGCCGCGATAGCCGGACGCGGCTATGATTTTCAGCAGCGGCAAATCCAGTTCGCCCGAGCCGAGCGGGAGGATTTTTTGCCCGCGCTTGTCACCGTCGCGGGTCATGCCGTTGAGGTTGAGGCAGAGCAAGTGCGGCTTCATCGCGGCGAGCGCGGCGGCGAAACGGTCCACGTGATCGTGGCCGTGGTGCTGGTTGTAGATGATGCCGACGTTTGTCGCGCTGTGCTTGGTGCGGAGGAGTTTGCAGATGGCGACCATGTTCTCCGGCTCGCCGCCCCAGCCGCCGTGGTTGTAGAGGCCGAACTGGCAGCCGGCCTTCCGCGCGCGCTCGACGGACGGGAGCAGTTGCGCGGCGGCCTTCTCCACGCGCTCGGCCTGCGTCGCACCGGCGGGACTCGGGACGGTCATCCAAATCTGCGGGTGGATACTGTGCTTGGCGAACTGCTTGAAGGCCTCCTCGTGCATGGCCCAGAACGCGAAGTAGCCGAGGCCGCGCTTCTTGTATTCCAAAATCTCCGTCTCGAATTCCGCGACGTGTTCCTGCCGCCAGTCGTAGGCGATGTGCTTGAAGCCGAGCTTGGCCGCCATCTCCGCGCGCTCGGCCGGACCGCGTTTCTTCGCGTCGAACGGCACGATGCACCAGGCGACGAGGTTGGTGCGGGCAAAGATGGTCGGCGCGGCAGAGGCGGATAAGAAGGCGATGCTCGCAAATGCAAGGGAGAGGAGCGTCCGCAAAAGTCGTTTCATGGCTGGTCGAAGTTTAGGCAGGCGGGCACGGCGGCGGTAGGAGATTCTTCGCCGGTAGCAGCCGACGTGAGGAGGCTCTGACTGTCGTTGTTCTGCGTTCCGGCTTCCGCGTTCCGAGTTGAATGGAGCCTCCTCACGTCGGCTGCTACCGGTCAGAGGAACGCGCTCAACCGCTTCAGCAGCGCCGCCGTCGACTCCAGCCACCAGCCGAGCACGGTGAGCAAGCGCCCCTGCCCCGTGAGCAGCGGGATGCCCAGCAGCAGCACCAGCACGTTGCCGAGGAAGATGACGACGCCGGAGAAAAGGTAGCCCTGTCCGGTGATGTCGGATTGCTTCGTCTTGAGAATCTCCCACGTCAGCGTGACATGGAAAGCGTAGGCCGCGCCCAGCAGCAGATGGAAAAGCGGCGTCCACCGCGCCCAGCCCCAGAGGAGGTGTCCGGCTAGGAAGACCAGCACCACCAGCACCGCGTAGAGCGGGAAGAAATACGGCGCGAGCGCGACGAGGAAGTTGGACTTGGTGATGACCACCTCGCCGCCCTGCGACGTGGCCTTGAACTTCTTTACCTTGCCGCCAAAGAGCCACGACCACACGACGTGCGTCAGCTCGTGCCCGACGACGTAAATCCACATCGGCTTGGGCAACAGCGAGAAGACCACCAGCCAGCACGCCGCGCCCGCCCCCAGCGGCACCCACACCTCGGACGCCCCACCGCTCACGCGCACGACCCTTGCCAGCGCCGGCAACGCACCTGCGCAAACCGGCAGCAGGAGGATGCCGAGGATGAATTTGAGCCACTTGGGCACGGCGCAAAGTGCGGTGAACGGCGGCGGCGAATCCAGTTCAATTCGAGAAGAAGTCCGAAGCACTCGCTTGACAATTGCGTCGGATGGGCGCACTCAGGACGAAAGCCCAGTCATTATGCAGCTAACCAAACATCATCCGCGTGCAGGTTTCACCCTCATCGAACTCCTCGTCGTCATCGCCATCATCGCGATCTTGGCGGGGATGCTGTTGCCGGCGTTGGCCAAGGCGAAAGAGAAGGGGTTGGGCACACGCTGCCAGAGCAACTCCAGACAAATCGCGTTTGCCTACAAGTTTTACTCCGATGACTCCGACTCGAAAATCGTGGAACTGGCGCGTAATAGCGACATGGTGAACAACCCAATCCCCAACCCAATCCTCCCGAGCACCTTGCACAAGTGGTGGCCGGACTTGCTTGCCAAGCAGGTGAGTGGTAACCGGGATATTTTCAAATGCCCAAGCGTCAAGGTCGGCACCACCGGCATCGGCATCGGCATGAACCACTCGGAGCTCGGCATGTGGATCCCCACGGGGAATAATTCCTACAAGGAGCATCAGATCGCCAAGCCGGAGGACACCATCGTCTTGGCTGACGCCGCGCAGATGGACCTCAACTCGATCCCCTCGCCCACACTCAGCCCGGACAATTGGAAACTACAAACGCCTTTCTCGGGAACGCAGCTGTGGCGCACCCCATCAAACAGCCCCTGGTATGAACGCACCGGTGCCGGTGCAGCAAACGGTGAGCGGGTTGCCAATCGCCACAGCGGCCGGGCGGCAGCCATCTTCATGAACGGCCGGGCCGACTTCATGCCAGCCAGCAAGTTTGGCTTTCAGGACCCGACCACGGGCGCGACGCTCCCTGTCGGCCATCCGCTCGCCCTGTGGGATCGCCGGTAGCGCACGGCTACTGATTTACCAAAACGGCGCGGCCGGTCCTCTGATCCACGGCGAACCGCTTGCCCGCTGGCGGAGCCGGCAGCTTGGTCAACATCTTGGCCTGCACCAACGCCTCCAGGTTCTTGGGAATGGAGTTCTGCGACATGACCCACGCCTGCACGAGTTCATCGAGCACCTGGAGTTGCAATTGCACGTTCCCGCTGGCCAGCTTCTGGTCCATCTCGCTGTGAGCCTTGGCGGCTGGCGAGCCGGCGGGAACCGCTGGTGCCGGAGTGAACTCTCCCTTCGGAGCAGCCGTCGCAGCCGATGGGGTCGCTTCCGGGTTTGAGTCAGTCGATGTGGTCTTTTTGCGGCAGCCCACGGAGAAGAGGGCGGCGAGGAGGCAGCAGGCGATAGCGAGTTTCATAATTAGTCTGGAAGTTTTTAGCGGTGCGCGTGGCAGGAATCCAGCCGCAATTGCGCTCGGTTGTGGCGGAGGGGCCTGCGCGTGTCGGCTCAATTTAGAATAATTCTAAATCTTGACGCGAGGAGTCACCACGCTACCGTGCGCCCCATGAATGCGGTTGCGACCAAACCCCCGCCGGAAAACAGCCTGAACGAGCGCCTCGCCCACAGCGGGTTGCGACTTACGCCCCAGCGCCAGCAAGTCCACGAGGTGCTCCGCGAGAAGATGGATCACCCAACCGCCGACCAGGTCTTCATGCGCGCGAAGTCCAAGATGCCAGAGATTTCCATGGCGACGGTTTACAACTGCCTCGATGCGCTCGTGACGTGCGGCCTCGTCCGCCAGGTCACGCTCGACCGGGGCGCGACGCGCTATTGCCCGAACATGCAGGACCACTCGCACTTTTACTGCGACGAGTGCGGCAGCGTTTACGACATCCTCCAGACCATCTCGCCCGAAGAGGCCCACATCAAACTCCCGCGCGGCTTCCGGCTGAAGCTGATCGAAACCAACCTCCACGGCCTCTGCCCCGACTGCGCCGCTAAAACCAAATGAAGACACGGATTGCACGGATCGGCACGGATTCAGAACCGTGCTCGGGAGCCTGCTCCCAATCCGTGCTAATCCGTGAAATCCGTGTCCAAGTTTTCCCATGAGCGAATCCACCAACACCATCGAAGCGTTCGTCGCCTCCGACTACAAATACGGCTTCGTCACGAACATCGAGTCCGACACCGTCCCGCCGGGCCTGAGCGAGGACACCATCCGCTTCATCT
>SXGQ01587406.1_pt1 | contig 10884 bp, 9 predicted proteins | sample 3178371 | NCBI WGS metagenome assembly SXGQ01 (sample SAMN11356859, study PRJNA531348) | freshwater metagenome | isolation source: freshwater sample F1-20 | place: China: Fuxian Lake, Yuxi | collected 2017-12-25 | reverse complement strand
CAGCGGGTGACCGGCGCGCGCCACCACCACGCCGGTTTCGGTGAAGAGCGCCTCGTGTGTGAGCGCGGCGGTGGTGGCGCGTGCGGGCACCGATGACAGCGCGAAGTCGACCTCCCCCTGCGCGACCCAGGGCATCAGCGATTCATTGAGCCCGTACAGGACGGTGACCCGCAGCTCAGGATGCGAGCCTTCGAGCCGCAGCAGCGCCTGCGGCAGCAGGCGGTTGGCTTCGGTGGGTCCACAGCCCATCAGCACATGGCCACTTCGCGAGCCCTTCAAGGCTTCAATCGCACCAGCGGCGTTCCGAAGCTCGGCTTCGACCACCTGACCGTGCTGCAGCAGCGCTTCGCCGGCGGGCGTGGGCGCGACGCCGAACCGGCCGCGATCGAGAAGCCGCACACCAAGCGCACGCTCCAGCGCCTTGATGCTCTTCGAGAGCGCCGGCTGGGACACCCCGAGTTCGGCGGCGGCTTCGGTGAGGTTGCCGTGGCGGACCGCGGCAAGAAACATCTGAACTTTTCGATAATCCATAACCTAGAGTAATGGAAAAAGCATGGATGGTTGTTGGCGGAGGGCGGCTGCTTTGTTAAGGTGGGTCGTTTCCGAATCCAGCCGGAGTGCCGCATGAGCGCGACCAACCTCGACTATCTGGTGCAGCCCGACCGCGTGCACCGCACCGTCTACACCGATCAAAGCCTGTTTGATCTGGAGATGGAGCATATTTTCGAGAAAATCTGGGTGTACTGCGGCCATGAATCGCAGGTTAAAAAGCCGGGCGACTACTGGACGCTCCAGATCGGCCGCCAGCCGATGGTGATGGTGCGCGGCGAAGACATGCGCATTCACGTGCTCTACAACCGCTGCCCGCATCGCGGCGTAATGCTCTGCGGGAATCAGAGCGGTAACACCGGCAGGCATTTCGTGTGTTCGTATCACGCCTGGAGCTTCAAGCTCGATGGCCGGATCAGCGCAATTCCGCTCGCCAAGGGCTACGAAGGCACGCGGCTCACGTTTGACGACCCGCAGGCGAGCATGGTGCCGGCGGCACGAGTGGGCAGTTATCGCGGCTTTGTGTTTGCAAGTCTGTCCTCCACTGGGCCTTCGCTTACCGAATTTCTCGGTGATTCCAAGGTGGCGTTTGACGACATCTGCGATCGGTCGCCCGAGGGCGAGGTGGAGGCGGTACCGGTCTGTTATCGGGTGGTGCAGCGCTCCAACTGGAAATTTTTCATGGAGAACCAGCTTGACGCGCTCCATCCATCGGTCACCCACCAGTCCACCGGCGTACCCGCACGGCGCGTTGAGAACCGGCTCAAGGCCGAGCAGGGTAAGGCGCCGTTGTTTTTCCACTATCTGTCCACCTTTGCCTCGAGCTTTGATCAGTGGGACAGCGTACAAACCGTCAATTTCCCAAACGGTCACGGCATTCTGACGGCCTACATGGGGCTCCGACCTACCGACCCCGATACGCTCGAATATGAAGCGCTAATGAGGAAAGCCTATGGCGAGGCGAAGGCCGAGGAATATCTGTCTCGAAGCATCCATCATGTACTCGTCTATCCCTATCTGTCGGTGCAGTCTCCGCTCCAGCAATTGCGCTGTCTGCGCCCGATCGGACCCGATCGAACACTGTCCGAGATCTGGCACTTCCGCCTGAAGGGCGTACCCGAAGCGATCTACCGGCGCTCGCTCTGGTACTTCAACCTGGTCAATTCCCCGGCCACCATGATCAACGCCGATGACCTGGAGAACTGGACCAAGGGGCAGTGGGGTCTGCAGTCAAAGGGCGGTGACTGGGTGAGTTTCCATCGTGAGCACGGCCGCGATACCGAGACCGACGGCGTGTCCTACTCGAACCGGGGCACCTCTGAGGTGGTGATGCGCAATCAGTTCAAGGCCTGGAAGACCTACATGCAGCCGGTGATCGCCGGCGCCGCAGTCTGAAAGGGGCACCGCGATGGAACGCAAAGATGTCAGTCAGGCCCTCGGCACCGGCGTGGTGATTGAGGCGATCGAATCGATGACCGGCGCCGAGTCGATTGCGCCTGAGCACGTGGGCCGTGGACGCCTACCAGCCACCGGCTACGTGCCGCAGGCCGTTCCGGTGGACCCCGCTCTGCAACGAGAAGTCGAAATGCTGCTCTACCGCCAGGCAGCGATGCTCGACTCGAAAGCCTGGGCGCAGTGGTGTGGTCTGTTCAGTGACCACGGCATTTACTGGGTGCCCGCCACGCCCGACCAGACCGATTGGGAGGGCGAGCCATCGATTTTTGCCGAAGATAGCCTGCTTCGCGAGGTGCGGATGGGGCGGCTTCAGCACCCCAACGCCTGGTCACAGGCTGCCAGCTGGGCGACCAATCATTTGATCGGTAATATGGTGATTGAGTCGGCGGTCTCGGATCGGCTGGAGGTTTATTCCCGGTTTCAGATGATGGAAATGCGGCGCGACGACATCCGGCACTTTGCTGGCAGCTACCGGCACACCCTGGAGCGAGAGCGGGGGATGCTCAAGATCGCCCTCCAGCGGGTTGATCTGACGAATGGCCAGGGACTCTACGAGTACGTGCTGCAGGCCTGGATCTGAGTTCAATATCGGGTCCGCCACGCGGCCGCCGCCGAGCGGCGCTCTGGCGGCGGTTGGGCTGCGATCAGCTTTACCGCTTCGCATCAAGGTTATTGGCCCCTTGTCATCGTCCGGATTCGCTACGATATAGATGGTCTCTTTGTTGGTACCGGAGGGCAGGGTCATGAAACGGGTCATTCTTTTCATTCTCACCAACCTAGCGGTGATGCTGGTGCTCAGCATTGTCGTCAATGTTCTCGGGCTTAACCGCTTCCTGTCGAGCGCTGGACTCAATCTGGGCGCGCTGCTGGTGTTTGCGGCCGTGATGGGGTTTGGTGGCGCGTTCATCTCGCTCCTGATGAGCAAGCCCCTGGCCAAATGGTCCACGGGTGCGCAGATCATCAACGACTCGCCCGATCCCGGCCATCAGTGGATCGTTCGCACGGTGGCGCGATTCTCCCAGAAGGCAGGCATCAACATGCCCGAGGTCGCCGTGTATGAAGGAGAGCCCAATGCCTTCGCGACCGGCGCCTTCAAGAACTCGGCGCTGGTGGCGGTGTCGACGGGGCTTCTCCAGTCGATGAGCCGGGATGAGGTCGAGGCGGTCATCGGTCACGAGGTTGCACATGTGGCGAACGGTGACATGGTGACGCTCACGCTCATCCAGGGCGTCATGAATACCTTCGTAGTGTTCATTTCCCGGGTCGTCGGCTATGTAGTCGACCGCATGATTCTTCAGAACAAGGACGACGCGCCGGGTGTTGGTTACTTCGTGACCACCGTCGTCATGGATATTCTCCTGGGCGTGGTTGCTGCCATGGTGGTCGCGTGGTTCTCCCGCCAGCGTGAGTACCGTGCCGATTCCGGCGCCGCGCAGTACATGGGGCAGCGCCAGTCCATGATCAACGCGCTGGCTCGGCTGGGCAACCTTGACCCGGGCGAGCTCCCCAAGACTGTTCAGAACATGGGCATCAGTTCGCGGCCCAGCGGCATCATGGCGCTGTTTTCCAGCCACCCGCCCATCGAGGAACGCATCCGCGCGCTCCAGGCGCAGTAAACCTGTGGCGGGGGCCGCGCGCCCCGCGTTCGGCCGGGGTGCGTCTACGCGATGCGCGTTGGTCGAGGGCTCCTGTCGGCAAGCGCCATCATTTTTTGTACCATCTGCTCGAGCAGGGTGGCGCGCAGGCCTGGCTCGCGTTCCCACAGATTGAGGCGCTCAAGCGGGTCGGCGTTCAAATCGTAGAGCTCGCCCCAGTTGGCGCCCAGATAAAGGGTGATCCGGTGCTTGGTAGTCACCAGCGTTCGGGCGCGCACCGGCTCTGAAAAGCCAAGATAAGCGCGCTGATTATCGTCTTCGATCAGGATGGCATCAGGTTCGGCGCCCAGGGGTACCTCGGGTTGTGGAGCCAGATTGCGACCCTGCATGCCGTTGACCGGCGCGATGCCGGCACGCGCCAGCACGGTACGGGCGATGTCGATGCTGCTGCCGAGCGATTCAGTGCTCGTGCCCGGCTGCGATGCGGCCGGGTCGGACCAGATGAAGGGGATACGTATCAGCCCCTGGTAATGAATCGGGCCCTTCAGCATGAGACCGTGGTCGCCCATGTAGTCGCCATGATCACTGGTGAAGACCACCACCGTGTTATCAGCCAGACCCGATTCGCGAAGCGCGGTCAAAATTTGTCCTACCGCGTCATCAATCATGGTGATCATGCCGTAGGTGAGTGCCAGGATTTCGCGTGTTTCGGCAGCACTCACCGCAAACATGCGCTGCGATGTGAGGATCGACTTGCCTCGCCTGCGCTCTTCGTGAATCCAGCGTACGTGCGCGGGCGCACCTGGCCCTGGTTCGGCACAGGTCTCGGGCGCCTGAACGGAGTCGGGCGAATACATCTCCCAGTATTGACCAGGCGGCGTGAAGGGATGGTGAGGGTCGGGAAAAGAGCACTTGAGAAAGAAGGGACGACCGCTGCCCGACGCTGCATGACGGCGCAGATAGTGGGCCGAGCGCTCCGCAATGTAGGCGCTTGAATAAAGGTGCTCGGGAAGCGGGGTGCGGCGAGCCTGCGGTGCCGAGAAGCGCGCATCGGGGATGCCACGACCGGGACCGCGGCACGCCTCGAAGTCAGGTATCTGCTCGGCGACCCAGCGGCTCCAGTCGCCGAAGGTCTCATCACCATGATGATTGCAGAGTTCGACATGCGAGAAACCGTAGTAGGGCAGGGTAAGTCGGTGCTCGGGGTGATTCCAGGAGGAACGCAGTTCCTGCCGGTAGGCGTCCTGCTCGAGATCGCTTTGAGTAGCTTCCGAATAGCCGGGCGTAGGCTTGAGTGTCCCCACATCGTCCGGGTCGACCAGAGGCGGACGGTCTTCCATGTTCTGCAGATGGCACTTTCCGATCAGCGCCGTTTCGTACCCGTGCTCAAGCAGCAACCGTGAAAACGTGGTGGCTTCGAGCGAGAGCGGAATGCCGTTGCTGCGCGAGCGGTGTACGGACGGCATGCGGCCGGTCATGATGCTCGCGCGGTTGGGCATACACACCGGCGTGGCAACGTGAAAGCGGTTGAAGCGCGTGCCGCGTGCTGCGAGGCTGTCGATATGCGGTGTACGTACGATGGGATTGCCGTAGCAGCCCAGATGGTCGGCGCGATGCTGATCGGTGATGATAAAAAGAAAATTCGGCTGTTTCATAGCGGGAGCGCTCAGAGGGGAACGGTGTAAGGCACGGTCGGCACAAATGCGCTGTCGGATTGGTGACCTGGGGAAGCCCGCCGGCGCAGTCAATCCGCGCGCAGGCCGCCCGCCACGATCACCTTGCGCCAGGTGTCGCTTTCACGGCGCAGGTAGTGGGCAAACTCATTCGCCGGAAGTGGCATCACCGCGGCGCCCGTCTCGCGGATACGGCCCACGAACTCGGCGTCACTTGCCACGGCGCGCAGAGCGTGCTGAAGCCTGTCCAGCACCGGCGCAGGCAGGCCCTTGGGCCCCAGCACACCCCAGGAGGCTGTGCCGTCAACCTGGGCGAGCCCAGCCTCGGCGGTGGTGGGCACGTCGGGTAATGAATCGATCCGTTTCTTTTCGGTAGTGACCAGTGGCTTGACTGCGCCGCTCCGGATGTGCGGCAGGATGGATGAGGTGACAACCACCATCAGATCAATATTGCCCGCGATCAGGTCGGTGCGGGTGGCCTGGCGGAAGGTCTCGCCGATCAGGTGCAGCTCGGTTCCGCTTCCGGGCGTACCGTAAGTGAGCCGGCGCTGCGCGGCGAGCGCGAGCATGGCCTTCATATCGGTGACGCCCAGCTTCGCGCTTGCAACCAACAGAACCGGCTGGCTTGCGATCAGCCCGATGGGCGAAAAATCATTCAGGGGATCGAAGCTGGCTTTGGCGCCTGGCAGGTTGGGTGAGATGGTGAGCGAACCTACGGGTGCGAAGAGCAGGGTGTAGCCATCAGGCGCGGCCTGCAAGACCTGAAGCGCTCCCACTGCACCAGCGGCGCCGGGTTTGTTCTCGACCACCACCGGCTGGCCAAGCGGCGCGCGCAGGGCATGGGCAAGCATGCGGCCGATGACGTCGGTGCCGCCACCTGGCGCGAACGGAATCACAATCCGCACCGGACGTTCTGGGTAGCCTGAGGATGACTGGGCGCTGGCCGGTGCCCCGATCAGTAGCGCGGCGAGGCCGGCGAGCACAGCGGCAAGCCCCACCCGCCTGTGCGCGGGTGAAGCGAAATGTGCAGGGGTGGGCATGTGTTCGCGAGAGGGTCGGTTGACCATCGTTGTCTCCTCGTTTCGGTTACCTCGATGTTACCCGCTGATCTTTTGGCGCTGCCATGCGGACCGGCCCGTGGCGCGCGCCCGCCCACCCAGTCTTTGCGTTCCAATCAACGCTTGCTATGCTCGTGGCCTTCAAACTGGGTGGCACAGCCAGTCAAAAAAATCAGGGAGACCGAATATGGGCGCGAGCGACGTACCAGTGCTGGAGGGCGGTTTTGCGCCGATCGAGTCAGAGCGTGTCATCGAACTCACCGATATCGAAGGCGGGATTCCGGCTGACCTCAACGGTATCCACGTTCGTAATGGCCCCAACCGGCGCTTCGAGGCGCCAGGTCGTTATCACTGGTTTGACGGCGATGGCATGCTGCACTCGGTCGAGTTCGATCGTGGCCGCGCGCGTTACCGTAACCGCTGGATTCACACGGCGGCACTAGACGAGGAGTTGTCGGCCGGTCGCGCGTTGTGGCAGGGCGTGAAAGATCCGCCCCGACGCGATCGCCCCGATCAGCCCCTCAAGAACACGTCCAACACCGACGTCAAGTTTTTTGCTGGTGATCTGCTGACCATGTGGTATCTGGGCGGCACGGTATATCGCTGCAACCCCCACGATCTGTCCACCAGAGGCCCGCTCGCGCTCGATCCTCGACTCGAGGGCCTGCCGATCTCGGCGCACTCCAAGGTAGATGAGCGCACCGGCGAGTTTCTGTTCTTTGCCTATGGTAAGAAGGCCCCTTACATGCACTATGGTGTGCTGGATCGTCAGGGGGAGCTTCGCACGCTCATGCCGGTGGAATTGCCCGGGCCGCGCCTGCCGCACGACATGGCAATCACCACCCACTACACCATCCTGCATGACCTGCCGCTGTTCTACGACATGGATGCCTTCGCAGCGGGGCGTCACAAGTTGCGCTTTTACGAACAGATGCCCGCGCGCTTCGGCATTGTTCCGCGGCACGGCAATCCAAGCCAGATCCGCTGGTTCGAGGCTAACCCCATCTACATCTATCACGTGTCGAACGCCTGGGAAGAGGATGATGGCCAGGGTGGTATTGAAATCGTGATGACCGGCACGCCGTTCAAATTTCCACGCCGGCCCGACGGCCTGATTGACGCTACAAAGGTGCCGCGCTATTTCGCCGAACTTGACAACGACTGCATGTTCTACGAGTGGCGGTTTAACCTGCGCACCGGTCAGACGCGCGAGCGTGTCCTCGACGACTTCGTCAACACCGAGTTCCCGGTCATCAATTCCACCATGCAGGGTGTGCAAACACGCTACTCATGGAACCTGTTGATGGGTCGGGTCAATCGGCCTGAAGAGCCGCGATTCGGGGGGCTCACCCGCTACGATCTTGAGACCGGCCGTTGTCAGGTCTATCACGAGGGGCCCTCGAAGTGGTGGAGCGAGGCACCCTTTGCGCCGGCTGACGCCATGAAGGCCGAGGACGACGGCTATCTGGTCGGCTTTATGACCGACCACGAAACCCTTCAGTCCTACTGCAACGTGTTTGATGCCCGCGATATCAGCCGGGGTCCGGTCGCCCGAATCCGGGTACCCGAGCGGGTACCTAACGGGTTTCACGCCACCTGGGTGAGCGCCGAGCGCCTGCGTCGAGGCTGGTGACGCGCTCGTCGCCCGCCGCTTAAACAGGATGGACGCCGCGCTCGCCCAGCTGCTCCAGCTGATTGCAAACGGCATTGCAATCGGCGCTATCTATGCGCTGGTGGCACTGGGTCTGGTGCTCACCTACAAGGCAACCGAAGTACTCAATTTCGCCCATGGCGATGTGCTGATGGCGTCGGCATTCGTGGGCTGGGCACTGATCGCTGGCGCAGGCTGGCCTTTCTGGCTAGCCATTCCGGCAGTGCTCGCGTTTGCTGCGGTGCTTGGGTGGACGATCGACCGGCAGCTACTGCGGCGTATCGCCGGGCAACCACAGTTTGCCGGTGTGATGCTCACCATTGCCATTGCTTTCATGATCCGCGGTGCGGTCAGCATGCTGTTCGGCCCGGACTCGCGTCGCTTCGAGGTCCCGTTTCAGGGCCGTACCCAGATCGGGCCGCTGGTCGTGAACGATCTGAACCTGGTGATTCTGGGCGTTGCTCTGCTGATCACTGTCACGTTGTTCTGGTTCCTGGGCCGTACGCCGCTTGGGCTGGCGATTCAGGCGTCATCGCAGAACCAGCTGGCCGCCTATCTCAATGGCATCCGGGTCAAGGCGCTGTCATCGCTCGTCTGGGCTTTGTCGGGAGCCATCTCGGCGGTGTGCGGGCTTCTGCTCGCGCCGGTAGCGCTGGTCGACATTGGACTCTGGGTGGTGGTGCTGAAGGCGTTGGCAGCACTTGTGCTGGGTGGCTTTGGCAGCGTGCCCGGCGCCATTCTAGGCGGGGTACTGATCGGGGTCATCGAACAACTGGCGGGCGTTTATCTGCCCGACGGCAGCAAGGACGTCGCGGCGTATCTGGTGCTGATTGGCGTGCTGGTGGTCTGGCCGCGCGGCCTTCTCGGCGAAGCACACGGGCGACGGGTCTGAGGCCATGCGCTTTCCCTACGACACCTCTTACCTCGATGGCTTTCGGCTGGTCCGCTATCGACAGGACTGGATCCTGTGGGGGCTCCTGCTTGCAGTTCTCGTTGCCGCGCCCGCTTTCCTGCCAAAATTTTTCATTGGCGAAGTCACCTATCTATTCATTCTTTGCGTGGCGAGCCTGGGCCTGATGGTGCTCACCGGCTACACTGGGCAGGTATCTCTGGGGCATGCCGCATTCGTTGCGATCGGTGCCTATTCGCATGCGTGGCTGCTGTCGCAGGGCGTGCCCTGGGTGCTGAGCGTAGGGGGCGCCACCGCCCTGTCGGCGCTGGTGGGATTGTTGATCGGCCTGCCCGCCATCCGGGTGTCCGGGCTTTATCTGGCCATGGTCACGCTCGCCTTTTCAATGGTCGTTGAACAGGTGGCGGGTCGCTGGAAGAGCGTGACGGGCGGGCATAACGGCATGCCAGTCCCCGACCTGGTGGTCTTTGGGCTCTCGCTGGGTGGGCTCAAGCCTTTCTACTACCTCAGTCTTGCGGTACTGGTGCTGGTGGTACTGGGGCTTGCCAACCTGATGCGAAGTCGAACAGGGCGCGCTTTTATCGGTGTGCGCGATTCCGAGGCGGCCGCCCATGCGCTGGGCATTCAGGTGGCTGGCGCCAAGGTTCTGGCCTTCGTGGTGTCTGCCGCTGTGACTGGACTGTCGGGGGCGCTGCTCGCACACCATGTGCAGTTCCTGTCGCCCGAGGCCTTCAGTATGCTGCTGTCACTCGAACTGGTGCTGATGGTGGTGATTGGCGGTCTGGGATCGCTTCGCGGGGCGGTACTGGGCGCGCTTCTGATCGGCATGCTGCCCACGCTCATCTCGCGCGTGAAGCCGCTGCTGCCCGATCACATTGCCAAGCAGATGGGGCTGGAAATTTTCATGTTCGGCCTGGTGCTTGCGCTCTTCGTACTGTTCGAGCCTCGTGGCCTGAATGGCCGGTGGCTCAAGTTCCGCGCTTTCCTCGAAAGCTTCCCCCTTTACCGGCGCGACACCTTCCGGCGCGGCAAGACCTACATGAAGTCGGAGCGCTACCGATGACGGCACGCGCTCACTCTCTCAGGCAGGGTCCCATGCTTGAGGTCGAGAACCTGTCGCTTGCCTTTGGTGGCGTGCGGGCAATCGATGCACTCAGTTTTAGGGTGGAACCTGGTGAGGTGTTTGCGATCATCGGGCCCAATGGCGCGGGCAAGACCAGCGTCTTCAATGCGATCACCCGTGTCTTCGATCCGCAAGGCGGTTCAATTCGCGTGAGGGGCTGCGATATGCTCGCGCTCAAGCGTCACCAGGTAATTGGTGCAGGCGTGGCGCGCACCTTCCAGAACATCGAGCTCTTTGAAGGCGCAAGCGTGCTCGATAACCTGATGCTGGGGCGGCATCGGTTCCCTCAGGGCAGCTTTCTCGCCCAGTGGTTCCGGCCGCATTGGGTGGCGCGCGCCGAGGCCGCCTCGCGCGAGCGCATCGAAGACATCGTCGAATTGCTTGATCTCGCGGCGTGGCGGAATGCCCCGGTGGCGGGGCTGCCCTATGGCGTGCGCAAGGTGGTGGAATTGGCGCGCGCACTGGCCGCCGAACCTGCACTGCTGTTGCTCGACGAACCTGCCTCGGGGCTCAACCCAGAAGAAACCCGCGACCTGTCGTTCTGGATCGACGATATCCGTCACGATCTGGGCATCACCGTGGTGATGGTTGAGCACGATATGTCGCTGGTGGCGCGTGCGGCGGATCGCGTGCTCTGCATGAATCAGGGGGCCGCGCTTGCGCTGGGTAAGCCCGCCGAGGTGCAGTCTGACCCGCGGGTAGTCGCCGCTTATCTTGGGGCCTGATCGTGGCCGAGCCGCTCCTGTCGGTACGCAACCTTGAAACCTGGTATGGACCGGTCGCGGCGATCCGCGGCGTCTCGCTCGATGTGCCGGACGGTGGCTTTGTTACCGTGCTGGGCGCGACTGGCGCAGGCAAGACTACGCTCCT
>SXGQ01161218.1_pt1 | contig 10884 bp, 9 predicted proteins | sample 3178371 | NCBI WGS metagenome assembly SXGQ01 (sample SAMN11356859, study PRJNA531348) | freshwater metagenome | isolation source: freshwater sample F1-20 | place: China: Fuxian Lake, Yuxi | collected 2017-12-25 | reverse complement strand
CTCCTCGTCCCGGCCGATCACCGGATCCATCTTGCCGGTGCGGGCGCGGGCGGTGAGGTCCATGCCGTACTTCTCGAGCGCCTCGTAGGTCGCCTCGGGATTGGCGGAGGTCACGCGCTGGGCGCCGCGGACGGCCTGGAGGGCGCCGAGGATGTTGCGGCGACCGAAGGCCTGCTGCTCGAAGGCCGCGCGGAGCGACGGGGTCTCGGCCAGGGCGAGCAGCACGTGCTCGGCGGACACGAAGGCGTCCTTCATGGTCTCAGCCTCCTCCTTCGCCTTCAGCAGCAGCTGGTGGGTGTCGGCGGAGAGGTTCGGCTGGCCGGCGCTTTGCGCGAGCTTGGGGAGCCGGGCGAGGACGCCGGCGGCCGTCGCGACGATCGCCTGCTCATCCTTGCCGGCGCGGCGGAACAAGGAAGACGCGACCCCGCCGTCCTGGGCGAGGAGCGCGACGAGCACGTGGGCGGGCTCGAGGGAAGAATGGCGACGGTTGATCGCCTCGGTCGTCGCGAGCTGCAACGCCTCGGTGGTCTTGTCGGTCAGGTTGCCGTAAGGAGTAGTCATGGCACCGAGTTTGCACGAACCGTTCCAAGCGGCGAAAGGCATTCTGGCAGGGTTTTCCTCCGGCGCGATCAAAGACGAAGGCCAAACCCGCGATTCCATGCGTTTTCCAAGGGACAGGCGGAGTGACAGCGCGTCGCCAGCGTGACGAGTTGTCGCCCTGCGCGGCCGATCCGGGGAGCAGTCCCGTGTTGCCCGCGGCGGGCCTTGGCCTAAACTGCCTCACGCATGACTTCCGATGCGCAGCTGGCCGCCCTGGAGCGCCTCCTCGACGACCCCTCCCCGGTCGTCCGGCAGGCCGTGGCCGCCCACGTGAAGGCGGCCGGCACCGCCGGCATCCTCTGGCTCGAGAAGTTGGCCGCGAAGGCCGAGCTGGCCCCGCATGCGCACTCCTTGCTGGCCGACCTCCGGACGGTCGAGGCGGCGGCCCAGACATTCCTGACCTACCTGCGCGCGGGGCCGATCGACCTGGAGGAAGCCTGCCTGCTCCTGGAACGGGTGGCCACCCCTTCCCTGCCCCCGTCCGCCTATACGGCCGAGCTCGACCGGCTCGCGGACCGCACGCGGGAACTGATCGCCGAACCACTGGAGCTGCGGGCGAAATGCCGGCTCCTCTGCCGCGTGCTGTTCGGGGAGGAAGGCTACCGCGGGGCTCAGGAAAGTTTCTCCGCGCCCGCCTCCTCCCTGCTGTCCAAGGTCATCTCGACCCGGCGCGGCATCCCCATCTCGCTCTGCCTGATCTTCCTGCTCGTCGGCCGGCGCCTCGGCCTCCCGCTGCAGCCGGTCGGCCTGCCAGGGCGCTTCATGGTCGGGATCTTCCGCGGCCGGGAACCACTCTACATCGACTGCTATGAGGGCGGCGCCTTCCGCACCCGCGCGGACGTCCAGCTCATGCTGCTGGACAACCACCTGCCCGCCGACGAGGCCTTCCTCGGACCGGTCTCCGCCGAACAGACCTTGGCGCGCTGCTGTCGCAACCTGGTCTCCCAATACGAAGCCCAGGGCGACGACCGATCGAGCCGGCTCTACCTGGGTTTCGTCCGCGCCCTGGAACAACTCGATGAGCGCGCCTGAGACCTTCACGACGGCGACGCTGGCCGCGGCGAGCTTCGTCGGACCGCAGCTCGGCGTCCTCGGCGATCCCATCGCCCATTCGCTCAGCCCGGCGATGCACGGCGCCGCGCTCGCGGCGCTCGGCCCGACCCACCCCGAGCTGGCCGGCTGGCGCTACCATCGCCTCCACGTCACCGCGGCCGAACTACCCGCGGCGCTGCGCACGCTGCATGCGAAAGGCTTCGTCGGCCTCAATCTGACCGTGCCGCACAAGGTGCAGGCCCTCGGACTCGTCGAGTCGCTGTCGGCCGAGGCCCGGCGCGCCGCGTCGGTGAACACGCTCGTCGCCACCCCGACGGGCTGGACCGGCCACACCACCGACGGCCAGGGCTTCCTCGAGGCGTTGCGCGAACGGACCGGGCGGGCGGTCGACGGCCGAACCGTGGTGCTCCTCGGGGCGGGAGGCGCAGGCCGGGCGGTCGCGGCGGCCTGTCTCGCCGGGGGCTGCGCCCGCCTGACGATCCACAACCGCGACGCCGGGAAAGCCGCCGAGCTGGCGGCCGCGCTCGCGGACCCCCGTGCGCACGGCACGGGGCTCGACGCCTTGACGACGCTGGCGGCCGAAGCCGTCGTCGTGAACTGCACGACGCTGGGCCTCAAGGCCGACGACCCTTCCCCGCTCGGCGCGACGGCGCTCCGCCCCGGTCATTTCGTCTTCGACACGACCTACGGGACCACCCCCTCGCGCTTGCTGCGCGACGCCCGCGCGGCCGGCGCCGCCGGCTGCGATGGACGACCGATGCTGCGCTGGCAGGGGGCGCTCGCCTTCCGCCTCTGGACCGGCGTGCTGCCGCCCGCCGAACCCATGCGCCGCGCCCTCTCCGAGACCGCTTCCTGACCATGCTCGCCGAACTGCAACGCTTCTCCGCCGACTACCCGCGCCTGGCCGCGGTCTTCGCGGGCCTGCTCGGAGCCTGCGTCGGCAGCTTCCTGAACGTCTGCATCCACCGGATGCCCAAAGGCGAATCGGTGGTGACCCCGGCGTCGCGCTGCGCTTGCGGCCAGCCGATTCCCTTCTGGTTCAACCTGCCGGTGGTGGGCTGGCTGATGCTCCGGGGTCGGGCACGCTGCTGCGACGGGGCGATCTCCCTCCGCTACCCGCTGGTCGAACTGATCACCGCGTTACTCTTCGCCTCGGCCTGGACGTTGCTGCCCGGCCCCAAGGCCGCGGTAGCGTTCGTTTTCCTCCCCCTGCTCGTGCTCCTGGCCGGCTGCGACCTGGACGATATGACCGTGCCCGACGGACCTAACTTCACGCTCGTCGGCGCCGGCCTCTTCCTCTCGGTCCTGATCCCCTCCCTGCATGGGCACTCCGGCAATCTCGACCTGCCGGTGCTGGACCGGGTGCTCTCGTTGACCGACAGCCTCATCGGCGTCGCCGTGGGGACCGCGATCGTCTGGTGGATCCGTACCGTCGGGACCTTGCTCGCCGGCCGCGAGGCCATGGGCGAGGCCGACATCATCCTGTGCGCGGGGGTCGGGGCTTTCTGCGGATGGCAAGGCGCCCTGTTCTGCGTCTTCGGGGGCTCGGTCATCGGGGTCATCACCGCCCTGCCGGGCCTGATTTCGGCCAAATTCATCAAAGGAGAGGAATATGCCGGGGTGGTGCCCTTCGTGCCGAGCATGGCGGCGGCGGGGGCCCTTTGGTTCTTCCGGGGGCCTGAGCTGGCGACGGCGTGGCACCATTGGGTCAATGGCTGAGGTTTCTGGCTTGTCTCCCCCCTCCCCCCTCCCAAATCTGCCCACCTCCCCGCCATGAAGCAGCTCGCCCTCGCCACTTTGCTCGCCTCCACCGCCCTCGTGGGCTGCCACACCTACGACACCCCCAACCACGGCAAGGCCGTATCGCTGGAGCCCAGCCACAACTTCCTGGGTATCGTCAAGACCGAGCCCGGTTCCTACGCCCCGAACAACAAGGCCACGCTCAGCCTGACGACCAACGAGCTTTTCACCCACCGCACGACCACGGGCGACCGCATCACCTTGTTCTGGGGGGCGATCACCATCACCGACTACTGAGTCGGCAGCTCGACTAGCCTTGCAGAAGCCCCGGATTCGGGGCTTCTTCATTTACCGGCCCATGAACGTCCCCGGAAGCAACGTCGCCCGCCACCTGCGCCAGGCCGCCCTGGAACAGCCCGAGGCGATCGCCACGCTTTCCCCCCTTTCGGTCGGGCCCGACGCCAAGGTCGTGCACGCCCGGTGCTCGTTCCGGCGGCTCGACCAGGAAAGCGACGCGGCGGCGCGCATCTTCCACGCAGAGGGCATCGCCCTGGGCACCCGCACCTTGCTCGCCGTGCGCCCAGGGCACGACCTCATCGTGGCGATGTTCGGACTGCTGAAGCTCGGCGCGGTCCCGGTGGCCATCGACCCGGGCATGGGCATGCGGTCCTTCCTGGGCTGCGTCCGCCATACCGAACCGGAGGCCTTGGTCGGCGTGCGCGCGGCCGTCTGGCTGAGCCGGCTCCCGCTGCCCGCGCTCCGCTCCCTGCGCACGCGCGTCCTGGTCGGCACGACCAAGTGGCGCCACCTGCGTGAGCAGTGCGCCTCCGCCGAGCCCCGGCTGCTCGCGGAGGTCTCACCGGACACGCCCGCCGCGATCCTCTTCACCTCCGGCTCCACGGGCGCGCCCAAGGGGGTCGATTACACGCACGGGATGTTCGACGCGCAGATCGAGTTGATCCGCCGGACCTACGCCATCCGGCCGGGCGAGGTGGATATGCCGATGTTGCCGCTCTTCGCGCTCTTCAACCCCGCGCTCCGGATGACGACGGTCACGCCGCTCCTCGATCCTTCGCGCCCGGCCACCGCCGACCCGGCGCCGATCGTGGCGGCGTTGCGCTCCGAACAGGTGACGAATTCGTTCGGTTCGCCCGCGGTCTGGGGCCGCCTGGCCGATCATTGCGAACGGCGCAGCCTGAGCCTGCCGGCCTTGCGGCGCGTGCTCATCGCGGGCGCGCCGGTGCCCGATGGCTTGCTGGCGCAGCTCCGCCGGATCGCGCCGCAGGCGCAGGTGCACACGCCTTACGGCGCGACGGAATGCCTGCCCGTGTCGACCATCGCCTCGGGCGAACTGCTGGCCGACCACCGGGAGACCGCGCGCCGTGGCGATGGCACCTGCGTCGGCCGACCGGTGGAAGGCGTGGAGATCAAGGTCATCCGCGAGGTCGAGGGGCCGATCCCGACCTTGGCCGAAACGACAACCTGCGCCCCCGGGGAGGTCGGCGAGATCATCGCCACGGGCCCGAGCGTGACGCGCGCTTACCACCGTCTGCCGGAAGCGACGGCCGCGGCCAAGATCGCGGACGGCGGACGCGTCTGGCACCGCATGGGCGACCTCGGTGCGCTGGGCGCGGACGGGTTGCTGCGTTTCCTCGGACGGCGCGCCGAAAAGGTCCGCACCGCATCGGGCGACCTGCCCACCGAGGCGGTCGAACCGGCGTTCCGCGCCCACCCCGACGTCGCGCGCTGCGCGCTCATCGGCCTCGGGACGAAGGCGCCGTTCCTGCCGGCCTTGGTCGTGGAACCGCGCGAGGGACGCTTCCCCGCCGACGCCCGCGAACGCGAACAGTTCATCGCCCAGCTGCGCGCCTGCGCCGGGAGCAACCCGACCGCGACCCGGGTGGAGACCTTCCTCTTCCAGGCGAAACTGCCGGTCGACGTGCGGCATAACGCCAAGATCCACCGCCTCCGCCTCGCGAAGGAATGGACCGAACGCCTGCGCGCGGAGCGGCTGAACCCCTTGCGCCGACTGTTCCGATGAGCCGTCCGACCGTCCTTGTCACCGGTGGCGGCGGCTTCCTCGGCCGGGCGGTGGTCGAGCGTTGCCTCACCCGTGGTTACGCGGTGCGGGTCTACGGCCGTTCGGCCTTGGCGGCCGACCTGGCCGCGCGCGTGGAGTTCCATCGGGGCGACCTCGCCGACGCCGCGGCGCTGACGGCGGCGGTCCGGGGATGCGATTTCGTCTTCCACGTCGCGGCGAAAGCCGGGGTCTGGGGGAAGTGGGAGGACTACGTGCGCAGCAACATCACGGGGACGGAGACCGTCGTGCAGGCCTGCCGCGACCATGGCGTCAAGGCCTTGGTCTACACGAGCACGCCGAGCGTGGTCTTCAACGGCGAATCCTTCCGCGGAGCCGACGAATCCCTGCCGTACGGGACGGATTTCCTCTGCGCCTACGCCGAGACCAAGGCCACCGCCGAACGCCGCACACTCGAGGCCGCGTCGGCAACCCTCAAGGTCTGCGCGCTCCGTCCGCACCTGATCTGGGGCCCGGGCGACCACCACCTCTTTCCCCGCGTGCTGGCCCGGGCCCGCGCCGGCAAGCTCCGCATCGTCGGCGACGGCGCGAACCTGGTCGACGTCACGCACGTCGACACCGCGGCGGACGCGCATCTCGGCGCGCTGGACGCGCTCCTCGCCGGTCGCGCCAACGGCAAGGCCTACTTTCTCTCACAGGGTGAGCCCGTGAAGCTCTGGGACTTCATCCATCGTCTCGTCGTCGGGGCCGGTCTCCCGCCCGTCACCAAGCGGATGCCGCTCCGCCGCGCCTATGCGCTCGGTGCGCTGCTGGAAGGCCTCTGGACGCTGCTCCCGCTCAAGGGCGAGCCCCCCATGACCCGGTTCGTCGCCGTCGAGCTCGCCAAGGACCATTGGTTCGACGTCTCCGCCGCGCGCCGCGACCTCGGGCTCAAGCCCGCCGTCGACACCTGGGCGGAACTCGACCGCCTCGCGGCGACGTTCCGGGCCGACTGACCGCCGCCGGTCGCTCAGCGCGTCAGGACATCGACCTCGCAAGCCGCGCAATAGGGACGGGCCGCCGGAGCCAGCGTGGCGGCGCACAGCGGGCAACGATCACCGGCCAGAGGCACGACTTGGCGGACTGCTTCCTCGTGACGGCGACGACGGTGACGCAGCCAGGCGAAGAAGCCGACCATGGCGACGCCGAGTCCGATCATCTGGAGGGAGAAACCCAGGTCGACCGGGCGCCGGACATCCGTCGGCGCAGGGAGGAAGCCGGCCGCCCCGAAGAGGACGAAAAAGAGCCCGGCCAACATGCCGAAGCCCGAGATCCAGGCACGTACCGGGCGAAAGGCGTCGACCTGGATGAAGCAGGTATCGCAACGCCATTCGACCGAACGCCCCAAGGGCATCAGCGGCACGAAGAAAAGATGGTAGACCGCGAGGTGACGGGTGCCGATCGCCAGGCGTTGCGCCGAACAGACGGAACACCAGACGTGGCGGCATGCCACCCTGCGGCGAAAGAACTTGTAGCGGCCGTCGATGATCACGGCGCACTTGTAATACGAGGCAAGCGGCCGGGGCAAGCGGATCGCGGACCGCGATGCTTTCGCCTAGGCAGGCTTGCGGTGGCCTCACTTTCCTCCAAGGTTCCCCGCATGCCCGCCGACGGACTCCAGCCCGACAAGACTTTCATCGTCACGATGAAGACCTGGTTCGACCAGACCGACGGCCTCGGCATCCTGCATCACTCGCACTACGTGCTGCTGATGGAGCGCGCCCAGAAGACGATGTTCGTCGCGATGATGGGCAAGGATACGCTCGACCCCGCCATCGCCCCCGACGTCTACGTCGTGGTGCGCGACCTCGACCTTCATTACCACGCGCCGATCCGACCGGAGTGCGACGTGAAGCTTATCCTGAGCGTCCGCAAGGTCCGCGCCGCGGGCCTGACAGTCGACTTTGAGTTCCGCAGCGCCGACCTCACTATCCTGCACGCCAAGGCTTCTCGTACGGTCTGCCGCATGGACGGGACGACCCACCAGCCGGCGCCCTGGAGCGAGGAGTTCAGGGAGAAGCACGAGGAGTTGGTGAAGGGATAGAGTGCCGAGTCGATGCTCTCATCGATTCTACCATCGACTCAGCACTCGATTCAGCCCTCTGTGCTCGACTCAGCACTCCTCTTTGCCCTCTCCTTCAACCCCGCGCAAATCCCGCACGTCTTCCCATCGCAGCCTCTCGCGGTGCAGTGCTCGCGGCCGTAGAAGATGATGCGGAGGTGGAGCTGGTTCCACGACTCCTCGGGAAAGACTTTCTTGAGGTCGCGCTCGACCTGCTCGACCGACTTGCCGGGACTCAGCTTCCACCGCTTCGCGAGGCGATGGATATGGGTATCCACCGGAAAGGCGGGGACGCCGAAGGCCTGCGCCATGACGACGGAGGCGGTCTTATGGCCGACGCCGGGTAGTTCCTCGAGTTCCTCGAAGGTGCGAGGCACCTGACCACCGTGCTTCGTCATGATCAGTTTCGCCAGGCCGACCAGCGCCTTGGACTTCTGCGGGGCGAGCCCGAGCTGCCGGATGAGGCCCAGGACCCGATCGACCGACATCGCCGCCATCTTCGCGGGCGTCCCGGCGACCGCGAACAAGGCCGGGGTGACCTCATTGACCTTCTTGTCCGTGCACTGAGCCGAGAGCACGACCGCGACGAGCAGGGTGAAGGCATCCGTGTGGTCCAGCGGGACCGGCGTCTCCGGGTAGAGCTTCGCCAAGGTTCGGGCGACGAAGTCGGCACGGGCTTGGCGGGTCATCGCCTGACGCTAGACCCTCGCCGGCGCCCCTGGCAAATCCGCACCCGCGAGTTATTCACAGATGCGTGGTTTCGGTCTTAAGCGGCCGTCCGGGCGACCCTCCGCTTATGACCATTCGCTCCCGTCCTAATACCCCCCACCCCGGGGGCTGGACGATTGCGGGCAAGCCTTCGCGGTTCAAAAAAGTCAGCCTCCTTTCAGCCCATGGCCCAACTGCCCTACGACCCTTCGAAAATCTCCCGCGAACTCTCCCGCCATTACATCGCGGCGACCGAGGCCGATATCCAGGCGATGTTCGCCGCCGTCGGCTCGAAGGACTTCCCGGACATGTACTCGCACATCGACCGCGCGGTACAGTTCGCCGGCCCGCAGGACCTGCCCGAGGAACTCGGCTATGAGGCCTTGGCGGATCGCATGGAAGCGCTCTCCCGGAAGAACTCCGTCAAGACCGCCTTCCTCGGCGACGGCCTGCAGGTCTACCGCACCCATGAGATCGTCGGCCACGTCTGCTCGATCCGCAACCTGACCACCTCCTACACCCCGTACCAGCCGGAGCGCTCCCAAGGCACGCTCATCACGCACTGGATCTACCAGTCCACGCTGGCCCAGCTGACCGGCTTCGAAGCCGTCAACTCCTCGCTCTACGACCGGGCCAGCGCGCTCTTCGAGGCCGCCGTCTGCGCCGTCCGCATGGCCGACGCCGAAGCCAACACCGTGCTCGTCGCCGGCAACCTCCTGCCGGCCGACCTCGAAGTCCTGCGTACGCACGTCGCCGACACCACGGTGAAGCTGGAATTCCTCGCCCCCGAGGAGGCCACCGGCCGCCTCCCCGCCGCCGGCATCGCCGCCGCCGCCGCGCGCCTCGGCAAGCAGCTCGCCGCCGTCATCTTCCCGCAGGTCAACGCCCTCGGCCTCCTCGAAGACGTCGATGCCCTGACCGACGCGTGCGCCACCGCCGGCGTGAAGTCCATCGCCGTCATCGACCCGATGCTCCTCGCCACCGGCGGCCTCAAGGCTCCCGCGCATTATGGCCAGAAAGGCGCCGACATCCTCGTCGGCGAAGGCCAGCACCTCGCCATCGGCGCGAACTTCGGAGGCCCGGGCCTCGGCATCTTCGCCGTCCGCCACCACGCCGACAAGAAGAACGAAGTCCGCGAGACCCCAGGCCGCTTCGTCGGCAAGGCCAAGGACAACGCCGGCCGTGATTGCATCGTGATGGTGATGTCCACCCGCGAGCAGCACATCCGCAAGGATAAGGCCACGTCCAACATCTGCTCCAACCAGGCCTTCGTCGCCACCATCGCCGGCGCCGCCATCCTCGCGCGCGGCGAAGCCGGCATGGCCGCCTCCTGCGTCGCCGGTCGCGACCAAGCCCGCCGCGCCGCCGCGAAGCTGCACACTATGCCGGGCCTCAAGGTCTGCTACGCCGACCAGGCCTTCTGGAACGAGTTCAGCCTGATGCTCCCCGAGCCCGCCGCCGCCGTCATCGCCAAGGGCCGCGCCGCCGGCCTGCACGTGGGCATCGATATCACCGGCCGGACGCCCTGCAACTGCTCGCTGCTCAAGATCTCCTTCAGCGACCTCCAGACCGCCGCCGACACCGACCGGCTCATCGCCTTCTTCGAAGGTCTGTACGGCAAGTCCGCCGGCACGAAGGCCCTCGCCGAAGTCCCCGCCGCCCTGCTCCGCCAAGGCGCCGTCGGCCTGCCTTCCTTCCCGCTCTCCGAACTGAAGGCTTACTACTCGAAGCTCGGCGAACTCAACGTCTCGCCCGACACCGGCTGCTTCCCGCTCGGTTCGTGCACGATGAAGTATAACCCGCACATCAACGACTGGGCCGCGGGCCTGCCGGGCTTCACCGGCCTGCACCCGCAGGCGCCCGTCGAGGACGCGCAGGGCTCGCTCGAGCTCCTCTGGCAGATCCAGGAATGGCTCCGCAAGATCACCGGCCTCGCCGGCCTGACCACCCAGCCCGTCGCCGGCGCGCAGGGCGAACTCGTCGGCCTGAAGCTCTTCCAGGCCTACCACCGCCACCACGGCCAGCACCGCGACATCATCCTGATCCCGACGACCGCCCACGGCACGAACTTCGCCACGGCCACCACGGCCGGCTACGCCACCAAGCGCAACCCCGACGGCTCGCCTTCGGGCATCGTGCTCCTGAAGTCCGCCCCCGACGGCCGCGTCGACCAGGCCGACTTCGCCGCGAAGATCGCCGAGTTCGGTCCGCGCATCGCGGGCATGATGGTCACCAACCCGAACACCTCCGGCGTCTTCGAGACGGACTTCCAGAAGATGGCCGCGGAGATCCACCGCGTCGGCGGCCTCGTCTACATGGACGGCGCCAACATGAACGCCATCGCCGGCTGGGTGAACCTCGGCGCTCTCGGCGTCGACGCCGTCCACAACAACCTGCACAAGACCTGGACCGTCCCGCACGGCGGCGGCGGCCCCGGCGACGGCATCGTGGCCGTGTCCGAACGTCTCGTCGACTTCCTCCCGGGCTACCAGATCGAGAAGCGCGGCGACACCTACGTGGCCGTGAAGCCGAAGCACAGCATCGGCTCCTTCCACCGCCACTGGGGCAACTTCGCCCACAAGGTGCGCGTCTACACCTACCTGCAGCGCCTCGGCAAGGAAGGCGTCCGCCGCATGGCCGCGAT
>SXGQ01065977.1_pt1 | contig 10884 bp, 10 predicted proteins | sample 3178371 | NCBI WGS metagenome assembly SXGQ01 (sample SAMN11356859, study PRJNA531348) | freshwater metagenome | isolation source: freshwater sample F1-20 | place: China: Fuxian Lake, Yuxi | collected 2017-12-25 | reverse complement strand
TCGAGAGTTCAGCACGTCGAGGTCGCGATAGAAACGATAGCGACCCGCGATACGCGAGTCGTAGGCGATGTAACGAGTGCTCTGTTCGAGATAGCTGGCCAGACGTCCCCATTCGAGGATCTTGGTGAGCACGTTGGACGCCTGCTCACACGCCAAGTGAACGCCACCCAGCTGGGCGACCGAGTCGTCGCCGTACTCGAAGAACACCTTCTCATAGAGTTCCTCGGCGCGTTCCAGACCGATGGTGGCGTCGACCTCTTGATCACCGGCGATGTCGAGATCGCCCACGAACTCGTCGAGAAAAAGGCGACGCAGGCTCTTGGAGCTACGGCTGTACCGCGCGAAGAGGGCTCCCTTGACGACCTCGGGCAGGTTCACCAAGGCGAAAACCGGACCATCGAGATTGGTGAAGTAACGTCGCAGGACGTCGGACTCCGTAGGGGTGAACTCCTCGGGGGCGTAGACCGTCACGAGAGGTCACGCTAGTGGGTGGACCCGCGACGACGCGGTAATGCGAGCCCTCCCTAACGGGTGACCCCGAGCACGTCGACCGACGATGCAACCCGGGAAAACTCGTGTTTCACCCCGTCCAGCAGGACCGGGTCGGTCCAGAGATCGACCACCGTCATGGCCATGGCCTTGGCGCCGGCCACCACCGCTCGGTCACCCGACTCCGACCCGGCGTGGCGCGCGAAGTCCTCGGTGTGGATCGGCGTTCCGTCTGGCGCCGCCTTCACCATCGGATGAATCGACGGCAACAGATAACTCACGTTCCCCATGTCGGTGGATCCGGTCACGCGTCGGCCGATCACGTCCGGATCCAGAACCTCGCGCCCGAGTCCCGCCATGTTTCGCGCGTACGAGGCCACCAGCGCTCGATTGTCGCGGACGTCGGCGTACGCCACGTCGTCCCATGTCGCCGACATCGTGCATCCGCACGCCGACGTCGCACCTTCCAGACAGTCGAGCACCCGACGCTTCAAGGGCTGCAGCGACTCGATGGTGTCGGAGCGCACGTACCAATTGGCCGCCGCACGCCGCGGAACGATGTTGGGCTTCTCCCCGCCTTCGGTGATGATGCCGTGCACACGCTCGGTGGGACGAATGTGTTGCCGAAGTGCGGCCACGTTCATGTATCCGAGAACGGCCGCGTCGAGAGCGTTGCGACCCTCCCACGGGGCCGCGGCGGCGTGCGCGGCGCGTCCGGTATATTCCACGCCGGCGGTGTGAATGGCGATCGAATGCATGCGCAACAAGTCGGCATCGGCCGGGTGCACCATCATGGCCGCGTCCCCGGTGGCGAAGGCGCCGTTTCGCGCCAGGTAGATCTTGCCGCCGCCACCCTCCTCGGCCGGGGTGCCCAATATGCGGACCCGGCCCCCGAGTTCGGTGGCCAGACCGGCCACGGCCAGGCCGGCACCGAGGCCCGCCGCGGCGATGACGTTGTGTCCGCACCCGTGACCGATTCCCGGCAGCGCGTCGTACTCGAGCAGCACGAGGATCTCCGGACCGACATCGCCGGCAACCGCCTCGAAGGCCGTCTCCACGCCGTAGGCGTGTCGCGTCACCGGAAGTCCCGCCGACTCCAACACGTCACACAGCAAGTCGTGTGCGAATCGCTCCTCGAAATTCAGCTCGGGGTGCGCGTGAATCGACCGACTGACTTCGATCAGCCGATCGGCCCGCGCGTCGACGGCGTCGATGACCACGGACTTGGCAGCGTCGACCTCGAGCATGTTCCAACCGTAACCGATGCCCGACCGTGAGAGGCGACCCTCAGATCCAGATCGCTCCGGCGTCGGCGCGCACCCGAACACTCACGGAATCGGCGCGTCCGACCCGGACACCATCGACCGCCACGATCGCCCCGCTGCATTCGATCACGATCTCTTTCACCGATCGGACGGACAAACGCGGATGCGGAAAGTGACGGCCGGTTCGCGCGCGACTCCACGCGAGCAACCTCTGGCGTGGGCCCATGCGAGGATCGACCGACAGCACCTCGAAACGTCCGTCGTTCGGGTGACCGCGCGGCACCAGATCGCGACCGTCGTAGTACTGCGCGTTCATGATCCAGTGCACCTCACCACGCAATCGCCCTCCGCGACGACGAACACCGTGGATCATCACGTGTGACGAGGCGACGATGACGTGATGCTGGCCCCCACGAATCAATTCGACGTCCATCAGATCGATCGGCAGACGACGCCCGCTGTCGCCGATCCCGGGGATCACCGACGCGCCGATCGTGAGCGCCATGTCGCCCCCGGCGACGACGGCGTCACGTCCGTCCCCGATAGCCATGCTCAACGCGCGGTCACCGTCGCAGGCGACCACGTCGGCGGGCACCTCGCCCTCGACACCCCAGTCGGCTCCTTTGCCGATGGTCACGGTGCCACCGTCGGCAAAGCCGAGGAGGCCGCCACGACCCCTCGCAGGAGCAGTTCCGCTCCGGCCTCGGCCGCACGTCGTGTTTCGGGAACCGCCGAGATCGTGGCGATCTGACGCAACAGGTCGATCAACTGCTTCATCGTCCGCACGAAATCACCACCGGACAGTTCCTCGGCCTCGACCACCTCGGCGAACCCCTCTCCGGCCGCCCAGGCGTACGCGATGGCAATGTAGGTGGGATCGGGAGGTCGGTGGGGATTCAGCGACGCCGACTGCTCCACCGCGGACAACTCGGTGCTCGTCGACTGTATGCGTCGCCACTTCTTGCGCACTTCCTGCGAGGGGAACCACGGCGCCGGCGGCGGCTCGCTCGACCGATGTTCGTACACGAACACCGACGCCAACGCGGCGGTGGATGCGGGATCGAGTCCGTCGAGGTACCCGCGCGACAGGCACTCGGCGATCAAGAGATCCGACTCGTGGAACGTGCGGGCCAACGACTCTCCTTTCTCGGTGAGGGACCAACCGTCGACGTATTCCCATTCATCGAGAATGCGCAACACCTTCTCGAATTTTCGCGCGACCGAGTTGCCCTTACCGCGCACCCGATCACGCAACTCCTCGACTTCACGGGAGACACGATCGGCCCGAGCGGCGGTCTTCAATCTCTCCGGCAGGTTCGGGTCGTCCTCCACCGGGTGCGAGGCGAACCCGGACGTTCCCGGTGACGTCCACGTCGACTCCACCAACCTCGTGTCCTTCAGGCGCTCGACGACCTGACGTTGGAACTCGGCACGTCCGGGAGCGTACGGAAGCGGCAATTCGACGGCCCCCAACACGTTCGGTGGCTCGGCGAAGTCCCGCGCCGACAAGGTGAGGGTGGCGCGACGTGCCGTCACGACGGTCAACTTCACGCCGCCGGTGCGATTGGCCGACGACAGCACGACGGCTCGGCCGACGACCTTGCCCTTGGCCACGTGGATGACGTCACCCGGTCGCAGCGTGGAGAGACGCCATTCGATGGAGCCCTCGTTGCGAGCGCCCACGGTGCCCTCCAGTCGGGCGCGATACTCGTGAATGTCGCCGTAGGGACTCTCGGCGGCCTCGCGCAATTCCCGTAGTTCCTCGGCGCGACGGTCCAGTCGGGCCTCGATCTTCACCACCTCTCGATCGGCTTGGTACTGGGCGAACGACAGGTTCAGCAAGTGACGGGCCTCTTCGCTGGAGTACGAGCGCACCAGATTCACCGCCATGTTGTAGGTCGGACGGAAACTCGAGGTCAGCCGGAACGAGCGACTGCTGGCGAGCCCGGCGACCTGGTCGAAACCCACGAACGGGTTCCAGAGAACCACGGCGTGACCCCGGTCGTCGAGACCCCGGCGCCCGGCACGACCCGTCAATTGGGTGAATTCACCCGCCGTGAGGAACTCGTGATGTTCGCCCGTGAACTTCGACAACTTCTCGATCACCACCGATCGGGCCGGCATGTTGATCCCGACGGCCAGAGTTTCCGTGGCGAACACCACCTTCACCAAGCCTTGCACGAAACACGCCTCGACCGTCTCTTTGAACGGGGGCACCATGCCCGCGTGGTGGGACGCGATACCGGCTTCCAACTGCGCCACGAACTGCGGATATCCCAGCACGTCGAGGTCGTCGTCATCTAGATCACCGAGTCGCTCGCGGATGATCCCCGAGATGCGATTCTTCTCGTCGGGCGTGGTCAACTTCAATCCTTGCTTCAGACACGAGGCCGCCGCCTCGTCACAGGCGTTACGGCTGAAGATGAAATAGATGACCGGCAGCAGTCCCTCGTCACGCAGTCGTTCGACGACGTCGATGCGGGCAGGGGTGTACAACGTGCGACGGGGTCTGCCCTTGACCGAACCACGACCGCGCACCTGACGCGACTGGTCCTCGAGGCGACCCGCCTCGGGATTGGGACGACCGGCCACCAGCGTCGCGAAGAGATGCTCGCGCTCGGTCGACTTGTCCCCCACCATGTACAGGTTCTCCAGCTCGACGGGTCGCTTGTCCTCGACGACGTACCGAGTGGGACCCCGAACCGTGGTGATCCAGTCCGCGACCTCGTTGGCGTTGCTGACCGTGGCCGACAAGCACACGAGTTGGATGTGCCGCGGAAGGTGGATGATGACCTCCTCCCACACGGGACCGCGGTAGGTGTCCTGGATGAAGTGCACCTCGTCCAGGACGACGCAGGCCAGATCGTCGAGAGCTCGTGAGCGCGCGTAAATCATGTTCCGGAGCACCTCGGTGGTCATGACAACTACCGAGGCGTCGGCATTCACCGCGTTGTCACCCGTGAGCAGGCCCACGCGGTCACGACCGTAGAGCGTCACCAGATCGTTGTACTTCTGATTCGAGAGCGCCTTGATCGGCGCGGTGTAGAACGCTCGGCGTCCGTCGGCCAACGCGGCTGCGATGCCGTATTCGGCAACCACGGTCTTCCCGCTACCGGTCGGAGCCGCCACCACCGCCGATTCACCGGCGTCGAGCACATCCATGGCCTCGATCTGGAAACGATCGAGCGGAAAGCCGTGATGGGCGATCAGCTCCTGCCGGTCGGTTCTCACCGAGACAGTCTGCCCGTTCGACCGCGCGGACGAACGACTATTCGGTCGCCACGCGTCCTCGGGTGGCCAGATATCCGATCAGGATCGCGATGAAGTAGAACAGCGCCAGCGGCACCGACAGCAAAGCCAACGTGATCGGGTCTCCCGACGGGGTGATCACGGCGGCCAGCACCACGATCAGCATCAAAGCGATGCGCCAGCCCTCGACCAGTTGACGGGGTCGCAAGACTCCGACCAGCTGCAAGAACACGAGCAGGACCGGGAACTCGAAACCGACGCCGAATGCCGCCATCATCAAACCGACGAAACTGACGTACTTGCTGATCTGGAAGGCCTGCTGGACGTCGCTGCCCGACCAGGAGATCAACCACTCCAAACCCTTGTCGAGGGTCAGGTACGCGAAGAATCCGCCCAAAGCGAAAAGCACCACCGACGACAAGACGAAGGGGATGGCGTACTTCTTCTCCTTGGCGTGCAACGCGGGCACCACGAAACGCCAGATCTGCCAGAGGATCACCGGCAAGGCCAGAATCAGTCCGCCGTACAACGAGATCCGCAAACGAGCGTTGAATCCCTCCAATGGCCCCAGGGTGAAGAAATCACAATTCGACACCAGATCCGGGCGCCGCTGACACAAGTTGTCGTACGGTTGCCGCAGGAAATCCAGGACCGGCTCGTAGAACGCCAGAACCACCATCATCCCGGCCACGATCGCCAGGGCCGAACGGATGAGACGACTGCGCAACTCGGCCAGATGCTCGGTGAGCGTCATCGCATCGTCGCTTCTCGCTGCTCGCGACTTCTTGAGGCGGGGCAACCTCACGACGCCTCGCCCCCGTCTTCAGATGAGGACGGAGACTCCGACGGATCGACCGTGTCCGGCCTCGCCGCTTCGTCGAAGGCGCGACCGGCCTCCTTGACGGTGTCGCGCACCTCGTTCACCGGTCGCATGACCGCGTCCTTGGTCAGTTGTGCCGTCTCGCGGAATTCACGCATCGGCTCGTCGAGAGCGTTACGAAACTCGCTCTGGAATCCGGTGCTCATTCGCTTCAATTCGCCGTAGACCCGTCCGAACCGGCGGATGGCCTCGGGAAGCTTCTCGGGGCCGAGCACGATGAGCGCCAACAACACGATCACCACGATCTCGCTGCCGGACATGTTGAACACGGGACGAGTCTAGGGATCACGCCGACGGGGTCGCGCTTCGGTGAGAAGGACTCGGCGAGACACTCGTGTCACAATGGTTTCGTGCAGCAACAGCGGCTTCCATCCTTGCTGGACCCACCGGTGGCCTTCGCCCACCGCGGGGCGCGGGCTCACGCACCGGAGAACACCATCGCCGCCTTTCAATTGGCTCTTCGACTCGGTGCCACCGGTCTCGAGAGCGACGTCTGGCTCACGGCCGACGGGGTCGCCGTCCTCGATCATGACGGAGTGGTCAAGCGTCGCGGCCGTCGCATCCCGCTGTCCGCGGTGTACCGGGACGACCTTCCCGAACACGTGCCCACACTGGCCGACATGTTGCGCTACTGCCCGGGTGGCTTCGACCTCTCACTCGACGTCAAGGACCCCACGGCCGTCGACGCCGTCATCGAAGTGGTTCGAGAGGTACAACCTCTACTGGAGTCGCGTCTGTGGCTGTGCCACCACGATTGGAGAACCGTGGCGAGTTGGCGCCCGCTCACGTCGGCCCGGCTGGTGGACTCCACCCGCCTCGCCCGCATCAAGGAGGGCGCCGAGCGACGGGCCGCGGTCCTGGCCGAATCCGGGATCGACTGCATCAACATGCACCACACCGACTGGAACGGAGGTCTCGTCACCCTGTTCCACCGCTTCGACCTCTACACCCTGGGCTGGGACATGCAACAGGATCATGTGCTGAACGACGCCTTTCGCATGGGCCTCGACGGCGTGTTCAGCGATCACACCGACCGCATGATGGAGGCGTACGCGGCCCAGATCGGAACCGGTGCCTGAACGGCGGGAGACGTCAGAGCCAGGCCCAGGCACTGGCTGGCCAGATCACGACGAAGGCACGACCGCGAATCTCGTCCACGTCGATCGGGCCGAAGTCACGACTGTCGAAACTCTGGGTCCTGTTGTCCCCCATGACGTACACCATTCCCTCGGGAACCGTCTCCGGGGCGATGTCGGTGTGGCTGCCACAGCGCGCGGCGGGCTCGATCGCCGCCACCTGCTCGACGTTCAGATACGGCTCCCGAAGACGAAGCCCGTCGATGAACACCTCACAGGATCGAACCTCCAACGTTTCACCCGGCAAGGCGATGACCCGCTTGATCAGATCATCGTGGTTGTTCACCCCACTGAGTCGGTCGAAGACGATGACGTCACCCCGATTCACGTCGTGCATCTTGTACGAGAGTTTGTTCACCAGAACCCGATCCTCGGGCATCAGGGTGCTCTGCATGCTCGGACCGTCGATGTAGTACTGCTGGAAGAGGAACAGCCGGATCAACAACGCGGCCACTATGGCGACCGCCACCACCGCGACCCACTCCCAGACCGCCCGTATCTGCTGACGCCGACGCTCGTTGGGATCGACGCGAGGTGACTCGCCGGTCTCCTCGTCGGCCGTGTCCGGGCCGAACTCGCCCACGATTCCCGTCTCCGATTCCATGCGAACCCCACGGTATCGGTTGGATCATCAGAGGGAAGCGATCAATCGCTCCACACGCTCGTCACGACTCTTGAAGGGGTCCTTGCACAGGACCGTCCGCTGGGCTTGATCGTTCAACTTCAGGTGCACCCAATCCACCGTGTAGTCACGTTTGCGCTCTTTCGCGGCGCGGATGAACTCGCCACGCAATCGGGCACGCGTGGTCTGCGGCGGGGTGTCCATCGCGGTCTCCACGTCGTTCGTCGCACAGATCGTCTCCACCAGTCCGTGCGACTGCAACTTGTTGAACAGACCGCGGTCGCTCACCAGGTCGTGATACTGCAGGTCCACCAATTGGGCTCGCGGATCGCCGAGATCGATTCCGTGACGCCGACAGTAGGAGTCGAGCAGTCGGTGCTTGATCACCCAATCCACCTCACGATCGAGTTTCAAGGGGTCGTTCTCGATGGTGGTGATGCAGTGTTCCCACATCTCGAGAGCGCGTTGCTCCATCGGGGGGAACCCCTTGGTCTCGGAGTATCGCAACGCCCGGTCGAGGTACTCGCGCTGGATGTCGAGGGCGCTCACCTCGCGGCCGTTGGCGAGGTTCACCGTACGTCGACACGACATGTCGTGACTGATGTCGCGGATGGCACGAATGGGGTTCTCCAGGGTCATGTCCCGCAACACCACCATGGGATCCTCGAGCATGCGGAGCATGCACGCCGTGGAACCCAGTTTCACGAACGTGGAGTACTCGCTCATATTGGAGTCTCCGACGATCACGTGCAGACGACGGAAGCGTTCGGCATCGGCGTGTGGCTCGTCGCGGGTGTTGATGATCGGTCGACTCCGGGTGGTGGCCGACGACATGGTCTCCCAGATGTGATCGGCTCGTTGCATGATCGAATACACGGGACCCCGAGCGGTCTGGACGATCTTGCCGGCCCCGGTGAAGATCTGCCGCGACACGAGGAACGGGATCAGCACCGCGGCGTGCGCCTCGGCATCGTCGCCCCGAGCGGTCAGATAGTTCTCGTGGCAGCCGTAACTGTTACCCGCCGAGTCCGTGTTGTTCTTGAACAGATACACCGTGCCACGGATGCCCTCTTCGCGCAGACGCTCCTCGGCCGACACGAGCAAGGACTCCAGGATGCGCTCGCCCGCCTTGTCGTGAACGACCGCGTCATAGATCGAATCGCACTCTGGCGTGGCGTACTCGGGATGGGAACCGACGTCGAGGTACAGGCGCGCACCGTTCTCGAGGAACACGTTGGAGCTGCGTCCCCACGTCACCACCTTGCGGAAGAGATAACGCGCCACTTCGTCCGGGCTCAGACGTCGCTGACCCTTCAAGGTGCAGGTGACGCCGTACTCGTTCTCGAGCCCGTAGATGCGTCGATCCATGGGCGAAACCTAGTTCGCGATCGACATCGGTGAACGGTCGAGATACTCGACCGGCCGTCGCGCACCACCGTCCCCGTCGGGTGTGCGCGGGGCTCAGGCGAGGAAGCCGGACACCTCGACGTCGTCCAAACGACGAAAGCACCGACGCCCGTTCGAACGCGACAACACCGCCACCTCGGTGTCGTCGGCCCCGAGGGTGCGGTCCGGACCGCAAAGGGCGGCCACGCAACCGCGCACGGCCGCGCGCAGATCGTCTTCTTTACGCCACGTCTCGGACAGGCGGGCCGAGATCGCCTCGGCGTCTCCTCCGAGGACACTCATGCCCTGTTCGTCGACCAGAGTGCCGTCATACATGATGTGGAACAACTGATCGGATTCTTGGGTGAATCCGACTTCGGCAACGAGGATCTCGACCTCGAGGGGCTTCATCTCGTGCGTGAAGGTTTGCCCGAGGATCTGGGCGTATTCGTTGGCCAAACTGCGGGCCTCGACATCGTCGCGCGAATACTGATAGCCCTTCACGTCGGCGTTGCGCACACCGAACCGGCGCAAGGAATCGAATTCGTTGTACTTGCCGACGCCGGCGAAACCGATGCGGTCGTATATCTCGCTGATCTTGCGCAAGGTGTTGGAGGTGTTCTCGGCCACCAGCACGATTCCGTCGACGTACTGCACCGCCACCAATGCCCGACCACGGGCGATTCCTTTGCGGGCGTAGTCGGCCCGATCCTTCATGACCTGTTCGGGCGACACGTAGAACGGCTGATTCATGACGCACCTCCCTCCATGATCGCGCGCTGTTCGGTGCGGAACGCCTCGAATCGCGGAGCCAAATCGTCGTCGGCACGACGCATCCAGCCGTCCTTGGTGATGGTGGCCACCACCGGGTAGATCCCGCGCAGAGCGTCAGCGCCACCGGTGGCCGCGTCGACGTCGGCCGCCTCGTGCAACGCCCGACAGGCCAGCGTCACCGCTTCCTCGACCGGCATCGCCGGCCGGAAGCCGACTTTCAGAACCGTTCCCGCGACGCCACCACCCGAACCGGTGGCGACGAAGTCTCGTTCCTCGTACCGCCCTCCGGTGCCGTCGAAGTCCCACAACCGACCGGTTTCCCGCAACAGGTCGTATCCGGCGAAGATCGGATACACCCCGAAACCCTGCATGGCCGCGGGGAGATTCGCGCGAACCAACTGCGACAGCTGGTTCGCCTTTCCTTCCAGACTGATGGCGCGACCGTCGAGCTTCTCGTAATGCTCCAGCTGCAACTGGAAGACCTTGATCATGTCCATGGCCGGTCCGGCGGAACCCGAGATCGCCACACCGCTGAAGCGATCAGCCGGCATCAATTTCTCCATCTCACGGTTGGAGATGCGGTTCCCCACGGTCGCGCGACGATCGCCGGCCATCACCACACCACCGTCGAAACGCAGGGCCAGAACGGTTGTGGCGTGAGGAGTCAACGGGGCGACTCCGCCCGTGGCATCACCGACGCCGAACGGCTCGATTCCGACTCGCCGGAGCAAAGTCACGAAACTGCTGCCCGGGTCGTTCTCCGGTCCGAACATCGGCACCACTCACTCACCACCCTTTTGGATGTAGGACTTCACGAAGTCCTCGGCGTTGGACTCCAGCACGTCGTCGATCTCGTCGAGCAGATCGTCGAGCTCGGCCCGCAACTTGTCGCCCTGTTCGGTGGTGGCACTCGCCTCGGCGCCGACCTCATCCGAGCGATCGGACGTCTGCTTCTGTTTGTGGACTCGTTCGGCCATGATCACTCCTCTTCCCAATCCTGCCACCGTCAGCGGGTCATCGTCACCTTCAGGCCCCGAGACGATCGACCAGATCGCCAATCGACGTACTCGAATCCAACAATTC
>SXGQ01615185.1_pt1 | contig 10885 bp, 11 predicted proteins | sample 3178371 | NCBI WGS metagenome assembly SXGQ01 (sample SAMN11356859, study PRJNA531348) | freshwater metagenome | isolation source: freshwater sample F1-20 | place: China: Fuxian Lake, Yuxi | collected 2017-12-25 | reverse complement strand
CACAAACCACGACATTACTTTTATGCTACGATCAACATTATAAATTGGAGCCTCCTTCCGGGCTTGCGCCGAACTCTGGGGTTTACAAAACCTCTGCATCGCTACCTATGCTTAGGAGGCAATAAAATCTTTATTGCTTATACATTAACGGAAATCACCTCAGCAATTCCGTCATCGCCCTATGGGTTCTGAATTTATACATAACACCCACGGACCAATCAATTGATTTTTCCAGTTCTTTACCTTTGGTTACTGGCGGTGGCTCAACAGATGGAGTTTCAAGCCTTACCTAATCTTCACTCAGTCTATCATGACTTTCGTCATTGTCAACTGTCTTTTTTTTTAAATTGTCATCGTGTTCAACTTTCGTCGTTCACTGTTTAACTACCTTACCACATCTTCAAAGAACGTCAACATCTAAAACAAAAAACCGTCACTCATTTCTGGGTGACGGTTGATATTGTTCTAAAATCCTACTACATTTACACAATATCAGCCGTCACACCTTTATCACAATTTGTAAAGGTATTCCAGCGATTAATATGTGTATATTCAACTCTCATTTTCTAATATATATCATCTAATTTGAAAAATGTCAAACTTTTTTTCAAAAATTTTAATGTTTCAATAAGAAATTATATCTGACATCTTTTCTTTGAGCAGGCGCATCAGTATCACCGGCAGGCAAAGTAATGATAGAATATTGACCAGGTTGACCTTCTTGACCTGGCAATTCATCTGTATATTTTATATCATTCAAACTGAGAAGAGAAAATTCTGGGTCAGTATGATAATAATCAAAAATCTTCTTTCTTAATTCTTCACGTGCGGTTGGAGACGCAAATTCACTCTTACCTGTAATTGGGTCTTTCTTATATCCTCTACCTTTTGTTGGAACCAAATAACTTACGAATACGTCTTTTGGAACAATGACAGATTTTTTCTTTGCACCAACCAATTGGTCAGCACCACCCAATGAATATGTGACTGTGAAACCAAGTAATTCAGCAATATTAACCAATCCAGCAACCTTTGTATAAAAGTATGAATTGACTTGATATCCACTGCTCCATAATTTCTTTGTAATGTTGACGGCTGCATTAAAATATCTTTGAACGAAGAAATCACCAGCGTCATTCCATCTGATTTCTAAAATATTATTTTCTCTCTTAGCCTTGAAAGCATACAATTCAGCTTCAGCATATGCTTGCTTAGTATATCCTTCTGGGTCTTGCATGATTTGTTGAAGACGTTGTGCAAGTTTAATATTCTTGCCGTCATTCATAATATAAAATCCTTGTAGTGCATAACAATCTACCGCACACTTACCAGCACCAGGACATGTATTTACAACCTTAAATGGTGTAACAGGATCATCTTTATCATACACAAATCCACGAAGTGCAGGTATACCAGTATTTATTGTAAGAATACCTTGACCACTTGAATGTTTTGATTTTTCACCTTCATCAAAAATTGTCTTTGGTGGCATTGTCAACAATTTAATAAAAGTTTCAATGTCAACTTCTTGAGTTCCAAGTTTTAATTTGATGTTACCCTTGGAAATACGTGGCATTCCCTTTGATGCTTTACCACCAACAGCTACTCTTTCAAGTTCACTATTAAAAAAGTCAACCACTTGGTCCATCGTCATACAACGTTGAATGTTTACGTTTCCCAAATCAGGAGCGGACCAATCAATTTCATTGATAACTTCGTCAACAGATTCACTAATAATCTTTAACAACTCACTCTTGGAAATTGTTTCTTGAATTGACCCCATCTCCCCTTTTGGAATATGTGCACCTGTCAAATCCAAAATTTCATTTGGAATGCTCGTGGTCACAATTACTTTTTCTTTAACCAATTCAGCAAGTTCTTTGGGTGTAAGATTTCTCAATACTGACTTTACATCTTCTTCAGTTTGAGTTCCACCCTTTTGATTGAGATTGCGGATTATATCCACAAATTGTGTTGGTGTTTTGAAAGATATATCAGATGATTTGTTGCTTGTTCTTGCATCACCTTTATATAATAATAAGTGAGTTCCTTGACGGCCACCACCTGTAAATACTTGAACAGTAGCAGTTGGATACTCCCCACCAGTTTCTTCACCAACTTCCTTTATCAGTGTCTTGATTAAATTTTTGAGTTTAGATTCATTCATATTTTTAAGTTTATTAAAAGATTTTTCTACCGCACTCCAACGCTTTTTATCTTCTTCCGTATCATCTGGTCCAGGCAATACATCGTCAACTGTCAATGGAGTGTTATGAAATTGATTTACCAAAGTTTCTTTGTCAGCCATCATTTTTCTATAATCTGGTAACGTAGGGTCAGATGAAGCAACTGTATGATACTTTTTTCTCAATTCTTCTGCATCAGAACTGTTACTATCACGAGCATCTCTATATGCTTTAAATGCTAACGCACGTTGTTTCAACCATTCTTTATACTCTGGTTTAGAATATTGTTCTTTTTCCCAAACATCACGATGCTTACCAAGCCCATCCAATTTTCTAAAATTAATAAATGCAGTAATATTATCCATCAAAGCAGCAACATTAGCTTGAACATCATTTTCATCAGGATGACTACCCACACCATATTTGTTTAAAATATACAATCTAGCATAACTAGTTGCATCTAATAATCCCTTCAACTTCTTGCCAACCAATGTCTTCATGAAGTCTTCAAGTGTTGCGGATTTACTTATCAATTTATTAGTGTCGGTCAAAGCAAGTTCTCCACTTTCACAAATAACTTCATTTACCAAATTTTTTAATAGGGATTCATTCTTCATATTCGATAATCTAGATAAAAATTCACGTTGAGATGTTACAATTTTATTATTTGCAGTTTCAATATCATACCATTCACCTTTATCCATTTCTGGAAAGGTCTGCATTTTACCAGAACCTTTTGGCCATTCCATCTGAAAAGTGTTTGAACGCAAATTAATTGTTGTATCCGCAGGAACTTCACATGCCCATATAAATACAGATTTGCCGCTCTTCATCTTTATAGAACCCAATTCCTTAAACGGTCCCTGTGGAACATAACCAGTTTCTTCTTGAAATTCTCTCTTAGCCGCATCCAATAAATTCTCCCCAGATTCTACCATGCCTTTTGGAATTGACCAAGCACCAGCATCTTTTCCATAAAAAAATGGTCCGCCCATATGTGCCAAATAAACTTGAAAGGGAGATTTTTTATATAATAAAATCCCAGCAGATACTTGATTGGCCTCAGTAATGTCCATGTATTATAAATATATATGATACTTCAAAACCTCATATCATATTTTTATAACTTTTTTGGCCGCACCTTTTTCTCTCATGTATCTGTTAAATGCCAATTCTAACTCCATTACGCTACCATGAGCATCACGTTCCCATGGAAGATTTTTATATTCAGCATCACTCTTTGGAAGAGGATAAACTACACCATCCCAAGTATTCGTATGTATATCCAATCTACCATCTTCTACTTGTCTTACATGTTGCATCTCATGTGCCAAATGACGAACTTGTTCGGCTTTGCTCATAGGGTTATTTACTCTTACAACAATTTCATATCTAGGAACGGTTCCCTTCTTAACTGTAACTTCAGCTTGTGTTGGTTGACTTGAAACCGGGTCAACTCCTAACACACCAAATATCAACTTCATTCTCTCCAAAGGTAAACGTAAATAATTTATAAAAAATAAATAAGCTTCCCGCATGTATTTTTGGTCAACCTCATTCGCCTCTTTCAATAATGATGAAAGTTTAATCATATACTATAAATATAAACAGATTTATTTTAACGGTTGAACATCTGGCACACAATAACTAATCTTACATTGTCCAAACTTAATTGGACTTCTCAACAATAGTGTTCCAAATATAAAATCCGCAAACGGTAATACTACATTTAGATTTTTATTCATATATCTATGATGCAATAAATGATGTCCGTTTAATTTTCTAAACCACCATCTATACTCAACATTTCTTCTCTTGGGTAAATGCATACACCAATGTATAAATTCATAAACACCATAATAACACATACTAATCACAAACGTCAATAAAAACATTTTATATCCAAACACAAACATCGGTAATCCAGCTAATGTAGCAATTACAATACCATTCCATTTTGCCATGGGAATGGTTTTAACATCTTCATTATTTTGAGCGTGATAAGTTTCATCATATTTGAATACATTATGATGAACTTTTGTATGTGCTTTATATGCATAAGTAAAGCCAAATGGTGACTTATGCATTACAAATTTATGTAAACACCACTCACAAATACTACACCAAAGAATTAAGAAAAATATTATTAATATCATTACTATAAATATGATTAAATATACATTAAAAATTATATTATAATTTTTGTCACTTTTTTTGTCACTTTTTATTTTTTATTTAATATTTATTATTATGGGAAGAAAAAAACTAAATAGAACGAAAGAAGAGATACAAGAACAATGGAGAAAAAGAAGAATGAGATATTATGAGAGAAATAGAGAAAAAATTAAAAAACGAGAACTTAAACGATATTATGAAAATAAAAAGCGGAATATATAAAATATTAAATAAAATCAATGGAAAGTATTACATTGGTAGTGCATATAATTTTAATAAACGATTTATTAGACACAAAAGTGAGTTAAATTGTAATGTTCATTATAATGAACACTTACAAAGAGCTTGGAATTTATATGGTCATGAAAATTTCGAATTTTTAATATTAGAAGAATGTAATGAGTTGTCTAAATTAAAAACACTGGAACAAAAATATTTAGATAAAATTGAAAAAGAAAAATGTTACAACAAAACATTTATATCGGGAGGTGGAAATCTTGGATATGAATCAAATAAAAAAATATCTATTAAAATGAAAAATAGAATTTTCACAGATGAACATAAAAGAAAAATTAGTGAAACAAAATCAATTCAACAGTTTGGTAAAAATAACCCAAAATTTGATAATAAAATTTATAAATGGTTCAACAAAAAAACAAATATAACGGAATTATGCACTAGATGGGAACTTTATACAAAATATAATCTTGATGCAAATATAATTCATAAGTTAGTAAAAGGAAAAATTAAAAGTCATGTTGGATGGATAATTTTACAATAGTATAATCAAAACTCGTCTACATAATCTTTATATTCAGACGGATCACTGCTCAATCTACGTATAACAATATCCTCTCTGCTAAATGTTACATCTGGTCTCTTCTTCCACGTAAATCCACCACCAGTCTCATAAATATCATACGGTATATCTATCTCATATATACCCTCTTTAAACTGCCCAACAATATAAACATGTTGTTCATGACTGCTACATACACTCTGAACATTATCAATCTTATGTTTATATAATACCCCTATCAAATCATCCGCAATCAAATGACATATACCACCACGACCCAATTCTATATTCTCTCCATGTTCGTCCTGCTGCCACCCATCATACTGCTCCTGAGCAACCTTCACCATCTCATCCTTCACAACATCCGTAATATCCTTAACACTATTTAACGCGGATACATCAAATTCATCTTCAATTTCTCTTAATAAATTTTTAAGTTTAATCATACAATTACATTACAAATATATTACCTACATTTGCACTAAGAACATCCTCTACATAATAAGGTATTGTATTTGCAATCATGTCTAGTTTTTCTTGTGCTTCAGCTAAGTTTTGTGTACTTGCAAGTGTTTTACTACCATATGGACCAAATCCAACCAAAAGATTTTTGGTTAATGGATTAAATGTAATTTTACCGTCTTTTAAATACTGTACAAACAATTCATAATAAAATTCAAAGTATCTACGATGTATTCTACCTTCTCTTGCACTACGCATTGTACCAATATGATTAAATAATCTACCCTTGGCTAAATCAAATGTTCTCGATCTTTTATAGTCTTCAGCATTATAATATCTACTTGGCTTTTGTTTACCGTATAAAGAAAGTAGTTCATTAAACTCTTTATCTAACCATTTAGTATAGTCTTGAAATTGAGGAGTTCTATTCATTACGTGACCTACTCTATGAATTATGGTCCAAGCGGTCATTGGAATTTTATCAGCAGCAGTATTGCTTACAAAGAATACTGTGATATTATCTTTGTTTATTTCTATTTGATTAGGATCTATGCCCAATCCTTCTGGATATGGTTTTACGATAAATTCATAGGGTACTTTGCCTTTTTCACTAAATTGTCTTAAACCAGGCTTATTTACGAAATAAAAGTCAAAGTCAACCGAAGTGTTTTTCAACATATCTTTGACTTTTTGAATTGTCACTGGATGACTCAAGGCTGCTCGATCTCTTGGATCTTTGTATGAAGCGCCTTTTTCAAATTTACCTATTGTTGTGTATGTGCCTAGTGGCGCTTCGTTTAGTATGTCTTTTAATTTGATCATATTTGTACTTTTGTCAATTGTCTTTGTTTTTCCAGTTCTTTTTCTTTTTTGGCTTGTGTAAATTTAGGAGATACAACTGGTATTTGACCCGCCTTTAATGCAGCAGCCGGTAAATTCGGAGTGGTTCCCCTACCGTCGTTTAATACAAACTTAACATCACCAGATTGTCTAATAACAGTAACGTTCTGACTATCTTGTCCACTTGACTGTTTTAATATCACACGGTTTCTACTCTTAGCTACTTTGGGTAATAACAAATAATATTGTATCCACTTTATAAATGTATCCGGATTCTTTGTTACTTCACTACTCAAATATCTAAATTCAATTGTACCGCCCTTGCTCATAGCAGCAATATTGGTTCCCCAATATCTATCAATTCTACTTAATAATTTAAATAATTGTTCGTTGGTTAATATAAATGACTTTTCATTGGTAGATTGATTTTGTGGAGTTTTTATTAAAGCATTTACAATTGTATTATTTAAATCAGTTCTCAACTTAGCCCAACTTGCTAATTGTCTTTGTGGACCAACCGTTTGTTTAATTGCACGTTCGTCAACCAACGTTGTAATCGCTAATAAATCAAAAGCATCAAAGTCTGTAGGTAATCCTATATGTACGTGCGCACTTGTACCTCCATCAACTTTCTTACTTTTAACATAATAACTAATATTTTTAACCAAATCAAATTCGTTTTGATTTAAATGTTTGCTTCTTATTTCAACATTACTACCATCTGGTCCAACTCCCCACGTGTCTACAGTGCTATCGCCATATTGAACTTTTTCCCCCATTATGTTGCTAATATAAGATATAACATCTTGAATTTCACCTTCTTCGTCTCTTTTACCCACATTTTGTCTATCTACATAGTCTTCCCAATCACCACTATTTATTAGTCCTTGTATATATTCGTCGAAATAATCATTGAAATTTCGTCTTTCAAATCGGTTATATTCACTTTCTACGCCTCTTCTTTTTTCTTTCCAGTCATCATACGATTTTTCATATTCATCAACATCCGAATAATTATGTTTTTCTGGTTCGGGTTCTAAATCATCAAATGTAGATACATCTATAGGACCATAACTATCATCCCAACGTTCAACACTAGATACTCTTCTGTTTGAACTTGTTCGTTGGATCGTCAACCATTCAGTATAATTGTCGTGAACTTCGGAATTATTTTCCAATTCCGAGCGAATCTTATCTTCATCTTCATCTTCACTCATTGGTACAAATTCCAATTCAATACCAAAAGTATATGCTGATAATTCTCCTTGTCCATACTTTTTTTCCAACCCAGCTTTTACTTGCTGACTTTTGTCAAATGGTATTTCTTCGTTTAGTATATCTTTTAGTTTGATCATAGTGATTTAATATAAATATCAGTATCTTTCTTTAATTGATCTTCCGGCACATTATCCAATTGATCACTATACTTTTGTGTCCAAAACTGTTTGATCTTGCCTAAGATTGGTCCTGGTTTTAATTGAGGAAAATTAGTCATTAACCATTCACCACCATATTTGGATTTGACTGGGGTAAATGATTCTATTTCTTTGATCTTATCCAAATAGGCTTGATACTTTTCTGGAAACAACTTCTTCAAGAAATAATCTGGATCATCTATAGTTCTATGTTTATTTAGATTTATCAATGACTTACGAATATAATCAGCACTAGGTCTACCAGCTCTAACTCTCTTACGATCACTATGATTCATAGTTTGACCTTTATAATCATCACTGTCAAACATTGGGCTACTACTAATAAACTTAACCACATCATCATTGTTGTGTATATTGTCATAATCACCCAACACATCACCATAACCCAATATCTTCAAACCATCCTTCAAATTCTTGGTTATCAATATATCATGATGCCTACCACTCTTATCCACATATATCTTATGAAAACCTGTGGTCGCATACTTATACCCATTTTGTCTAGCCATTACACCCAATATTCCACTAAAATCTCCTAATGCCAGATACATCTTCTGTGCGTCAAAATCTTCATCACTATCAGTATATATAAAATCTACATGAACATCTTTACCCAATTTGCTACTATACAATACACTATAGATATTACCATTACGACTATAATCAACCACACTATCACCCAATGTAGCCAATAATATATTCTTAATATCACCACCACCAGTTAACACAATGTCAATATCCCCATGGTCAACCTTGGACGGTAATGCCCTGCTCAACTCAAATTTTCTAAACTTGCTGCCTAACCTAGATTTAAGCTCGTCAAATATACCATTCATCTCACCAGTAGTAACCCTACTAGCCCTAACACCAAATAACTTGCCACCTTCATTCAATATATCCATCAACCGTATCATAAATTTATATACAAACTCTTGCCATCCCTACCACTATACTTAAACCTCGTTATAGGAACATTAATATCCAATACCTTGCTAACATCCGGAAACTTATCCTTCTTAACATACGCCAACGTCATATGCGGCTTATACTCAGGATACTTATCCTCATTAGCATAACCATCACACCTCTCCCTCAATAACCGCAACTGCTCACTACACTCCACATCAAACTTAACCACATCATATTTCTCATTCTTAAATTGACTCAACCCCATCAACCGCACCGCAAATGGCTTGATATCTCCCAATATCTTAGCCAAATCCCCCCGCGTCAAATCAGGCACAAATCCATACTTGATAGTCACATGCGGTTCCTCGTCATACCCATACGTAGGATCATTGTCATCAATATACAATATACCCGACGGTATCGCAGTCTTGTTCATCCTAACTATATGAGGACCATACGTAGGCTTAACCATCGCCATTAAACAACCATACTCATTCTTGTGCGTCACTAAATTATTATTCATATACACAAATAAATATATAATATACCACCGTCACACACACTTTATTCTAATAATACACTCAATAACCTCCTCACCACCATCATACACAATATCAATATCACCCTCACCTATAATATTACCATATAACTCCAACATAGCCATCCTCACAAACCTACCACTCGTTCCTTTAACCTCCAATTCACAATAACTAATACCATCATCCTCCTCCACTATACCATTGTCAATACACTGAGTAGCACCATAATGCAACCGCAATATATCAAATAACTCAACCCAATCAACATCCACACACTTTATATTGTTTTTATATTGTTTCATATACTCCATATATATATCCTACCACAACCCATATATCCACACCATTTATATTAAATCCATATATATAAAAAGTCCAGAAAAAAATTGACCAGGCCAGGAAAATCAAAAAACACTACCAATATACAAAAACTACTGTAGGAAAACCGCAGCATTGTATATATAAAAAAGTCCAGAAAAAAATTAGCCTTCTATATAAAATAAGCATGCCCGGCTGGGGAGCCCCCCCGCGTCCTATGTTAAGCAGTAGGGGCCATGGGGTGGGGAGGGCCGTCAACTTGTATTTATATAAGTATCCCCTACCCCCATGGGGTTACCATAAGAGGTAGGGGTGTATATGGGTGGGTTAGCGTATATGTATTAGGCCCACTCGGTGAAGTGGTTGGTCTTACCATTCCACTTGTAAGCCCAGCTGTAACTGGTCATCTTGAAACTGACACTGCCATTACCGTTGTCAATCATGCGCTTGGTGTAGATTTTGTTACCCTCCACACTAGTATCAGGCACACACTCACCTTGCATTGGACCGGTGTAGTTACGGGTTTGACCGATACTAACGAGGTTGACGGTCTTGTTTTTGACATTGACCACCTTGTAGTAATCAATATTGGTCTGGTCATAGCCCCAGCTACACACATAGATATCACCCACATTAACAGTAGGAAGCGGTTTCTCTACCTTGGTGACATCAGTAGCCTTGATAGTGATAGTGCCATAATAGATGGTGCGGTCAGCGGTGCTACAATAGATAGTGCCATCCCGTTTGACTTTCCAGACCTTGAGTTCGGTATTGGCAGGCACCACGGTGAGTTTATCAATACCATAGACGAGCTGAATGTTATTGGTGACGGTATCGTTCTTCTTGATTTTGTTAGCCATAGTAGTATTAAGTGTTATTGTTATTGTATTACCGTGAGTGAATTATCCCTCCAGGATATCTTCCATGGTCATCGACTCTTCCCAACGAGCACGTTGTTCGTAAGCTTCATCATCCTCGGTGAAGGTGACGGTGATGAGGTCTCGGAGGTCATCTTGAGGGTCAATCATGTCGTTCATCGTGGAAATAGAATAACTGAACCCGCTGCGGAAGTCAACAGCTTCCGCTACTTTTTTTCAAAAAAGTTCAGCCGTCAACGAACTGGCCGAAGACTTCATCTTGACAGGTTTGACACAAGCTACTAATCTTATACTCTTTCTTACTACGTTCATCACGAAAGTCAGTAGCACTCTTACCGCAACT
>SXGQ01011335.1_pt1 | contig 10886 bp, 8 predicted proteins | sample 3178371 | NCBI WGS metagenome assembly SXGQ01 (sample SAMN11356859, study PRJNA531348) | freshwater metagenome | isolation source: freshwater sample F1-20 | place: China: Fuxian Lake, Yuxi | collected 2017-12-25 | reverse complement strand
TTTTCAAGTAATCTCATTATGTCGTTGTGAAATGACAATATGGGCCTGTGGCGCAGCTGGGAGCGCGTCTGCATGGCATGCAGAAGGTCAGGGGTTCAAATCCCCTCAGGTCCACTAAGAAGGCTTGCTGGTATTCCAGCAAGCCTTTTTCTATTACCCCATCTAAAAAACCAACGATCTTTTCCAAAATATTCCTGATCTGATAATCCACAAATGTTGATCGATTAGTAATTACAACCAAAATAAATTTTACAGCGCTATGATAGTCATCTTCATGACCGCCATTCATGCTTCTTAATCTGAATACAAATTTACACAATAAAAATTATTTATCCCTCGCTAAACGAAAGCCCAAAGATCAAAACAATCCTTGAAGTCTTCGCATTTAAAACCATTTTATAAACCTTCCCAAACCATGCGAAGTATTGCGTCTATTTGCGATGGGGATAAATGAGGCCATCGTTCCAAAACTTTTACTACACCAGAATCTGAGACACCTAAATTAGAAAACGCTGTAATATCATGAGAATATAAGACACATTCAATTCCGATTTATTCCCGCTTTGCAATATCCCTAGAAGCGCACCAGGTGGCACCAAGCGGCATAACAGGTTGATCAGCCTTAGGTTGTAGCTTATCCCACAATTCTTTGCTGATTGGTGCTGGAACGTGCTGAGACGCTTTTTGAAACGCTCATGGATATCTTGTGGATTAAAGCCAAACGGATTAGCTTCAGATTAAGGTCGGAGTGTGTCTTAAAAATCTAGATTTAAAACATAAGTGCAGGATTACGATTCTCTATCTCATTGAAGCCACAGACTTTTGACCTTCGCTGGGGGTACAGAATTGAATGAAAATATCCCAACGCTCCTCATTTCTAGATACCAATGAATTGACATATTGTTTTCTCTCTCTGGGTTCACAAAAAAACAAGAATATCATTATGCGCAAGAAAAGTTTTAACAAAATGTATATCTTTTTATTCCTAAAGTGTTAATGCCGAGATTTTTTAAAAGATTTGGCCCTAGCCGATCAAACATTTCAAACAGGCTGTAAGAGAAACCATTAAAACTTTTTTTAGAGCCTTATCTTGCTGTTATCATCGTCTCGAAACAACATCTACAACAAAATGAGATGACGCTCTAAAGTATTCATCCGGAGTGAGGAGGCGTTTCCCCTTCGTTGATGATAAATGGGGATCAGGATCCCTTACTATCACCTCAATTAATTCTAATTCACTTTCAGTGATTTTAAATACTGCACCCGTTGCAACGACGGCATGACCAATATTTAGGCCCGGATTGGGAATTGCAAGGATCACGGGGGTGCCACTTTCAAGATAGGAATATAGTATGCCTGGTTGGGGGGGACCCATGATATGGGAAGGGGCTAACATAATTTTTCCTGACGGTACATCAAACCAACCCGATAGATTTTTGGCGATATGGCTAGGTCCCCCAGGAAGGTCAACAGTCGAACCAAAAGTTCGTTTTACCACTGTTGTCTGGTCACACTTGATCCCTTTAACCGACAAAACCATTTGTATGCATGCTGCCCAACACCAGTTTTGGCCTATTTGCTCTGCGGCATAGTTGGACATTCTTTCGGTTGGGATTCCCTTAGCAACAATGCTATCTGATCGAGATACTTTTGGGCCCTTTTTGTTAGTTGAGCACCCTAAAGAAATTATGAGCAGGGCTCCAGTGAGTGGCAACAATAAGCAGTATTTTGCTCCTCTTTGCAGACACAAAAACGGTTGATGATTGTTGTTTTTTGCTTTGTATATAGGTATATCCATGCTTTCATTCTCACGCTTTTCTGCATAGCGAAATGGGCCAAACCAATCATTAAAGAGGGGGTACTGGAGGGGGAACCTTGGAGACAAGGAATATTTCGGGCCGGGTCCAACACAAAAAAAGGATCATTCCCATTACCAATTGAGAAAGGCCCTCTAAATAATTCCCGAAAGGCAGACTCACGGTTGAAGAGAATTGAATCATGAAATACGGCATAAATACCACCGCAGCAAGTTTAGGAATGCCTTCCTTGCGAAAACGCCATAAATCAACACAAGCCCAAATCAACAAAACCAACAAAACTAGCGTGCCTCCCCCTTCAAGCCCTGTTTTCCAGCCAGGTTGAAGTTCTGCTTCGAGTTCAAGCGCCAACTGCACCCCCTCAGGAATCGAGAAAAAAAGACTGCTAATCAAAAATAAAACAGCCAATATGATTAAAAATACGATCAACATTCGAAGGCATTCGCGTCCCCCTTCATGAGTTGAATAATCGTGTGTTTTTACATTTGGTTTGGTCATGTTTTGTTTTATCCCATTCTCTCGACAAAGCGGGCGATAACTTCATTTTCCCGCGTAATTTCTTCAATGCGTTCCCGAGTTTTTTTGCAGGCCTGCTCGGAATTGATAATTTTGTCTATAGTTTTTATCTGGTTATTTAACTCAGCTTCGTTGCGATCGAATTTTTCTTTAATAAACCTTGGCCCATTGGAAACACTTTGAGGTATACGTCTAATTAAATCGCCAACTTTTTCAGTTACTTGACGAGCCTCCTCAATCGCTTCTAACAATTTGTCCTTTTCTAAAACAGCTAACCGAACAGCCATTACACCGATTTGGGCACCATTCTTTTTGATTACCGGTCTGGCCACATCGTCGGCAAATCCAACAAGATTCTTAAGGAATGAAAAAACACCTTTAACCACCGGTGCACACCCGGTTTGGGATAGCATGCAAATGGCAACCAGTGCAAAAAAGAATTTTTTCCCCATTTTGGTTCCCCTTTCCCAAAATTTACTTTTAAAAAGAGTTCTATTCCATATATCGCAGAGGCGTAACACGGTGGGACATTTTTTTACTCCAATTATTCAACCACCACCCGGAATCCCTGATTATTCAAAACTTGGTCTGGGGCGAGGTAGCCACAAAGGGATAAATGAATGCAATCATACAGGTTTAGGGAATAGCTAAGGGGCGTTACCAATTCAGGTAGGCGGACACGCAAACTTGTGGCCACAAGATCGACAGGTGACCCATAGTTCGGTTTGCATGGACGGTACCCGGAGCTTTTGCCCACACTTGTCGCAGGCTATGACCTTTTTCCCTGAATTCGATCCCGCAGGTGGTTCGGTTTGTGCTTTATTTGATTGCTCATTGACTGAATTTTTCATTACTTCGGTTACCAACATATGGAGCCATACCCCAACCCATGCACCAACCCATAAAGGTGCCAATAAAAGCGGAATAATAATGATAGGATGCTTAAAAAACTTACCATTACTACTTATCCAACTACTTAGTTCTTTGCCCCAAACGTGGTTATCCATGAAGTAGACGCCACCAAAGAATACCAGAGTCGCACCAATCAGGATAAAAAGCCAACCCGAAATCGAATCGCCTGCGGTCGGGAAAGAATAAAAGGAGCCGTATGAGAAGTCGGGTATTTTTGAGCTCCCATACTTGGTGTTTACAAAATCCTTAAAAATATCATTGAGCCAAGACTCTACATCCTTCCATTGAGGTGGGTAGTTTCCAGCACGCTGCCGAGCAGTCAGGGCATCGGCTTCAGCGATTTTTTGCTCTGCAAGAGCCCCGGGTCGATTCCGAGCCGAATCGTAATGTTTCCGAAATTCAGGATTCGAAAGTATTTCCCAAGCTTCGTTAACCAAGATCATTTGCTCATGGGAACCGCCACGGTCGGGGTGACATTCCATCACCTTCTGGCGGAACGCCTTTTTTATGGTATCTAAATCAGCAGAAGGACTGACCCCAAGAATGTGGTAATAGTCTATGTTCATATGAAAACCGATCCACTTTTTTGCTGAAACTTAGCGTTTACCAATTGCAAAGGCTGAATTCTAAAAACACAAAAAGACAAGTTACCGGCTGGGCGATGCCGGTAGCTGGGCATATTTCACCCAGCATTGGATATATCGTGGATGCGTAACAAGAATTTCTAATATTAAGACGCCAAAGAATTTAATTTCCTTCAGCAACCACCCGGAAACCCTGATTATTCAAAACCTGGTCTGGAGCGAGGAAACCACGGCGTGAGGATCGCAGAAAACTATTCATGTCAATGAAACAGCCCCCTCGAATCACACGAAAGTTGCCATTGGATGGCCCCTGAGGAAAATCTTTTTGGGAAAGTGAATAGGCCTTTTCGCCATACCAATCAAGGCACCATTCCCGCGCATTCCCTCCCATGTCGAACAAGCCCCAGGGGTTTGGCTGCCGGGTACCCACTGGACGGGGGCAAACCGTCTTTTTTGTATTCCAAATAGACCAGCAATAGGAATCGCGGAATTCAAAGGGGAAGGGGAAAATATCTGTGGAACCAGCCCGACAGGCATATTCCCATTCAGCCTCCGTGGGCAATCGGTAATTTTTGCCATCCCGCTTGCTTAACCATGCACAGAAAGCCAATGCGTCCTCGTAACTCACCATCGTGACTGGGAGATCAGCGGCAACCGGGTAGCCCGGCGAAAACCAGTCCAAATTCGGATTTTGAATTCCCCAGCTTGAAGCTGTGCTTGCCTTCCATCTCCCAAAACCAGATGACTCCGCTTGAGGTTTGTACCCCTGAGCTTCCACAAATTCCAAAAACTGGGCCACCGTTACCTCGTAAACGCCCATTTGAAATGGCTTGGAAAATGTGATGGTTCTGCAAGGCAGTTCATCGGGTCGAGCCTCTAAATCTCCTTCACATGCACCCATGACAAAATTACCAGCCGGGATGTCTACCATTTTCATGGGAACCGGGCTTTTAAATCCCTGCCTCAAATCCTTTAAAATCCGGGCTTTGGCATGCTCTTTGTCTTCACTCCGAAAATCCCAAGGTGCATACATTTGGGTTATGCCTGCGGCCAAAAAACCTACCAATGCAAGCACGATTACAACCTTCCAGGAAATATTTCCTTTGCTGCGCGCTTTTTTCTGGAGGTTCTCAAGAAGAACTCGGACTTCTGTCACGGATTGGTAACGCTTTTCCGGTGCATCTTGGGTCATGCGTTCTGCAATGGCGATTAACTCCTTGGCTTCAGCATTTTTCGAGCCTTGAGAATCTGTATCAACGAATCCAGTTAACATAAATTTCAAAAGGCATCCAAGGGAGTAAATATCCGCCCGCTGGTCCACAAGGCCACCCTTAGCTTGCTGTTCGGGAGCCATATACCCCTTGGTTCCTGACCCATTTGGCGAATGAGGCAATGCCATGTCCATTGCCAATCCGAAATCAATGAGTTTGATCGACCCATCAGAAAGCCGAATGACATTGGAAGGCTTGATATCGCAATGAACCAATCCCTGACTATGAAGGTATTCCAGAGCCCTGCAAGTCCCGAGAATCGCATCGAGCGCATCCACAAGAGTGCGGGAATTTCCCTTTGCGAAATGGTTTTGAAGCGATTGACCATCAAGCAACTCGAAAGCCATGTAAAGGCAACCATCCGCTTCCCAAGCATCATAAGCTCGGACTAGATTTGGGTGATCGAGTTTGCCAGCATTCGCCATTTCCCTGAGGAAATAGCCTTCGGATGCCGGATCATCTTGGCGATAACCCCGGATAACCTTAAGTGCAACCGGGCGATTAAGGCGAAGATGCTTAGCCTCGTACACTTCTCCCATGCCCCCTTTCGCAATAAGCTTTTGCACTTCGTAAGGGCCGAGTTGACAAGGAGGTTGAAGAGTTGGTCGATTACTTTTTGCCTCAGGTATATTGGATAGGTAATCAAACAGTCGAGTAGATTCGAATTTGGACTTCAATTCCATTTCAATACGAGCATTCGCCAGATCAGCTTCCGTTATGCCAGTAAGAGAGCGGATAAATCCATCTGGTTCAACTTCAAGCTGGGCAAGTAAACCCTGGCATCTGGGACAGGATTCAACATGGAAGCAAAGGGATTCAAAATGATCCGTGGGTAATTTGCCAGCCACCATCCGGGCTAGTTTGTCATCAGCAGGGCAAATGGACTTTGGAATCATTGGTTTGGCTGACCTAAGTAACTAATCGGACCAAAAAAGACTTTATCCATACATATCAGCAATGCGTAACATTCAGGAAATTTCATTGAAATCGTCACCCATCAGTTCACGGAGTCGGCTGAGCACTCTCGCTTTTGCCATCCGCACCGCAGCGGGAGAGACATCGAATTTTTTGGCCAGTTCAGAAGTTGGCACCCCTTCCACCAGATTCAACCAAAACATTTGCCAAGTTTTTTCGGAAGTGGATTGCCGTACCAGTTCCAAGGCTCGCGCCTTAAGGTCTGTTAGCGCCTGCTCTTCGCTTTGAATGTCTGCAGGGTCTTTTTGCGCGAGAACCGGGATTGCTTCCAGTGAGGACTGGCTGGCAATTGCCTCCACAGGTTGGGCCCGAAAATGATCCACAGTTCTACGTTTCACAATCGTTCTCAGCCAGCCCCGAAAGGTACCGCAGTGCGAATCTTTTGTGAATTGGCCTATTCCGCTGAAAACAGAACGCAGGGTTTCCTGTAGGACATCATCCTCGGCTGCGGGAGCAATCTTTTCCCTGCGAATCCAGAAACGAAGCAAAGGTGAATAAAGCAAAACAAACGATTCCCAGCGTTCCCGGGAACCAAGTTGTAGATTTTCAATCAGACTTGATGTGGTGGAAAGAGGAGAAGATTCACGGAGGTTTCGAAACATCGAATCGTCATTTTGCATTAGGCTCTCCTGCAAACGATCATGTGTTAATAAGCAAGTTTAAATAAATGGTTTTGGGTTTTAGATATAATTTGCCAGGAGGTGATTTAATCATTGCCATTTCTTGAACCAAATAAACAACTAAGAAAACTTTATGCGAGGATACGATACTTTCCAACAGGAAACAAGGAAGTTGAAGATCAATAATAGATAATACTGATCGAGATTATTGGCATGTTTTAATGATTAAAGTGGCTTAATATTTCATTGGTAGTGTCTGATAATTTTAAAAAGAAAAAATTTCATCCAATATAAACAACTTCGACGCGCAATATGAAAGGCATATTACTAATATGAGCATAGTTAATGATCTAAATTGCTCCCGCCAACCTAACATCATCAGATGAATCATTGACCCAACAAAACCCCCGGATGGAATATCGCATTTAAAACCATTTTATAGACCTTCCCGAACTATGCGAAGTATTGCGTCTATTTGCGATGTGGAAAGGTGAGGCCATCGTTCCAAAATTTCAATTGCGCCTGATTCCACGCAAACCCTTAATAAAGCGATTTAATATATCACCCTATTGTAAATTAATATATTTTTGAGATAGTAAAAATAGTAGTATTTAGGATAGTTGACCGGAATGACTTGAAAGATCTGAAACCCGCGACGCCAATTCTAGCGGTCAACTCCCGGCAGCCTGAAAACGAATCATTCCTCTTTCAGTGCCTTGATATAATACCCCATTTGGACTGATCATACTGACCATTTGCAATGGATTATCGCTTATGGATGACCCGATATTAGTGCTGCTAAGCGGATTTCCATTCGATGAGTCGATCGTAGTCAGGCTGTATACACCGGTGGTGGTATTCAGGCCTATGGTGTAGATCAGATTGTCAGCCAGGGAGAGACGCGGTTCTGCAGCCGAAGGAAGACTTTGGTTTGCCCAAATTGTTTTCAAGCCACTTCCCTCCGGCAACACGTCCACACGTTGCATCCCGCCCACAAATGGAGCTGTGGTGGGAACACTCGGACCACTTTCAGCCGAGGGGGGATATGGATATCCGTAGGTACTCGGGTAATAAATGCTGTTGCCTACCGCGATGGCGGCATCCTCGTTGCCACTGTTAACACCCGCGGTAAGGAATGGTACAGAACCGATCAATTTCCCATCGATCGCACGGAACACCAGGATGTTTTCCTGGGGCGAGGCGTTATCGGTGATTGTAATATAATCAAATCCCGTTGTTGGTCCGAAAAAGACGGGAGTGGCCCCAGTTCCCCAACTCAATTGACCAGGCTTACGAGCCGGACCGTTGTCATAAGCTTTTCGCCATAGTAATACCGGCCCATCGGCACCCGCCTTGAAAAGGTAGAGTGCCGAAGTGGATGCCACAGCCACGCCAATCGGGGAAGATGAGATGCTATTTGCCACCTGTTCGCCAGCAGGCAGGGTATAAGAGAATGTCTTTCCAGTGGCGGGATCGTTAAAGCCCACGACGGCACCTGCGCCGGTTGTGGTGCCCTGCGCGGTAGCGAACCATACCCGACCATGATAGTCCGGTACCAGGCCCACCACATCCGGAAATCCAATTGAAACTGATGAATCAACATTCAGTACCCAGGTGCCATCTGACTGTTGGGTGTGCGATATGCGCAACAAGCTACCTTCGGCGTTGACGAGTACCAGCCGATCCTGATTATCCAAGTAAGAATATATGCCACCTGCAAGGTCACTTATCGATGATTTGAAAAGTTTCATCGGGGTGGCCAACTCTACCAATGTGTCGGGATTCAAGAGGTAAACATAAGGCGTCTGGTTTAACAAATTGGTTCCAACCGCGACGATCAAACCATCCGAACCCATCAGTATGGTCGGGAAAACTGCGTTGTAATTCTGGTTGTTTGGCGTGCTAATTTGCATCACGGAACCGGAACCCGGGCCCGGATTGGTGGTGGTGTTGGAAGAAACTGCGTTTGCGTGCATGGTGGCTGTACCGGGCGGTCCCATGAAGGGGTTGGCCGGTGCCAGTGTGGGTGTATCGCGCTGCAACAGACCGAGAAACTGGGTTCCCTCAGGAGAACCGGCAATGGATGCCCAAAGAGTGGTGTAACCACCATCCTTGCTTACCAGTACCCGCGCCCATGAATCCAATTCTCCGGCAGTTCCATGGCGACCAAGAATCTCCTGGAAAGCTTTGCCAGCTTCCTTATAGCCATTTTCCAGACTGGCAAGGAAAGCTAGCGCCACATCAGACCGAGACGCTCCGCCTTCCAATGCGGAACGATGGCCCTGCATACCCGCGGTATCCGATTGACGGCCAAGAACACCGGTGTAGAGGCTCTCCAAAAACGCACGATTATCATTGCCCTGCCAGGCGAAATATTCATTGGAGCCAAGCATCGCCGCGGTTACCTGCAAGACTGGAACTCCACTCTGGAGTGCCCGCACATGGCCCGAAAGACCCGATTGTTCAGGCAAGCGGCCAAAAAATTCGGCATAAGATCCTGTCAAGGTTCTCTCTGCGAACTCGGGGGAATGCAGAATCTGATCCACCATCTGCCCAACATTGATCTGGCCAGATTCCAGCGCACCGCTCCAAGCCGCCAAAGCAGGCGCCTCCGGCAACCGGTTCAGAAAAATCCGGTACTGGTTGACCACTTGGTTATCGGTGTAGGCTGACGGTGTCAACCGACTCTCCAATTCTTCCAGCGCCAGTCGCACCCGAACTCCACGAATGCACTGAAAATCGCCGGAAACAGAACGAGAAAAACACTTTAAAAAACCAAATAAACTCACCGTGCTAAACTCCAAATAAAAACACCTTCCGCTCTTAATTAGACCAAATCATTGATTATTAACATGATAACATCAGAAGACTTATTCCCTTATGGATATTAGATTAATTATGAACAACCCATAACCGAATTTCAATTTACAAAAATGAAATATTAATGACTCATTTGCTTAAAAAACGGATTGTACTTTTAAGTCTGATAAAATCCTTATGTCCAATCTTAAAAACAAGACTGCAGGCGAAATAATAAGAAAATTTATTTACAAAAATCATTTAATACAGCTCATCAAGATTATTAAAGAATATAAAATAAAACCAGTGACAGGTTTTCGTGCCCCTTCAAGCACATCAGAAATAATTATTGGTAAGCCAGCCGGTCTTTTTCATGGCTACCACGATTCAACTACTATTTTGATTTAGCCAGACGAAACCCGATGAAACTATATTTATCGGTAGGCGAATAGCCATACCGTGTTGCGGAGCGAGCCATGGTTCCACTGAAATAAAAAGATCCGCTCCGGATTATCCGATACTCTCCGGTAGCTGGCCCTTTGGGGTCTGTCACCGGCCCTGCTGGATAATATCCGTGCCAATCCTCGCACCACTCCCATACATTCCCATGCATATCGTATAAGCCGAATGCATTTGGCTTGTAGCTTCCAATCACAACTGGTTTGCCAATTTTTGATTCATCATAATTGAAATCTTTTGGAGTGATTTCATCACCAAAGGAATAGGCGGTCGTCGTTCCAGCCCTGCACGCATACTCCCACTCCGCCTCGGTTGGTAATCTGAAAACATGATTTGTTTTCGCATTCAACTTCTTGACAAATTCCCCACACTTATCCCATGAAATCCCATTGGCGGGTAATTTTGCCCCTTTGGCAAAACTGGGATTATCACCCATCACCGCTTCCCACTGCTCCTGAGTGACCTCATATTTTCCAAGGTAAAATGGTTTTGTTAGTGTGACTTCATGAAGGGTTTCATCCTCTCGGTGATCTTTATCGTTTTTTTTGGATCCCATTTTGAAAGTGCCCGGCTGAATTAAAACCATCTCAAGCTTCACATTTTTACCAAGATCGATCAACTCGAGGTTTGTGGGTTTAATTTCCTGTGCCATCATTGAGAATAAACAAAACAAAAAAAACATAATGACGATTGAAAATACTTTTTTGATTTTTGACATGGAAAGATCTTGCGATAATTTTTGAGGAAATTGAACCGTATTCGATGAGTGCAATTTTAAGCATTCTTGCCACCCTTCGGCAAGTTCAGAGACCAAATCCCGGTGGCTGAGCCTGTCGAAGCCAGGGATTTTTATTTTCTAATACACCCTTCGGCAAGCTCAGGGACCAGAACGGGGAAACTACTAAGGGGACCAAATCCCGGTGGCTGAGCCTG
>SXGQ01864633.1_pt1 | contig 10889 bp, 9 predicted proteins | sample 3178371 | NCBI WGS metagenome assembly SXGQ01 (sample SAMN11356859, study PRJNA531348) | freshwater metagenome | isolation source: freshwater sample F1-20 | place: China: Fuxian Lake, Yuxi | collected 2017-12-25 | reverse complement strand
CGTCAACGCGATCGCCCCGGGGCCGATCGAGACGGACATGCTCATGGGCATGCCCGAGGAGTGGCTGGACAACAAGCGCGCCGAGCTCCCGCTCGGCCGGTTCGGGCGGGTCGAGGAGATCGTCCCGACGGCGCTGCTGCTCGCCTCGCCGGTCGGCGGCGCGTACATCACCGGAGCGGTCATGAACCTCTCCGGAGGCGACGTGATGGCGGACTGAGCCTGGCCCGACGGTCCATGGAGGACCCGCCGGAACCGCCATATTGTATCCAACTATGGCGGAACGCTTCGCAGATCACACCGTGCTCGTCACCGGCGCGAGCGGGTTGATCGGTGCGGCCTGCGCGATGGCCTACGCGCGTGAGGGCGCGAACGTCGTCGCGGTCGACCGGGAGCCCTCGGCGTTGGACGGTGACCGCACGCTGTCGCTCTCCACCGACCTCACCGAGGACGGCGCCATCCCGGCGATCTTCGACGCCGCCGAGAAGCGCTTCGGACCCGTGTCGGTCGTCGCGCACTGCGCCGCCGCGCACGGCCGGATGCCGTTCCTCGAGCTCACGCCGCAGCGGATCGACGAAGTGCTCGCGATCAACGTCAAGTCGACGCTGCTGCTCGGCAGCACCGCGGGCGGGCGCATGGTGCGGCACGGGATCGCCGGCAGCATCGTGACGCTCACGTCGATTTCCGGGGTGGTCAGCCACGCCGAGTCGGTCGTCTACGAGGCGTCGAAGGGCGCCGTGACGATGGCGACGAAGGGCATGGCCAACGCGCTCGCCCCGTTCGGTATCCGCGTCAACGCGGTCGGCCCCGGCGTGATGGTCAAGCCGCAGGAGATCGGCGAGCTGCGCGACCCGCTCGACACCACGCCCTTCGAACGGGCGCGCATCCCGCTGCGCCGCCTCGGCACCCCAGCGGAGATCGCCGAAGCCGTGCTGTTCCTCAGCTCCGACGCCGCGTCCTACACGACGGGCTCGGTCCTGTACGCCGACGGCGGCGCGCTCGCCGTCTGGGCCAACCACGAGGAGGAGGTCGCGTGACGACCACGCTCATCCAAGGCGGCACGGTGGTGACGAGCACCGGCCGGTGCGCCGCCGACGTCTTCGCCGTCGACGGCCGCATCGGCGAGATCGCGACGTCGATCGCCCGCCCCGCCGACCACGTCGTCGACGCCCGCGGGCAGTACGTCATCCCCGGCGGTGTCGACCCGCACGCGCACGTGAAGATCACCTTCGGCGGCGTGCCGAGCGCCGACGACTTCACGTCGGCCACCATCGCCGCGGCGTTCGGCGGGACGACCACGATCATCGACTTCGCCTTCCAAGAGCACGGCCAGTCGCTGGCCTCCACGCTCGACGACTGGCACGCCGCGCTTGCCGCGAGCCCGCCGGTCACCGACGTCGGCGTGCACCTGATGATCAGCGACCTCACCGACCCGGCATGGATCGACGAGCTCCGCGCGGCCCCGGCGACCGGCGTGTCGAGCTTCAAGCTGTTCATGGCCTACCGCGGGTCGTTCATGGTCGGCGACCCCGCCATGTGGGACACGATGCGGGTCGCGGCCGAGACGGGTGCGCTGGTGATGGTCCACGCCGAGAACGGCGACGCGATCGACGCGCTCATCCACGAGGCGGTCGCCGCCGACACGCTGACCCCGCCGTTCCACGCGTCGACCCGCCCGCGGTCGACCGAGGCCGAGGCGGTCAACCGCGCGCTGATGTTCGCCGAGCTGACGGGCGCACGCACGTTCATCGTGCACGTCTCGTGCGCGGACGCGGTCGCCCCGATCGTGGCGGCGAAGGCCCGCGGCATGGAGGTCTGGGGCGAGACGTGCCCGCAGTACCTCCTGTTCGACGAGTCGATCTACGAGCAGCCGCTCGACCAGGCGCTGCGCGGGATCTTCTCCCCGCCGGCCCGCTCGGTCGCCGACCAGGACGCGCTGTGGACGGCGCTCGCGGGCGTCGGGCTTGACGTGATCTCGACCGACCACTCGGCGTTCAACCTCGCGCTGCGCCACGAGCGCTACGCGTCGGGCGGCGGGTTCACCGCGGTGCCGAACGGCGGGCCGGGGCTGGAGGAGCGCTTGTCGCTGATGTTCGACGTCGGCGTGCGGGGCGGCCGGATCTCCCTCGAGCAGTGGGTCGACCTGTGCTGCACGACCCCGGCGCGTCTGTTCGGCTTGGGTGGGCGCAAGGGCGCGGTCGCCGTCGGTGCGGATGCGGACCTCGTGGTGTGGGATCCGGAGCGCGAGCGGACGCTGGGTGTCGAGAGCGCGAAGTCGAAGGTCGACTACTCGATGCACGAGGGACGGGTGGTCACGGGCGCGCCGAGCACGGTGATCGTCGACGGCGTCCCGCTGATCGCCGATGGTGAACTGCTCGACCAGCCGGAGCGTGGCTTCCTGCGGCGCGCGGCATCGGTGGAGGCGACGGCCGGTGTCTGACCGGGTGGCGCTGGTCAGCGGCGCGGCGCGCGGCATCGGGTTCGAGGTCGTGCGGGAGCTGGCGTCCGACGGGCGGTTCGTCTTCCTCGGCGCGCGGGATGTGGCGGCGGGGGAGGAGGCGCGCGCGTCGCTGGGCGCGCTCGCCGAGCGGGTCGAGGTCGTCGCGCTGGACGTCGCCGATCAGGCGAGCGTGGACGCGTGCGCGGAGGTCGTGCGTGCGCGCTTCGGCCGGCTCGACGTGCTGGTCTACAACAGCGGAATCATCCTGGACCGCGGCGTGAGCCCGCTGGACGTCGACTTCGAGGTCGTGCGCCAGACGGTCGAGGTGAACCTGTTCGGCGCGTGGCGGCTGACGATCGCCGTCGTCGATCGCCTGCGCGCGGCGGCGCCCTCGCGGGTCGTCAACGTGTCCTCCGGTATGGCGCAGCTCTCGGAGATGCTGTCGATCTCGCCGGGCTACCGGATCAGCAAGGTCGGCATGAACGCGATGACGCGCATGCTGCACGCCGAGCTCGGGTCCGAGGGCATCTCGATCAACTCGATGTGCCCGGGCTGGGTGCAGACGCCGATGGGCGGCGAGGGCGCGTACCTGTCGGTGGCCGAGGGCGCGGACACGATCCTCTGGCTGCTGCGGCTGCCCGATGAGGAGATGCCGGCGGGCGGCTTCTACAAGCGCCGCGAGCTGATCTCCTGGTGATCAAGGCTGCGCTGAACGGCGGCCGGACGCGTGCCGAGCACCCGGCGGTCCCGATCACGGCTGCCGAGCTGGCGGCTGAGGCGGTGGCGTGCGCGGCCGCCGGCGCGGGTGCGATCCATCTCCACGCGCGTGACGCTCGTGGGGCGGAGACGATCGACCCGGTGGTGGTCAACGAGGTCGCCCGGGTGGTGCGCGATGCGTGCGGGCTCCCGGTGGGGATCTCGTCGTCGCTGTCGATCGAGCCCGACGCCGTGCGGCGCTTGGAGTTGCTGCGCGAATGGCGCGAGCCGGACTTCGGCTCGGCGATGTTCAACGACCCGGGCGCGACCTCGGTGGCGGCGGCGCTGCTCTCGCGCGGGATCGACGTCGAGGCGGCGGTGGTGACGGCCGCCGATGTCGAGCGGTTGGCCGCGTGCGGGCTGGCCGACCGGATGCTGCGGGTGATCGTCGAGCCGATGACCGAGGATGTCGACGCGGCGCTGGCGGAGTGCGCGGCGATCCACGCAGCGCTGGATGCGGCCGGGATTGCCTTGCCGCGCCTGCAGCACGGGATGGGCGCGGCGTGCTGGCCACTCGCCGTCGACGCGCTGGCGCGCGGGTGGGACACGCGGATCGGGTTCGAGGACGTGCTGGTGCTGCCCGACGGCGGGGCGGTGGCGGGCAATGCCGATCTCGTTGCTGCCGCGATGGCTGGTGTGGCGCCGTGACAAGGGTCCTGATCGTCGGCGAGTCGTGGGTGGTGCAGACGACGCACATCAAGGGCGTCGATCACTTCACCGCGACGGCGTACGAGGAGGGGGTCGAGTGGCTGCGCGCGGCGCTTGAGGCGGGCGGCTGCTCGGTGACGCACCTGCCGTCGCACCTGGTGGCGGCGTCGTTCCCGGATGCGGCGGGGTTGTCTTCGTTTGATGTGGTCGTGCTCAGTGACATCGGGGCGGACAGCATCCTGCTGCACCCCGCGACGCTGGCCCGCTCGGAGCGAACGCCCGATCGGCTGGCGGCGCTATGCGACTTCGTCGGCGCCGGCGGCGGGCTGGCGATGATCGGCGGGTGGATGTCGTTCTCGGGCTACGAGGGCCGGGCGGGCTTCGGGCGGACGGCGCTGGCCGAGGCGCTGCCAGTCACGCTGCTCGACGGTGACGATCGGGTGGAACGGCCGGACGGGGTGACGCCGGTGGTGGCGGCAGACGGTTTCAAGCATCCGGTTCTTGACGGGGTGGATGCTGCGTGGCCGTGGTTCCTGGGCTACAACCGGGTGGTGGCGCGGCCCGAGGCGCAGGTGCTGCTGTCGTGCGGCGACGACCCGTTCCTCGCGGTCGGGACATTCGGCTCCGGGCGCACGCTGGCGTTCGCGTCAGACTGCGCGCCGCACTGGGCGCCACCGGGGTTCCTGGAGTGGTCGTCGCACGACCGGTTCTGGGGGCAGGCCGTGGGGTGGCTCTCGGGTTCGTGACGCTTCCGCGGAAGCGCGGCCGGGGAGCGCGTTCCTGCATCGGGTCGCCCAGCGGGCACTATGTCCCCGCTTTCCGCCCCGATCCTCCCGGACTACGCTGCGTGCATGGAGACGATCGATGTGGGTTCCCTGGTGAAGGTTGCGACGGACGGCCCGGTGATCGACGGCATCGTCTTCGATCATCCGAGCAGTTCGAAGGTCGTCGTGGCGGTCATCGACCGCAAGCGTGGGCCGGTGTTCCGCACGGTGCATCCGGACACGCTCAGCGAGCGTGCCGACGAGGGCGACGCCGATCGGGCGCTGCGGCTGCTGATCAAGCGGACGCCGCCCGTGCAGCGTGGCGGTGGGCGCGCCGGGGCCGGCGGTGGGCGTGGGCGTGCCGGGCACTCGCGGGGTGCGATGCACCGGCCGACGGGGAAGTAGTTGCTCGGATCGAGCTACTGCGGCCCGGCTTTCGCAGACGTAGCCCTCCGGATGACGTCGACGGCGACCGGGATGAGCGTGTCGGCAACTGGACGTTCCGCGAAGCGCGCGGCGTAGGCGGCTCGCGTCCGGGCCCAGGCCGCTTGTCGGTGACGCGGGTCTTCTGGATCGAAGAAGAGGTCCGAGTGTCGCCAGACCCACACAACCGGCTCGCCTCGGGGCTCGACGCCGTCGAGTGTTCCGTGAAAGAAACCATTGCGTGCGAAGCGAACTGCGTCTAGGGCATTCGTGGCGAGGTTGAGGCGGTCGGCAGTACTCGTGACCCAGCCAAGAGTCTCGTACAGAGAAGGAAAGACAGTGATGGCGTCACGGGAACTGCCCTCAAGTGCGAGGTGAAGTCGCTCGAGCGAACTCGCGAGTCCCTGGACGAACCAGGCGTTTGGTGCGGACGTCTTGAACATCGTCGGTGGCCTTACGGCACGACGCTAGCTGCCTCGATCGCACGAGGTTCGAACCTGGGTCCGTGCTACCGAGGCGGCCCCGCCCCAATCCTTGCCCGTACTCCATCCAGATCCTCCCGATCCTGGTGCAGGGTCTCCCACCACCACGTCATCCCGGCATCGACGAACTCGGAGACATGTGCGACACCCGAGGCCCCAGCGGTGCTCCGCCCGATCGCCACGACGTCATATCCCTCCATGTCGCCACCCCGGTGGCCGGACACCGTCGACACGATCTCCGCCAGCTCCCACGGCGCCATCATCCGGTCGAGATCCCACGGGTACCGGATCGCGGCCACGCCGTCGACGTCCGCCGCACGCGCCAGCGCGTTCGCGTTCGTGTGCCCGCCGGCCATCCAGATCGGGATCGTCCCCCGCACCGGGCGCGGCTGCAGGATCACGTCGTCGACCGTGTAGCGGATGCCGCCGAACGACACCTGCTCACCGCTCCAGAACCGTCGCAGCAGCTCGATGCCCTCGAGCAGGCGTTCCACCCGCTCACCCGGGCCGCGCGGCTCGGCGAACGTCACGAAGTCCTCCAGGTCACCGAGGCCGGTGCCGAAGATCACCCGCCCGCCGGAGATGATGTCCAGCGTCGCCATCTCGCGCGCGACCTTCCACGGCCGGCGGCGCGCCAGCGGCGTGATCATCGGGCCGATCATGATGCGCGACGTCCGCTCGGCGATGAGCGCCAGCGCCATCCCGGCGTCGACCGTCGGGTCGCCGCTCAGCGGCGCGTGGACGATGTGGTCCCACAGGAACACGCCGTCCCAGCCGGACTCCTCGGCGAGCACTGCGAGGTCGGCGAGCACGAACGGGTCGCCGAACGGGCCGTAGTGCGGCAGGTACACCGCGTATTTCGGTGCGCTCATGGCCGCAGCAGGGCTTGGCGCCGCTTGGCTGCGCGGTCGTCTGCACCGCCGCCGGTCTCTTCGTCGGCGGCGTAGTGGCGCTCGAACCAGTCGGCCACGAGCTCGCCGGTGCGGCGGCAGTGGTCGGTCGTCCAGCGGCGGGCGGCCACGGCGTCGCGGCGCTCGATCGCGGCGCGGATGCGGGCGTGCTGCGTGAGGTTGTCCTCGAGCAGGCTCGGTTCCTCGGCGAGTGCCGCCCACGACAGGTTGCGCGGGAACGTCTTGCGCAGGTCGGCGACCATCGGGCCCAGCCGGCCGATGCCCGCGGCGTCCACGATGGCGCGGTGGAACTCGAGGTTCGCCGCGTCCCACGCGCCGCCGGCGATCGCCTCGACACCGCCCGCCTTCGCGGCCTTCTTCAGCGCGGGCATCGCCTGGCGGAACGCCTCCTCGGCGTCGCGCAGGCGCCGCAGCTGCTGCTCGTCGATGCGCTGGACCGCCATCTCGGCGGCCAGGCCTTCGAGTTCGCCGCGGATGAGGTAGGCCTCGCGGATGTCGGTCGCCGTGGGGGCCCGGACGAGCGCGCCGCGGTGAGGCAGCACGTCGACCACCCGCGCGGCCTGCAGCTTGCGCAGCGCCTCGCGCACCGGGGGGCGCGACACGCCGAACTCCGCGGCGAGCGCCTCCTGGCGCAGCCACGTGCCGACGGCGTACTCGCCGGTGAGCACCCGGGTGTGGATGCGCTCGGCGAGGTCGTCGACCAGGCCGGGGTCGTTGCTCGAGAGTGGTTCCTCGAGCGGGACGGTCGGTGTCGGCTCAGCTGCACTCATGTGCGATCCGCGGGTCGAGGTGCGTGAAGCGAGAAGCGGCTGTCGTCCATGGCAGGTGCCTCGCACCCTAGTGAACATTCCGGCCGTTCGGCTCCATGTGGTCACGCTGCTGTCAGCCACCAGGCCTCCGGAAGGGTCGTGTCTCGGGCGGCGTCGTCGTCCGGCGGCGTATCGGCGAACGCGGCGCGCGCTGCGGCCGTCGCCTCCGTGTCCACGGTCAGGGTGTCCCAGCGCGCCGGGTCGCCGGTCAGCACCACGCCGTAGGCGGCCCGCGCGCGGTCGATGGTGACGTAGCCGTCGACGACGTCGGTGAGCACGCGCTCGGGGTCGCGCTCGGCCGGCGGGCCGTAGCCCGCGCCCGCGCCGGACCGCGACACGATCACCTCGCCGACGCCGACCGGCACCTCGCCGACGGTCTCGGTCCGCTGCTCGGCCGCGCCGTCCGCGCCGATCACCCACGCCTCGGGCCCGCGCGACATCAGGCCGCGGCGTGCGCCGAGCGAGCGGTTGACCACCGCGTCGAGGTAGTACTGGATCTCCATCGGGTCGAACCGCGGCCCGAAGACCGACAGGCCACCGGGCGCGCCGCGCAACCTGCCCGCGCCCTCGCTGTCCAGGCGCACGACCTTCTCCCACACGACGATCGGGTACTTCTGCTCGATCACCTCGGTCGAGTCGACGTACTCCAGCCCCGCGCCCGCCGTGTTGGTGAACTGCAGCCAGCCGTCGTTGTGCGCCGTCGCCGGGCCGCCGCTCGTCCCGCTGAACAGCTGGAAGACGTAGTCGGCGCCGTCGCGGCGCGCGTCGACACCGGACGCCACGCCGGTGTACGGGGGCTGACCGAAGCACGGGTGCGCCGCGCCGATCCCCTCCTGCATCGAGGCGACCGCGCGCAGCACCATGCCGACGACGCGGTCGACCACGGTGTTCGTCGCGACCGAGGCAGAAGCCGGGTGGCGCGGGATGCCGACCACGCAGTTCTCGCGCAGCAGCACCTCGATCCGCCGGTAGCACCCCGCGTTGTTCGGGACGATGACGTCCCGCGTGTGCGGGTCGCTGTTCAGACACATGAGGATCGCGGTGGTGGCCGCGTTCATCGACGTCGACTCGGTGAGGTTCAGGCCCGTCGGCGTGCAGTCGGGGTTGTCGCGCAGGTCGACCACGACCCGTCCCTCGTCTGGGATCACGTCGATCGTCGCCTTCAGCGGGATCCCGTCGGGCAGCCGCGGGAACGGGTCCAGCGCGGTCTGCGCAACCACCCGGCCGGCGGGCAGCTTCGCGATGGCGTCCGCGGTCATCTGCTCGCAGTAGTCGAGGTACTCGACGATGAACTCGCGGACCGTCTCGATCCCGTAGACGGTGCAGAACTCCTGCAGCCGCCGCTCGGCCAGGCGCGCCGCGCCGAGCGTCGCCAGGTAGTCGCCGTACCACGTGTCGAACGCGCGGATCCGCCGCTCGCACATGCGGATGATGTCCGTGACGTCGGTGTACCCCGACTGCACCTTCACGCACGGGAAGATCAGCGCGCCCTCGTTGTAGACGTCCAGCGCGGTCGGCGAGTACGTCGTCGGCTTGGCGTTGCCGATGTCCGCCTGGTGCGCCTTCGCCACTGCGGTGAACACGTGCTCGCCGTCGAAGAACACCGGGACGAGCACCGTCTGGTCGGCCGCGTGGCTGTTGCCCTGATACGGGTCGTTCGTCAGGTACGCGTCGCCGGGGGCGATCTTCGATCCGTGGATCTCGGTCATCGCCTGCGCGATGAGTCCCGACCCGTAGACGTGGACCGGGATGCCCTCGGGCGCGCTGACCATCTCGCCCTCGGCCGACACGATCGACGTGGAGAAGTCCTTCGCCGCCATCGTCGTCGAGCGCGCCGTGCGCACCATGGTGTTCGTCATCTCCCGCGTGATGGAGTCCAGCCGGTTGGCCATCACGCCCAGCGTGACCCGGTCGAGCATCAGGCCTCCGCCCCCACGGTCCCGGCGGTGACGACGGCGTCGTCGGCACCGGCGATCTCCACGAGGTAGTGCGTCGAGCGGACCTGCGCGACGGAGCCCGGGTCGAGCACGATCGTCGTTGTCGGCTCCTCGATGATGGCCGGGCCCTCGATCCGCGTCAGCGCGCTCATGTCCTCGACGCGGTGCACCGCGGTGTCCATCGGCTCACCGCCGAACCAGCCCGTGCGGGTGCTGACCTCGGCCTCGGCCACCGCGATCTCCGCGCCGCCGTCGCCCGCGTCGACGGACGTGAGCGCCGGCTTCGGGCGGATGATCCGGCCCTCGCCGCGCCACGTCACGATCTCGATCGGGAAGCCCGGCTGGTTGACGGCGAACAGGTTCAGGTGCGCCTCGTCGAAGCGCTCCATGAGCCAGGCGACGTCCTCCTCGCTCTCGAACATCCGGCCCTCGCCGAGGTCGACGTCGATCTCCCAGATCTGCTGGTCGTACCGCGCCTCGCACACGAAGCGCATCCGCCGCTCGCCCGGCTGGTCGACGTGGTCGAGGAAGTCGGTGAGCGCCGTCTTCAGCTCAGTCAGCGTCGCGTTGACCTTGTCGTAGTCGAACGCCGCCGAGTTCGCGTACTGGCCGACCGAGAACGTCGCGCTGATGTCCGAGAACTGCCCGCCCGTGGCACTCAGGCCCGCAGCGAGCTTTGGGATGATGATCTGCTTGACGCCCAGGTCGCGGGCGATCCGCACGATGTTCAGCCCGGCCGCGCCGCCGCCGGCGATCATCATGCACTGGCGCGGGTCACGGCCCTGCGCGACGGTCATGTCGGTGATGAACCCGCGCATCGACTCCGACGCGACGCGCAGGATCGCCTCCGCCGCGCCCTCCGCGGTGAGGCCCAGCGGCTCGCCGACCTTCTCGAGCATCGCGGCGCGTGCGGCCTCCAAGTCGAGCGTCATCGCGCCGCCGAGGAAGTTGTTCGGGTCGATGTAGCCGAGGACGAGCGCGGCGTCGGTGACGGTCGGCTCCGTGCCGCCCTTGCCGTAGCCGACGGGGCCCGGGTCGGCGCCCGCGCTCTCGGGGCCGACGTGCAGCAGGCCGCCGGCGTCGACCTTCGCGATCGAGCCGCCGCCCGCGCCGAGCGACTGCGTGTCGACCGCGGGCAGGCCCGTCATGTGGCCGTACCACTTCGGGCCCAGCCACTTCTCGCGCGTGTAGAGAATGGTCCCCTCGTGCGCGATCGACACGTCGAACGACGTGCCGCCCGTATCGACGACGAGCACGTCGGGCGCCTTCGCGTCCGGCTCGGCCTCGGCGTAGACGACGCCTGCGACCGGCGCCAGCGCGGGGCCGGAGTCGACCGTCTGGATCGGCCGCTCGCACATCTGCTCGGTGCGCATCACGCCGCCGGAGACGTGCGTGACCATCAGCGGGTCGCCGTTGAACCCCAGGCCGCGCAGCCGGCTCTCCAGGTCGTTGAGGTGGTCGCGCATGAGCGGCTTGATCGATGCGTCGATGACCGTCGAGGACGCGCGGCGGTACTCGCGCACGATCCGGTTGACCTGGTGGCTGAGCGAGTACTCGACGCCCGGCAGGATCTCCTCGATGAGCTCGCCGATCCGCAGCTCGTGCTCGGGGTTGAGGATCGACCACAGCAGGCAGACGCCGATCGCCTCGACCTCCAGCTCGCCGATCCGCTCGAGCGTGGCGCGCGCCGCGGCCTCGTCGAGCTCGACCGCGACGCTGCCG
>SXGQ01429529.1_pt1 | contig 10890 bp, 12 predicted proteins | sample 3178371 | NCBI WGS metagenome assembly SXGQ01 (sample SAMN11356859, study PRJNA531348) | freshwater metagenome | isolation source: freshwater sample F1-20 | place: China: Fuxian Lake, Yuxi | collected 2017-12-25 | reverse complement strand
TCGGGGCTCTACAAGGATCCATCGAGGCTTCTGCGTCAGCTTCTTCGGCCTCATGGACTCAATATTCAGGCCCGCAATGGTTCATGGAAACTCGTAAAGATGGACACGGGTCTCAAAATTGATAAGGGCCAGGTTGGAATCATATGGGCTTGATAAGGGCAAGATTCGTGTCAAGATTGACAAGGGCCTAGTGTGGGGCCGTGTAGGCCTGTTTTGCCCAGAAGAATCCCGACTCTCCAATCTGCTGCTCGGATAGACGCAGAAACCACTGCCACGCCGTGGCCCTCTCCAACTTGTCCCGGCCATCGGGCAAGGGAATCCAGAGGGCACCCTCCGTCGTACCATCCTGCCACTCGGATTCGCCCAACAACGTGTCGAGTTCGAGACGGCGACCATACTTGTCTCTCGATGCTTCGACTCCCCTGTCAATTTGTATGGTACCCGCCGCATGACGATCCCATGCATAACGGGCGAATTTCCGACACTCTGCGGAGGACCACGACTGATCTCCGGCGTCAATGACGGCACGGAGATCCTTGGCTAGCCCGGACCACACAGGATGGTGGGGAGCGGCAGACCAGCCTCCGAATGGAGATGCCATGGGAGACGACGATTCGGTAGCCGACAGTCCTTCATCGGGATCGACGCCGAATGCGAGGACCGACTTGCCCTCCAGACACCGCTGTAGATTTGCAGCACGGCCGATGGGAAGCACGGAGCCATCTAGCCACAGGCCTCCGAGATGAGTGAGAAAGGCGGCACGGCACCATGCGAGCCACAGTGCCGGGGGAGACCGATCGGCATCGGGAGGAATATTGCACCCGGCCTCCTCAAGAGTGCGATGGGCTGCTACCCGGCCAATGATGGGCTCGAGATCGAATGCATCGGCTGCCAGATAGGCCCGGGCCCGCTTCAGACATACCTTGAGATAGGGCTCATTCGGATCATTCGTGGTTCTGTCACCCCAGTCGAGCCATTGACGGGAATTCCGTTGGCTATCATCGACCACCCACCAGATTTTTGGCTTGGCGCGGAGCCCCAGAGGTGTATCTATGTATCCCGTGATCTGGTTTCTGACACCGTACGCTACACCGAGAACGATGGCGATTACGCCGACTCCGAGTATCCAGGGCTGTGACATGACTACTTGAGGGCGGATAAAATCGTCACAAAATTTCTAATGAGGAAACAAATGACATACCATAGTCAATTTGGACAAGACAGTTTCTTGGAAACAAAGGTATTCCAAGGTTTCAGTGGAGGATACTTTGTGGATGTAGGTGCACATGATGGGGTTACGATTAACAATACTCTTTACTTTGAGAAAAACCGTGAGTGGAAAGGTATAAATGTAGAGCCCATGCGTAATGTATATGAAAAGTTAATGGTAAACAGACCTGCGTGTATAAACCTCAACTGCGCCATTAGTGACAAAGATGGACAGGCTGAATTTATAATCAATACTGGGTATACCGATATGCTGTCAGGATTAAAAGCTGATTATGACCCTCGACACCTTAATCGATTAATGTGTGAGATATCTCAGTATGGCGGAGAAACCAAGACCGTGCTAGTAGACACGAAGCGTCTCGATACTATCTTTGATATGCACGGCGTAAATCGGGTTCATTATCTATCTATTGATGTCGAAGGTGCCGAATTCAGTGTAATCAAATCTATTGATTTTACTAAGGTATTTATCGACGTTATCGGGTTTGAAAACAACTTTAACGACGTGAGTGTACCGATTGTAAAGTATCTGGAGTCAAAGGGATACACTGTCGCATTGCACGCAACGGATATTTTTATGATTCATAAGGATTCCCAATTCAAGGTTTAACCGTAAACTAACTGAATGGCTGCTTACTCATTCACCAGTAGTCTCCGCCGCATCTGATCCGACCAGGATTCGTATGATGTGTCCTGTTTGGCCAGACGGAGCCGGCGCTGCCTCTCGCGCTCTTCCGTTGCTGCGACCGCCGCCGCAATTCGGGATGATTCATCCGGTACTACTCGGGCCATCTCCTCATTTCTAATACGATGGGCATCTGCCATAGTCTTGGCAGATCTCTCTCGGACATTTACAACATCCTGCGCCACATGCTGATACATGGTGGCCGACTCTCCATAGGCCTGCTTGAGATCTGTAAACTGGACATCCGAGCCGAGCGCCGACGTGAAATTGTCCGTCTTGCCGCCGAGTTCCACGCCTCCTACCGGCACGATATGTTCGGGTTCGAGACGCCGAGTCATAGCAGTGGATCGCTGGGCCACGGCCTTCTCCCGAAACACTTGCTCAAAGACTTGTTGATTGAATTTACCTTTGAGGCGGGGGTCGGATGCGGCCTCATCGGATCCGCCCTGACTTTTGAGCCAGTCTCCGTAACCGGTCTCTGAATCTGGATCCGGTAACCGATTCTCCTCGAATAACTTGTTGAACGTATTCATGTCGAGTTTCTTGGCGGACAGAGTGACGGGGGGTCCATCCTGAATGGGCGGTGCCCCCTGTGACCTATAAGAGGCGGCTGCATCCGGGTTCACTTGACCCGACATACGAGCCCTGTCGGCGGCCGACATCTTTGGGCTAATACGGTCCAGAATCTTACCGAGATACTGAAAGGCCCGGGTGACTTCGTCAAAGGCTTCGGGCGTGCCGCCCTTGTCAGGATGTACTCGGAGAGAGGTTTTTTTGAATGCGGTTTTGACTCGTTCGTGCGTCAGTGGCTCCGTCTCACTGATACCAAGGAGGGCAAGAGCCTCTTGGAAATAATCGAGAGCCTTGGCGGCGGGAGAGATGATGATCTGTCGATCCTGATTCGAGAGACCCTGACGACCCTGGTTAGAGGCAGCTCGACTCTGGCTCGAAGCAGCTCGAAACCCTGCTTCGACTCCGCCCATAGACTGGGTCCCACCCATCGCCCGTGTAGCGGCTCTCCACGGCCACGGCGTGCTCCGATTACGGGCAAACGCTGTCCTCCACGCCAAAATTTTGCCATAAATACCGATTTCCTGTGCTGTTTCCACCAAGTCGGGAGAACTGAGAAGTGTATCAACCATTTGTGCGCGTACCTCGTCTGATTCAATGGCACACAGATCAGACCAGATTCGTGACGCTGCCGCACCCATTGTATTAGGTATCGGTTTATTTTAGTTGGGGTAGACCGCGGCTATTAACGTGCCTTACAGATACCCATTCCTATAAGGCAACCCGCCGCACCCGCAATCACCATTGTTCCAACAATGGTCGATACCGACAGAGCCACCATATCCCGGTCATCCATATTCGTCGGAACACTACAGATACGAGCGTTACCGTGTTCAATATCGGACAAGGCACCTCTCTGTTTAATATCGATGATCGGATGCCATAACATACGTACGTGTTCCAGACGGGCCATGTACGCCATATACGCATCCACGTGGAGCTCAATCGGATAGGCCCGTTTGAGTAAGCGCTCCGCTCCACGACGAGACACAATATATGCGTGGGTGCCCATGAGACTCGTGCATAGCTGCCATGGTGTATCGCCCTCTATAGGCTTACATCCAGTACGATACGATCTGTGAAGCTGAATGAGATCCCAATCCGCCGGCGCCGCTTTTAACATGTGCTCCAGACGTATCCGGAGATCGGCCGGTATAGTACAGTCATCTTCGAAAACGAGCATGGCCGGGGCACTCGAGTTCAGCAGCTGTTCCCAGGCCTTGAAATGCGAGAGGCTACAACCCACGGCGCCGCCGGCATCAATCTCGTATACAGACCGTCGGGTTTTGAAATATATATTGTGCGCCGTCGCTAGCGAGATAGCGGGATGTTTATACGGAACAAAAGTCGATGCATCCACGGCCTCCATACGTTGTATAGGAATCGTGGCCACGCCGGCTTCCCGTTCAATACGGGCCCAGCGATCCGGTCGTTTCGCCAACGAAATACAGATTATCTGTAAATCTTCGAGCTTCATCGTGTCCCTACCAGTTCTATAGGATTTAGAAATCGGTGACCACACCCTCCTTGAGAGAGAGCTCCGTCGTCCTCTCTCTCCAATCAGGAAATGTCTTGGCTGTAAATATCTCCCAGGCCCCGTTCGGATCATTGCGGATCCTCATAGTCGGCAGCGCCTCCACCGACTTTTTGAGCTCGGCTTCATCATCGAGCTTGTCGAAATCGATCCACTCTGGTGTTACACCGAGCATTCTGCAGTGCTCGATAAAGTCGGCCTTGATGGTTTGACAGCGCTTGCACCAGGGAGCAGTAATGAACTGTATCTCGAGAGGCATATCTAATTCAAGATATTTGGGGCCGGCCCAGGTCAACTTTTGGTTAGATCATTCGCATATCCGCCGTAATCGAATGATATGTAAGAGATAACAAGACGGCGTGAACTGCATTCAGCTGTTGAATCAATCGAGGAGGTGTAGACCTTTCAATAAGTTTAACGGACTTCGTGACGACGTTTCGCCCCAGATCCTTGAAAATCCGTGTTATAGATCGCATGGCCTCTTGTTCCGCTTCGCCATCGCCGATACTGATAATATTATTGGCTTCATCAAATACACCCTTTAACTCGTCGATGAATGTCAGCTGTTTCCATAGGATAGGCGATGCGTGCTTACTATTGCGTTCCTGTGCGTATATTATGGGAATGGACTCAATGTTCGCCATCAATTCCGGCATAAAGTTGGAACAACTGTCTTCTACCCAACCCTTTTGCGAATTCGTAATTATGACGACCCGGCCGAGAAGTCGGGCGTGAGCCAGAACTTTCTTTACTGTTGTCGACAGCTCGGCGCATCTATCCTTCATTTCTTGCGTGACGGTCTTATCTGACCCCCTATAATTCAACCACGACGTACACAGAAGGGTATCATCCCAGTCGAATACGAAGACAGTTTCGTCATGCGTGAATGTGGTAGGGGACCACTCAATGTCAACATCGAGATCGGCCATGTATGGTCGGTTGTGCCTTGAACCTATCATCAAATTTTAAGTCCCCTCAACAACTCCTCGGGTATAATCGGAATCACCGCTTCCGTCTGCCATATCTGTGATACGCCGATATCGAACAACGAAAACTCGGTCGGCCAGTACAGAGGATGGGATTGGAGTAAACCGAGCTGCGTCTTTTTCAGGAGTTTATTGGCGGAGGCGGTCGGAAGAACGGCCAGCAAATGTATCCATGCCGGCAAATAGGTGGTGTAGGTTAGCGGCGGAGGAGCCACTGCGACCTCCTGATTCGGCTTAAGACGGGACCACAACGGCGGTAAATGCGGTTCATAGGCCCAGCCGAGATCCACCGGTTTCCCCGAATAGTAATCAAAAACCCATGCTAATCCCTTGAGATACTCGGAACCATCGGGATCGTCGGCTCCTCTCCAGGATTCGTATATGGCTTTCCAGTTCTGGCGCAGCCCCGAATTATAGAGTCTGAGAATAGTCGCCCATTGCGCCGGTTGCGCGGACCAAATGGCAAAGGCATCGTCTTCGATCGGTCTTCCTCGCTGTTTCAGAGCACTCACGCAGGCGGCGGCCATGGCGCTCTCCTCCTCGGAAGCAAAAGCCTCGATGATGGCTGTCAGATGCTTACTTTGGATACGGCCATCGACGACCAGGTTATGTCCGGCGGACCATATCCGTTTATCGAGAGCCCGGATCAGGCCCGGAATACCGTCATCACGCACCGTGTGCGTGAGCGATTTCGGCAAAAAATCATTACCGAGCAGGCTCATTCCGGCCACGAAATCACGGGTCTTCGACGCCAGCGTTGTACTATTGGATGTTCGTTCAAATAGATGGCCCATGAGACTACGAATATCCACGGTTCTCCAGCCTCCGCCTCCCGAGCGCTTCTCGAATTCCTGTTCTTCACGGAGAAGATGTACGGATCCGCCCTTTTCTACGACGAGTAGCATGGCGAGCAACAATAAATCGGCATCGAGACCGTAAATAGTACAGCTGAGACCATCGGGGAGCCCGCGCATGTGTGCCATGAGCTTGTGTTCGCCCTCTCCCGGCTCCTCCGTTGTAGAAACAGTCACGGGAATTCCGAGCCGTGCTCCGGTAGCCACGAGATCCTTTCCGAGACGAGCCATGAAGGCGGTTCCCGGTGTCAGTGCATTCTGGTCCCAGCGTTCCTTGAAGACGCCCCGAATAGAATCTTCGGATGCCGTGAGCCACGGCCCCTTGAAGCGCCGCAGCCGTTGTTGTCTCCGCTTGGCCGCACAGACAACACCGTCGCATGCTACATAAACCCCGGCCGTCGGTTTCGCCACTGCAACGATTTCTTCGAGATAATCACAGATTCCTTTGCGTAACTTGGCTTCCCATTTGGCGGAGCCAGTCACGGATCCTTCGTAAGGCGGCATTCCGTGGAGTACGAAATACATGGCGCAGTTGAAGTCAAGACAGAGCCAATCGGAAGGTGGGCCAGTCGTATGTGATATGATATGAGGAAAACGTCGACATAAATGACGATAAAAACTGGGGATACCCATTTCTACACGGGTAGTTATGGGATCTTCTTAGACTCTACACGGACCTCATCGGGACCTCATCGGGACCTCATCGGGACCTCATCGGGACCCTCTGTAAGGGCCTTATCAGAGACTATAATTTATTCGTAGAAGGTAGGGACTATGCCAATATGGGTATTCGATAAGTTCGATAAAAACATTATCTATCCCGTGATCTACAATCTTCAGATACTTCCCGAAACTCTGATGTGTGGAATTATAATTCTCGCAATTATTCTCGGAAACCAGCCGCTAGTGGCTCTTGCTCTGAGTCTAGTATTCACCCAACTGATTGCGCAGGGAATTGGTCGTATAATCATGAACATTCAACCGGATTCGGCCATTGCCCGTACATCGATTGATCCTTGCTCTGTAGGAATCCTAAGTAAATCGTGGGCCCGGTTGGCGGGATCCAATCCCAATCTGTTGTGGCATCCGATGGCGCCGTCGATATACTTGTCGACGATTGGATTCTTCGCAGGCTGGGGTATTGCGTTGCAGCAAATATACAAGGAAGAGATTGATTCCGGCCTGATTAAAAAATCGTCGCTGGTTACTACATTGGCACTGGGTATGATTCTTCTCGCACTGGCCTTTGCGTACCGGATTTATTCCGGCTGCGAATCATTCATGGGTGCAACGGCCGGCACAGTTCTCGGTTTAATGTTCGGTTTATTGGGTTGTATCGCCCTGTCGTACGTCACGGATCGCAAGGCAACAAACGTGTGGGGCATCCCTCTGTTGAAACGAAACCGGTCCCGGAAATAGAAATATATCGAGAAAGTAGATGGGCAATAGTGCTGAAGGTCTGGTAAAACAATCGGCTCTATTGGAAATCCTTTCACAGATAAGCAAGAGTTTTCCGAACACCATTACGGCGACTCTGTTTGTACTGGGTATCATGCTGGGAAAGATCGCATGGATCTGTATTGCGGGAGGCGCAATTGTGTTGATTCTTGTTGTCGGCGTGTTTCAGAAATTGTTCGGCAGTCTAACCACGGAAGAGTATAATGTACCTGGCGCCGCCGCCGTTTCCGCATGTTCTATAATACCGCCGAACAGCATACTTGAAGCGTCCTTTTCAAATATTCCGAGCACATGGATGTCTGTCACGTTCTTCTATCTTACATATATTGTAATGAACGCATTGACCGTCTATAATACGAAACCCACAAAGGCTCACGGCGATTCTATTACGGTACAACATCGCAAGAGCATGGGGACCCTAAGCATAATTACTACCGTGATCCTGTTAATTTGTATGGTATTCATGCGTTATTTCTTGTGGGGAACGTGCGAAAGTATCATTGGCACACTTGTTGGAGGATCGATGGGTGTTGGTATGGGAATCCTTTGGTGGCAGCTGTTGGCTGCATGTGGCCCCGATGTGTATCCCGATATTCACGGTGTCATGGTGGGGCTGAAACCCCGGGCCATGTATTAGAGTACCGGCTGAGTACAAAAGTTAATTTCTCAGTGAGCAATTAACTTTTATAGTAGCCGGTAGATCCATCTTACTTCTGGAGCTTCTTCAGACGGGATGCCTCCTTGAGCGCATCCGAGAAGCTGGCCTTCTTGTTCTTTGCGCGCATCGAATCGAACGTCTTCTTAACGAGCAGATTCCAGCCGGACATCTTACGGGTTCCACGAGAACTGCGATTGCGGCGAGTCATGGGCATCTGTATACTCAAGGCAAAGGAAATGTTCGGTGTCCTCTTCTTGGCACCATTGGGGGTGCAGGGATTTCCACCGCCCTCAGACGTCCCGCCAACTTGTGAAATGCTCGGGCCCAGAGAATGACCGCAGGCCACGTAGGAACTCTCTCCGCCGTCCAGGCTCCGGCCACCTCTTCTATCAATGCAAGAGCCTTGCGTATCTCGGTTTCTCTTTCGCCACCATATAGACCGACAAGATCCTCCAGCGGCACCGGATGGCCAGCACTTTCTCCGTGTATGGACCACAGAAATGTACGCACGACTTCCTTCATTCTCTCTGCTGTATATGGCACAGCAGGCACATGAAACCGCCGGATTGCGGCTCCGAAATGTTCTCGACATACCGGACATGGCAGAACATCGGCTGTTAGACGAAACACGGCTCGCCAGGGACCGATGGAATCAACACGATCCGACTGTTCGGCCAGAATATGTAGAGCCTTCCAGACGAGAGGCCCCCACCACTTTTTATCCATGTACGACTGTTTATGTAGGAAGATTTTAGATTCAAACAAGGGGGCCCCGTAAAACTTGATTCGGCGCACACCATCTCTGTCATAAGTATGACTACGACTTTACGTATTCCTCGGGGTCTATGGAACGATCTCGAGGAATCCGTTATCAAGCAAGATCGAATTTTCCTGGCTGAGGTTGCGCGGGCTCTCGGGCTTCCCTTTCAAGAAGTGATGCGAAAGGTTGGACCAGCAACGACCGTGATGCCCACACTATGGGTCGGAGATGCTTCGGATCCGCCCCGATGTCCGTGGTATACTCGACGGGGTGAATCCGTATGGTTTCCCTGTCAACGACTCCGTCTGTCACCGACGATGCCCTGTTGTGTGCATGAACGGCAGGGCCCCTGTGATTCACTTGTCAATAAACTACAACAAAAACCAAAGGCATTTCCTGTTATGCGCAAGGGAGTGCTGTATTGGGTGACGGAAGATGGCACGGCCTACGACGAGGCCGGATCGGAGATAACCAATGGCATATTCCGGTTCATGACGTTTCGTGAAAAGAAAATAGCTCTGTGGGTTCCTTCTTTGGAAGAATGATGGGGATCCGGGTCAGTGCCAGATATTTTGATGCAGAGCCGTATTGCGACACCTCGAATTTGGTGGTGTCGAGATGATCCTGCATATCTGGGCATGATGGTCCGATCTTCAGAATACCGATACCTCGAAGACGATTACTGAAGACAGAAATTCCTACACAGCATCCGCAGCCGTAGTGTTTACGTATGATGGGCATTATCGACCAATCTACGAGATTGGTATCATGTCAACATTTTTGGGGGACGAGTCGTGCTAAAGTTAAGACCCCATCGCTTCGCTCAGGAGTCTTAACTTTACGGTACCTTAAGGAAATCTTACCTTGACTATACTAGAGATGTCCGAGGACTCTGCACGGTCCGATTCTGAGATATCCACTGAACCCGAACCCGATGTCTCTATAGAGCTCGAATCCACGTCCTTCACTGAAGACACATGGATAGAACGGATAAAGCGTGCCCCCGAGCCCGGTACAATACGACTCCTGACACCTCCTCCATCCGACGCCCATTATATGGTCGGCCGTCTTTGGTTCACGGATAAATCACTCACCGATTGGAACATGGATATGGAAGAGACCCGTGAGAAGATTGAGATTAATCTCATATTTGCCGCTCTGTGTCCGCCGAATCTTCTTGAACAGATGGAGCGTATATTTTTTGAAAACCAGAGAGCTCGCTGGCTAGCCTCTGTCGTTTTACGTAAATGGAAGACCCGTGTGTGGGCCAAGCGTACTCAGTGTAATGTGGACATGATTGATCTGGAACCGATACCCGACAGAGACGCCATTTTTATGACGGATACTGCACAGCGGCAGACATTTCGTTTCCATCGCAACGACGTATTTCGGAATCTGATTGCGAATATATGTCTGTCAGAAGAAATGCTTCCGTATCCTCGTCCTCCGACGAATCAATGGACGAATAAGATTCTTACGCTCGGACAGACCATAAGTATCTGTGAACAGCTGGCCAAGAGAGGTCTGGGCTCCAGATCCCATATATTCCTGGCGGCATTCTGTGCCGCCCGTTATGATACTAGACGCTTCGCCACTGAGAATGCTCCAATATTGGCCCAGCATGCTATCGATAGTTATTTCAAGGATCTGACGATCGAAAATGCGACAACCGTGTATGACGCAATTGCGAATGTCTTGACGGAACTGCGACTGAGATACACGTCGACGGTCCTGTTGAAATGGCTGAAAGAGACGCCGCAAACGGATTTACATAGAGAATGGCTGATATTTGTTCGGGATTATACTCTGTATACTAATCTCCACATTCAGATTCGTTCCCACTGGGTAAACATGGCATCTATATATCGGGATGTCAGAGATCTATATAGTCGTACGGTGTCGGGAGCGTTTTATTGTACGGCCCCTGTAAGCAATGTGATACCGAATTCTATAGCTACGATTACCGCAGATACTGTTCACGGTTTCATAGATATGCATATCATTCCGACGGATTTTGATCTATCGAGTTTATTAATTGCGGCGGCGATGTTGAGATAAGTGGGTCCTAACCAGGGTTGCGGAGACCCTAACCAGGGTTGCGGAGACCCTAACCAGGGTTGCGGAGACCCTAACCAGGGTTGCGGAGACCCTAACC
>SXGQ01653376.1_pt1 | contig 10891 bp, 10 predicted proteins | sample 3178371 | NCBI WGS metagenome assembly SXGQ01 (sample SAMN11356859, study PRJNA531348) | freshwater metagenome | isolation source: freshwater sample F1-20 | place: China: Fuxian Lake, Yuxi | collected 2017-12-25 | reverse complement strand
GCGGCTAGCAGAGTTGGAGGAACAAAAGCGACTCGAAACCGAGAAGGAGATGGAAAAGTTGGCCTTTCCATTGCGGACTCTCGAGGCAATAATCGACGAAAAAAAGAAGCAGCTTGAACGCAATTGCTATTCCAAGGGTGCTCCGCTCTCAAAATTCTATGATCAAGAGAAGCTGACATTTCTCGAGCCGATTGTCAACATGCTCAAGAGCCTCCAAGAGCGCATAGAGGCTCTTGAAACGGCCCGTCAAGATTAAAACACATTACCGGCCGATACTATCAGACGGACAATTATCAACGATGTGTCTACCATCGGGCGTTTGACGAATAAAAGTCATCGACCCCCTTTGTCTAATCATCCGTGTCTCTTCACTCGTAATACGATTCGGTCCTTCCTCAGGAGAACGGGGATTTATTAGCCGAAAGGTCGCAATCGTTTTATCTCTTTTGCGTTCTGTAAAACGGGAAAACGATTTATCGGTGGAAGACATGTCTATATCGGTGTATTATTTTATCTGGTCAGCTATGAATACAGCCCCTAAGACCATAGACTCTAACGCATTTTTGTATTACCGTCTGACACGTGTGGCACGGTGTCGAATCCACAAATCCCGACGGAGCCAGACGAATAACGAACAGGACCGCACCACGCAGCAGTGTAACGTCGCCCACAGTGCGTATCGCATTTACCTCGGCATGAATAGAACGCTTATTGTATCCGCATCCACAACTGCGACTGCCGACCTTGTTCGTCGCCATTGCGATAACCTTGCGGCCCTTGCATACTAGCGCAAGATGACAGGAAAATTTCGTTTGACAGAAATCGGCGGCTCGCTCCCGAAAATCATCCGGAATGTGTCTGGTCACCCACGAGGGTATCATGTGCCTTTTTATTAGTCAGATAGGCCCGATCAACTTTAGACCCACGGTCATTTCAAACCGGCATTTTTCATCATGAAATTTGACAGTTGAAATGTTATACAATACAAACAATAAATATGGCTTCACATTATGTTTTAGCAAGTAGTGAATATGGTGAGATATCATTGAAGAAAGAGATTGAGAAAACATTTATCTTTCATGTAAGCAAGAACAATAACAAATTCATATATTTCATAGTTAATCCAACAGAGGAAATTCAAGAAATATTGACAGGTTTACAGCCAGGGGGGCACTTTAATTGTAGACACTTCTTCTCGGATTTATCACCTTCAGAAATAAAGGGTACAATGTTTTCAGGAATTAATTCATATAATATAATCGCTATTCCATATATTGTAAAAACTCTTCTATTGAAAAGAGAGTGGGAATATGATTACGATTCATATGCTGATATAAAACTTTCATATACTTATAAAAGCCCCCTTGCGCAGTTTAACTATGGATACACATGTAAGAAAATGAAGATACAATTTAAAAACTCATATCTAGTTATTCCACACTTTTCTGGAATTATCACACCGATTGATAGAACTACTAGCAAATATTATAGAAGATTTGAAATTCTTGAACTTACAAAAGAGTATGCAGTAGGTCTATTGATTTATGAAAAGAATCGTAGTATTCCAGGAGCAGATACATCCTTAGATATTGAAGGAACATTTACATGGCATATTAGTGGTCCTACACTTCTTCCACCGCCTCCAATTCCTGATACTGAACCGGTTGTTAGCGACTTGCTTTTATATTAGTGCCGGTTTGAAATGTCCAGCGGTCTAAATCAAACCCTGATTCTTGCTCGGTATTTCCACCAAGAAGCCATTGGCATATACGCCATAAAGCGTATCATCATCTCCTCCATTATCCAAGTAAAACATATAATATGTATACAAGGATATATCTCGGATCTGACTAAACTCCTGTGAGGCGGCTGTAACAAGAAGCGGCATATCTTCTATAGTGGGCCGATTGACGCCCCAATACAGCTTTTGCTGCGCTTCATCTTGTTCCGTCAAGGTGTCTACGAGCAGACCACGATCACCAGTAATCACGAGGGGATCAAAGCCCTCCCGCTGCGCCTTATAGAAGGACTTGTGCCAAACAGCCGGGTTATTCGGGGTATCCCATTTACTAATATGAATTATGCGACGAAATCCGTGCTTGTACGTCTTCACCAATGCTCCTATACAAAGATCCTCTACACATATCCATCCCGCACCCGTTAAAATCTTTGTGTCTTCTGTGAACATTACCGTAAATGATTTTGGCAGAGATTTGGGTGCCAACATACGAAAAATGGTTCCTCTACCGGCGGCGCCGCCTCGCTTGGAACAGCCAAAAATCAGAGATCTATCCTCCAAGACTGTTAAAGATCCCTGTGGCACAGCCGGCGCATCACCTGCAGCAGCACAGCTATACAATGATTTATACACATTTCTAAACATATCATACGTGTATATCGTTCCAGTACGGGATGTTCCTCCAAAGAGTGTTGTTCCGACCAACACAGAATCGCCGATAAGGGCTGGCCCCGATTGTGGAAAATATCCGTCGCCCTTGGATCCGAATGAATGCAATATGGTATACGATCCTTCCGCAAAGTTATAACGATACACGGTTCCTTTTTTATAAATGCCGCCTCGATTCGTTGTTCCGTATAAGTTACCATCGGAGTAAACTAGACCTGGATTAGGACATATTGGCTGGAATCTATGCAAGATCGTATATTTTCCCTTCTCAATAATACACGGCCGCCCCTCATCCATATTCACCACGTACAATTCATATAGAAAGAGTCCGCCGCCATCAGATGTAAGACCTATTAAACCACGGGGGGTATGTATAAGGTCTACGGGTTGTTTACCCGTCTCGGATGAAAAGGATAAAAGAGTTACAAGAGAGCCAGCTGTATATTTGAATATCGTGCCCTTGCCGTATTCTCCTCCTCCTGCAGTGACACCGTATATGACTCCGTCGATTATTGTTATAGCGACCGGTTTTGCCGTGAATGTCATCAACGTTTGATAAGCCGGCTCTGCAAATCGATAGAGCGTCTTCTGCGTCAAGCCGTAAATATAGTTGCCATCGACAAGCAGTGTTCCAACAGGAGGATCCGATGATTCAAAACGGTGCAGTACAGTATATCCATTTGTGTCTGTTCTGAACAATGTAGGATTTACAGTAGTCGTGCCGTAAAACCAGGATCCACATTTAACTAATTGCGAGGTTGGACACGAACCATCGAATGCACCAAAGTGGTGTATTATTTCTATCATGCCAAGGCCTTATTCGGGAAGGATAAATAAGTTGGTATTGAACTAACGAGGGCGTGTCGCAGTAAAAAACCTGACATTGCGACCCCTCCTCGTATGTCCATCAAATGTCTCTTATAACGGTCAATGCGATGGTTCCTCCTACCGAAGAGGTATGGGGACCCATTTCCGAGTCACTGGCGATCAAGACCAAATACGAGCTCGACGCCTTCCAGAAACACGCCGTAGTCGGAATCCACCAGGGCGCCCACGTCTTCGTCACTGCCAAGACCGGTTCCGGTAAGACCTTTGTCGGAGAGTATCTGATTGCGCGCTGTCTCGCCGCAGGATCCCGTGTCTTCTACACGACGCCCATCAAGTCGCTGTCGAACCAGAAATACTCCGATCTCAAGAAACTGTTTCCCGATGCGACCGTGGGCATCTTGACGGGAGATATCAAGATGTGTCCCGATGCGCAGATCGTGGTAATGACGGCCGAAATTCTGCGGAATCTGCTGTACAAGCGGGGTACGGCCACCGAGAGCGTTGGGGTCACTTCCGCCGTTTCTCTTGATGGCGTGGCCGGAATCGTAATCGACGAGGCGCACTATATCCAGGACACGGATCGTGGTCACGTCTGGGAAGAGACACTCGTGCTCTCTAGGGGTCTCGGTATTCAGCTCGTTCTACTGTCGGCAACGATGCCGTCCGCTACGGCACTCGGCACCTGGCTCGCAGAGCTCCACGAGAAGCCCGTGTGGCTTCTTTCTACCACGTTTCGTGTCGTCCCACTCGTGCACTGTGTTCTCGGTCCCGATATGGGGATTCGACCCATTCTCGATACGGCCGGACGCTGGACAGATGAATACATGGCCTGGCTGCGGGCTCGCAAGGGAGTCGCCGATGCGGCGGCCTCTCATCGACAGGCCGTGGATGGTCGACGTCTCGGCGGCTACTCGGCGCCGCCCCCGTCCTCAAAGGTCAGAGTCGAGAGTCCCGTTGCCCGACTTCTCAAGACAGTATCCTGGCTCGAGGAGTCGAAGCGTATGCCTGCGCTCTTCTTCGTCTTCAGTCGCAAGGGATGCGAGAATTATGCATCGCTCGTCACGGGCTCGCTCCTCGATTCATCGGATGCGGCGGCGGCGACCCACATCATCGACTTTCATCTGTCGAGGCATCGGGCCATTCTCGAAAAGTCGCCACAGTACCACGCCGTGCGGGATCTGTTACGCCGGGGCATTGCGTTTCATCATTCCGGTCTGCAGCCTCTTCTCAAAGAAATCGTGGAAATCCTCTTTACTCGGGGCTATGTTCGTGTCCTCTTTGCGACGGAGACGTTTTCCGTGGGACTCAACATGCCGACGAAAACGGTGGTCTTTCTCGAACTCGAGAAATTCAGCGATGCCGGAAAACGGCTGCTGCGGCCCGACGAGTATATTCAGATGGCGGGAAGGGCGGGACGCCGTGGTCTCGATACAGAGGGCCTCGTCATCTACGAGCCGATGGGTCATCCCGTAGATTCGGGTGATCTCAAGGGACTTCTCACCGGTGCACTGACGCCGCTGTCTTCTCGGATGCGGTTTCACTATGACTTTGTTCTCAAGAATCGCTCTGTCGCCTCTCTCGATCTGGCCGCCAAGAGTTACTGGGCGCTTCAACAGCGTCAGACTCGGGCGGCGCTCGGCAAGGATCTCGAGGATCTCCGTGTTCGTCTCGAGGCGGCCGAGGCGGGTCTGACACCGGAACAGAAGGTGTTGGCGTCGCAAAAGGCGGAACTCGAGAGCATCGTGACTCTGAGTGTGAATGCCAAGCGCAAAAAGGCGGAGGCGGCACTGCGGACCTGGAATTCGGAAAACCAGTTGCCGGCCGCCGTGATCCAGCGGTATTCGGATCTCACGGCGCTGCGGTACGAACACGCCGAACTCCGAGGCGCCGTGGAGGACTGGGATGCGAAACCGCTGCTTCGTCTCGAACCCGTCGAGTCGTGTTTGGCGGCCTGGGGCCTCGTTACTCCCGATACGGGAGTCATAACGGATCTCGGTGCCGCCGCTACAGAGTGCAACGAGAGTCATCCGATTCTCATGAGTCGTCTGGCGGCCTCGGGTCGTATGTCGGCGATACCGGCGAATGAAATTCCCGCCATCCTCGCCGGTTTCCTCAATGAGGGAAAGGAGGGCGACGCTACTCTGAGTGATTCGGGTCTATCGAGACCCGCACTAGACATCCTGTATTGGCTGGATGACGAGGCCCGCAAGTGTATAAAAGACGAGGATCGCTTCGGCGTGATTAGTCCCGTCGAATTCTGGAATCTGTCCGCCGTGTGGGTCTGTGTTACGGCCCGATGGATGGACGGTCACGGACTCACGGAGATTGCGAACGAATTCGGCTTATTCGAGGGCAATATTCAGCGGGGCCTGCTGCGGATCTCGAATATCCTGGATGAGTGGAAGACGGTAGCCACGCTGCGCCGGGATCTCGAGATGCTGGAGAAACTCGGAGACGTGCGCATCGCTCGGGATGAGCTGATTGTGGATTCGCTGTATCTGCGGAGCTGATCAAGAAATACGTTTTAAACCGCAGTAATACGAACAATTATATCTTTTTGATCTCATCACATATTTAATTTGCCCTATACTAAACTATGGGTTGTATTCCAGTGACTTTCATATACATGAGTTAGTTTCATTTCGTTGTATAAATCTAAAGCATTTAAATGTTCTACAAAACATTTTTCATGAAAACATATATCTCTATATGATATATATAGCCGATAATTCATATATGTAGAGTTACCACCTATGTTTATATAGAGTGTAGGCCCGTGTGGTAATTTAATTAGCATGAGTCTAAATATAGTATAATATATAACATCAATGGTTCATTGGGTGTATGTACTAGAGTGTGAAGATGATTATCTATACGTTGGCGAAACTACCAGACTATTTAAGAGATTTAACGAACATCTACGAAATCGTGGAGGGTCTAATACGATTAAACATAAACCATATAAGCTAATTGGGTTATATAACGTAAACGATAATTGGTCTTTTATACGATATAGAAATGCTATTAAGCTTGGCGAATACAATAAATTTATTATAGACTATTGGGGTATAGATGGAGATAATCTTCTGATCGAAAATCATATCACTGAAAGATTTTTATATGAAAGAAGAGAAAATAATGATTACGGCGGTGGATTAGAATGGTATAAGGTAAGGGGTGGGAAATACACACGTAACACGTTAGATGAGCTGGTTGCTCAATACAGATGGGCAAGTGAACAGGAAGGGAGGTTCTGTCACGCAAGGAACCCAATTGAATCTATTGCAACAGATAGTATTGTAGATAGGCCATTATGTAAATGTCATAATCCTTCTGAGGTTAAGTTAAGCAAAGATAAATCTAAAATATATTTTGTATGTGCTCTCAAAAATGTATGGGGGGGGTTCTTTTCGGACCTACAGGTTGATACTCCTTGTGATTTTTGGCAACTATATACGGGCGATAAAGAAATCAAATCTCAATATGAAGTTGTAAAGGCACGGAGTACAGAAAACTGGGTAACGAATATACCATTAACTATGTATAAAATACACCCAGAACCGTGTATTTCATGTAATAAAACTGACTATTTGGCAATATTTAATGGTGGAGTAAGAAGACTCTGTCAATCGTGTATAATAAATAAGTATGTTTCATTACAAGAAAAATATGAAAATAAATATTTATTTTCCTCGTAGAAGTCAGTCGGTAAACTCTCAAAAGCATTTTATTGACCTTCAATAATGGACGCCGGGCTTCACAATCTGCCCAAACACGTAAAATACAAGGGCACGTATCGACCATTCGATTATTTTTGGGGCCTCGGTGTCGAACACGAAACATATCTGCAATCGTCTCGATCGAAAGAAATCCGTTCCTTCGAAGGCGCCATGGCACCCGAACGTTACAGTGTAAGTTATTACAAGGCCTACAAGTCAGATATTCTCCAGGCTGCACTCAAAAGAGTGACACCACTGTCGGCCCCGATACTTCTCAATGCCTATGCCATGGCAAACACCGATGTCTTCGGAGAACATTCGACCCTATATGTGCGCGGATCTCCTCAGAATCCGAAATACTGTGGCAAGACTCTATTCGAGTGGATGCAGGAACATTCTCCTTGGCTGACCGCCGAATACGACCGGTCCTTTGTGTGGGATGGCGATACGGTGGAATTTATTACGCAGGACTTTTATAGGACCACCGTGGATCATGTTATGGGCGAATTAGCACATGTGGAACACAGATTTGCCGAAGAGATTGCCAAGATGCCGAGGCGGGGAATCTTTGATTTCTATGGTCCATTTCGACTTGTGGAACGCAACGAGCCGTGGGCGGTCTACACGACGAATACCAACAATGTGGCGATGTTCAACAATGGAACCATTCATGTAAATGTCACATTGCCAACCCGCCTCGGCTGGAATTGTCGGCCTCTATGGCCGTCACAGTTCGTCGAACAGCATCGGCGTCTGGCCCGTCTCATTCAGTGGATTGAACCTTTGTGGGTCGCTCTCTATGGATCTCCTGATCCGTTTACACGTTACGAGGAACTCCGTGATTCCTTTGCCGCCGGATCCCAGCGTCTCGCCGTATCCAGATACATTGGCCTCGGCACATTTGATACAGATACAATGCCGACGGGAAAAATTCTCCAGATACCGAAAGTGTCGTATCCGTGGTATGACCGCCTCCATGAAAAAACGGCCTATGTTCCACTGGATACAATCGGCCTCGATCTGAATTTTAACAAGCACTGGGCCCATGGGCTCGAGATTCGAATCTTCGATCAAATGGATCCCAAGCAGTTATACGAGTTATTGAAACAGGTCGTGGCTCTGATGGATGCATCACTCACCATGGCAGATGTCAAAAAACCACAGTTGTCTACGGCATGGCAGGAAATGGCGACCGAGGCATTGTATCGTGGAGCATCCATGACCTTTGATCCGTCGTGGCTCAATGCTCTGTGGTCGGCGTTTGATCTGGCGTTTGAGAGCAAGGGGCCTCTTACACCGGAAGAGACCATGAGGACACTTATGGGCCTACTGGAGCCCCGACGGGGTCCATGTTGGAACCATATGGTGGAAGGTCGACCTGCCTCTTTTTGTGAAGATTTACTGCAACAAATTAGTAGTCTTCTTTAGAATGGTGAGAAAAACCAGAAGACAAAGAGGTGGCCTATTTGGATTCGGATCTGGACCTAAGAATCCATTTACTCAGCCCACGAATGTTGTGAATCCAAATCCGTTGAGAAATGTCGCAAACCCGATGCAAGTTACTCTAAAATCAGTGACAAATCTTCTCGATAAGTTTGTTGAACGTGAGGATCCAGAAATTTCACGGACCCTTATGGGGAATGTTTTACATTTATCGCCGCCTGATAAAAATTCATTTCTTGATTATGTTGTAACAAAGATCAATACCGCCTGTGATTGGACAACTATGTTAACACCATCCAAGCTAATTTTCCTCTTTCGTCTGTCACAGGTATTGATAAATAATGGAGCAACTTCTACTATACCGTTAAAGGATTGTGTTACAACAAAGATTGTTAAGGAAGAAATTTTTAAGTTTGCGAGTGATCTAAATGATGTATTAACAACACTAGAAAATCCCGGCTCAGTAACGGTTGTTAATCCGGCTGCAAAAAGAGGCCCTCTTTCCCGTGGTGGTAACAGAAAACAGAAAAGATCTAGATCCAGGCGTTCACGGGCCTGAGAATTTATTGAAATAACTTGTCAATGTTCCTTGTATCAACGCAAATACACACATTACTGCCACTATTTTTATAAAATCTGATTTACTCGGTAATTCGAATTTCGTTTCTTTACCACTAAATCGGCCAATGTTGTAGTGAATCATATTCTCAAAAAAGTTAACAAATATATAAATAAAAAAAGAGATGGCGATGATATGTAAACTCGCACCCGAAATAATATACATTATATATTAATACAATGTTTATTTACTGACTCGGGCCTAACAGGAAGCCGTGAGCACCCGATTCTTCCAGTTCCGCTTCGTAGGATCGCAGAAGATAGCGACACGATCACGGACTACTGCCGAGTCAGGCCGTGGATGTCTGGCCCGCACAATTCGTTTCCACTCCGGCACCCAGAACTGATCCGCCGAGATCCACATGACGTCGATATGGTGTACACGACCCGGCGTCACGTGAGTCAGAAAGGTGAGATCCCGAGTCCAGCGGCGGTTCGCCTTGGTCCGCTCATTCAAGTGTGTCGCCGTTTCCTCCATCGACGTGGCTGGAGTATCCGAGCCCGTAATAATGCGTTTCAAACACCGCTGATTCACGAGATCCGCATATCGGCGAATCGGCGATGTGGCGTGGCAATACACGTCGACATCTAGCGATGCATGGACCGTATCATTCGGCGTCGAGCCAGCGACGTAAGAGGCCGCCTCATTCGCTAATCCTTGTAGACTCGGATCCACAGAGGCCCACTCGGATACCTTGGCGGCGTCGGCCGGTGCCTGGGTACGGAGGATACCCGTTCCATAATTTTTCAGGAGGCGGGCGGTCGCCGTATTATAGCGGATCATGAGAGTCTCAATTGTTTTATGAGAGTCGGCGTGTTCCTCGTCTTTCATGATCTCTCGGCTTTCATCCGCCGACTCGTACGTGTAACTATGCTGTACCGTAATCCACGATAACACGAATGTCTCACGACCCTCCCGATCAACAATGAGTGTTACACCCCGTCTACGCTGACCCGGTGTGAGACTCGCAGCATCCTCGCTAATAGCCCTCGGTAACATTGGAACCTCTACGACGCCCTCCAGATTATAGAAGGTGGCGCCGACAGCGTGGGCGATCATATCCACTACAGAATCCTCCCGAACGGTCGCCGCTGCATCCGCAATCGTGATGGCAACCTCACCGGTTTCTCGGTTGAACGCTATAGCGTCATCAATGTCCTTACATCCGAAAGGATCAATATGGTAAGTGAACCAGCCCGTTTCCGAGTTGATTTCCATGCGCTGTGCGTCGAGGCTGTCATCGACGGGATCTACATCACTGACTCGCTTTGACGGAACATAATGAAGGAGGAGGGCCTTGCGTTCGGATTCGAAATCGCCGACGGGACCAATGAGACGAATGAGATTGGCTCTCGCTTTTACAATACCGACCACTATATCAGTGTACTCGACGAGAGCAATCTGATTGCGACTCAGATCCCGATTACTGCAACCGACGACGAACTCGGGAAGCGCATCATCATAGGGACGAAATAGATACAGAGGGGTTCCTCTCAGCGTGAACCCGTATCGATATTTGGATGTGAGTTCGAGTACTCCCACACAGCATGCCATTTAATGGTGGATGCGTTTATCGGTGACCGAGGGTCAAATTTAGTCGGGCCGACGAAAACTTGACATCTGGTCTTATCACAGGTCACGATCACAATGCCTCCAGGAAACCTTCGTGGTGGAAAAGCGTACAAGAAGCACAAGAAGGCACCGGCTGAATCAGAGAGAGCCGCAAAATTCAGCCCCAAGGAGGAGGGGCAGGATTACGCCAGAGTAGTGCGTCTTCTTGGAGATCGTCGGGCCGAATGTTTCTGCAATGACGGCGTGACTCGGATCGGCAAGTTTCGAGGCGGGATTTGTAAGGGACCGACTAAACAGAAAATT
>SXGQ01142560.1_pt1 | contig 10891 bp, 10 predicted proteins | sample 3178371 | NCBI WGS metagenome assembly SXGQ01 (sample SAMN11356859, study PRJNA531348) | freshwater metagenome | isolation source: freshwater sample F1-20 | place: China: Fuxian Lake, Yuxi | collected 2017-12-25 | reverse complement strand
TTTTTCGTGCGCCCTGTTCTTCGTATTATATTTCAATTCTCTTATATCATTAAAATCTATGATACCATTAAATATCTCTGTCTCCTTTCTAATATCATTATTACCTTTAAACATATGATGTAATTCAATAAGGTATATATTGTAAGCAACATATCCCATTAACAATAATATTATTAATGCTATAATAACTTGGGTTACAGGGTTATACTCCATAATTTGTTTATCTCTATCTATTTAAAATATGGAAATAAAAATAATAATTTTATAGGTTTATTGCATTTATCCGATTATCTAATTATCCGGATTATTGTTCTAAAGTATCTGAACCTTTAATTTTATATATAGGGTTTCTTATTCCGTATGCCGATAATCCCATAGAAGCTAAAACTCCTTTCATCGGTCCAGCGCTATACTCCTTGTATATGTCGTTTCTATTCATATCATAATTAAATATGCTGAATTTACTTACTAAACCCGAAAATCCATACATTGTGCTTCCTACCTTATCGCCACCAATATGTAGCTCACCCTCATTATTTAAGTTTAATCTGCTGACATTTAGATAATCACTCTCTGTATAATACGAGCGATTGCTATTTTTATTGTTCAGGTCTTGTACTGTTTGGTTGTTCTCTGTTTTTAAATAGTTGCCATCTATAAATACATTAAAAGTACCACCACCAATATCATTTATTACAATACCGACATGTACCCATCTTTGTAAAGGTATATATTCAATCTCTACACCAGTTACTATATTTTGACTACTAACTAAGAATTCGTCATCCGTAGAGCCGTATTGAATATTTGCATCATCATTTTTATCGAGCGGGAATCTCACTTGTATTCTATTTCTATCCGTCACCAATCTAATATATATAGTTGAATCTCTAACCGCATAATTATTGTCGGCATTTTTCTTTGCTATATGTGCGATATGTCTATATTGACCACCAGCCGCATTTATATCAAAGATATATATCCAAAAGCAATATGTTCTTTTGTTACCATTCCCACTTTCTAATTTTTGCGTAAATGGGAATACTCGGTGTTCAGTACATATTATTGGCATTTCGGTTCCTGGTATTAATATTTTTTGCTGATTTATAACTGTGTCAGTTATAATATAATATAGGATATAGCATACAAATGCTGCAATAACAAGAAGGACTACTATAAAATATAATGAACTAGAACTGTCTGACATAGCATTCATTATAGCATCTTTTGTATTTTCTATCGATACATTACTAACGGCTTTTGATACTATTTGAGTACTAGCAGATATAGCCTCAGACCCTTTATTTACTACTCCATTATTCATTATACTTTCCTTAGAACTGCTTACAAAATCAGATAAACTATCTTTGACATTATCAAGAACCCCTTTGTTAGCTTCAGCAACTACCTCGCCCATATTTATTTGATTATCTATTTAAAGGAAATAAATTTTCTATTGCATAAATTAATATGATAGTTTGAAACTTGATATAAAGGAAAATTATTACATTTATATGTTTGCTTGATATTCTTTTTCTGCAATGATAAATAGCTTAACATTTTAGTGAATTTTCCTATATTTGATATGGCTCCCTTTTTGTATTTTAATAATGATAAATAATAGACATTTGAAGCAAAAATTGTAATACAAGCCTCGTTATTGTTTTTAAACATATAATAATCATATAGACACATAATTTCTATAAAGTTCTTGTAATAGTCAATCTTGTTTTTTAGCGATATTTTGCGATTTTCCAATTCTATTATAATATTTTCGTGAAATTTAAGAGGTATCATCCACGGATCTTTGTTAATTATACGGATAACCTGATTTCTGTCAAATATATTCAAGTATAATATATTAATATCACAATCATTCTCTACGTGCTCTTCGTATAATATATCTTCATTATTTTTTTTGACATCACAGAATATTTTCTCCATATTGCCATTTGAAATATCATATAAATGCCCTAATTGTTTCTTAGAATGTATATCCCCATTGACATCATTATGCATCATATCTATTACCTCTTCTTTTGTAGGAACTATAATATCGTATATTTTACAGTTTTTCTTGATATCTCCTATCTTTTTAATAATCTCATTATTTGATATACATATTATAGGAATGTTTTTAAATTTACCATCTGTTAATATTTTAAGCAACGTCGTATTAATAGTTTTATCTGATATATAGATACAATCGAAATTATCAATTACAATTACCTTGTTTCTTATGTTTCCTGTTAATACCTGTAATAGCGATGATGTCGCACTTTTAAAAATAACATCATTTAATTGTTCGGAATTAAAGCAATTATTGTTATTAATACTTATAATCTCATAATTTAAATAATTGCATATTTTATTTATCGAATATGTTTTGCCGACACAAGTTCTACCTGTAACTATAATACAGCTGTCTGTTGATATCTTATTTTTATAATTGAAATTGCGTAACCATGATATTATACTACGATAAATCTCTTTATTACCACACAATTCTTTCATAATAGCTTCATCTCTTTCATTGTCATTCTCTGGAATTACAAGATTGTTTTCAGTATTATTCGCATTTTCTTTCCTAATCTTACTATTCTTCTTACTATCCTTCGCATTATTCATATAATTATTATATATTTTAAGTATTAAGTATTAAGTATTAAGTATTAAGTATTAAGTATTAAGTATTAAGTATATATACATTCTATTATTAATACAGCAATAAATAATATCAAAGCTAAAATTGGCAATAATAAAATTACCGGCATTATAGTAGTTTTCTCATTATTATAATATCCAAAGGATTTCATTTCGCCATTAGAATTAAACATTAAGCTCGGTTGTATAGTAAATATTAATATTACAATTAACAAATATATAGAGAGCGTTATTATTTTTCTAGAAAACATTCTTTATCTACTATTTTAATAAGGAAAGAAAAAAATGAATTATATATTATTAACCATTATAATATTATTATCACTAATAACAATTTATTTAATATACATATCATATATTAAAAAATGCGAAGAAAAATTCACAGCATACAAAACAGTATATATTAGCGATAATATAGATAACCTAAATGATAAAAATAATACCCAAAATACAGCTAATACAGCTAATACAGCTAATACAGCTAATACAGCCGGTAGGGAAAAACAAGCTACATTTGCTATATCAAGTGATGTTATGGTAAAATCTATAGATTATATGAAAAGAAATAATCAGATTACGAGATATATATTAGGAGTAAATACAGATGATTATAAATTATTAATAGACCCCTACATAAATAAGTATATCTTAAATAATACTCTTAGTAATACTGAAATATATAAAGATGGTATATTTGTATTTTTGAGTCCTAGAAGGTTTGGTATAGAGGAATGTATATGGAATTTTACGAATAAGATAATAGCATATATTTATATGAGCGATTATCTATTTATTCAAGCACTGATTAAAGCATATAGACAAGATATTCGTAAGATACGATTGCGTAAAATTAAATTAGAAGATTTAAAAAAAATGGATAAACAGTTTGATTATTTAATAACATACGTTGTTATTGGAAGCGAATATATGGAAAAATTGAAATATTCAAAATATTTTATAACAGGTCTAAAGGATATGGATATATCCCGAATAAAAGCGTTTTATCCGGTAATTAAAGAGAATTACGAAAGCGTTCGATTTTATTTTAACAAAGACACAGAAGACACAGAAGATATAACATATGATTTATATTTAAACAATGATAAAATGCTTCTGCCTATTATGAACTATGATATAATAGGTAATATAGAAAACTTCATAACAAGATTAGAAATGCCAAAGGATTATTTGGAAGCAATTGATGAATCATATAATAGTAATACAGAGTCCGGAAGTGGCAGTAGCGGAAATTACGGCTGTTATGGTAATAATAAAATTGTAAATAAGTTTGAATGTGATTCATATTATACAAAGGAGGGAAATCCAAAGAGCTATTATAGCATATGGGATAAAAAATGTGCCACAAATGAAGAATGCCCTTATTATAAAAAAAATACTAGATATGAAAATAGCAGAGGTGGATGTATTAACGGAAATTGCGAGCTTCCCATAGGTGTCAAAAAGATAGGCTTTACCAAATATAACGACGATGATTATAATAGACCGCTTTGTTATAATTGCCCGGATACAACAGATTTAAATTGTTGCGCAAATATTAAAGATATAATTGATAAAAATGGTGTTGCGATAAATAATGATTATGCATTTAAAAATGATACAGATGACAGAAAACGAAATAATTTAAAAACATTAATTTCATTATTAGATTATAGAAGTATATAAAATAATCTTAATCTTGTATATTTTACAATTCTATCCAAGGAATATCAAAAGATTTTAGATATGATGACGATGACGAACAAGACAATGTCGGAGATGCTTGGATAGATGAATAATCAAGATGATACAATTCAGACTCTAATTCCAAGTCAAAACCGAAATCCCAATCCCAATATATCTGTTGAGGAATATACTCGTTATTATTGAAATCCTTCAAGTCTTTGTTAATAATCCTAAGATTTTTAGGAGAATATCGCAAATCTCTCTCGCGAGTAATCAAAATTTTATCCTTCTTTTTATCATCATTATACTTGCTATACTTGCTATACTTGCTATACTTGCTAACTCTATCAATATTTATGGAGACATCATCATACTTATCAAAATTACAGCTCATATTTAATTTGCTAGATTGATTTAGTAATTAGCTTTTGTTATTGCTCGGCGATTGCTTGGTGATTATATTTAGATAATATTCCTATCAATTTTTATATAATTATATATATATATATATTAGAACATTTTATACAATAAATATTAGAAAATTATAATGGGGGTATATGGGCTAAACCATTTACAATACAATAATTTCCTTATTAGATTATAGAAGTATATAACATATGAAAGAAACTAATATTATATTCATATATAATATTATATCTATTTTTATAATAATTATCATATATTTTTTAGTTATCCATAAATATTTATTAAATGATATAGGATATGCTAAGAATGCCAGTAAAGATATAGAATATTTTAGTATGAAAGATGCCGATATACATTATAATAACAAGTTTAAATATATTCCCTCAAATACGAGAATTATGTATGAAAATACAGGGGTATATCCTTGGAATAGGCATATTATAAACTCAAGTATTCCTTATGATGTTAATGTTAAAAAAGAAGCAATTAATGTATATTATTACGAATATGATAATACTACATATAACGAAAAATTAAAAGAGGTTTTTAAAAATACTTGCGAGGATTTAATAATAGCTGTGGAAGGTAATAAATGGGGTAAATGGCAAAATCCAAAAATGATTAGAAATGACGATAATAAAATTAAGATATTACTCAGATATTACCAAGGAATATATGATTTTATCTATAATAAATTAAATACTAATAGTATTATGGATTTGCCCGGCGAAAGTATTAAAAATAATATTCAAATTGTCCATGACATTATGAATAATTATAGGCAACATAGTGAATATCCTGAATATTATATGTTTGATATTGATATGATATTATATAGGGCTGGCAAGTTTCAAGGGAAACATATTAAGGCCATTGCTGTTACAAATGGTGTAGTAATAAACATCATACTAATAAAAATAATAGGTGTAATATCAGAGGATAATATCGTGCTATTCCCTTATAAAGGGCATGATATTAATACAAATAAGAACAGCAACTTTAACCAATTTGTTCCTATGAAATATGGTATGGTAGATAATGATACAAAAAATAGCAGAAAAAATACTTTTGAAATGAGCGATAACTATTTAGACAAGGAACTTGAAGATATTATGTATAAGAAATTATTAGAAGAAAATATTCCTGAAGACGTTGATATCAGCAATAATAACTTTATAGCCTCTGCCGCTGAACTCAAAGCAAGTAAAAAAGACAGATGTCTATTATAACGGATATCTTAGGATTCTTGTAATTATTTATATCTTCTTGGATAAGCATATATACTATTGTATTGATATGGTGGTATAGTATATGTAATATTAGTATTTATGCTGCTGCCGCCGCTGCCGCCGCCGCTGCCGCCAGCATTTAGTTTTGTATTATTTATTATATCGGTTTCTTCATCGTCGCTATTGTAATAAAATAGGCTCATTATGAAACGATTCATTATTTTTATTTTCTATATTATATATCGTTTATATATTATTTATATATCGTTTATATATTATTTATATCGTAATATTAGATAAATAAATGGAAATTGATAAATCTCTAAAAATTATTCAGGCAAATATTAGACGAAAGATATCGCGAAGAAAATCTTCTTCATCTAAAAAATCCTCAAAATCGGTATTTATTGAAGATTATATTAAAAACAGCACGACTGAGAATGCCAACAAAATATCTAAGTTTCTAAAAAGCAAATTAATAGTTGATAAATATACACTTGATAATCGTGTCTCATATTTTAATTATATTAGAAAGAAATTGGATAAGATTAATGATGATGATTGCTTATATAAAAAGGCGTATTCTCACGGTGAAGGATATACTATTCGTGATATATTAAATTTAGAGAAGAAGATAAGCAGTAATAATTTTGGCGGAGAAATTTATAGAACTTCTGTCAAAAATGCTGTAGGCGTTTTTCCAATAGCAAGCAAGATTATGAAGAAAACTGATGATAATTTATACGAAGTTAAATTAATGTCAGATATTACACGAGATATAATAAGAAAAAAAATATCCAAGCATTTTCTAATAATGTATAAATCCTGTTTGTGCGAAAAAAAAGATTATAGTAATTCAAAAACAGAATTAGTATCTGTTAATGAAATAGCAAATGGCGACCTTAATATGCTAATAAATAATAGGGATGTTATATTTAACAAAGAATTATTATATAATCTAATGTTTCAAACATTTATATCTATTGGGACATTTCATAATTTAATTGCTCATATTCATAGTGATTGCCATGGGGGCAACTTCTTATGGCATTATAATAATGAGAAAGGCTACTATCATTATATCTTTAATGGTAAGAATTTGTATCTTAAAGCCTGTAAGTATAACATTATGATATATGATTACGCATTTTCTAAAAAAATTAAGAAGAATAATATAAAAAAAATAATGGATGATTATTTACTTATAATCCCAGCATTCTTAAATGAAGATTATGAGAATGATAAATCTTTTTCACCTGAAAGTGATGTCAAAAATGATTTAAATGAAATTATAGGTACTCTAATGAAAATATATAAAACAATGGGAGCCGAAGGAAGCAAATCGAGTCCTAAAAAAATACAGAAGGATATTTTTAGTACTATTATAAATGAAGTGTTTAAGAAATATCAGCTCAATGATATGTTTATAACTGATTTTGATTCCGAAGAATCTCCTAAATTATTCAAAAAACCGCACAATATTATCAATAAAAAACCCTATTATATAAATATATAAATAGTATATTATAATTATTATACATTAAAATGAAATTAATTAAAAGATATATATCTTTAATTGAAAGTGATAAAAAATATAGTATAGCCGGTTTAATATTAGGTTGTACTGGTTCTTATTATAGTGTCTATGCGAATGAGCATGTAAGTAAAATTATGTTAGGAGATTTTTCAAAAGAACGATTGTTGATGTTATTTTATTCTAATGTAATTGCGATGATTGCCTGTTCCTTGCGCGGTGCCTGTTTTACATATTCGCAAAACTGTATGAATATAAGATTGCGCAAGATTATATATGATAAATTAATTAATCAAAATACGCAATTTTACGAAACAACTCCTGTAAATAAACTCCTCGAATATATAAATAATGATGTGCGTATAGTATCTGACAGCATCTCTTTAAATGTGAATGTTATATCGCGATCTTCCGTTCATGTAATTGCTACTATATGGATGCTCAATAAAATATCGTGGAAACTTACAATAATTGCTTGCTTACTCATTCCATTTAATATGGCTATATCAAAGTTATATGAAAAATCTAATAAAATTATTATGAAAGGTTATGAGGAACTTAATAAAAGTGTAGGTACCTATATCCACGAAACTATATCGCATATATCTATTATGAAAACATATGCTGTTGAAGATATTTCAAAGAAAAAGCACAATACATTGAGTGATAAACAGCTTGGATATATATTTAGTGAAACACTCTTATATGGAGCTAACTTGCTATTAATTAGCAATTTGCCTACATTAACTACGATAGGTATTATAATGGCTGCGAAATATTTGAATAATACCGACGGACTTGTTTCATTTATTCTTCATAATCAAAGCCTTTACGAAAATGTTATGGCAATTATACAATATAATAATGAGTTCATTAAATGTAAAGAACCTTATAAGCGTATAACAGAATTGCTCGATTCTGATAAGAAAAACAAAGGGTATTATATTCCGCTTGATAATACTTTGAAGGGAAAAATAGAATTCTCTAATGTATATTTTAAATATGAGAAGGCTGAGAGCAATTTAATAAACAATTTCAATTTTAAGATAAATCCTGGCGAAAAAATTGCTATAATTGGCAATTCGGGTTCGGGGAAAAGTACTATTGTTAAATGTCTTATGGGTATTCTTTCCTTAAACGGTGGTAAAATATATATAGATGATATAGATACAGATATATATGATAATAAATGGTTAAAAGAAAGGATTGGATATGTAGCACAGGACAGCATTTTATTTAGTGATACAATAGCTAATAATATTGCTTATGGTATTGAGAATCCGCGAAAGGAAGATATTATTAATGCCGCAATTCGCGCGAATGCTCACGAGTTTATATCTAAGCTTCCTGATAAATACGATACGCTATTAGAAGGCACAGAACTTAGCTCGCTATCAGGAGGACAAAAGCAACGCATATCTATTGCGAGGGCTTTGATAAGAAACCCGAATATATTAATATTTGATGAGGCAACTTCAGCGCTTGATCCAGAATGTGAGGAATTGGTTCAAAATACTATAAAAGAATGCTTTAACGACAAAAGCATAACTATGATTATAATAGCACATAGAAGGTCAGCTCTTGAATTAGCCGATAAAATATATAGATTTGAAAACTCTGCTTTGACAGATGTAACTGAAGAAATAAAGAATAAAAAACATTAAAAAAACGAGAGAAAAACGAGAGATAAAGGATAGAGAGATAAAGGATAGAGAGATAAAGGATAGAGAGAGAAAACAAAAGATATAATATGTAGAATATGTAGAATATGAAAATATATTTTGTAAATAATATTAATAACAATAATCATAATGTTATTAAAGTAGCAACGAATAAAAAGAATTGCGATATTAATATTAGGAATCACCTAGATATCATAAGTATATCTAAGAAAATTAAGACATTATTGAATTACAATAATAATTTTAAGAAAAAGGTCATATTTAATTTGGAAAAATTGGATAATCGCTTTGTTGAAGCATTTATATATAGGATATTACAGGGGAATTATTATTTTGATAAATATAAAAAGATTACACGAGAAAGAACAATTTTTTATTTCTATGTTCCGCGAATAAGTTGCACAAATAGGAAAAATATTAATGAAATAATTAATGGTTCATATATAACAAGGAATATTATAAATGAGCCTTCTAATATAGCTACACCTGATAATTTTGCAAAACACGCAAAGTATATGTTTAAAGATATTAGAAATATCAAGGTTACTATATTTAATGAAAAACATATGAAGAAAATGGGTTTAAATCTAATCAACGCTGTGGGCAATTCTTCGCAGAATAAACCACGATTTTTAATAATAGATTATAATCCTTCGGGTTCTTCGGGAAAAAAGACTGTATGTTTAGTTGGTAAAGGGGTTACTATGGACACAGGTGGATATTCTATGAAAACTCCAAAACATATGATTAATATGTATATGGATAAAGAGGGTGCGGCTATATCAATTGGTATATTATATACATTGGCTAAGGAAAAATATAAGAATCGTGTTGTATGTTTATGTCCTCTTGTTGAAAATATAGTATCTAGAGGCTCAATTAAACCCAATGATATTATTAAAGCGTATAACGGCCAAACTGTGGAAATTGTAAATACTGATGCCGAAGGAAGATTAATTTTAGCAGATGCTCTTACATATGCGTGTAATAAATATAAACCAGATTATTTATTTGATTTTGCGACATTAACTGGATGGTCTGATAGAATAAATTGTCATAGTAGTTTTACATATTTTACATCAAACGAACAAATCGCAAATAATATACAGGAATATGGCAATAAATATTGTGAAAAAAATATAAGAATCCCTGCGTGGCTTGAATATATCTCATATATTAAATCTAATATAGCTGATGTTAAAAATTCAGGATATGAATGTAAAAACAGTGATGGCTTAATGGCAAGCTTGTTTTTGATGAATTTTATACCGAAAAAATATAGAAAAAACTGGAGCCATTTTGATATCAGAATGTCCAACTATAATAATAATGTAAATATAGCTGACGGATTCGCAACATTCTACACAATTATAAAAAATATATAGATTATCCTATTGCCACCTACTCATCCAGCAACCTCTCATTTTTCTTTACTATACCTTACGATATTTCTATCTGGTATCTAATTTAGCGAATAAATCTTCCATACTAAGCCTGGCAATTTCATCTCTATTCAACGATTTCTTAGGAGATGCCTTAGGAGATGCCTTAGGTGATGGCTTTGGTGATGCCTTAGGAGATGCCTTAGGTGATGCCTTAGGTGATGCCTTAGGAGATGGTTTTGGCGATGGCTTAGGAGATGGCTTAGGAGATGCCTTAGGAGATGCCTTAGG
>SXGQ01009370.1_pt1 | contig 10891 bp, 6 predicted proteins | sample 3178371 | NCBI WGS metagenome assembly SXGQ01 (sample SAMN11356859, study PRJNA531348) | freshwater metagenome | isolation source: freshwater sample F1-20 | place: China: Fuxian Lake, Yuxi | collected 2017-12-25 | reverse complement strand
GGTTCAGCCGGTCTCGTGCCGGAGGATGCCGAGAGCGCAGGTGGCGGCGGTGACGCAGCGCAGCACCAGCGGCCCGAGCGTCACCGGCACGAAGCCCGCGTTGGTGGCGGCCGCCATCTCCGCCGGGGTGAAGTCCCCCTCCGGGCCGACCAGCCAGAGCGCGCTTTGCGGCGGCCGGCCGTGCACCGCGTGGAATTCAGCCAGCGCGGCGCGGAGTGGGCGCGCGCCAGGGTGCAGGCTGGCGATCAGCCGGAGTTCCGCCGCGGGCGGGGCCGAGAGCAGATCTACCAGCGGAAGGGGCGCGGGGAGGGCCGGGACGAACGGGTTGCCGCATTGCTTGGCCGCTTCGATCGCGGTCTGCAGCCATTTCCCGCCCTTGCGCCCGGCCCGCTCGCCGTCGAGGTGCACCTCCGTGCGCGCCGTGAGCACGGGGATCACCGCCGCGGCGCCCAGTTCCGTGGCCTGCCGCACGATGTCCTCCATCGCCCCGCCCTTGGGAATGGCCTGGGCGAGGGTCAGGGCGCAGGGCAGGGGAGGGGCGAGCCGGGTGGCGGCGACGCGCAGCACCGCGGCGCGGCGGTCGGGCGTAGCGACGGTGCAGGTCCACTCGCGGCCGCGCCCGTCGAAGGCGGTGACCGGATCGCCCGCGCGGGCGCGGTGGACGGTCACGAGATGGTGCGATTCCGCCTCGGCGAGCGTGAGTTCGGTCGCGGTGGCCGCGGCGTGCGGGCAATGGGCGCGGAGGTCGGGCACGGCGCGAGCTTCCCCGGGCCCGGCCGCGGCTCAATCGGGAATTTCGCGTCGACACCTTCCGGGCGGCGCCTACGGTCCGGCGCACGCTGGCCCGGATGGCGGAATTGGCAGACGCAGTGGACTCAAAATCCACCGCCCTCTAAAGGCTTGTGGGTTCGACCCCCACTCCGGGCACCAGCCTTCGCCCTGCGGGCTTTGGGTGGCGCGGCCGCCGGTTTTTTTATCCTAGGCTAGGGCGTACTTTCGGGCGGGGGCCGGATGGCGCCCCTTGTCGACCTCAGGCGGTGGCCGTTTTCGGGCGGAAGGCGAAGTACGCCAACGCCAGTAGCACCGTGTAGACGCCAAGGAGCAGGGTGAAGGCGAAGAAGCGGAACATCCCGCCCAGCGCGACCAGCTGCGGGTAGACGAAGGTGCCGATCACCGCCGTCACCGCGAGGCACGCCAGCACGAGGCCGATCGCCGCCCAGCGGCCGCACTCCAGCCGGAAGAAGATCGTCGGCAGCCCGAAGAGCCCCATCGCCCCGACCAGCGCGATCCAGAAGCCTTGGCCCGCCACGAGCAGCGCGCCGAGGCCGAGGCCCAGCGCCAGCAGCACAGCGTTCCAGTCGAAGGTCTCCCGCTTCCCGTCCGTAACGTGGATCGCGGTGTCGATCTTGTGGTCCTTGGTCTCGCGGATGAACAGGCCGCCGACGACCAGCGTCACCAGCGCGACGGCGATCGGGTAGATTAGGCCGGCGTAGATGGCCCCGGAGCCGAAAGCCTCCTCGGTCGCCTTGGAGGCGGCCACCGCCGTCGCGATGAGCGGCAGGAAACCGCCGAACCAGCCGGTGCCGAGGTGATAGGGCAGCGACCTCGAGGTGTACCGGATGTTGGTCGGGAACAGTTCCACCAAGAACGCCGCGATTGGGCCGTAGACCATCGTCACGTAGATCACTTGGAGGAACACCAGCGCGACCAGCATCGTCAGGTTGTAGGCGGGCAGGTCCGCCCAGAGGATCGCGGTCTGGCCCGGCGCGAGCAGCGGGGTGAAGTGCCGCATCGCCATATAGATTGGGACGTAGGTCAGCACCGCGAGCACGCAGCCCGCCAGCATCACCTTCTTGCGGCCAATGCGGTCGGAGAGATGCCCGAACAGGAGGAACAGCGGCGTGCCCAACGCGAGGGCGATGGTCAAAATCGCGTAGGCCGGCAGCCAGTGGAGCTTCAGCGTGGTCTGCAGGAAGGTGAGCGCATAGAACTGGCCGGTGTACCAGATGACGCCCTGGCCCGCGGTCGCGCCAAACAGCGCCAGCAGCACGTAGCGCAGGTTCACGGGGTTGCTGAAGCTCTCCTTGAGCGGGTTCTTCGCCACGTGGCCCTTACTCTTGAGCTTCGCGAAGAGCGGGCTCTCCTGCATCTTCATCCGGATGTAGAGGCTCAGCCCGAGGAGAATGAACGACATCAGGAACGGGATGCGCCAGCCGTAGGACTTAAAGGCCTCCTCCCCCACGATCAACCGCGTCGCGCCGATCACCCCCATGCTCAAAAAGAAGCCTAGGGTGGCCGTCGTCTGGATATAGCTAGTGTAATAGCCCCGGCGGTCATCCGGCACGTGCTCGGCGACGTAGGCCGCGGCCCCGCCGTACTCGCCGCCTAGCGCCAGACCCTGCAGGAGTCTCAGCAGCACGAGGATGATCGTGGCGCCCAAGCCCCATTGTTCATAGGTCGGCAGGAAGCCCACCAGGGTGGTGGCAAGGCCCATGGTCGCCATCGTGACGAGGAAGGTGTACTTGCGGCCGATGAGGTCGCCGAGATGGCCGAAGACCAGTGCCCCGAGGGGACGTACGCCGAAGCCGGCGCCGAAGGTCGCCAGGCTGGCCAGCAGCTGGGCCGTCTCGTTGCCCGGAGGGAAGAACTTGCTGCTGAAGAAGATCGCGAGCGCCCCGTACAGATAGAAGTCGTACCACTCGAACAGGGTGCCCAGCGAGGACGCCCAGATTACGCGTCGCAGCGTCTTCGGATCGGTCGAGGCAGAGGAATCTTTCATCGGGGAGGGGGTGGGGGCAGGCGTTAGCCGAGTGCGACCGGGAGGGGAGACGGGGTACCGGAGCCCGCGGGGGCGAGTCAATCCCCGGGCAGGTTAATTTCCCGGGTGCCACCCATTCCGCGGGTGCCCTCCCGGGGTTGACTCCGTCGGGAGCGTGTTCGCCCCGCCGGCCGGCAACCTCCCCCAGCCCTTGCACGACGCCGGGCGCAAACGGACCTCGTAGCCCGAGAACCCCAAGTCCATCAGCGGGTTAGATCGAGGCCACGGACCGTAACGCGGAGGGGCGAACCCCGGTCCGCGTCGGCCCACCCGGGGCATTGGCAAAAGAGCGTAAAACCATCGGGAACGGTTTTTTAGACTGTCGCTGAAACATGGGAGGTGGTGGTGTCGTCCCCGTTCCTGACATGTGTAGTCACTTTGCATTTGGCCTCCGTTTGTTGCTGGTTCCGCTTGCGGGCGTGGTGCTGCAGGCGCAGGAGGTGCACGTGCGTCCGGCGCCTCGGGTGGAGATGCCGCAGGAGGTGGATAGTAACAGCCCGGCATTTTGGCGGGACGGGCGGCTTTTCTGGTTCGGCTCCCACGGGCGGCCATGGCTGAGCGAGGGGCCGAGTCAGTTCGGTCCGTGGGTGACACGCGAGGTGGACCTAGTGACGACCAATGCGTGGCCGCATTGGCTCGAGTCGATCTGGCCCGAAACCGACGACTTGCTCTGGGGTTGGTACCATGCGGAGCCCGTTGGAATCTTTCCCAACTCGACCCTGACGGCGCCCAAGATCGGCGCGGTGATCTCGACCGACGGGGGCCGGACCCTGCGGGATTTGGGTATCATTCTGGATGCGGGCGATCCGCCGGACCGTTGGGCGATGAATGGGTATTTCGCGGGCGGCCACGGGGATTTCTCGGTCCTCCCGGACCGGGAGCGGAAGTACTTCTATTTCTTTTTCGACAACTATGCGGGGCCGGCCGCCGGGCAGGGAGTCTGCGTGGCGCGGATGGCGTGGGAGGATCGGGCCAACCCGTTGGGCAAGGTCTGGAAATACCACGATGGCGCGTGGAACGAGGCTGGTGTGGGTGGCAAGGTGACCCCGATCCTGCCCGTGACGCGCCGCTGGCAGGTGCGGGATCCAGACGCTTTCTGGGGCCCGGCGGTCCACTGGAACACCGAGCTGAACCTGTATGTGATGCTGCTGAATCGCGCGCAGGGGGAGCCGGGCTGGTCCCAGGAGGGCATCTATGTTTCTTTCTCGCCGGACCTCAGCCGACCGGAGCTCTGGACGACGCCGCGCAAGCTGATCGATAAGGCGGAGTTCCCGGGCTGGTACTTTTTCTACCCTCAGGTGATGGGCCTAGGGCCGGGGGAAACGGACCGGGAAGCGGGTGCGCGGGCGCGGCTTTACGTTGGCGGGATCTCGGAGTGGGAACTCGAGTTCATCGCGCCGCCGCGGGCGCCCTTCAACGTCCAGGCCGCGGCCACGGGATCGGCGGCGGTGCTGCCGGGCCGGCCCGTGACCCTGACGGTCACGGCCGGGGGCACGGCTCCCTTCACCTACCAATGGTTTCGGGACGGCGTGGAAGTCCCTGGGGCCACGCGGGCGGAACTCGTGCTGCCGGCCGTGACCGCGGCGAACGCGGGCACGTATTGGGCGCGGGTGCGCAACGCGTTGGGTGGCACCGAGAGTTCCCGCGTGGAGGTCACGCTGGTGCCACCGCCCCCGCCGCCGGCGCCGATCACGAACCTCGCGGTCCGCGCGTGGCTGCCCTCGGCCGAGGCGGCGCTGACCCTGGGCGTGGTGGCGATCGGGGAGTCGGTGCGGCCGGTGCTGGTGCGGGCGGTGGGCCCCGCGCTGGCGGCCTTCGGCGTGGAGGAGCCCGCGCCGGATCCGCGGCTGGAGGCGCAGGATGGCCAGGGCCTCGGCTTGGGCGGCAACGAGGACTGGTCACCGGCCCTCGCGGCGGAATTCGCCGCGGTGGGGGCCTTCCCGCTGCCGGAGGGCAGCGCGGACGCGGCCCTACTGGCCGAGGTGCGGCCCGGGACGACGACCGTCCGGATGAGCGGGGGCGGCCCGGGCGTCGTCCTTGCGGAGCTTTATGATGCCGCGGCGGGCCGCGGCGGGCGGTTGGTCAACCTTTCGGCGCGCGCGCGCGCGGAGGCGGGCGAACACAGCCTGATCTTCGGCTTCGCGATGGGGTCCGGCGTGCCCCGGCGGTTGCTGGTGCGGGTCCTCGGCCCGCAGCTCGCCGCCTATGGCGTGGAGCAGGTCCTGGCGGATCCGCGGCTGGAGGTCTTAACCGGCGAGGGGGAAAGCGTGGCCGCGAACGATGATTGGGCGCCCGGGCTGGCCGACGTGATGGCCCGGGCGGGCGCACCGGCCCTGACGCCCGGCAGCCGCGACGCGGCGCTGGTCCTCACGGTGGCGCCGGGCCGGCGTTACACCGTCGCGGTGCGCGGGGCCGAGGCGGCGGCGGGCGAGGTGCTCGTCGAGCTTTACGAGCTGCCGTAACCCGGCCGGGGCGGCCGCTTCACGGCGTCGCCAGTAGCTCGACGTCCGAGAGCCGAAAGGCGAGCGCGCGGGGATCGGTCCCCTTGCGTTGCGCCGGGAGGTCGGTGGCGAACAGGAGCACGCTTTCCCCCGGGGGCAGCACCGCGCCGAAGCGCACCTCGGTCGCGCCCCGGACCCCCAGTTGCCCGCCCCACAGCAGTCGACCCCCGAGCGTGACGCGCAGGGCGCGTTCTCCCTCGACTGGTTGGGCCTGCGCGCGGACCGAAAGCCGGATTTCCCCGGCAGAGTCATTGCGCACGCGGAGCTCGGCGCGCCCGGCGGTCCAGCGCCAGCGATGGCCGTCGAGCGTCTCTGGGCCATGCCAGCCGGGCCCTGGTCGCGCCTGCACCGCGCCCGTGAGCACGGGATCGGTCCGTAGGGTGTGGAACTCAACCGGGGGCCGAAACTCCTGCACCGCGGCGATGACCCCAAGGTTGCCGGCGAGCAGTACAGGGAGCCAGCGCGCGCCAGTGGGCACCAGCAGGTTGAAGGCGAGGGTCATCGGCAGCAGCACGCGCGTGGCGGCGCCGGGGTAACCCTCCCAAACGGGCGTCGACAGGAAGAGCAGCAGCCCGGCGAATGTAGCCCCGACCCGCCACCAACGGTCCTCGGGGCGCCAGCGCAGCAGGAAAAAGCCCGCCTGCACGACCAGCCCCATCACGGTGGCGAGGGAGGTCCACGCGAGTGGCGCGGGCTCGGGCCCGCGGAGGTCTCCGAGGACGGCGCCGAATTTTTCCGCTAGGCCAGCGAGCGGCAGGGTGAAGTTGCCCAGCCCGGGATCCTCGGCCGGGCCGAACCGCTGCCGCACGTAGGCCATCCAGAGCAGCAGCGGCAGGGCCACCAGCAGCGCGTGTCCGGCCGCGGGAACCCAGGTGCGGGGTGCGCGGGGCGAGAAGGATAGACCGGAGACCGCGAGGAGGCTCGTCTCTTTGGCGAGGCCGCCCAACGCGAGCGCCGTGCCGCCGAGAACGGGGCGGCCGTGGGTAAGGGCGCGAACCCCGAGCGCCGCGAGCAGCAGCGCGGGTCCGTCTACGAGGGCGTGGCTGACGCTCATACAGAGGCCGTGGGAAAACATCACGCCCGTCCAGCGGAGAACGCCGATGAAGGTCGGGGGCGCGAGCCAGCGCCAGAGCAGCACCGCGAGCACAAGCCAGCTGGCAACGTTAAGCAGCGCGTAGGCCTGCACGATCCACGGAGGGCGCCCGAGGCCCGCGGCCCACGCCACCCAGCTCAGCAGGATCCGGCGCGCCCGGTAGGGCAGGTTATCGATGGCCTTGAGCAGCTCCGGGTTGTCGAGCGCCGGGTGCAGCGCGAGCTGCACGTAGTAAGCCCCGTCGTAGCCTGCGGAGCCCTCGTACACGTGGTGTGGCACTTGCCGCAGCGCCGCCACCTTAGAGTCATTAAGGATGTCCCCGATGGACAGCAGGCTAGAAAAGCCGGTGCCCGGATGATGGAATCGGGCCACGGCAGCGAGGAACACGGCGATGCCGGCGAAGACCAGCACCCGCGGCCGGAAGCGGAAGGAGCGGGGAAACCAGCTTCCGGGGGCCCTCACCGGAGGGGTCACGTCCGGCGGCCTCCGGGGCGCCGGCGGGCGGAACGACACGTTCCCGGCGGGCGCTTTGCTTCCAAGTTGCTCACGAAAGTGCGGTGGATCACAAAACCCAGTCGCCGCATGTCAAATCCGAAGCCCCACTCGCCCCCCTGCCCGCGGGTGTTCGCGATCGCGCTGTTTGCCCTGTTCGCGGGCTATGGGGTCTGGCTGGGGACGCGGGTGGTGGTGGTGGCGGGAGGGGCAGATTCCTCCGGCTACCTCAACAGCGCGCGGCTGTTGGCGGTGGGGGAGGGTTTTACGCGACTGCAGGTACCGGCCGAGTTTGGCGGGCCCGGGGCGGTGCCGCCGATCCATTTCACGCCGGTTGGATTCTTTCCGCGGGGCGGATATCCAGGGGATCTGGTGCCAACTTATCCCTCGGGCTTGCCGCTGCAATTCGCGGTGGCGGCCCGGCTGCTCGGCTGGACCGCAGGCCCGTTCCTCGTCCTAATTGTCGCGGCGCTCGGCGCCCTCGCCCTGACGTACCTCGTGGGCCGCGAGCTTGGTCTCGCGCCGGCCCTAGCTGCGACCGGGGCAGCGCTGCTGGCGGTGAATCCGGTCTTTGTATTCACGTCGCTGCAACCGCTCAGCGACACCGTGGCCACGACTTGGGTGCTCGCCGCCGCGTGGTCCGCGCTGCGCGCGCGGATTCACCGTGGCTGGTCGCTGGCGGCAGGGGCGGCCTTCGCAATGGCGGTGCTGGTGCGCCCGACCAATCTCCTCCTTGGCCCCGCGGTCGTCCTGCTGCTCGGCCCGGATTGGCGGCGCCTACTTCAGTTTATCGCCGGTGGGCTCCCAGGCGCGGCGTGGCTGGCGGGTTACCAGCACGCGCTCTATGGGCACGCGCTTGCCTCGGGCTACGGGGATATCCTCGCAGCCTTCAGCTGGGCCTACGGGGCACCCACCGCGCGGCACTTTGGCGCTTGGCTGGCGCGGCTCTTGCCCCCGGTCCTGCTCGTGCTGCCACTCTTCGCCCTCGCCCATCCCGCCACCCGCGGCCGAAGTGTTGCCGCACTTGTACTCGGTTCGGTGACGCTGATCGGCTGTTACCTTTTCTACGAGGTCTCGCACGAGGTTTGGTGGTGCCTGCGCTTCATTTTGCCGGCCCTGCCGCTGCTGCTGCTGGCCGGACTGCTCGGCGTCGAGGCGCTCGCGCGGGGTGCGGGCCGGCGCTGGCCTCGCGCGTTCCGACCGGTCGCAGCGCTCGTCCTGCTACTCTGGGGCCTGGCCGCCGCCGGCTACTGGCACCGGCGGCTCGACCCGCTGCAGGTGCGGCCTCAGGAACTCGCCTATGCCACGGGCGCCGCCGCGGCCCGGGAACGCTTCCCCTCCGCCGCGCTCGTGGTCTGCCAGGCGTTCAGCGGCAACCTGCTCTTCCACTCGGGACATCCGGTCTTGCGTTGGGATCAGGTTTCGCCGGAGGACTTCGTTCGCTACGCCCGCTTGGCTGCGGGGGCCGGCCGGCCGGTCCGCGCCCTCCTCTTTGAGTCGGAACGGGCCGAAGCCTTCCGCCGCTGTCCGGGACCGTGGCGCGAGGTCGACCGCCACGGTCAGGTGGAGCTCTGGGAACTCGGGCCCTTGACGGCGCCGGCGGCCGGTCCGTGACTTCTTCGCCGTGCCCGCTCCGCTCCTGCTCGATCTCAGCCACACCTGCCACTCGCGGGCGCGCACGGGCATCCAGCGCGTGAGCCGCGCCCTCCGGCGCGAGCTCGGCGCCGCGGCGCAGCCCGTGACGTACGATCCGTACGCGCGCGCTTGGCGGCCGCTCGCGGTATGGGAAGAGGCCAATCTGACCGTTCCCGGGTCCGCCGGGCGCCGGGGGGCGCGGTGGCCCTGGTCCGCCCGGGCGCTGGGCTGGCTCACGGCGGCGCGGCGTGGGCGGCGCCCGCCGCCAATGGAGCGGCTGCGCCCCAATGGCGGACTGCTGGTCCCGGAGGTGTTTTCCCCTGCGGTGGCGGCGGCGCTGCCCGATTTACTTGCGGCCACCGAAGGACCGGCCGTGGCGATATTCCACGACGCGATCGCGTTGCAGCAGCCGGAGTTTAGCCCTGCCGGCACGGTGGCGCGCTTTCCGGCCTATCTCCTCGAGTTACTCTCCTTTGACGGGGTCGCCGCAGTTTCCGAGGCGTCGCGCGAAGCCTTGTGCGCCTACTGGGCGTGGCAGGGTATCCGCGACCATCCGCCAGTCGTGACGATTCCGCTTGGGGTAGATGTCCCGGCGGCGGCTCCCGGCGCGGCCTCGGTCGAGGGCCTGCCTGAGGTGCTTTGCGTGGGCAGCCTGGAGGGGCGCAAGAACCAGCTCGCTTTGCTGGCGGCTGCGGAGCGCCTTTGGCGGGACGGCCTGGCGTTCCGTTTGCGTCTGATGGGAATCGTCCAGCCGGCGACTGGGGCTGCGGCCGCGCGCCGGGTTTCCGAATTGCAGGCTGCCGGCTTCGCGCTGGTCCACGAGACTGGCGCGGGCGACGTGGCGGTGGCAGCGGCCTACGCGGCCTGCGCGTTCACCGTGTACCCGTCGCGCGTGGAGGGCTTCGGTCTGCCGGTGCTGGAGAGCCTCGCCTACGGCAAACCCTGCGTGTGCGCGGGCCGGGGTGCGCTGGGGGAGACGGCGCGGGGCGGCGGTTGCCTCGCCCTTGACGACCCGGGGCCGGAGGCGCTGGCGGCGGGGATGCGGCGGTTGCTGACGGATGCTTCGGCGTTGGCCGCGCTGGCCGCGGCCGCGCGGGCGCGCCCGATCCGGCGCTGGGCCGAACACGCGGCAGATCTCGTGGCGTGGCAGGGCGGCCTCGCGCGACGGCGCCGGGACCGGCCGCCTTTCCGTTTGCCTTAGCCCCGAGTGGCTCCCACCGTCCCGGTGTCTATGCCCTTGTCGTTCTTCAGCAAGTCCCGGAAGGCGATGCTCGCGCGCTGCCGCGACGACTACGCCACCAAGATGCGCCTGAAGTACGCGCCCTACTACCACGCGATGGAGGCGCAGAGTGGCACGAATGTCCGCCTCGACGGGCGCGACATGATCATGCTGTCGAGCAACGACTACCTTGGATTGTCCTTTCACCCGAAGGTGATCGAGGCGGCCCGGGCTGCGATGCTTCGTTGGGGCACCAGCACGACGGGGGCGCGCACCTCCAATGGGTCGCGGGCGTACCACGTCGAGTTGGAGGAGCGCCTCGCCGCGTTTCTCGGTCGCGAGGCCTGCCACATCCATTCCGCCGGCTACCTGTCTTGTCTGGCGAGCGTCGCCGCCTTTGCCCAGAAGGGGGACGTCATTCTGGCGGACAAAAACATCCACTCGTGCCTCTGGGACGGAATTCGGTTGTCGATGGCGACGGTGGAGCGTTTTTCCCACAACAGTCCTTCGGACCTGCGGGAGGTCCTGGGTGCGGTCAACGCGGAGGCCGCAAAAATGTTAGTGATCGAGGGCGTCTACTCGATGGAGGGCCATGTTGCGCGCCTGCCGGAGCTGACCGAGATCGCGGAGGAGCACGGCTGCTTCACGGTGCTCGACGACGCGCACGGCTTCGGCGTGCTGGGCCGGCAGGGGCGGGGTACGGCGGACCATTTCGGACTCACGGATAAGGTGGATCTCGTTTGTGGCAGCTTGTCGAAGTCACTGGCGAGCACCGGCGGGTTCATCGCCTCGTCGCGGGACGTGATCGATTACCTGCGGACCAACTCCAAGCAGACGATCTTTTCGGCGGCGATCAGCCCGGGGCAGGCCGCCTGTGCTCAGGCTTCGCTCGAGCTGATGCAGCAGGAGCCGCAGCACTTGGAGCGGCTGTGGGCCAACACCCGGAAGTATCGAGCGATGCTCAAGTCGCTCGGGCTCGACACCTGGGAGAGCGAGACCCCGGCTGTCCCAATCGTGCTGGGTTCGAAGGAGCGCGTGTACCCGTTCTGGAAGGCGCTGCTTGAGAAGGGGGTGTTTACCGTGATGTCGATCGCGCCCGCGGTCCCGGCGGGTAAGGACCTGATCCGCACGGC
>SXGQ01009680.1_pt1 | contig 10892 bp, 8 predicted proteins | sample 3178371 | NCBI WGS metagenome assembly SXGQ01 (sample SAMN11356859, study PRJNA531348) | freshwater metagenome | isolation source: freshwater sample F1-20 | place: China: Fuxian Lake, Yuxi | collected 2017-12-25 | reverse complement strand
GCTGACTGACGAGATCAGATTTAATAGAGTAGTCTGTGGGGCCGCGCGCAGCCCCGCGAATCGGCGGTGATCATCCGGTGAGGCTTCTGCCGATCAGCTTTTGGCGATTATTGCTGGGCGGCGGCAGTTGCGCGAGCCCTCGAGTCGATCTTTCGCCGCGAATTCTTTCGCCTACATGTTACTTTTAATTACAGGGTGAGGCCACTTTAACTCTGAGCGCAGGAATTTAGCGTTGACTATTATTCACGCGTATTCTAAAATATTCATTTAGAATTCGTGCTTCCTTAAATACACCCCACCATGAAATTACCCAAAAAAAATATGACCCCACCGCGTAGCCTTCTCGCTGCGTGTGCCGTTTGCTTGCTGTCGGCTATTCACCTTAGTGCGCAGGTTAGCTCGCCTGTTGCGGACGCAGATAAAGAGAAAACTATCGAGCTCTCTGTATACAAAGTAACAAGTACACAAGATACGGGCTACGTCAGTAAATTGGCTACACCGTTCAAAACTAAGCAACAGATCGTCGATATTCCTCAATCCATCACCGTAGTCACACGTGACCTGATTGATGACATTGGCGAATTCGACCTAGCCAAGGTGCTCGTTTATGTCGGCGGCGTGCCTAAATTTGGCGGCGAACTCTTTCAATTGCGCGGCAGCAACGCTTTCTCTACTTACCCCATCGTAGATGGCCTGCTGAGCCGCACCGTATACATGGACAATTTGTTTGTTGATTCGATCGAGATCATTCGCGGGCCGGCTGCTTTACTCTATCCGAATTCCCAGCTCAGCGGCGTTATTAACAAAACTACCAAACGCCCCCAAGCTAAGCCGATGGCTTCAATTAAGACCAGCGTCACTGATTACGGACTAATCCGGGTAGTCGGAGACACGACCGGACCGGTTGGAGCAATGGGCAAAGGCCAACTCAATTACCGCCTAGTGGGTGGATATCAAGGCGGGGATGCCTATTTTACTAATACGAAAGAGGATCGTAATATGTTCCATCCCTCTTTCCAGTGGGATTATGAGAAAACCAGTGTTATGGTGGCTTACGATTATCAGGATATCACTCGTCCCTCAAATCCTACGGCCGTGCTTCAGCCCAACGGCAAGATTTTCACTGGTGGTGGCCGAGAGAATAGCCTGTTTCTGCCTCCGGGCGCATCCGAGACGCATCAGCATCGCGGTGCTCGCGGCATCGTAGTGCATCAATATTCCCGCACCTGGGAGAGCAGGCTAGGCGTCGACTGGAACGAAATGCACCGCGTCGGCAGCGTGGTTTTGCCTACCGGTGGCGTCGATTGGGACAAACGCACCATATCTCTGTTTAATCGCCAAAATGACATAAAGCTGGAAAATGCCTCTCTCTCCCACGACACCAACGGAAGCTATGAGATTGGCGGCATGAAACACCAAAGCACTTTTGGATTTCAGATAGCGATCCAGAAAGCGGTGACTAAACTTTATACGAATAATGATTTTGGCGGTATCGGTAATCGGTTCAATGTACGCCCGATTGACGCCCCCAACGTGAACACGCTCCCTATTTTGCGTGTGGGCTCTTTCGTTGTACCAGCTAATCCGGGTTCGCGCGTTCGGAGTGAGTTTTCCAACTTCTACTTCCAGCAGAATGTCGAGGTCATTAAAGACCACCTTTTCCTTGTCGGTGGGTATGCTAAATTCAAAGATGAGACGATCAACATCGCTAACTACACCTCAACCGCTGCTACCGGTTCAGCCGTGAGCGCTAATCTCCATCGGATCGGCGTAGTCGCTCAATTTCTCGACAAGAAGCTAGCACTTTTCGCCATGCAGGCTAGCACCCAATTGCCGAGCAGCCCCACTGCCATCTTGGCGAATGGACTATCGGTCCCGGGCGCTAACGGTGATGGCGTCGAAGCCGGCATTAAGCTCAGCCTCTTCGACGGGAAGCTCAACACCAGCCTATCGGTCTTTAACTTAACCAATAACGGCCTTGCCGTCTTCGGCGGCGTGTTACCTGATGGCCGTTCTTATAATATCCCACTGGGTAAGACAATCTCCAAGGGCTTTGACGGGGAAATCAGCCTCAGTGTGTCCAATAATTTTGAGCTGATCGGGAATTTTTACTCAGGCACCACAAAGGATCAGAATGGTAACCCCGTGGATGATTCCTACACATCCACGGTTAGCTTCTTTGCAAAATATAATTTTCGTGACGGAGCGGCTAAGGGCCTTGCCTTCGGGGCTGGCGGATACAGCACCGCTGGGCGAGTGACGAGCACGAGTGCACTCACCTATGCTGGTAAGCCACTTTTCATTACCAACCAATCTGACCCCATCCTAAAGTTGTTCGCCGATTATGCGATGAACAAGCATTGGTCCTTCAAGCTCGTGCTGGATAACATCACCGATGGGCTCACGCCGTTGGCCATTAACTCAGCAACGCTGATAGAAACAAACATGGGACGCTGCTTTACGTTCCACGCCAATTATAGTTTCTAGAGGTTCAGCCGGTAATTATCTATTATTTCCACGGGGTCTTCCGATGCACAGTTAGTGTAACGTACCTTGCCAAGAATCGGCATCGAACAGAATAAAAAATCCTGAGCCTCTTTAGGGGCTCAGGATAGCTGAGGGATAGGTCAGGACATTTTTGAACCGATAAGATCTCGCACGTAATTCAGGTTTAATCCCATTTCGCCACGTAGGCTTCGGGTCTCGCTCTCCTAGTGAATGAATCTCCCTGAGCCTAGTCGTAGAGAATTTCTGCGCAATGCCGCCTTAGCCGCTACCTTGGTGGCGGTGCCCACAGCGCTGCCCAGTGCGACTACCGACGAAAAAAACTCGCTCTCGCCGCCGGCAAATTTGCTGGCTTCCGGCTATCTAACCTTTGGGCCAAGTGAGGCTGCTTTTGTCGAGGCCATGGTCAACCTAATGTGCCCGGCTGATGAGTTTACGCCATGCGGCGTTGATTGCGGGTTGGCCGTTTTTATGGATCGACAGTTGGCGGGGGCTTTTGGTCGTGGCGAGCGACTCTATCTGCGTGGACCGTGGCGGCAGGGGCGACCGGAAGATGGCTATCAATTGCCCTTAACGCCTGAGCAGTTTTTTAAAACGGGCCTGAAGGCGGCCGACCATGCTTGTCACCAGCAGCATGGGCAGCATTTCGCCGACATAGCGGCGCCGCTGGCCGACGTATTTTTATTGGCGATCGCTGAGGGTAAGATTCTCGATGCGCGTCTCTCTTTAGCCGATTGGTTTAATGATTTAGTTTATCCGCTATTCACGCAGGCCTGCTTTGCGGATCCGATTTACGGGGGCAATCAAGACAAGGTATTTTGGAAGCTGTTGGGCTATCCCGGACTACCGGCCGTTAATGGCCTCAACATGGTTAAGTATCGGGGTAAACCATTTCCGGGCGCGAAAAATCCTCAGTCGATTCAGGATTTTAGCTAACCAGCACGGCATGAAAATTCTCCCGCAACGCAGTGTCGTTATTGTTGGTGGTGGGCTGGCGGCTGGCTTGATTGCCCGGCAACTGGCCCGCCAGGGAATTGACACCGTGGTGCTCGAGCGTGGGGGCGATCATCGGGCTGGACCGGAGGGAAAAATTCCTACACAGCGTGATGAATTGCGTTGGGATGTGCGCTCCGGCTTGATGCAGGATGCGGCCACCGAAACTTATACGCTCCGGCGCGAGCGGACTGACACCGCGCTGCCGATGAGGCGACTAAGCGCTTTTCTGCCCGGCACCGGTGTGGGGGGCGCGGGTAATCATTGGAATGGTCAGACTTGGCGTTGGGCGGATTATAATATGGCCCTACGTTCGCGGTTGGAGGGACGTTATGGGCGCGCGGCCATTCCTCGTGATATGCCGGTGCAGGATTGGGGGGTCACCTACGACGAGTTGGAGCCGTATCATGATCTGTTTGAAAAACTTTTCGGGATTGCTGGTCAGGCTGGGAATATTCGCGGGAAAATTATTCCTGGCGGAAATCCTTTTGAGGCTCCGCGGCAAAATGCCTACCCCCAGCCGCCGTTAGAAATAACCGAGGCCGGGTTGATTTTTAAAGAAACCGTGTCGCGCGAGTTTGGCTACCACCCCTTTCCCTCGCCCGCGGCTAATTCGACGGGGGCCTACGTTAATCCTGATGGGATGCGGCTGGGCGCGTGCCAATATTGCGGCCACTGTGAACGCTTCATCTGTGAGGCTAATGCGAAGGGCACGCCAGAAGTCTTGCTCTATCCCTGGCTCGAGCAGCAGCCTCATTTTGAACTGCGGCGTTACTGTCAAGTGCTCGGCCTGGAATACGATCACGCCGCGCAGCGCGTGCGGGGCGTCCGTTATCTCGATTTGCTCACGGGGATCGAATATATGCAGCCGGGTGGGGTGGTGGTGTTGGCGGCGTTTACCATGACCAATACGCAGTTGCTGCTCACTGGCCGGATTGGTCGGCCGTATGATCCTGCCACCGGGGAGGGCGTGGTGGGTAAAAATTTCTGTTACCAAGCCAATTCTGGCATCGCGTTGTTTATGCGCAATCGCTGGCTGAATCCTTTTCTCGCCGCGGGGTGCACGACCACGATCATCGATGAATTTAATGATGATAATTTTGATCATACTGGACTCGGCTTTCTGGGCGGTGGTTACATCGGGGTAGGCGTCTCTTCGGGTCGGCCGATTAATACTCGGCGCCTACCGCCGGGCATACCGCGGTGGGGGACGCGTTGGAAGCAAGCGAATGCCGAGTGGTATGCCCATACGGGTGCGATTGGTGCGCAGGGTAGTTGTTATCCTCATCGGGAAAATTATCTGGATCTCGATCCTGACTACACGGACGCCTTCGGTCAGCCGCTCGTGCGCATGAATTTTGATTTTCGCGAAAATGAACGACGGGTATCGGCCTTTTGCACCGAACGGGCTGAGCAAATTGCTCGCGCGATGGGGGCCACGCTGATCGGGCCCGTGACGGCTCGCACGAGTCCTTTCAATACTCGAATGTATCAAGGGTCGCACATTACCGGCGGCACCATCATGGGCGCTGACCCCGCGACGAGCGTGGTGTCGCCGCGCCTCCAGCATTGGAATGCCGAGAACCTTTTTGTAGCTGGGGCCTCGGTCTTTGCGCACAATGCGGGACATAATCCGACCGGGCCGTTAGCCGCCCTGGCCTTGCGCTTGGGGGATGATATTGCCCGTTACGTAAAAACTCCGGGTTTATTATCATGATCCTTAGTGGCAAATTTAAGCTCCGCGGATGCGCGTTGATTGGACTCATTCATTGGGCTGCGCTTCAAGTCATCGCCGCTACGCCGAATTCAGAAAATGGCCGCAGGCTTTTCGCGACTTGCGCGGCTTGTCATGCCCCCAACCAAGTAACCAGCACTGGTCCTGATCTTCGCGGGGTGTTCGGGCGCAAAAGTGGATCGGTCCCAGGGTTTCGCTACAGTCGAGCGCTCAAGAATGCCAAATTTATTTGGGATGAGGTCCGGCTTGATGCTTATTTAGCTGAGCCCCAATCGGCTATTCCTGGGAACACGATGCCTTTTCCCGGTTTGCCGGAAGCGACGGAGCGGCAAGACCTGATCGCTTATTTAAAAACTGTTCAATGAAGGAATTTTTATATGAACCGTAAAAAATTTTTGACGGCACTGGGGGCAGGCGCTCTCGGTGCGCAAGCCCTGAAGGCGGCGGTGGTCGCACCCACAGCCGCCCTGCCCTCGCGGTCGACGGGAGGAGCTCAGCTGGCTGAATTGCTTTGTCTCGATGATGTTGAAGCACTCGCGCAGCGGCAGATGCTCGCATCCGTTTATGATTTCGTTGCGGGTGGGGCGGCGGATGAATTAACCATCCGCTGGAATCGCGAAAAGTATCGGGATATTCGTTTACAGCAGCGCGTATTGGCTGATGTGTCCGACCTCGACTGCACCACCACCTTGTTGGGCAAGCGACTCGCGATGCCGATTCTTTTGGCCCCGACCGCCAATCATCGCTTGGTGCATCCCGACGGCGAGCTGGCAACGGCGCGGGGGGCTGGCTTGGCCGAAGTTACGATGGTGCTGAGCAGTGGATCCAACACGAGTATTGAAGCGGTGCAACAGGTCGCGACGGAACCGGTTTGGTTTCAACTCTACGTATCAAAGGATCGTGGGCTGGCCCGCGCGCTTATACAAAGGGTTGAAGCCGCCGGTGCTGCTGCCTTGTGCGTGACGGTCGACAGTCCTTTAGATGGCCCGCGGAATCGCCAAAATCGAGCTAAGCTGGTTATCCCGCCGGGGGTAGGTTATCCACATTATGTCGGCATCACCGCACCGCCGACCGTGGTCACGCTGGATACGGTGCAGGCGCAATTATTAGACTGGCGGGACATTGATTGGATTCGCTCGATCACAAAAATACCGATGTTGCTGAAGGGCATTATGAGTCCAGTCGATGCCGAAACGGGGATTAAAGCTGGGGCTGATGGTTTAATTGTGTCTAATCATGGCGGCCGTTGTTTGGATACGCAGCCAGCAACGATCGAGGCGCTGCCACGAGTGGTGCAACAGGCGAGCGGTCGCGTGCCCGTGATTGTTGATGGCGGTATTCGCCGCGGGACCGATATCGTTAAGGCGCTCGCGCTCGGGGCCACCGCCGTGCAAATCGGGCGGCCTTATGTTTATGGTTTAGCCGTCGGCGGCGCGGAAGGCGTGGCCCATGTCGTCAAGATTTTGCGCCAGGAATTGTTGTTGGCGATGGCGCTGCTGGGCCGGCGCAACATTGCCGCCCTCGATCGCAGCGTGCTGTGGGATTAACGGACTTAGTTTCACGCCCACACGCTTACTTATTTTTCAAATTTTTACTGTTCACCCCAACCCATACAAAATCCCTCGTTATGAAAAAAATTCGCTTTGGTATAACCGGTTCCGGCTACATGGGGCGCACCCATGCGGAAGCTATTAAACATCTCAGTGCCTCCGGCGAATTAGTCGCCATCTGGGGCGGCACGCGTGCGGCGGCGCTGGCGGCACGCTGTGGCGCAGCTTGCGAACCAACCCTCAAAGCCCTGATGCAGCGTAAGGATATTGATGCCGTGATTATCACGACCCCTCACCAGTGTCATTTTAAGGAGGTCATGCTCGCTTTGGAAAATGGTAAGCACGTGCTGATTGAAAAGCCTATGGCCACAAAATTAGAAGATTGTGACCAGATGCTGGCCGCGGCGAAAAAGCGCGGGTTGGTGACGGCGGTAGCGCATAATCTTCGCTTCCGAATTAATCTGCCAAAGATGCGCGAATTAATTAAGTCGAAGGCCCTCGGCGATATTCAGAGCATGCATTTTTCGATGATCCGGCAGTTGGCCAATGCCGGTAATTTCGGCGGCAATAAAACGGGCTGGGTTAATCAACCTGAAACCGTGGGTTTTGTGATCGATGGTCTCCCGCACGGCGTCGATGCCATGCGGTGGGCTACCGGGGCTGAAGTGACGCGGGTCGCCGGCTTCAGTCGTACCTACACGCCTGACCGACCGATTGAGGATACGACGGTCGGCATTATGGAATTTTCTAACGGAGCGGTCTGCTCGGTGCACACGACGATTGCCTCGCACGGCTTTTTTGCGGGGGAAATGGCGCGGCTGATTATTTGCGGCAGCAATGGCAGTCTCGATATGGATGGCTTTGGTGATATGCATTTCACCGATCGAGAGAAAGGTTGGCGGCTTATTTCCAATCAGCCTCCGGTCATGGCAGATGATCCCGAATCAGCTTATAAAGTGGGTCGGATGCAGGCGTTTTATAATCAGATGCAGGCGTTCATTGATCGCATTCATGGAAAACCCTCAGAAGTCGCGACGGGGGAGGATGGCCGCGCGGGTCTCGCCGCTTGTTTGGCGATGCTCACCTCGACGCGCGAAAATCGTCTCGTACCACTCACCTAACCATCCCTTCACCGATCCTCTCGCCGCTGAGCAGGATCGGTCAATTTCCCGGATATTTTCATCCCGCTACTTACTCCCTTACAATGTCCACTTCTGCGGGAAAGCCCATCGCTTCGCGTTTATCTCTGCCCACCGGCGCTTGGTTGGTGGTTGGCTTGCTCTGGTTAGCCGGAGGCTCGAATTACCTCACTCGCACCATGCTCACCACGATGCGGGGATCCATCATGGAAGAAATTCCCATGACCGAAGCTCAATTTGGGCTGCTGACCTCGGGCTTCCTGTGGATTTACGCTCTCGCTAGTCCGTTGGGCGGTTATTTAGCCGATCGTTTCAGTCGCCATCTGGTCATCATTGGCAGCATTTTTGCGTGGTCACTGATTACTTGGATTACGTCGTACGTAAAATCGTTTGAGCACTTTTTGGTTTTACGCACTTTGCTGGGACTGACCCAGGCCTTCTATATTCCGGCGGCCGTTGCCTTGATTATTGATTATCACCGTGGGCCCACCCGTGCGCTAGCAACGGGCATACACTCAACGGGGATGATCTTGGGTTCTACTATTGGCGGCGTCGCCGGCTGGTTGGCCGAAACTCACAGTTGGAGCTATGCCTACACGATTATCGGTCTACCCAATCTCGCGTTGGGCATCCTGCTTTGTTTTTATTTGCGAGAATCGCCCCGTGAGCATCTTGCTACTTCCGTTGTTAATGCCCCGCTCGAAAAAATTAGTTTTAGCGAGGCTGTCCGTAGTCTGAGTACCACGTGGCCATTTTATCTTCTGATTTGTTCATGGTGTCTGCAGGGGGCGATCGGCTGGATCATTATCGGCTGGATGCCGACCCACATGCGGGAGCAATTCGGCCTCGGTCAAGGCTCGGCGGGATTCTCGGCCTTGGGTTATGTTTTCGGCGCGCAAATGATTGGTTTAATTGTGGGCGGCATTTGGTCTGACCGCTGGAGTCTGACCCAGCCGCGCGCCCGGCTTATTTTACCGACGATCGCCCTCATGTTGGCGGCGCCAGCCTTTTGGTTAATGGGCTGGTCACATCAAATGGCCTTTACTGTTTTGAGTCTCATCATGTGGGGCCTCGCCGCGGGCTTTTTAGGGGCTAATATGATGCCGATCATCTGCTTGATCGTCGATGCTCGCTATCGCGCTACCGCTTTGGGGGTGCTTAATTGTTTCACCGCAATTTCTGGCGGTCTGGCCGTTTACGGCGTCGGCGCGTTGCGGGATGCCAAAATTGGCATCGGGCCCATCCTTACCTTTGCCGGCTTCGGGGTTTTTCTCTGCGGAGTTTTTCTTTGGTTGGTCAATGTGGCTCTGACAAAATCCGCCCGCGCAAAATCTCTCAGTTAAATCTTAAAAGAATCTTATTATCATGACGCCATTAAATCTGCAAAGCTGGTCTCAACGGGCTCGTCTCGCTCACCCCCGAGCTGGCTGTGCCGCGGGCGTGTTGGCGGATAAACTCATCGTTGCCGGTGGCACCTATTGGTTAGACGGCAAGAAATTTTGGGATGTCCGGGTGGACGCTTTCGATGCGCGCGCGAATCATTGGGTTGCGTTAGCGCCGCTCCCACAGCCGCGCGGCGATGCGGCCGCTTTGGCCGTGGGCGATAGCTTTTATGTTTTTGGCGGCGGGGCCGAGGGTGGCGCTGAATCTTCGGTGATGTGTTATCAGTCAGGGGCGTGGCGCGAATTGCTCGCCATGAAATTGCTGGCGCCAAGGCGTTCATCAGCGGTGGCGATGCTGGATGGGACGATTTATTTGCTCGGGGGTCTGGCTGGCACGGGCAGCGATTTCGCGGCCGCCACCGCCACGGTCTGGGCCGCCCAACCCGGAGGCGCCTGGCAAGCGCGGGCGCCGATGCCCGGTCCGGTTCGCTTCAGTGCGGCCGTTGGGGCGGTAGGCGGATTACTCATTGTGGCGGGCGGTTGCACCCCCGATGAGGGCAAGGTGAGGAATTTAGATGATATTTTATCCTATAATCCCCGGACTGATCGCTGGTCGGTAATCGGGCATTTGCCCGGCGCCCTGCGCGGGGCGTGTGGACTCGTGGTGCAGAATCGCCTGCTGGTGGTCGGTGGTTACACCGATCAATTCATCACGCAAATCCTCAGCATTGATCCTCTGACTGGTCTCGCTGCTACGGCGGGAATCCTGCCGCTCGGCTTGGCCGACACGCGCTTCTTTCAAGTAGGCGCGGAAATTGTCGGAGTAACCGGGGAGAACGGCGTTAAAATGCGTTTTCCTGAAACGCTGGCCGCCACCTTACCTTAAATTTACCCTGCTTAACCTGAGCGATCCTCTGACCAGGTCTGCCCAAATTTTGCCCATTCGATCCCTGCTCTGCTCATTGTTTCCTTAGTACTACCATGAAAATAACCGCCATTAAGACCTATCTTTTGCAGCATCCGATGACCCGCCCAACGGGACCATCGAATTTTTATTATCGGACACGAACCACGTTGATCATCAAAATTGAAACTGACGCTGGGCTGGCCGGCTGGGGTGAGACGGTCGCTTTTGCTGGGATTCGGGATCTGATTGAGCAGCAATATGGGGCGATTCTCATTGGCCGCGACCCTTTGGCGCAGCGTTCGCTTTGGCGCGAGTTGTGGGGACAGAATTTTGGCAATGGAATTGCCCTTGGTGGGGTGGATATTGCCCTCGATGATTTGCGGGGCAAAGCCTTGAACGTGCAGGTCGCTCAGCTTTATGGCGGTAGTCTGCGACCACGGGTCATGGCCTATGCTTCGGCGATGAACTATATTGAAGGGGAAAATCCGGCTGACTACTATCCGCGCGAGGCCGTCAAATTAGTGGGGGAGGGCTTTCGTGCTTTGAAGATGCGCATTGGTGGACAGACCATCGCCCAAGATTTAGCGGCGATTGTGGCGGTGCGCAAAGCCGTGGGTCCGGACATCAAACTGATGGCCGATGGCAACGGCGCTTATTCCCTCGGCACCGCCATGCGCATGG
>SXGQ01508745.1_pt1 | contig 10893 bp, 6 predicted proteins | sample 3178371 | NCBI WGS metagenome assembly SXGQ01 (sample SAMN11356859, study PRJNA531348) | freshwater metagenome | isolation source: freshwater sample F1-20 | place: China: Fuxian Lake, Yuxi | collected 2017-12-25 | reverse complement strand
CGAGGCGCAGCTCGACCGCTTCATGTTCAACATCGTGATGGACTATCTCAACGAGGACGACGAGGTGCTCGTCGTGACCCGCACGACGGCGACGATAAAGCAACAGTTCCAGCACGCGATGACCGGCGACGACGTGCGCGCCTTTCAGGCGCTTGTGCGCCGCGTACCCGTGGCCGACGCTGTCGCGCGGTACGCCGTCAAACTGGCCCGCGCGAGCCGACCGGGACTCGGCGCGCCTAAGTTCATCAATGAGTGGGTGTCGTATGGCGTCTCGACCAGAGCACCACAGCAGTTGATCCTTGGCGGCAAGGCACGCGCACTGATGCAGGGCCGCTATCACGTGAGCTTCGAGGACGTGCGTGCCCTCGCGGGTCCTGTGATGCGCCACCGCGTGCTGATGAACTTCCACGCGGAGAGCGAAAAGGTGACCAGCGATCAGATCATCGCTCAGCTCCTCGAGGCCGTTCCGGTGCCCGGCTCGGGGATGCGGTAGTCGTCAGATGACCGCTTCGCCCCGCCCGACCGGTACCGAATTCCTCGACCCCGCAATCCTTTCGCGGATCGGGAACCTCGAGTTCGTCGCCAAGGCCGTGGTCGAGGGGTTCATCAACGGGCTTCATCGGTCACCCAACCTCGGGTCGTCCACCGATTTTGCCCAGCACCGGCAGTACGAGCCCGGCGACGACATTCGACGTGTGGACTGGCGGCTCTTCGCACGCACCGACCGCTTCTATGTGAAGCAGTTTGAGGCCGACACCAACGCGAACTTTCTCGCGATTCTCGATGTGTCGCCGTCAATGCGGTACCAGGGGGCATCGGGCGCGGGCGTGAGTAAACTCGAATACGCCTGCTTCCTCACGGCCGCGTTGGCCTACTTCTCGAGTGGGCAGCGTGACCGGGTGGGCCTCGCCACGTTCGACCATGGCATCGTCGATTACGTGCCGCCCTCGGCGCGGCATCTCCAGCAGGTGCTCTACGCGCTCGACCGGGCGAACAGGGCGGGTAAGGTGCGTGGGCCGGGTGAGGTCGCGTCACTCGAGCGCTCCGGTGGCTCCGACGCGGTTGCCTCGCGCGGCGTAGCCGGCGAGAAGCCCACTGGCCGTGCCTCACTCCTCGCGCCGATGAAGAAGCTCGCCGAGTCGGTACGGCGTCGCAGTATCGTGCTCCTGATCTCGGACCTCTACGAAGATCCCCAGCAGGTGTTCGATGCGGTCGATCACCTACGCGGACGCGGCAACGACCTGATTGTATTCCATCTGCTCGACAAGGACGAGATCAGCTTTCCGTTCACCGACGCAAGCAACTTCGTCGACGTGGAGACGGGCGAGAAGCTGCCGCTCGTGCCCGACTACCTGCGCAAGGAATACCAGCGCATCGTCAAGGCGCACACCGACAAGCTGGACACGCTCGCGCGCGAACGGCGGATCGACTACACGCTGTTCAACACCTCGCGCCCCATCGCCGACGCGCTCTACGCCTACCTCGGCGCGCGCGAACGCTTCAACCGAGTGCGCTAGAGCCCGATGTCCCTCCTCGCGCCCTGGTTTCTCGCCGGACTCGTCGCCATCGGCGTGCCGATTGCGATCCACCTGATCAATCGCGAGCGGAAGGCGGTCGTGCCCTTTCCGTCGCTGATGTTTCTGCAGCGCGTGCCGTACCGCTCAGTGCGGCGCCAGAAACTGCGGCACCTGCTGCTGTTCGCGCTGCGTTGCCTGGCGCTCTTTCTGTTCGTGGCTGCGTTCGCGCGCCCCTTCTTCGCCAAGCCGATCACGGCCGCGGCATCCGGTGGCGCAAAAGAACGGGTGATTCTGCTCGATCGCTCGTACTCGATGGCTTACGGCTCCCGTTGGAAGGCAGCGCAGGACTCGGCGCGCGTGGCCGTGGCCAGCATCGGCGCACAGGATCGCGCGACGCTGGTGAGTTTTGCCAACGAGGCGTCCGCGCTCACGGAGCCGACGGCCGATCGGACAAACTTCGAACGCGCGATTGCCCGCGCGACGCCGAGTGCGGAGGGTACGCGCTACGGCCCGGCGCTCAAGCTCGCCGGCGATATCCTCGGCGCGTCCAACATGCCCAACCGCGAGGTCGTGCTCATCAGCGACTTCCAGCGGCGCGGCTGGTCGACGCAGGCTGAGATCCGGCTGCCCGCCGGTGTGACGTTTACGACGATGGATGTCTCGGGCCAGGACGTGGCCGATGTCGCGGTGACGGCGGTGTCGACCGATCGTGCCAGCGATGAGGACGGCGCGCCAGTGACGGTGACCGCGCGGCTGTCGAATACCGGTACCGTGGCGCGCACACTCGACGCTACGCTCGAGCTGGCCGGGCGTGTGGTGGGATCGTCACGCGTGACCGTGCCGGCGGCTGGCTCGGCGCAGGCCCAGTTTGCCCCGACGACGGTGCCAGGCGGCGTGACACGCGGACTGGTGCGGGTTCCCGGCGATGCGCTCGCCGCCAATGATCAGTTCTTCTTTACACTCGCGCCTGATGAAGCAGTCAGCGTGCTCATTGTCGAGCCGATACAGGCCAGGGTGAACCAGGCCCTCTATCTGCGTCGCGCGCTCGAGATTGGCGATCACCCGCGCTTTCGCGTGGACGTCAAACGTGTGGACTCGATCACGCCGCGCGACTTCGCGGCGCGGGGGCTCGTGGTGCTCGACGAAGTCGCTCCGCCTGGTGGGGAGCTCGGCGTCGCGCTGCGTGCAGAGTTGCGCGCGGGAGTCGGCCTTTTGGTGGTGCCGGGCGATCTGGCCGCCGATCGTACGCCCAAGGAATGGGCGGACGTGCTGCGCTTCACCGTCGGTGATGTAGTGAACCGCGCAGGAGCAGGCGGCGCGCGGCTTGGGCGCTTGTCGTATTCCAGCCCCGTGTTTGAGGCGTTCGCCGCTTCAGGCACGGGCGATTTCGCCTCGGCGCACATCTTTCAGCACCGCATGCTCCGCGTGGCCGGCGATAGCGGAATCCTTGCGTGGTACGACGACGGTACGCCAGCGCTCGTCGAACGGTCGGTGGGGCAAGGGCGCGTGCTGATCTGGTCGTCGTCGATTGACGACTACTGGACCGACTTGCCGGTACAGCCGGTCTTTCTTCCATTGATGCGCCAGATCGCGCGCCATACGGGCCGCTTCAGCGATTCGAAGCCGTGGTTCACGGCGGGCGACGTGCTCGACCTCTCGCGGCACGGCGAACTCACGACCGGGCTTGTCGTCAAGGCGGCGCCGGGCGCGGAAGCGCCGGTGCTTTCGATCGTGTCGCCGACCGGCAAGCGCGTACGGTTCAGCGACAGTGTGCATGCGGCGACGCTGACGGAACGTGGCTTCTATGAGCTACGCACGAATGCCACGGCCGAAGGCAGCGGCCGACCCGTGGCGGTGAACGTGGATCCAGCGGAGTCGAATCTCGCGCATGTTGAGCCGCGCGAACTGGTCGCCGCGGCGTTGGCGACCGCAGGGCCAGCGTCGAGCGCCTCAGGTGCAGATGCCGGCACGGCCGCCGAGCGCGAACGCGGGCAACGGGTGTGGTGGTATCTTCTGGTTGCGGCCTTCCTGGTGCTCGCGGCGGAGACGGTGCTCTCCAACCGCTTGACCGGAGCGGTTGCCCAATGAGCGGGGAGGCGTGCGAATGAAGGGAGTGCACGGGGGCCTAGCCGGTCGGAGTGACCTGCTTGGCAAAGCGGTGCGAGACGTGCGCCGGCGTTGGCGCCTCAAGCATGCGCTGCGCGGCGCCGCGATTGCCCTGACCGCGATCGCTGCGCTCTTCATCCTCCTCTCGATCGCGATGCGTGGCGCACACTACGGTGCCGGCGTCGTCCTGCTTGCGCGGGCGGCCGCCGTCCTCGGTTCACTCGCTGCGCTGTGGTATCTCGTGGTGCGCCCATTGCGTGCATCGCCCGACGATTCCCATGTGGCGCTCTACGTCGAAGAACATGAGCGCGCCCTCGGTGGCGCATTCATGACGGCGGTCGAAGTGAACACACGCGCGGCCGACCGTGTCGCGGCCGGGGGTATCGCGGCGAGCCTCATTCGCTCCGCGCTCGACGGGCTGCGCGGGGCTGACTCCGGCAAGCGGGTGGATTCCGGCGACCTAAAGAAAGCGTTGGCGATGTTCGCGTTCGCACTCGTCGGGGTCGCCCTGATCTTCGTAAGTGGGCCAACGACGTTGCGTACCGCCGCCCAGCTGCTGTTGACGCCGTGGGCCGGTTCGAACGCCAGTCGCGCCTTTGCCATTCAGGTGACGCCGGGCGATGTCACGATGGCCAAGGGTGGCGACCAGCTGGTGTCCGCGACGCTCAATGGCTTCACCGCAGCGCGCACGGAGTTGTTGGTGAAGGGTGAAGGCGCTGCCAGATGGACGCGGCTGGATATGGCGGCCGATTCGACCGGACGCTGGGCGTTCCGATTGTTCGACGTATCGGTGCCAACGGAATATGCCGTCGAGGCCGCGGGGATCCGTTCGCCGACCTACAGGCTCGTTGTCGCACCGATTCCGTACGTCGCATCGATGGACCTCGAGTACCGGTATCCCGCCTATACGCAGCTCGCGAACCGGCAGGTCGACAGCACCGGCGATATCGCGGCGCTGGTCGGCACGATGGTGCGCGTACGTGTGACGTCGACGGTGCCCGCCAAGGGTGGCCAGTTGATCGTGGACGGCGGCGACACGCTGCGCCTCGTTCCCACCGCTGACGGGTCGCTCGTCGGGATGCTGCGCGTCACGAAGAGCGGGTTCTATAAGGTTGCTCTCGAGGGCAACGACGGCCGCTCGGTGAGCGCGTCGCTCGATTACACCATCGACGCACTCCCCGATCGCCAGCCGTCGGTCGCCATCGGGCGTCCCGGCCGCGACCTGAAAGTGCTCTCCGTCGACGAAGTATTCTCGGATACGAAATCCGAGGACGACTACGGCGTGTCCCGCCTCGAACTCACCTATTCGGTGAACGGGGGTGCGGAGCGCACGGTCGGACTCTTCTCCGCTACGGCGCGTGCGCTGCGCGAGGTGGCCGCCGGGCACACTTTCATGCTCGAAGATCTGAAGTTGGAGCCGGGCGATCAGGTAGCGTACTACGCCAAGTCCACCGACAACAACGTCGTGAGCGGGCCAGGTTCGGCCACGACCGATATGTACTTCCTGACGGTACGTCCGTACGACATGGACTATCGGCAGAGTCAGGGTGGTGGTGGTGGTGGCGGCGGCGGTGGAGGTGGGCGCGCCGGTCAGCAAGACAATCCAAGCCGCCTCTCCGAACAGCAACGCCAGGTGATTTCCGCGACCTTCAACCTCGCGCGCGACTCCGCGACACTCGACGCCAAGACGCTCGCAGAAAATGTGGCAACGGTGCGCCTCGCGCAGCAGAAGCTCAAAGAACAGACGGCCGTGCTCGCTGAACGACTCGTGACGCGCGGTATCACGGCGCAAGATTCCGGTTTCCGGAAAATCGCGCAGATTTTGCCGCGCGCCATTGCGCAGATGGATTCGGCGGAACGAAAACTTGTGCCGCCATCGCAGCGGTCAGCGTTGCCCAGTGAGCAGAAGGCGCTCACCGAACTCGGACGGGCCGAGGCGGTGTTCCGCGAGATACAGATTCAGCAACAGCAGCAGGGCGGTGGAGGCGGTGGCGGTGGAGGCGGCGGCGGTGGTGGCGGTGGCGCCAATGCTGAGGATCTCGCCGACATCTTTGAGTTGCAGCAGGACCGGTTGCGCAATCAGTACGAGGCCGTGCAGCGTGGCGAGACCGCCGAGCAGCGCCAACAAGATTCTACAGCGTCTGCGCTCGACGAAACCGCTGAGAAACTACGGCAGCTCGCGGCGCGCCAGATGCAGCAGGACATGCGGGCGCAGCGCAAAGCCGACAGCCTCGGTCAGATGGGCCAGAGCGGCGCTTCCAGCGGCGACAATGGGCGGCAACTGGCGCAGGAAGCGGAACAGGCGGCGCGACAACTCGAACGGCTCGCGCGTGAACGGCACTCGCAGCCACTCGCCGATGCGGCCCGCCGGCTCCAAGACGCGGCCGACCAGATGCGGCAGTCGGCGGCCAACGGACGGCAGGGCGCGTCCAACGCGCGGAGCGCGGTAGACCGGCTCAACGAAGCGCGGCGCCTGCTCGAGCAGGAGCGGAGCGGCGAGTCGGGACGCGACATCGAAGCGGCGCAGCAGCAACAGCGTCGGCTTGCCGAAGCGGAGCAGCAGGTGCAGGACGGGATTAGCAAGCTCGAAGACCCCAAGGTGCGCCGTGATTCGGTGCAGCGTGCGATTCAGGCACAGAAGAATCAGATGGCTGGTGAGGTGCGTGCGCTGACGGCGCAACTCGACCGCCTCGCGACGGAGCATGCGCGTGAACAACCGAACGTGTCGCGCGCGCTGCGTGGTGCGGCGGATACGCTGCGCAATAATCGACTCGCCGAACGCATGCAGATGTCGGGTCAGGCTGTGGCCACGGCACCGCAGCAGTGGCTCAATGAAATCGAAAAACAAATTGGCTCGGAGATCGGCGAACTCGGCCGACGCTTACAGCAGGCGGCGGGCGCGGCCGAACAGGGACAGCAGGCGCAGGCTGGGGCGCAGGCGGCTGATCGGATGCGCGATCTGGTGCGCGGGCTCGAGTCAGTGCAGGAGCGGATGCGACAGGAGCAGGAGCGCCGGTTGGGCCAGGGGCAACAGCAGGGGCAACAGCAGGGGCAACAACAGGGGCGCCAAGGACAGGGCCAAGGACAGGGCCAAGGACAGGGTGACGACCGGTTCAACCCGCAGCAGGCGGCGCGTGAACTGCAGCAACGCATCGCCGACGCCGAGGCCATCGCGCGCGACCTGCGCCGCCAGGGCCAAGACGTCGCGCCGCTCGACCGCGCGATCGAAGGGATGAAGATGGCGTCCACCTTCACCTCGCTTGAGGACAAACGCGCCAAAGCGATGTTGCGCACGCAGGTGGTCGAGGGGCTCAAGGCCTACGAGTTCGCGCTCCGCCGCGCCAATAGCGACGACGCGGGCAATCGCGTGCTCCTCGAGCGATCGGGTGGAGTGCCACCGGCGTTCAAGGCGATGGTCGAGGAGTACTACCGCGCGCTCTCGAGGACACCGAAAAAGCCGTAGGGGGTGTCGTTGAGGAACTTCACGAGCCCGGTAGGTATTGTTGTGTCAGGAGGATCTTTCGATGAACAGGGTCAAGCCGGAAAATCCGGAACTCAAGCGCACACTCACGGCAGAGCAGTATCAGGTCACGCAGTGCAGCGCGACGGAGCCGCCGTTCCGGAATGCGTTCTGGGACCACAAGGAACCAGGCATCTACGTGGACATTGTGTCCGGTGAGGCGCTTTTCTCGAGTATCGACAAGTTCGACTCTGGCACAGGCTGGCCGAGCTTCATCCGACCTATCGAGCCCGCACATGTCACCGAGCATACCGACAGCGCGTACGGCATGCGCCGCGTCGAAGTCCGGTCCAAGGATGGCGACTCGCACCTGGGTCATGTCTTTCCCGACGGTCCTGGCCCATCGGGGCTCCGCTACTGCATCAACTCCGCGTCGCTGCGCTTCATCGCGAAGGCCACGATGAAAGCCGAGGGCTACGCGCAGTACCTCTCGATCTTTGAGTCGTCGACGTGAGCGCGATGTCGAACGATGCAGCGGGTGATGCGACGGGCAGCGACGCCACGGCATTGACCACCGCCACGCTAGCCGGCGGCTGTTTCTGGTGTCTTGAGGCCGTATTCCTGCAGCTCAAGGGTGTGAGCGGGGCGCAGAGTGGCTATGCCGGTGGCAGGCGTCCAAGCCCGACGTACGAACAGGTGTGCGCCGGTTCGACCGGACATGCCGAAGTCGTCCGCGTCAGCTACGACCCGTCGGTGATTGCGTTCGCTGACCTGCTCGACCTGTTCTTCACGATCCACGACCCGACGACGCTCAACCGTCAGGGCGCCGACAGCGGCACTCAATACCGCTCGGCGGTGTTCTTCGAGACGGCGGAGCAGGAAGGTGAAACGCGCGCGAAGATCGCCGCGCTCACATTCGAGCAGAGGTGGGGCGACCCGATCGTGACCGAAGTCGTACCGTTGACCCAATTCTGGCCGGCGGAGAAGTACCACGACGACTATTTCGCGCGGAACCCGCAGAATCCGTACTGCGCGGCGGTCATCGCGCCCAAAGTGGCTAAGGCGCGGAAGCAGTTCTTCGATAAGCTGGCGAAGTAGGGTCGCCTGTTCCAGGGTGGTCGCCCTACCCCTACCCCTGCTCCTGCTCGTGCTCCTCCTGCTTGCTCGTGACGGACACGCTTGAGAGCTACGCCCTCGATGCCTGCCGGAGCGAGAGCGTCAGCGCCGTCAGCACCAGCAGCGCGCCGGCCTGGTGTGCAACCCCGACGAGTACCGGTACGCCGAGCAGCAGCACCGTGATGCCGAGCGCAACCTGACCGAGGACGGCGACGAACACGAGGTCGAGCCGCGTTTGCAGTGCAGCGCTCGCCGCAGCGCGCGACCGGAAATAGAAAATGCCGATCGCCAGCAGCGTCGTGATCGCGAGCAGCCGGTGGTTGAACTGCACTGCTGCTGGATTCTCGAAGAGATTTTTCCACGACGGCGCCATTGACGAGTACTCGACGGGTACGAGGCCCGCGCCCATCATCGGGAACTCATTGTAGATCGCGCCCGCGCGGAGTCCCGCAACGAATGCCCCGCTCACCAGCGTGAGAAATGCGAGTCCGAGCAGGCCACGGAGTGCCTTCCGGTGGGTGCGGTCATCGGCCGTCAGCCGCTTGCCGCCAGCCGAAGGTTCGCCGTCGCCGTTGAGCAGCGAATCCGCCGTCCACACACTGATCAGGAAGATCACCACCGCAAGCGAAAGGTGCGCTGCCAGCCGGTATTGGCTCACGTTCACGCGCTGGGTCAGGCCGCTCACCACCATGAACCAGCCGAGCGCGGCCTGCGCGACGGTGAGTGTCCCGATCGTCACGAGGCGCGGCATGAGCCCATGCGGCACCCGCTTGGTGAACGCAAAAAAGAAGAATGGAATCGCGAACACAAGGCCACCCACGCGCGCCAGCAGCCGGTGCATGTACTCCCAAAGGTAGATGCCCTTGAATTGCGCGAGGGTCATACCGGCATTCATCTGCATGTATTGCGGGATCTGCTGATATTTCTCAAACTCGGCGACCCAACGCTCGTGACCGATGGGTGGGATCACGCCGCTGAGTGGCTGCCATTCCGTGATCGAAAGGCCGCTCTCGGTGAGGCGCGTGCCGCCGCCGACGAGGACGATAGCGAAGACCACTACCGACCAGATGGCCAGCCACTGGCCGATACGGCGGGAGTGGTCTGTCGGTGCGATGAACGGAGCAGTGGGCACGGAGAAATCAGCGGGTGGTTGTGGCGAACCCGTTCTGACGATGCGTCGCCACAGCAGGGGGTCGTTGGTCACGGGTATCGCGGCAGGAGAAGCCTGTGGCGCTTCGCCTGACGCTTCACGAAATAGCGTGGAAAGCACAATCATTAGCGACTCGTCGCGACCGACCGGTTGCCATCGCTCGATGAGCCGTGCGTCCGGATCGACAATCCAGTACGCATCGGCGGCGCGTCGGTAGCGCCGGCGCTTGATCACGCGATCCGCGCGTTGCGAGCTCCCCGTCCACGCACTCGTAGCGCTCGCCTGGAACGTCCGAAAGCGCCCGGGCTTCTCCCACGGTCCATCTGTGCTCGGGGTCATACACGATGGCAGGCATGCCTGTAGTATGCCTGGCTTGGCCGCGTAAACGGTAGGGCGCACGCAACAGCTTCGCAGTCGGCTCGCAGCTGACCGTCACCAAACGATTCCCGTGGGTGCCGAAACGCGGAAATCCCGCTCGGCGTTGCGTCGGACAGGCCTTGACCCGTGCCATCGAAATCGGCGCGGTCTTGCCCCAAGCTTCGGCTGACGGCAAGATGCGGTCATGCGTATTCAGCCCATCGCCATTGTCATCGCCGTCGCGATCCTTTCCGTCGCGGCCAACGCCCAAGTTAAGCCTGACGCACCCCCAGCTCCCAAACAGGTCAAACTCGCCGTGTCGGCGGGCGTCAACTGGACCGCTTGGGGCGGCGATGGTGGCGCGCAGAAGTATTCGTCGCTCGCCGATATCAATCGCGCGAACGTGCAGAACCTCAAAGTCGCGTGGACCTGGGACGCGAACGAGCAGAACATCCCGGCGAGCGAAGGCCAGAAAGCCGCGCGCCCGGGGCAGTTCCAGGCGACGGCGCTCGCGATTGGCGACACCTTGATCTTCTCGACCCCGTACAACCGCGTGATTGCGATGGAAGCGATGACGGGCAAGCCGTACTGGGAGTTCGACCCGCAGGTGTGGAAAACGATCGGCCAGCCGTCCAACGGCACCGGCCTCGTGCACCGCGGTGTCGCTACGTGGACCAACGGGCGTGAACGGCGCGTGTTCATCAATTCGCGATGGCGGCTGTTCGCCCTCGACGCTAGGGACGGCAAGCCGATCACGTCGTTCGGCACCGACGGCCAGATCGACCTCACGGCAAACCTCTCGCGCTCCATCAGAAAGGAGCACTACACCAACACCTCGCCACCGCTGGTCTGGGGCAACTTGGTGATACTCGGCAACGGCGTGGGCGATCGCCTGCAGTATCGCGGCGATCCGCCGGGTGACATCCAGGCCTTTGATGTACGGACGGGCAAGCGGGTGTGGCGCTTCAAGACGGTGCCCGAAGCGGGCGAGTTCGGTAACGACAGTTGGAAGGACGACTCGTGGAAGTCCGTTGGGCATACGAACGCATGGGCGCCGCTCTCGGTGGACGACGCGCGCGGCATCGTCTACGTCCCGGTTGGCACGCCGAGTAATGACTACTGGGGCGGCGAGCGCAAAGGGCATGGATTGTTCGGAGAGGCGCTCGTCGCGCTCGACGCCAAGACGG